>Ga0316218_1000513_pt1 | contig 52696 bp, 50 predicted proteins | sample TBH18003metaG_FD_203634 | JGI IMG/M metagenome (GOLD analysis project Ga0316218, IMG submission 203634) | Freshwater microbial communities from Trout Bog Lake, Wisconsin, USA - TBH18003 | ecosystem: Environmental > Aquatic > Freshwater > Lake > Hypolimnion/Profundal zone | place: USA: Wisconsin... | reverse complement strand
TCATTGAATGAAATATCCGTCGGTTCTGCATTTTGCCAAAAGCCTTGTTGGGGAGATAAAAAATAGCCTAACCTTGGTGTTTTAGAAGCACCAATAGGAATTTGCATATTCAATATACCAATTAAAGCAAGTGTAATGATGGCAGAAAGTAATGGCCGTACAAATCGCATAGTAGAAATTTAGACAATGAAAATACGCAATTTTATGAAGCGATTGAAAGTAATTGATGCCTCTTTTAAACAATGTATTCCGATTCCTGAAAGATGATTTAGATTTATACCAATTAATATTTTATACTGTATGAAAAAAAGTCTTTCACTGATTTTTGCATGGGTTGCATGGTTCTCTGTAATTGCCCAGTTTTATTTAATGATAGAAAATAGAATTGTTTCTCTCAATGAAACAATCATTCGCTTCTTCAGTTATTTTACGATTCTTACCAACGCGTTAGTGGCTGTTTATTTTACATCGCAAGTAACCAAAAACAATATTTTAAAGAAGCCCGGAACCATTACCGCAATAACTGTTTATATTTTTATTGTTGGTTTTGTATATCAGCTTTTACTACGCCCATTATGGCATCCGGCAGGACTTCAAAAATTTGTTGATGAATTATTACATAGCATCAATCCTGTTTTAGTGATTATCTATTGGATTTTATATGAAGACAAAAAAAATGTCCGTTATGCTCAATTTCTAAAATGGCTTATTTATCCGTTGGTATATCTTTTTTATATATTACTCAGAGGTGGTTTTTCGGGATTTTATCCCTACCCTTTTGTGAATGTTTTAAAAATAGGAATGACACAAACATTAATCAATTCGCTTTTTTTACTGCTGCTGTTTTCATTTGTATCAATAACATTTATTTTTTTAGGGAGATTAAAAAAATAATCACTTCAACAATTGCATCAATCTTTCCAATTCCTGTTTTGTATTAAATGCATGTAATACAATTCTCAACCTTTCTTTTCCTTTGGGAACAGTGGGATACAAAACTGCCCTTACATCAAATCCCTGCTGCTGCAATGTTTCAGCTAATTGCCTCACTGCAGTATTACCCGGAACAATTACACCTTGAATAGCAGTGGCAGAAACTAATTTTTCATATTTCAAATTTGCAGATTGAAATATTTGCACCAGTTCATTCAACTGTTTTCTCTCTTCCTGCATCAAAGGGAATAAATTGTAACTTTCTTTAATAGCTGCAACCGCATGCGGCGGTAATGCAGTTGAATACATTAAACTTCTTGCAAAATTGATGAGATGATCGCGTAAATTTCTGGATCCTAATACAGCAGCACCATGACAACCTATTGCTTTTCCAAATGTATGTACTCTGGCAAAAATATTATCTTGTAACTGTAATTGCTGTACCAATCCTTCACCACGTTCTCCGATGATTCCGGTAGCGTGTGCTTCATCAATAATTAAATGTGCATTGTATTTTTTACAAACAGCAATCAATTCTTTTAACGGACAAATATCACCATCCATGCTAAACACAGATTCTGTGACCACAAAAATATTTCTCCCGGCAGTTACGGGTGCATGTTGTAATTTTTTTTCCAAATCAATCAGATCATGATGAACAAAAGCAAATGACTGTGCAAAGGATAAGCGAATACCATCCCGAATAGAAGCATGCGCTAATGCATCATACATGATCAGATCATTTTTTTGCGGAACAGAAGATAATAATCCCAGGTTTGCATCATATCCTGAATTGAAAATCAATGCTGCATCACTTTGATGAAATTGCGCAATGATATTTTCTGTTTCTTCAATCAACGGATAATTTCCGGCAAGCAATCTTGAACCGGTGCTTCCCATTGACCATTCACCGTTTACTATTGACAATTGCTTTGCAATGCCCAAATAATCATTCGAACAAAAATCAATTTTGCCATCATTCAATTTTAATGAGCGAAAAGCATTTTGTTCTTTTCGTTCATTCAATTTCTTTTCTAAAAAATCATCCGCATACATTTTTCAAAACTAAAGTTTATCACGGATATTTGTTGCTGAATAAAAAACGAAAGCGCAAGAGTGCGACGCAACTGAAGCTGAACAATGATTGGAAGGCAGTAACATAAAAATAAACAATGGAACTCTCACAAGACACCAAAAATATTTTGGGCTTACAATTGCCAACTGATCCGCGTTGGGTTGATCTGGCAGCAATTAGTATTGAAGAAATATTGACCGATCATGCTTATTGTGAACAGAAAGCAGCAATGACCTGCATCTCTTACATTCAACGTTATTCCGATAAAGAAAAATTAGTGATAGAACTTGCACCAATTGTTACAGAAGAATGGGGGCATTTTCGTTTGGTTTTACATGAACTGCATAAAAGAAATTTACCCTTGGGCATTCAACGCAAAGATGAGTATGTAAATAAATTATTGGAATTTCAAAGAAAAGGCGGCAGGACTGAAGACCGATTTTTAGACCAACTATTAACGATGGCATTGATAGAAGCCAGAAGCTGTGAGCGTTTCAAGCGGTTGAGTGAAGGATTGAACGATGCATACATGCGTAATTTTTACAGAAGATTCATGGAAAGTGAAGCCGGGCATTATACATTATTCATTGAATTGGCAGAATATTATATTGATACAAAAAAAGTACGTGCCCGCTGGAATGACTGGTTGCAATATGAAGCCGGTATAATAAAACAATTAGCAATCAGGGGTGACAGAATACATTAACCCATTGATATACTAAAGGGGAAATAAAAAATATGTTATGAGAAAATCAGTGTTCATTCTATTTGTATTGCTTTTTATTTTTAAAAATATAAGTGCCCAGGGGTTATTGGCCAAACAGGAATCATCTGAACATTATTTTCCGGTAAAAGCAAATAACATTACAGCTATTATTGGTGCTTTTGAGAATGAAGTGGAATTATTGAAAACGAAAATCACCAATAAAAAAGAAACAGTGATTGAAGGTATTCGTTTTTATACAGGCACTTTAAATGGCAAACCGATTGTATTAACCAGGGTGGGCATTGGCAAAGTAAATGCAGCCATTACTTCTACATTATTATTAGAACATTTTCATCCGAAAGCCATATTGTTCACAGGTATTGCCGGTGCTATGAATCCGGATTTATTACCCGGAGATATTGTGGTTGCCAAACAGCTGGCATATCATGATTATGGAAGATTAAGTCCGAATGGTTTAGAAAAATGGGGCACATTGAATCCGTATAACTTTTCACGCAACCCGATTTATTTTCATTGCGATTCTGCTTTAATTGCATTGGCGCAGGAAGCAGCACAAAAAACAGTATTGCAGAATATCAGTACACATGCGCCGCAGATATTTTTCGGGACAATTATTACCGGGGATGTTTTTTTAGCCGATACCAAAAAGAACATAGCCTTAAGAAAAGAATTGAATGCAGATGCCACAGAAATGGAGGGTGCAGCCGTAGCACAGATTTGTTATCAGCAAAAAGTACCTTTTATAATTATCCGTTCATTATCTGATTCGGCAGATGACAGTGCAGCACTGGATTTCGTGAAGTATGGAAAATTAGCAGCAGAGAATTCTGCGCAATTGGTATTGGAGATTTTAGGAGTAATGAAATAAAGATTGTCAATGGTTCGAGAACCTCACCATTACATAGAACACCTGTCATACTGAGGCTCTCGAAGTGTGGTTTGATAATTCAGAAAAATACTCTAATTCTTTCTCAAAGTCCAAATAAGCATATTTCTCTTGCAATGATTTTGTTTTTATAAAATAAGAATTCAAAAACTTCTTATGCAGTCCTGTATTCTCATTAAATGGTTTATGCTTATACGCTAAATTAATTTCAGCAATTTCTTTCATCAATGCTCTGGTTTCTTCACTCATCAATGCATGTGTAAATTTATCCCACACATATTCTGTTGCGGCATAATTGGGATGTGCCAGGTCTTCTGCATAAAAACGATAATCACGCAAGTCATCGATCACCAATTCATACGCAGGAAAATATTTTAATTTAGGTAATGTTTCTATCAATCCATGAACCGCTTGTATCAATACCGCTTTGCTTCTGTTATTATTGATCAATCCTTCACGCAAATGCCTAACCGGGCTGATGGTGAATATCACATTGATATCCGGATTGAATATTCCGAGTTGATCCAGCATCGTTCCTAATACTGCTTGTACTTGTCCGGCATTCATCAATCTTTTTTCAAACCAATCAGCCGGTGCTTTGTGATTGTTGGCCGCCACCGTTCCCAATTGGGCATTAATGGCTTTCTCTGTTAAAGTATATACCCATGCCGAACCCAAAGTGATCAATAAATGACCGGCAGTTTTTAAAAACTGATGCGCATGATTAATGGACGAATTAATTTTTTGCAAAGCCTCTTCTGCACTAACACCTGAATAACGGCTATGATGTTGCCAACTATGCCATGATTCATTTAAACAAAAAAGATCATTGGCAGTGTATTCTTTTTTTTGAATGATATTGATGATCGCTTCTGCAACACTTACCGGATTAAATAAAATACCATTCGGGTTTTCCAATACAGAAAATTTATGCTTGCGTAACTTCTCTCCAATATTTTCTGTAAAGCAGGATCCTACCAACATTAATTTATGATGATGATTGATCTTTTCTTCAAAAGGTTTGATATCTAATTCAAAATGAAACTTCATAACACGAATTTCACGAATAAAAACGAATTAGCGAATGAATAGAAATAATTCGTGTAATTCGATTCAATTCGTGTAATCAGGAAAATATTTCAGAAGCAATTAACAGGCTTTCTATCAACGCTTTCTGATTTAAATTTTGTAATAAATGATGTTGTTGAAAATAATGGATCATTAATTCAGAATCCATATTACCAACCAAATCATCCTGTGCCATCGGGCATCCGCCAATACCTTTCAATGCGCCGTCGAATCTTGTACAACCTGCAGCTACAGCAGCTTGCAGCTTCTCTTGCCAATTGTTTTTCGCAGCATGCAAATGAACACCAAATGTTGTTGTTGAATATTTTGGAATTAATGCATTCAATGCATAGCCGATTTGGGAAGGAGTTGCAAGGCCCACTGTATCGGCCAAAGAAATAATATTGATTGCTCTTTTCACCATTTCTTCAGCCCAATGCAATAATATTTCATTGTTGTACAAATCACCATAAGGATTACCAAACCCCATACTTAAATAAATCACCAATTGTTTTTTATTCTTGATACACAATTCCTGTATCTCTTCAACACGAATTAAACTTTCTTCAATGGTGCTATTGGTATTTCTTAATTGAAATGTTGGTGAAACAGAAAAAGGAAATCCGAGATAAGTGATTGCATCATACATAACCGCTTCTTCAGCACCTCGGGTATTTGCAACAATTGCCAATAGTTTTGTTCTGTCATCTGTAAACTTTAATCTTTCAATCACTTCTTTCGTATCTGCCATTTGCGGAATTGCTTTCGGCGAAACAAAACTTCCGAAATCAATGGTATCAAAACCAACTTTCAATAATGCATTGATGTATTTTATTTTTTGTTCAGTCGGAATAAAATGTTTCCAGCCCTGCATGGCATCACGCGGACATTCTATGAGTGATATTTTTTTTTGATTGACCATTGCCTATTGACCATTGCCTATTGACATTCTTTGCTTCATTGCTTCATACAAAATAATTCCGGTGGCAACAGACACATTGAATGAATCAAATTTGGCTGCCATCGGAATAGAAAAAAAATAATCTGCCGACTTTGCCAAATAAGGTTGCACACCTTTTCCTTCATCACCCATAATTACACAACATGGTGTTTGAAAATCGAGTTCAAATAATTTTTTATCGGCTCGCATTTCACTGGTAAACACCTGAATCCCGTTCAAATGCAATGTGTCGACAGCTTTCAATAAACTATTCACCCTGCAAATATTAATATGTTCCAATGCGCCGGCGCTGCTTTTCATGGCTTCTTCATTCAATGCACCCACACCTTTATCTGGAATGATGATGGCTTGCGCACCGCAACACAAAGCACTTCGTGCAATACCACCTATATTTCTGACATCTGTAATTCCATCTAACATTAAGAACAATGGTGTTTCTCCTTTAGATACCACAAAATCGATCACCTGTTGCAGATCCATATATTGTACCAGGGCAGCAAAAGCAACCACCCCCTGATGATTGGCCTTTGTTAAATAATTTAATTTTTCAACAGGGACTAATTGAACCGGGATATTGTATTCTTTCGATAAAGAACGAATAGCACTCACCACTTCACCATTTGCATTTTTTTGTAATAGAATTTTATCAATGGCTCTGCCTGATTGAATGGCTTCTACTAAAGGCTGTCTTCCAATAATCAATGAATTTTTTTGTATCGCCATCGTTTAATTTTAGCATGATAGTTTTCCCTGCAATAATAATACCTGTACTTTTCTCAATGCAATAATACTTAACGCATCTGTGATCTCTCCGTTATCAATCATTTCAAAAGCTGATTGCAAAGAAACCTTTTTAATTTTTAATTGCTCTGTTTCTTCCGGCGCAGCTTCGTGTTGTGTTAATTCAGTTGCTAAATAAAAAACACTGTACTCATCACTGACCGAATTAGATAAATGCGATGTGCCTAATACCTGCCAACGTGCTGCCTTCAACCCCGTTTCTTCCAATAATTCACGCTTGGCTCCCAGCAATGGGTTTTCATTTACAGGGCAACCGCCTTCCGGGATTTCCCAACTGTATTCATTAATGGTGAATCGAAACTGGCCAACTAAATAAGTGCGTAAATCTTTATCAATGGGCACAATACCAATGGCAGTATTTTTAAAATGTACTTTACCGTAAATACCTTCCCCGCCGCTTGGATTGATGACATTGTAATGCGTTAATGAAATATATTTATTCTCATACGCTAATTTTTCATCAATAATTTTCCATGGATTGATTTCTTCTTCTTGCATGATTCAAAAGTAAGCATAGATTTTTTGTTACCAACAGTTGAATAAATATCAGTCTTTACTTGCAGCCTTTCCTGAATTTATTTCCGGATCGCACACTTATACATGCTGTTCTTTGCTGAACTTTAATTCAAACTGATATCTAACCGTTAATAAAAAACCTCTGCCAAAATGGTCAGAGGTTTTTATTTATCCGTTCAACAGATTATTTCAATCCAAATGCTTTTTTCACTTTGGCTACATAATCTAATTTCTCCCAGGTAAACAATTCTACTTTTACTGTTTTTACTTTACCGCTTGGCATTTTAAATTCTTTGGTAACCACTTCCGGTTTGCGGCCCATATGTCCGTATGCTGCTGTTTCACTGTAAATAGGATTACGCAATTTTAAACGTTGCTCAATAAAATAAGGGCGCATATCAAAAATGCTTTCTACCATTTTACCGATCTGCCCGTCGGTTAAATTTACTTTGGCAGTGCCGTAAGTATTTACATTGATAGAAGTTGGTTGTGCAACACCAATGGCATAAGAAACCTGTACCAATACTTCGCTGGCAACACCTGCAGCAACGAGGTTTTTGGCGATATGACGCGTTGCATATGCAGCGCTTCTATCTACTTTACTTGGATCTTTACCACTGAATGCGCCACCGCCATGCGCCCCTTTACCACCATATGTATCAACGATGATTTTTCTTCCTGTTAAACCGGTGTCACCATGCGGACCGCCAATTACAAATTTTCCGGTTGGGTTGATATGATATTTAATTTTATCATTAAACAACTTCGCATATTTTTTATATTTCGCTTTTACACGAGGAATTAAAATAGTGATGATGTCTTGTTTAATTTTTGCCTGCATTTTAGCTTCCGTATCAAAATCATCATGTTGTGTTGAAACAACAATGGCATCAATTCTTACCGGAACATTGTTATCATCATATTCTAATGTTACCTGCGATTTAGCATCAGGACGTAAATATTTAATTGCTTTATTTTCTCTGCGCAATACAGCAAGTTCCAATAAAATTTTATGCGCTAAGTCTAATGCCAAAGGCATATAATCATCTGTTTCGTTGGTGGCATAACCAAACATCATTCCCTGATCGCCTGCACCCTGTTCTTCTTTTTTCTTTTTATCAACACCTTGATTAATGTCTGAAGATTGTTCATGTATGGCAGATAAAATGCCGCAACTGTTTGCTTCAAACATATATTCGCTCTTGGTGTAACCGATTTTTTTAATTACGTCACGGGCAATTTCCTGTACATCTAAATATGCTTTAGATTTTACTTCACCGGCCAAGACCACTTGTCCTGTAGTTACCAATGTTTCGCAAGCCACTTTTGATTGAGGGTCGAATGCTAAGAAGTTATCAATTAATGCATCAGAAATCTGATCGGCAATTTTATCAGGATGTCCTTCAGATACACTTTCAGAAGTAAATAAATAAGGCATATAAATAATAGTTTAATGGGTGCAAATATAGGTTGCACATTTATATAATCTGCAGGTGTTGTGGAAAACTAAAATATTATGAGGATAAAGCGTTATACAATTCCATGTATTCACTTAAATCGGTATCCCATCCTTTAAATGGAAGTACCCGTTTGCCTCTCACTTTTGCAAATTCTTCTGCTAATTTTTTATCTACTTTTTCTGCGCCAAATGTAATCGCATCGGCATAAGTAGCACCCCCTCTGAATAAAGCGGTGTTATTGGCATCTTTAAAAATCTCGAGGTCTTTATCTTTTATGTTGGCATTAATTACTGCTTTCTTTACAAAGTCGGCACCAAATTTTTCTTTAAAAGTATTTTCGCCAATGGTAAATATCACTTTACTATTACTGAATACTGCTTCTCTTTTATAAGCCGTTTTAATATAGGCAGGAATTAATCCGGTCATCCATCCGCTGCAATGAATGATATCCGGGGGCCATCCGAATTTTTTTACTGTTTCTAATGCACCCTTACAAAAGAAGATTGTTCTTAACCCATTATCATCAAACCACTTCTCATTTTCGTCATGAAAAATTTGTTTGCGTTTGAAGAAATCTTCATTCTCTAAAAAATAAACCTGCAAACGTGCATTGGGCAATGAGGCCACTTTAATTTGAAGGGGATAGTCATCATTATCCACTGAAACATTGATACCTGATAAACGCACTACTTCGTGTAAACGATGGCGGCGTTCATTGATCACTCCAAATCTTGGCATGATACAGCGAACTTCTAATCCGGTATCATTACTTTTAATAGCCAGTTTATTTACCAACTCTGCAAATTCTGTCAGCTCTAAATAAGGTGACATTTCGGTGGCTATGAATAGAATTCTTTTCTTTGACATCAGTTCAGCCAGTTTAAAGGGCATTTTAATAAGGCTGCGAAGTTACGCAAAATAGCGCAAACACAAGCAGCATCTTATTTTTAGAACCATTGCTTATTTAAAACTGTTCTTACATACAACTATTTTTCGATACAATTTGCTTTATCTTAATAGATTTCTATTGATATAGTTCCATAAATTGCAGCAATTTTCTGCATGAAAAAGAGTTTATCGTCTTTTATAAAATATGCTTTCTTTCTCGGGCTGGGTGTATTTCTGGTCTGGTGGAGCTTGCATCAAATACCTGACAGTAAATGGGGTGAGTTTCAGGAATCGCTGGTAAATGCACATTATTGGTTAATGATTCCTGTCTTTTTTATTTTAACCGGTAGCCATATTCTAAGATCATTGCGCTGGAGAATTTTAATGCAGCCGATGGGCTATCAACCAACTATTAAGAATACTTTTTTTGCTGTGATGATCGGTTATCTTGCCAACTTAGCTGTTCCGAGATTAGGTGAAGTATTGAAATGTACCATCTTAGCCCGATATGAAAAAATTCCGGCAGAAAAATTAGTAGGCACCATTGTAGCAGAACGTGCATTCGATGTTTTATCTCTGGGTATAATTTTTTTATTGGCTTTAATGGTTCAATTTAATGTAGTGGTAAATACGGTTGCAGAAAATTTTTCGAAAATATTTACAGAAAAAAGCGGCAATCTATCTTTTAAAAAAATAATTATTTTTTTAATAATTCTTATTGCACTCATTATAATTGTAAAAGTTTGGTTTAAACAATTCTCTCACTTAAAAATTGTTATTGCTGTAAAAAAAATATTAAGAGGTATTTGGGATGGTTTAACAAGCATCCGCTATCTGCAACAAAAATGGGTTTTTATTTTATACACTGTTGGTATCTGGACTTTATATGTTGCCGGCACTTGGGTAGGGTTATTCGCAACAGAAGGTACAGATCATTTAGGTTTAGCGCAAGCCATATCTGCATTGGCTTTTGCCAGCATTGGCATGATCGTTACACCCGGCGGCATTGGTGCTTATGCCTATTTTTTAGCGAAGGTTTTAGAAAGAAATGATGTTCCATTTGAAATTGGTTATGCCAACGGAACATTACAATGGTTTGCACAATTTATTATTGTAGTGGTGATGGGATTTATCAGCATGGGATTATTACCATGGTTCAATAAAAAGAAAATTAATCATGAAACAAATTGATGCCATCAAAGAAAAAATATTTTTATTGCCTGCATTAAAAGCAAAGATTGCCGGCTTGAAAGTTTTGGCAAAAACAGTTGCCTTCACCAACGGATGTTTCGATATTTTGCATGAAGGACATATTTATTCCTTATCGCAGGCTGCAAAAGAAGCAGATTATTTAATTGTGGGTGTGAACAGTGATGCCAGTACCAGAAGATTAAAAGGAAATGAAAGGCCTATTAATAATGAATACAGCAGAGCTTTGTTATTAGCAAGTTTAGAAATAGTAGATGCTGTTATTATTTTTGAAGAAGACACTCCTTTAGAATTAATCACTGCTTTATTACCCGATGTATTGGTAAAAGGCGGCGATTATACCATAGAACAAATTGTGGGCGCCAAAGAAATAATGGCGAATGGCGGCAAAGTTGTGATCAATAAAATTATAGAAGGCTTTTCCACAACAGGCATTGTAGAAAAAATAAAACATCTGTAATTTGTAATTATTTAAACTTATCAGTTTTTTCATCGCCGGTTATATCGCCGTTGCTTCTTATTTGAATTTGAACACCGGCAATCCATTCATTGCAGTGTTTAGCATAGAGGTATTCATTCACATCATTGATCACTTTCATTACTTCATCATATTTCCCTTCAACAACAGTTGCAAAAGGGCCAACATCATATTTAATTCCGGATTGTTGAATTACAGCAATGGCTTCATCCACCCATTCGTATGGATGCCTGTCTTGTACAATGGGCAGAATTTGAATTGATGCGTTGATGATATAATGATGCATGAATGAAAGTTATAAATTATGAGTAATAAGTTCAATTGCAATTACCGCATCAAGATTAATTGTACCATATACATGCGGAAATGTTTCATTAACGGAGGGTGAAAAATCAAATTGCAATTTGCTTTTCAGTTTTGAAATATCAATTACCAATTTTACCAGGTCTGTCTTTTCCTTAAAATATCTTTCTAAAACACCTTGCACCTGTTCTGCTTTACTGCAATGAATAAATTTTTCTGATTGTAATGATGCTGCTTCATAAAATCCTTTTTTTAAAGCACCATCCCATTCTTGTTTTGTAGTAACATGATAAATTACATCAGCCATTCTTAACTATTAATTTTAATTCTTAATTACTCTCGGTATCCGTTGTTCCAATAACATCATATCAGCTAACACCAATGCGGTAGCGGCTTCTGCAATTACGGGGGCCCTTAATGCAACACATAGATCATGTCTTCCTTTCACTGAAAATTTTTCAATCTGTGTGGTATCCCAATTTAAACTGTGCTGTTCTTTTGGTGTTGATGATGTTGGTTTGATGGCAATTCTGAAAATCAATTCATTCCCATTGCTGATGCCCCCCACAATGCCACCTGCATAATTCGTTTTAGTTTTTCCATCCATATTTTCAATGGCATCATTGTGTTCGCTTCCAAACATTTTTGCGGCTTGAAACCCTGCACCGAATTCAATTCCCTTAACTGCGGGAATAGTAAACATCATATGTGATAAAACAGATTCCAATGAATCAAAATAAGGCTCACCTAAACCCACCGGCATATTTTTTACAACACATTCAATGATTCCACCTACAGAATCTTTTGCCTCAATGGCTTTTTGTAACCCTTTTTCAATATCTGCTTCTCCGCCTACTTCAATAATACCTGCATTAATTTTTAATTGCGGCATTAATTTTTTTGCAATCACTCCTGCCGCTACTAATCCTGTTGTTAATCTTGCACTGAAGTGCCCGCCACCTCTGTAATCTTCATTACCACCAAATTTTTGATGGGCAACCCAATCGGCATGCCCGGGTCTAGGAATACTTCTTTGTTTTTGATAATCTTCACTTCGTGTATTATTGTTCTCAAATAATATGGTAACAGGAAACCCTGTTGTCTTACCATTAAAAATACCGCTCTTAAAAATGGGAATATCCGCTTCTTGTCTGGGAGTGGTTCCTTTTTGAATGCCGCCTTTTCTTCTTTCCATATCAAATAAAAAATCATCGACACTTAATGGCAATCCCGCAGGAATACCATCAATATTGATTCCTACGCTTTCGCCATGCGACTCGCCAAAAATGTTTACCCGAAATATGCGACCGAATGAATTCATTGTAATGATTTACGTTGAACAATTTACGAATTACAATTGATTTACTGCTGCACCTAAGCTTTTAATATGATCATAAAAATCAGGATAAGATTTATTGACAGCTTCTGCTTCTTCAATAATAGTTGCGCCGGTTGTTTTTAAAGCAGCCACTGCACAAGCCATTGCGATGCGATGATCGTGATGTGAATGAACAACAGCTCCTTTTAAACCATTGCCGCCATTGATTCTCATTACATCATCATCCAAAATAATTTCTACACCCATTTTAGCAAACTCTTCTTGTAAAGTTATTGCACGATTACTTTCTTTATGTGTTAACCGGGTAACTCCTTTGATGATTGTTGTTCCATTGCAATAAGCTGCCAATGCAACCAATGGCGGAAAAAGATCAGGGCAATCAGTTGCATCAAAATTAAAACCCCTAAGCCCTAAAAGGGGATTAGAAATTTTAATTTCATTACCATCAATTACCATATCAGATCCGCAATCTTTTAATGCTTCTATAATTTTTTTATCTGCTTGGGTTGATTGAATATCTAATCCTTTTACAATTATATTCCCGGCAATTGCACCTGCTACCAATAAAAATGCAGCTCCACTCCAATCGCCTTCCACAGTATAATGTATCTCTGATGTTTGGTGTTTGATATTTGATTTATTAAAAGTGAATGATTGATAATGATTGTTTACCGGAACATTCAAACCAAAATCTTGCATTACTTTTAAAGTCAGATCAATATAAGGCTTACTTTTTAAGTTACTTACTGAAATACTTATTCCTTCAGCATTTGAAGCAGCATAAGCCAATAACAATCCTGTTAAGAATTGCGAACTCAGCGAACCATCAATGGTAATATTAACGGGTTGTAAAGGGCCTTGCACTTCCAATGGAAGCTTGCCATTATTTGATTGAACACTTACCTGCAACTGTGGCAATATCTCATCAAAGAAATCCATTGGCCTTATTGTTAAGCTTCCTTCACCATGGATGCTGATTTTATTTTTGCTTAACGCAACAATTGGTGTAAACATTCTGATGCTTAATCCGCTTTCACCGCAATTAATTCTAATTGGTGAATGGTGATTGGTAAATGGTGAATGAATCAAAGCTTTAGCACTATCAATTATTAATTTTCCATTTTCTATTTTCCATTCACATCCCATTTCTTTCAGGATACTCAATGCAGCTTTGTCATCATTACTGATACCCGGATTATGAATAATGGAAATTCCTTTTCTCACCAAAGCCGCTGCACATGCACGTTGCATTGAACTTTTTGATGCAGCAGCAACAATATTTCCTGATAAAGTGGATGGCTGAATACTTACTTTCACAACGCTTTAATAATTTCTTCTAATTGATTGAAAGGAATAGATTGTATGATTCCCTTACCAATCTTTTCCAATAAGATAAAATTGATGTCTTTTCGCTCCCGCTTCTTATCCATCTTCAGCACATTAAAAACTTTTTGTTTATTGAATGATGCATAAGCGGGTAATCCGTATTGTTGCAAGGTGTTTACTACAAGATCTGTTTGCTTAAACCCTGTTAATTGTTTTGAAATATTACATGCATAGGTCATACCGATGGCAACAGCTTCTCCATGAGACAATTCATATTGATTTTCCAATGCATGGCCCAATGTATGGCCAAAGTTCAGTAACTTTCGTTCGCCTTGTTCAAACTCATCATTTTGTACCACTTTTATTTTCAACATTGCATTGCGTTGGATCAACAAACAAGTTTCTTTTTTCTTTTTGCGATAATACTTCAAATCATGCTGCTGCAATTGTTTAAACATGGAAGCATCTTTAATACAAGCATGCTTGATGATTTCTGCAAAACCCTGCTGCCATTGACTTTCAGCCAATGTATTTAAGAAGATAAGATCATGTAAAATAAAAGCCGGCTGCCTGGTAACACCCACCATATTTTTAAATACGCCAACATCAATCCCATTCTTGCCACCAATACTTGCATCCACCAATGCCAACAAAGTAGTAGGAACAAAACCGAATTTTATCCCACGCATATAAATACTCGCTGCATAGCCGGTAATGTCTGTAATTACGCCGCCTCCAACACCAATTAAAATTGTTTTTCTATCAGCTTCCAATGCAATCAATTGTTCAATGATCGAATCAACTGTTGCCTGAATTTTATATGCTTCACCGGATTTTAAAACAATGGTTTTATATTGTTTGAATCTTTTTTGATGTGCAGCAAAAACATTTTCATCGGTAATGATGATTGCATTTTTTACATCCGCTATTTCTTTCAAATGGCTAAAGCCATTTGCAAAATAGCAATCAGTAGAAGCGTAATTGAATTTGAATGTTTGTTTGATCATAGTCCATAATCAATAGTCCATAGCCAATACTTATTATAGCAACGACCGTGGACTGTCGACCGTTGACCACTCTTGTTAACTGTTCATGATCTTATTTTGATGACTGATACTTTCCATATGTATCGCATCAAAATATTTAGTGATAAACTCTTTACTCAATCCCAATTTTTCTCCTTTCGTGAAAGCCCTTTCCAATATTGCATTCCATCGATTGGTTTGCAAAATGGTAATGTTATTTTCTTTTTTATACTGACCGATTTTATCAGCCACTTTCATTCTTTGTCCGATGATTTGCATCAATTCATCATCCAACTGATTAATTTGTTGACGCAATTTTTCCATCACCGCATGAAACTCTTCACTGGCCACATCTTCCTTTCTCCAAAGAATATTACTCAACATTTCATTTAACCGTTCAGGCGTAATTTGTTGTTTGGCATCGCTCCATGCATTATCCGGATCAACATGGCTTTCAATAATCAATCCGTCAAAATCCAAGTCAATCGCTTTTTGTGCAACATCCTGTAACATGTGTCTGTTGCCGCAAATATGCGACGGATCATTAATCATCATCATTTCAGGATACCTTCTTTTCATTTCAATCGCCAAATGCCACATCGGTGCATTGCGATATTCTGTATTTCCATAAGAACTGAATCCGCGATGAATTAATCCAATATTTTTAATACCTGCTTTTGCAACACGTTCAACAGCACCCAACCACAATTCCAAATCAGGATTGATTGGATTTTTGATTAACACAGGAATATCCACTCCGCGTAATGCGTCGGCTACATCCTGCACACTGAAAGGATTTACGGTAGTACGTGCACCGATCCATAAAACATCTACTTCAAAATTTAAAGCATCTTCCACTTGTTTTGCAGTGGCCACTTCTACTGCCCAGGGAATACCGGTAATCTTTTTTGCACTTTGCAACCAGGGCAAACCTTTTGCACCAATACCTTCAAAACTTCCGGGGCGAGTACGTGGTTTCCAAATGCCGGCACGCATCACATCTACTTTGCCTGTTGCAGCCAAACGTTTGGCTGTATCAATTACCTGGTCTTCTGTTTCAGCACTGCATGGCCCCGAAATAATTAAAGGCCGTTTGGCTAAAACATCATGGATTGATTTTTTTTGTTCGATTGTCTGTTCCATCTGAGTTTAATTATAAGTTATGAGTTATAAGCTATGAGTTATGAGTTTTAAAAATCGCCATTACATGATTCCCGATACTTAAAACTTACAACTTATCACTTACAACTATCTGCTGTTCGCATCATTCATTCTGATTCTTCTGCCACGATAATTTTTACCATCAATTGCTTTAATCATCTGATTGGCTACTTTTTTATCGATCTCAATCCAGCTATTCATTTCTTTCATATCAATTCTGCCCAACACTTCTTTTTTCAAATCACTCATATCTAAAATGAATTGTAAAAAACTGGCTTTATAAAAACCATCTTTTGTTCCAAGATTCACAAATAATCTGGTAGTATCTCCATCACTATATTTCACCGGACGGTTATCTCTGTCTCTTCTCCTTGCCTGATCAGGCATTTCACGGGCAGTATCTCTCGAATCTCTTCTTTCTCTGCGCTGATCTCTTACATTCAAATCTTCTGAATTCTCATAATATTTCAAGAAGCGATCAAACTCCATTGCCGCAACCTTGGTTAATACTTCTTCTTTGGTTACATCAGCAAATTTTTCCTGTAACATCGGTAAGTAAGTACTGTAATCACCATGCGAAATATCTGTTTGCAATAATTTATCCATGAAGCCATGAAACTGTTTTCTGCAAACATCTTTACCACTGGGTATTTCTAATTTGTGAAAAGGAACTTGCACAATTTTCTCTATCTGGCGAATCTTATACAAATCTTTATTCTGCACAATGCTCATACAAATACCGGTATGGCCTGCACGCCCTGTTCTGCCGCTTCGATGTGTATATACTTCAACATCATCCGGTAATTCAAAGTTGATGACGTGTGTAATTTCTTTAACATCAATACCACGAGCAGCAACATCGGTTGCTACCAATAATTGTAAAGTCTTTTCACGAAACTCGCCCATTACTTTATCACGTTGCTGTTGCGTAAGATCACCATGCAATGCATCAATATCATAACCGTCACGCGTTAATTTTTCTGCAATATTTTGAGCATCCATTTTGGTTCTGGTGAAAATAATGCCGTAAATACCCGGATTAAAATCAATCAATCTTTTCAATGCTTCATAGCGATGATGCGCATTCACTAAATAAAATTGATGATCGGTATTTTTATTGGCCGTATTCATTTTACCTACCGTTACTTCAAAAGGATCTTTCATGTAACGTTTGCTCACACGTTTAATTTCCGGCGGCATGGTTGCACTGAATAACCAGGTAGCTTCGCGTTGCGGTGTGTTTTGTAAAATAAATTCAATGTCATCTTTAAAACCCATGTTAAGCATTTCATCTGCTTCATCCAACACCACATATTTAATTTGTTCTAAGTTGATGGCTTTTCTTTCAATCAAATCAATCAATCTTCCCGGTGTGGCAACAACAATTTGAATACCTCTTTTCAAATCGCGTATTTGCATACCAATACTTGTACCGCCATACACTGCTACTACATTCATTCCCGGAATAAATTTTTTAAACAATTCTATTTCGGTAACAATTTGCATACACAATTCACGTGTTGGACAAACCACCAATGCCTGCGGATATCTTTGTGTTACTTCTATTAATTGTAATAACGGTAAACCGAATGCAGCTGTTTTACCTGTGCCGGTTTGTGCCAAACCAATCAAGTCTTTGGTACCGCTCAATAATACCGGAATCGCCTTTTCCTGAATGGCAGTGGGGTTCACAAAACCCAATGCATCCGTTGCTTTTACTAATTTTTCATCTAAACCTAACTCACTAAATGTTGTCATTTCTTTTAAAATTTTGCCGCAAAGGTAACTTAAACCGTTGATTAGACTGATTTAATTGATTTACCGGATTGGCTTATGTTATTTTTTTCCGGCTTTTGATTCGTTTTTTATCTGCAGTTGCGTCGCACACTTCAGCGCTTTGAACAATCAGCAGCATTTATTTCACACAAAGCAACTAAAGATACCAGGTACATTAAAACATCAATTGCTGTGCTTTGTAATCTTTGTTCCTTTGCGTGAAATATCATTTTCTTAAAAATCTTTATCATCCTTTAATCAAATAAATCAGGGTTCATTTAATTATCCTTTTTATCTTATTCGCATTCTCCATCAATTCATTCAAATAATCCAAATTCTCTTTTTCCAATGCACTTTTAAATTTTCTTAATTGAGAAATATGTTCATTCAACACATCCAACACATTTTCTCTGTTCTGCATAAATATCGGTGCCCACATAGCAGGATTACTTTTTGCCAAACGTACCGTACTTTCAAAACCGCCACCGGCTAATTCAAAAATGGCATCTTCTTCTTTTTCTTTTTCCAATACCGTATTCGCCAATGCAAATGAAGTTATGTGCGAAATATGACTTACATAAGCTGCATGTGTATCATGTGCTGCTGCTTCCATATATACCAGGTGCATGCCCAAATTTGTATACATATTTTCAATAAACTTAACAGCAGTGGCATCACTTTTATCTTTTTCGCAGATTACACATGCCCTGCCCGCAAATGCAGAGGCAACAGCAGCTTCAGGGCCACTGTATTCCGTTCCCCACATGGGATGCGTTGCTACAAAACGTTTGCGCATCGGATGATTTGCTAATGCCTCACACAATACAAATTTGGTAGAGCCTGCATCTGCCACAATTTGATTGTCGTTTACCAAATCCATTATTTTTTGCATCATCGGAACTGTTGCATCCACCGGAATGGCAACATAAATCAAATCAGATTTTTTAATGGCTTCTTCCAATGGCAATACTTCATCCACTAATTTTAATTGCAACACTTTTTGTTTGGTTTCTTCTCTGTTGCAAACACCAATTACATGTTTGGCAATGCCTTTTTGTTTTGCTACCAAAGCAAATGATCCACCAATTAAACCAACGCCTACAATTGTTACTGTCATAAATGAATAATTGATAATTGACAATTGATAGTTTTCAAGCAGTTACTTTTTTTCATTATTCTGTTTACTGGTTTTAATGATACTCGTTAATAATTTTAATAGTTCAGTACAATCAACATAAATACTGTTAAAAATCTTTTGGTCTAAATAATTGGATTTGTTTAATAACTCCAACCAATAAGCAGTTTCATTTGCTTCTTTTAAAGCAACAGATAATTTATGTATAAAATCAATCTTGCTTTGCGCTTGCTCTCCTTCTCTGATATTTGCACCAATAGAAGTGCCACATCTTAATAACTGCTTTGATAAAATATACTCTTTCTTTTCGTCTTGCAAAAATTGATAACATTTAATACTTCTAAGTGCAAAGGCAAAGCTTTTATCTTTTAAAATATTTTCTATTTTCATTGTCAATTATACATTATCAATTCTTCGAATGGCTTCTTCAAATTTCTCAATGCTTCCGCATAAACTAACACGTATATAATTATCACCGGCACTACCGAATATTCCGCCGGGTGTAATAAATACATTTGAATTGTATAATACTTCATCACTCAATTCATATCCGTGCTTATACCTGGCCGGAATTTTTGCCCAAACGAACATGCCCACCTGATCTTTTGCATAAGTACATTTCAACAGATCTAATAACTCAAACACTTTTCTTCTGCGTTCTTTGTAAATTGTATTAATACTATCATACCAATCTTTATCCAAACGCAACGCCTTTGCTGCAGCGAGTTGTAAGGGAAGAAACATGCCACTGTCCATATTACTTTTAAAGCGAAGTACTTCATCAACATGTTGTTTGGATGCAATTAACATTCCCACGCGCCAACCCGCCATATTAGATGATTTACTTAGTGAGTTCAATTCCAGCACTACATCCATGGCTCCATCAATAGATAATAAACTGGAGGGTGTTTCATTCAAAATAAAACTATACGGATTATCATGCACAATTAATATGTCATGTTTCTTCGCAAAAGCAACCAATTGTTCAAAGAAATCTTTCTCCGGCAATTGCCCGGTTGGCATATGCGGATAATTTGCAAATAATAATTTTATGGTATGTCCATTTGCCCTGTTTGATTCAATCAAATTTTCCAACTCATTAAAATCCGGATGATAATTCAATGCTTCTTTTAATACATAACTGATGCAATTACCCCCGGCTAATTTTACTGCTGCGTTGTAGGTTGGATAACCGGGATTGGGGATCAATGCAATATCGCCTTCATTCAAATAAGTCATACAAATATGCATGATGCCTTCTTTGCTACCGATCAATGGCAATATATCTGTATCTGCATTCAAATCAACACCATACCATTTTTTATACCAATCACGCATCGCATTTCGCAACACAGGAGATCCTTTGTAGGATTGATAGGCATGCACATTGGGTTTGGCGCTTTCTTCCTGTAATACTTTAATCACATCCGGATGTGGCGGCAGATCAGGACTACCAATACCCAAATTGATAATATTTTTTCCTTGCTTATTTAATTCATCTATCTCTCTCAGTTTTTGAGAAAAATAATATTCACCGATACCTTCTAATCTTTTTGATGTTTTCATATTATTGATCTTTTCCGTTTTTATACACACCGAAAATTTTTATCTGCGCTGTTAATGATTTCATTGATTTAATTACTTCATCAAATTGGCCTACATGATCAAATTCCATATCTGCATGAAAACTGTAAGTAAAATTTGTTCCTGCAATCGGCATGCTTTGCAACTTGCTTAAATTAATACCACCTTCTGCAATTTTGGTCAGCACTTTTGCCAAACTTCCTTTGGAATGATCGGTAATAAAATTTAAAGATGCTTTATTGGCATTTGATGAAATAATTACTTCATCTGCTTTTTGCAACATTAAAAACCTGGTATAATTATTTTTTTGTGTATGGATATTCTGTACCAGAATTTGCAGATCAAATAATTCTGCTGCCAATTTTCCGGCAATGCCTGCTATATGTTTGCTCTTATGCTGATGAATATGTTTGGCACTTAAAGCAGTATCATCGGTGTCTACTAATTTCCAATGAAAATTGTCTAAGTAATCCATGCATTGCTGTATAGCCATTGGATGCGAATGCACTTCTTTAATATCTGCTAATGTAACACCGGGATTAACCAATAAATGTTGCTTGATGGGCAGATATACTTCACCAACAATTTTTAAATTACTTTTTTGCAATAATGTATAATTAGGAAGAATACTGCCGGCTATAGAATTTTCGATGGCCATTACGCCGCCGTTACTTTCTTTTTTGTTAGAAGCAATCTTAACTACTTCTCTGAATGTAGCACAGGGAATCACTTTCACATCTTTTCCAAAATATTGCCTTGCTGCCATTTGATGAAAGCTGCCTTCATATCCTTGTATCGAAACTTTTGTTGCCATAAAATAAAAAGTCCCGGCTTTTTGGCCGGGACTGTATGTTTATTGTGAATGATCTTTTAAGATTTTACAAATACAACCCGGCTACTTTTCATAAAGTAGTAATAAAAGAAAAAATAGAATGTATTTGCAATGATTGATTTCATAACAGTTCAAAAATAAGGAGAGAATTGATATATGCCAATATTTTTTTTATGCAATCAAACTAACAAACGATAGTTAAATAATTATTTTCGTTTGGCTTTATCCCACAACACAGAAGCTTTTTGTGTAAAGAGGTAACGATATATTCCCGCAATCATACAAAAATTCATAAAGCAGAAATAATAAGGAATGAATAAAATTTTAACACGCATTTTCTTTTTCTTAAATACCCATCCTGCAATTGCAATAGTATAAAAAAATGTTTGTAAGAATAAGAACAACTGAAAAATAGTAGCTGGCGAGTATACTACAATAGTTATATTAGATATAAAAAATACTATTATCAAAAATGGAGTGATAATCCAACGCAATACACAATGACTGATATATTGAAAAAATAAAACAGCATCAAAAAAAGGGTTTATTAATTTCTTAGCCCTGACTAGAGACTGAATGCTACCTGCTGCAATCCTTACTTTACGTTTATATTCTTCTTTCAAATTTTCTGACGAAGCTTCTACAGCATAAGCATAAGGATCGTAAGCAATTTTATAACCCTTTATGGCGATCTTCATTGAAATCATAAAATCATCCAACAATGTATCGGGCTCAACTGATTCGTATAAGTTTGTTCTAACACTAAACAACTCGCCGGCAGCACCAACAACAGAATGTAAATCAGCATCCCATTTTTTTAATTTGGATTCATATTTCCAATAAAAACCTTCTCCTGCTGTTGCATCAGATGCATTTTCTATACGCACACGTTTTTCGCCGGAAACAGCTCCTACTTTTGGATCTGCATAATGTTTAGCGATTCGCAATAATGCTTCCTTATTTAAAAACGTATTGGCATCTGTAAATACCGCAATTTCTGTTTGTACCTGCAGCATTGCCCGATGAACAGCTGTAATTTTTCCGCTTCTTTCATCTTTATGCAATAATTGAATCTGCGGATACTTTGAAATAATAGCTGCTGTTGCATCAGTTGATCCGTCAGTTACAAATATCATCTTGAATTTATCTTCAGGATAATGAAGCGCTAAAGTGTTTCTGATTTTTTCTTCAATTACCGTTTCTTCATTATAAGCTGCAACGATCAGAGTGAGTGAGGGTGTAAAACTTCCATCTTCCCTGTTCACGGATTTAACAACTAAACTTTTCAGCTTCACTAAACCGTATAATACAATACCGTAACCAATATAGGTGTAGAAAACAATAAAAAGGCTTACCCAAAAAAACCAATACATACAATTATTTTAAAGGCGCTGCAAATGTTCTCACATTACTTAAGTACAAGCGGATTGCTTATGTGAATCATTTAATTCAAAGTTGCAAACAATTATTAAAGAAATTATTTTTCATTCAGCACATAATTAAGCACTAAAAATAAGCGTACAAAAATTTAATTCGGAATAAAAAAGAAATTGATGGCATTTTGATCTGTAAAATCGTTTAACATATCCTTTTCTAAAACTTTAATTTCATAATTCAACTTTGTTAAAAAATGAATACAGGCTATCCGATTTTCATTATCCCAAAGTTCTGCATAAATCAATGGCCTGTTTTTATTAATAATTTCAGCCGCTCCTTTCAGTACTTCTAATTCATAATTTTCCACATCAATTTTAATAGCAGTAATATTTTGATCTGACTGTAAGGCTGATAGATTGTCTAATTTGATTATCGGGCTAACCTGCATAATACCTCTATTCCATTCGGAATGATCTTCTGCATGCCATACATGGCTCAATCCATGTCTTTTATACTTATTGATAACGGGCAATACCATTTTTATTTCGCCATCAAAATTCCCCAATGCTGTTTCAAAAAGACGGATATTCCTTACCTGTGCATTCTTAACTACTCTTTTAAACGCTTTGATATTTGAAGGAATAGGTTCAAAAGAAAATATAGTTGATTCCGGAAACCGCTTAGCCAATAAAACACTCATTACACCTAAGTTTGCACCTGCGTCGATGATAATCCCTCCGGAAGGAATGAAATCCATAAATTTTGCAAACCCCCTTTCATAATTTCCGAATCCAAACCTTTTAACACAAAATACTCCAAACAAAAAAAGATACGCATCATATCCTATTATTTTTTGTAAAAACCATTTAATCAGATCCTTCATTTTAATTTAAATTATAACCAGATAATTCCCTCCAGTTTATCAGAAACCCATAACTGAATTTATGCCCAATAATAGTCCATTTAATCTTTTAAAATTGAAAGATTTTCAGTAAATATATTTATTTCTCCGGTGGAGATAATCCATTCATTGGTAAAAGAATTACCTCATATTTTCTACGCAGCAGATTATGGCCTTGTTCGGATCAAGTGCATTAAATAATGCACTTGATCCGAACAAGAGTAAAAGAAGATATGGAAGAAATACCAATACGAAGCATGCAAAAGATGTCTCAAAAAGTTGCTGCAGGACAAAAGAAAGCAGATTGAAAAGAAACATTGAATTTACACATATCAAACAATGCCGGCTTACCTTGTAATACAAGATAAAGCTTAAAAAGAAGGGAATTCGATATTAAATTATATCATTTTGAAAATTACTTCATAAAAAAAGCCCTTCCGTGGAAACGGAACGGCCTCTAACGATTGCTTGCCATATGAAAAATTCTTAACACACTTGCCTGCAAGCAGTAGGCAATTCAATCAACACAGGTTCAAATTACATTTTCTTAGTTGTGTCAGCAGCCATCTTAGCTGTATCTGCTTTTTTAGTTGTGTCAGCAGACATTTTAACTGTATCTTTCTTAGTTGTGTCAGCAGCAGGTGTTGTGTTAGATGCACTGTTACAAGCTGCGAAAGCTGCGATAGCGATAATTGCAAATACTTTTTTCATTTTGTTGAGCTTTTTTTGTGAATGAATTTTATATTAATACCTCATGGTAATAAAAAGTAACCCACCCGATCAATTTTTTTTAAAAAAAGTTTTTAAGATTATCTTGGGTTACTTTTATACCCCAAATTGTATTAAATATAGACAGTGAAAGCCGAGTTAAATGAACAAGCATTACTGAAAGGACTGGCTAATAATGATTCAAAAGCCATTGAGACCATTTATAAAGACAATTTTACAATGGTACAGGCGTTCATTCTTAACAACAATGGTTCTTATGATGATGCAAGGGATATTTTTCAGGAAGCAATGATTGCGCTGTATGAAAAAGCAAAAAGCGAATCGTTTGTCTTAACCTCAAAAATAAATACCTATGTATATTCCATATGCAGGAGACTATGGCTCAAACGGCTTCAACAACTGGGAAGATATTCGAACCAAATTGACGGCTTTGAAGAGACTATTCCGATTGAAGAAGACCTTGAAATACACGAAAAGAGAAATGCTGAGTTTGCAATAATGGACCGGGCATTAAACAGTTTAGGCGAGCCTTGTAAAAGTTTATTGGAAGGATATTATATTAAGAAACTGGATATGCAGATGCTCGCAAAAGAATTCGGATACACGAATGCAGATAACGCAAAGAATCAAAAATATAAATGTTTGATACGTTTAAAAAAATTGTTCTTTGCTCAATATAATATCGGAGAATAAAAATGGAAGATAATCTACTACTTCAAGCCATCGAACGCTATTTAGACGGTACTATGTTGCCTGCTGAGAAAGCTTATTTCGAAGAATTGCGCAAGAACACACCTGAAATAGATCAAATGGTGGTTGAACACAGCATGTTTATTCATCAAATGGATATTTATGCTGATCGTATTAATCTCAAACATAGTTTACATGATGTTCATGCAAAATTATTGGCACAGGGCGATTTGAATGAAGGTGGAGAATTGAGTACCAAGGGTAAGGTGGTTCAAATGTGGAACAAATACAAAAAAGTTACCCTGATTGCAGCTTGTGTGGCAGGTGCAATTGCCCTTTTTACAAGTACATTGATGATTGCATTTGCTCCGGTTAACAATAGTAAGATTCAGGAATTGAACAGAAAGATAGATGTTGTTGCAAAGAATCAATTGTATCAAGACAATAAATTAAATGAAGTTGCTTCTAAATTACCCGAAGGTGTTATAGTTACACGCGGTGGTTCCGGATTTTTAATTGATGCAAAAGGGTTTATTGTAACCAATGCTCACGTGATAAAAGGTTCTTCATTTGTTAATGTGAATAATCATAATGGTGATGAGTTTACGGCTTCTATTGTTTATCGTGATGAAACAAGAGATATTGCCATTTTAAAAATTAATGACGAAGATTATAAACCTTTAAAATCATTGCCTTATTCCATCTCAAAAAGCCCAATTGATTTAGGTGAAGAGGTTTTTACATTGGGTTACCCGAGGAATGATATTACTTATAATAAAGGTGACTTGAGTGCCAAAACAGGTTTTAACGGCGATTCAACTACTTTCCAAATTCAAATGAGTGCTAATCCCGGAAACAGCGGCGGGCCTGTATTTAATAAGAATGGCGAAGTAATTGGCGTATTGAGTACAAGAGAAAAGCAAGCAGAAGGTGTAACATTTGCCATTGGTACCAAAAGCATTTATAATGTAATTGATGACCTGAAAAAATCTGATACTACAACTGCTTATCAAAAAATAAAATTGAATTCTTTTTCTGCTATTAAAGGATTAGAAAGAAAAGAGCAGATCAAGAAAATTCAGGATTGTATTTTTTTAGTTCAGGCATACAATAAAAAATAAATTAATTAATACCTATAAAAAACGCGAAGGCTCATCTTAATTGACGAGCCTTTATTATTTATTTAAAAACATCAGTATTTACCACAGTTTGGCCGGGTAAGCCCCATCATTAATTAATGTATTGATACTTGCCTGAACAGCAGGCGCATCTTCTTTATAAGTAACACCAAACCATTGAGAAGAAGTAGGTATTACCTTAACACTTCCTGACTTTGACTGAATAAAATAATTAGTAACAAAGGGAATAAAAAATTCTGATTTCGGATCTTTGCTGTTTCTATCTAAAAATTCATTAAATAATCTTTCACACAAATCAATTACGTTTGGTGCAAAGCAGATATAATTCATGCTCACTAAACTGTCTGAAGGTAATTCATGCATGGAAGATTCATCTTCATAAACAATCTTTCCATTTCCCAAAGGATAAATTTTTGTACGTTCATTGATTTCAATCAAATTCCCATCAGCATCAACTTTCGTTACCCCCCTGCTCACACTGCCATTCTCACTTAATGTTTTCTTCAACTCATACCCGACAATACAATAAGTCTGGTCATTACACTGATTGGTTAAAAAATCTTTTGCTTTTTTAAATGCATCAAATCCATAAAAATCATCTGCATTAATTACTGCGAAAGGTTCATTCACTTTGCCTTTACAACATAAAACAGCATGTGCTGTTCCCCAAGGTTTTTTTCTTTCAGGATGTATTTCATGATTACCAATAAAAGATCGGATATCCTGAAAAGCATAATCAACAGCGATCTTTCCTTTCAATTTTTCTTCAAATATTTTCTTGAAATTATCAGCAAATTCTTCTCTTATTACAAAAACAATTTTACCAAATCCTGCTCTGATGGCATCATAAATAGAATAGTCCATAATCGTTTCACCATTCGGACCAAAACCTGCTACCTGTTTCATGCTTCCGTAGCGACTTGCCATTCCTGCTGCTAAAATTACCAGTGTAGGTTGCATATACTTTGTTTAAAAAAACACAGCGAAAGTACAGGTAAAGCTATAAATAACAAATATTTTTGTTATACCCATACCATGACTGAACTGCAAGATAAAAAGGTTTTTATACAACACCTTATTAATAAATGCTTAACAGAAAAGCGTTTATGCCTTTCTGCTTTACGATTAGATGAACTGCATCCAATCATTAGCGGCAATAAATGGTTTAAATTAAAATATTATTTAGCAGATGCTAAAAAAAGAAATATCAAAACCATATCAACTATTGGCGGTGCCTATTCCAATCATATTGTTGCAGCGGCTTATGCTGCAACATTAAATGGATATAAAAGCACAGGTATCATTCGCGGAGAAAGAAGCAATAACCTTTCCGCTACTCTTTTGCAAGCAGAAGAATTCGGTATGAAATTAATTTTTGTTTCACGAGATGAATTCAATCAACCATTGATCCTAAAAGAAAAATACACTGATACAGATTGTTATTGGATCAACGAAGGCGGGTATGGAATATTGGGTGCTGCAGGTGCATCGGAAATATTGAATTGGATTGATGAAAGCTACACACATATTATTTGTGCTTGCGGCACCGGTACCATGATGGCCGGATTAATCAAGGCAGCAAAACCCAATCAACATATCATTGGAATCAGCGCATTAAAAGGATATGATCATTCAAATAAAATCAATGAATTATTGACGGAAGAAGAACAACAAAAAAAGTTTACGCTCTTTACTGAGTATCATTTTGGCGGATATGCCAAACATCCAACCCTATTAATAGAATTTATGAAATTGGTTTGGCAACAATATCAATTACCGACTGATATTGTTTACACATCGAAGCTTTTATATGGTGTTTTTGATTTAATCAAAAAAGATTATTTCCCAACTGACAGTAAAATAATGATCATCCACAGCGGCGGGTTACAAGGTAATCGTTCCTTACCTGCTAACAGTTTACCATTTTAATCACTCAATCGAATATTATATTTGCTTCTATGAATAAAAAACATGTATTTTATTTTATTTGCTTGATTGTTCCGTTTACGCTCGCTGCACAAAAAGCTTTACCTGATTTTTCTGTTAGAAGCATGAGCAAGGGAAAAGTACAAATCAGTTGGGTTAACCCATACAACAACAATTGTATTCAATTAATGGTGCAACGTTCTTACGACAGTTTAAAATTCTTTAAAACCATCTTCACTGCTCAATCTCCGCAACTTCCGCAAAACGGGTATATTGATAATGGGGTAATGGCAGGCGTAAAAACCTTCTATCGTATTTTTTATGTTTTGAGTGATAATAATTATTTCTTCACCAAATCTAAAATTCCCGGAATAGAAGAAGCAGTCATCACTGAAAATATAATTCCGAAAAAAAACAAGCCAGATAGTTCAACAAGAGAAACTTATGCCAATGTTATTACTGAAACAACTGTTAAAGAAAAAATTGATTCCGAAGAAGTGATAGAACCGTTACCGAACACAAAAAAGTTACCGACAGATTTAATCACTTCTAATAATTTAAATATCAAAAATAAGATTGCAGCCCCTGTTGTGAAGCCGGTTGAAAAAAAATTCATCTCCGTTTATAAAGCAAGTAAAGATTCGTTTCTGATGCGCTTTGAAATCGGAGAATACAAAAAATTCCGCGACTCGATCGTTAATAACACAAAAGATACTTTGTATTTTTTGAATGCAACCGAGGTACTCATCAAACCATTTTATGTGAAACCTGTTTGGAAGCCTTCCATGTATGTCTTTACCGATGACAGAGGTTATGTAAACATTCAATTGCCTTTAACCAAGCAACATCATTATAAAATCATTTTTACTGACTCATCCGGATTAGCTGTTTTTGAAATAAAACATGTAAAAGAAGAAGAATTGGTTTTAGATAAAGTAAATTTTATTCACGCAGGTTGGTTCAACTTTGAATTATTTGAAGATGAAAAAATAAAAGAAAAGAACAAAGTGTTTATCTCGAAAGAATTTTAAACGATTACCGCTTCAAATATGTTTTCAAAATTGCGTTTTACTTTTTCTTTTAATTCATGCATATCAACTCTATGGCCTAATTCCTTTTGCAATGAAGTGACTTGCTTATTTTGGATGCCGCAAGGAATTATAAAATTAAAATAAGAAAGATCGGTATTTACATTAAAGGCGAATCCGTGCATGGTAACCCATCTGCTGCATTTAATGCCCATGGCACAAATTTTTCTTTCTTTCCCTTTTATACCAACATCCATCCAAACTCCTGTTTCGCCTTTGCTGCGCTCACCTTTTAAACCATATTCGGCCATTGTATCAATCATCACCTGTTCTAAACTTCTTAAATACCAACCCAAATCTGTTTTAAATTTATCCAGATCTAATATCGGATAACCAACCAATTGATCAGGGCCGTGAAAAGTAATATCACCGCCGCGATTGATGTGAAAATATTCTATTCCTTTTTGTTGTAACGTTTCTTCATTAATCAAAACATGTTCTTCTTTACCGCTTTTACCTAAAGTATACACCGGCGGATGCTCAACAAATAATAAATGATGAATGGTGCTGCTTCTGCTCTCATCTGTCGATTTCTTTTCAACATTCTGCTTCAACAATACTTCCTGCAAATCCCACACTTCTTTGTAAGAACGCAATCCAAGGTCTTTAAAAAAAACTTCCTGTTTCATAACGCAAAAATAAGTTTATTCATTCTATCTTCTATTGCCTCCATTCAATCAATTACATTTGTAGCATGAATGAAGAGATTGACGATATTCCGCAGGAACAAAGCGAAGAACTTTATGAGCGCCGGTCTTTTGTAATTGATAAAGGCCAGGAGCCCATGCGCATTGATAAATGGTTGCAGATTCGTTTGGAAAGAGCAACAAGGAATAAAATTCAAAATGGAATTGATGCAGGTTTCTTAACGGTGAATGGGAAAGTGGTTAAAAGTAATTACCGTGTAAAACCCGGAGATGAATTGTTATTGATGAGTTTGATTGATCCCGAAAAAACGGATGTAAAAGCAGAACCTATTCCATTGAATATTGTGTATGAAGATGATGATCTGATCGTGATTAATAAACAACCGAATATGGTAGTACATCCGGGAGTAGGTAATTTCACAGGTACATTATTAAATGGTGTGGTCTATCATCTTAAACAACAAAATCCCAATTTGAATGAAGATGAATTACCGCGTTATGGTTTGGTTCATCGCATCGATAAGAATACAACCGGATTAATTGTTTTGGCTAAAACTGCTGATGCTGCTGCACATTTAGCAAAACAGTTTTTTCATCATACCGTGAAAAGAACATACAATGCTTTGGTTTGGGGAAATATTGAAGAAGACAGGGGAACCATCGATATACATATTGCACGCCATCAACAATACAGAAAAACATTTACCACCTATCCGGATGGTGATATTGGCAAACATGCCATCACACATTATAAAGTGTTGGAAAGATTCAATTATGTAACATTGGTAGAATGTGTTTTGGAAACCGGCAGAACGCATCAAATCCGTGTGCACATGAAATATCTCGGTCATACTTTATTTAACGATTGGGAATATGGCGGCGATAAGATTTTAAAAGGCACCATCTACACCAAATACAAACAGTTTGTTGAAAATTGTTTTGAAACTTGTCCGCGTTGTGCATTGCATGCAAAGACATTAGGTTTTATACATCCCAGAACCAACAAAGAAATTTTCTTTGAAACTGAATTACCCGATGATATGTTGCATGTGATTGATAAATGGAGAAGATATGTTTCTACTTCCAAAGTCTAACTCATCCATTATTTTATTTAATAAATATATTCGCAATTATATTTGCTTCTTCAAATCATGCGTATGAACAACGACATCAGGAATAATTGGACCATCAGTGAAATAAAAGCTATTTATGATGCCCCGTTATTAGATTTAATTTATCGTGCTGCTCAATTACACAGAATGTATAACGATACTGCCGAAGTGCAAGTGTGTACTTTATTAAGTATTAAAACAGGCGGCTGTTCGGAAGATTGCGCTTATTGCCCGCAGGCAGCCCGATACAATACCGGTGTGGAAGTGCAGGCATTGATGCAAAAAGAAGCCGTATTGGAGTATGCCCAAAAAGCCAAAGATGCAGGCAGTACCAGGTTTTGCATGGGTGCAGCCTGGAGAGAAGTTCGCGACAATAAAGATTTTGACAGAGTATTGGATATGGTAAAAGGCGTGAATGAATTAGGCATGGAAGTTTGTTGCACTTTAGGAATGTTAACAGAACAGCAAGCACAAAAATTAGCTGATGCAGGTTTGTATGCATACAATCACAATTTAGATACCAGTAAAGAACATTATAGCGAGATCATTACCACCAGAACTTATGAAGATCGATTGAATACATTGAATCATGTTCGTAAAGCAGGGGTTACAGTTTGTTGCGGAGGTATTATTGGTTTGGGCGAAACACATGATGACAGAATTAAAATGCTACACACATTGGCTACCATGCCCGAACATCCGGAGAGTGTGCCTATCAATGCATTGGTGGCTATTAAAGGAACACCATTGGAAAATAACAGCAAGACCGATGTATGGGATATGGTAAGAATGATTGCTACTGCAAGAATCATTATGCCCAAGACAATGGTACGCTTAAGTGCAGGCAGAACAGAAATGAGTGTTGCAGAACAAGCATTGTGCTTTATGGCAGGCGCCAATTCTATTTTTGCCGGCGATAAATTGTTAACTACACCTAACCCAAGTTTTGAAGAAGACAATCTTATGTTTCAATTACTGGGATTAAAACCAAGAGCTGCATTTAAAGAAGAGTAAAAACAATATTTACACGAAATGGTGTAATATAATTTTGTTATCAGCTGTAAACCTTTGTGCAGCTTGGGCTGCGCGGCACTCTTGTGCAAGATATTTTCAAATGAGCATTTTGTATTTTACAACTTCCCCATTCTTGAATTAAACATATGTATTGCCACTAATTCATCATGGCGGTCACTCAATGAACGGTAATACACAAATATCAAATACGTATTTTCGGTTTCCCATGCATTGCCATCCGTTAAAGTAACATCTGCAATAGCATCAGCTTTATTATCTTTTGTTACATAGGTATAACTGTAATAGCCCTGTTTCAACAACATGTTTTTTTCATATACACCTTTGGCTGCATTATATTGTAATTTGGCATCCTCATCAATATTATTACCGGTTAATTCTCCTAACAAATACACATTCTTTTTCTCCAATGGCTGATTGTTCTCCGGTACATAAGTAAAATGTACCATCGCATAATCAGTCTGCCACCAATTATTAACGGGGTCATTGGTACTAATATCAAACCATCCGTCCAAATCTTTAAAATACAAATAAGGTTGTTTGGTTCTGGGAAAATCTGGTCTTAAATACACTTGCAATTGTTTGTTGATGGTATCAACTGTGTGCAAGCGATCGCTCATGTAACGAAAACTGCGTATATCGGCCCATCGATATTCTTTACCTGCGGGGAACACCGCATCATTTTCATTACTGTATTCCAGCATATTGTCTCTGATGAATGTTGGTTGAAGGTTTGTTATCGCATTATCCCATCTGTAATTCTGCACTACTGCTAATTTAATTTGCTGCGAAGCATTGACAGGATTGAGTTGTGAAGCATTAATGGTAAAATTAATTTTTTGATGTGTACGGAATAATTGATTATCCAATGGCTGTGTTACCTCCGCATTTACAAATGCCTGGGTACTCAATACAAAAAACCTTTTGGTAAAAGCAAGTTGAGAGGTATCTCCGTTCAAATACACTTTTAATAAATAATTACCGCTCTTGGCAGGAATAGTGCTGCTCTCCGGCAACAACATTTGATAATGCACATATCTGGTTGTAGCAATAGAAGAAAAACGATATTCATTTAAATGGTTTTCCGTAAAGCCTTTAATATAATCGAAAGGATTGAGATCATTGGGTTGCCAATCGGCATCACACAATTGAAAAGTATAATAATAATCTTTTGCATAACCATCCAGGTCATCAAAATGCAGTTCCATCTGATCTTGTGAATTTAATTTAAGGATGGGCAAACTTTCCTGATTATTGAATTGATAGAGTTTAACCGTTTTTATATTCGGCATATAAATTTTATCAGGCATTCTTTGAGCCGATAATTGAAGCGACAGCAGCAATACAATAATCCAACAAAATAATTTCATCAAATAAACATACAAATTTTCCGGTAACACCCATTCAATAATTGGTTTGTTGTATTGATGCACAGCGTGTAGATTTGACATTATAAAACATTTTGAATTTATCATTATACATAGCAAGGCGCATTGCATTTAACCGACAAAAATCTTTCTCCCGATTTATTATTCGTTTGTCGGTCACGGCTACTGCATTCAGTGTGATGTCCATGATTGTTACATTGGCATTTGTAAATGGATTTCAAAAAACAGTTTCAGAAAAAGTTTTTAGTTTCTGGGGACATATTCGTGTGCAACATTATCAATCCAATAAATCTTTGGTGGCAGAAGAAACACCGATTTCAAAAAACGATACGGCAGAATATATTTTACAACAAGACCCTGCCATTAAACAAATACAAGTATTCGCCACAAAAAGTGCAGTGCTGGAAAATAAAAAAGAGATTGAAGGCATCTTATTAAAAGGGATTGACGAACATTATGACAGCGCTCAACTTAAAAAGTTCATTCAAAAAGGCAGATGGCTGCAATTCAACGATAGCTTATATTCCAAAGAAATCATCGTCTCCGCTCCCATTGCCAATGAATTGAATATAGAATTGAATGATACCATTCATATTTCTTTTATTTCATCGGATGAATTAAAAAGTTCTACCAGAAAGTTAAAAGTAGCAGGCATTTATAAAACAGGTATTGAAGAATACGATAAATTGTTTGCCATAGGCGATATCCGATTAATCAGAAGAATCAATAACTGGAAAAGCAATGAGATTGGCGGTTATGAAATATTTTTAAAAGATTACCATCAAATGGATACGGTTGCAGCCGGTTTAACCAATGCACTGCCATCTGTTTGGATGGGCACAACGATTAAAGAAGTGTATCCGAATATTTTTGATTGGTTGAATGTGCAAAATGTAAATAGAAATGTAATATTCATTGTAATGAGCATTGTTGCCATCATTAATTTAATTACCTGTTTGTTGATATTGGTATTGGAAAGAACAAGAATGATTGGCATATTAAAAGCAGTTGGCGCAACAGACAGGATGATAGAAAAAATATTTTTATATCAGGCAGGATTGATCACTTTAGCCGGAGTGGGCATTGGTTTTATGTTTGGTGTGGGCTTATGTTTGTTACAACTAACAACCGGATTGATTACATTAGATGAAAGCAATTATTATGTATCTGTTGCACCGGTTTATATTATTTGGTGGCAAGTAATAAGTGTGTGTGCAGCAACAGCGATTGTTTGTTTTATATCATTGATTATTCCAACCTGGATCATCAAAAAAATACAACCAATTAAAGCGATTCAGTTCCGATAAGTTGTGAGATGATGATACCCGCTGCTACAGAGGCATTCAGCGATTCTGCCCCGCCGATTCTTGGGATGGTTACAGGTTGAGTGATGTTTTTTTTCAAAGAATCATGAATACCTTTTGATTCGTTTCCAATTACCAGAACACCTTCTTTCATTTCAGGCAACTGATAAATACTTTTTCCTGAAAGCATTGCGCCTAATACCGGTACTTTGGCATTTTGCAAAAATTCATTCAATGATTGATACCAGATATTCACTCTGGTAAAGCTTCCCATGGTACTTTGAATAACTTTAGGATTATACAAATCAACGGTATCATTACTGCAAATAATTTGTTTGATACCAAACCAGTCGGCAATACGAATAATGGTTCCGAAATTTCCCGGATCCCGGATACTATCCAACACAATACTCCACTGATGTTGCAAAACCGGTGGTGTTAACATTCGTTTTTGCTGAGCGATGGCTATTACTTGATTGGGTGTTTGCAAACTGCTTATTTTTTCTAATTCCTGCTCACTTATTTCAATTACTTCCGTTTGATCAATACTGTGTTCCCTGATCCACGAAGCCAATGCATAGACTTTTTTTACAGTATAATTACTGCTCAACAGTTCATCTAACAGCTTAACACCTTCTGCAATAAATAAACCTTCTTCCTGCCTGAATTTTTTGTGGCATAAAGATTGAATATATTTGAGCTCATTCTTGCTTAACATTGGACATGTATTTATCGAACAATAGAAATTTTTTAAATGCGATTCTCATTACGTTGATCATCTTTTCAACCGTTTCCTGTTCGGAAGAAAGAAGAACCAGTGTCACTAATTTCCAACCCAATAAACCTTTTGTTTATAAAACAGCAGTAATCATCAACGGTAATATTTCCAAAGATGAGAAAAAACGATTAACATTTGACCTGGATAATTACTGGGATGATAGTTTAAAAGCACCCAAACTGCAAAAAGCTGTATTCTGGTATACCTTAAAAAATCCGCCGGTATTTGATTCTGCCAATATTCTTCGTTCCAAAAAATACATGAATTCTTATTTGAATTCACAGGGATTTTATTATGCAGATTTCAAAGATTCTGTTTTATCCTTCGATACTTTTCATCACCGATCCTTGATTACCAAAATAATTCATCCCAATAAAATCATTCCACAACAGATCAGAACTACCGTTTTCATGAAAGTGGACATCGGTAAAAATATTACCATTGATTCTGTTGGTTTTGTGATGTTGGATTCAAATATGCAACGTTTGGCTATTCAGGAAGAGAAAAAAAGTTTTTTATCAAAAGGTTCGCATTATACCAAACAAACAGTGAGTGATGAATTAGACAGGTTAGTAAATATGTATCGGCAAAACGGATATTTTCATTTTACGAGAGATGATATTTATGCAGAAGCAGATACTTTGAATAATAATTTATTACAATTATCTGTAGATGCATTTGCACAGGGAAGATTATTGGAAGCAGCAGCACATAATAGAAAAATGGATCCAAAATGGAATATCCTCATCAAACAAAAAGCAACTAAAGATTCTTCTAAAACACAGACTTACCACATTGCAAAAACTTATTATTATCCGGAAGCGAAGATCACAGACATACCCGATAGTTTAATGGTAAAAAAAGATTGGAAGGAATATGTTTCCAAAAACCAACAAAACATCATGCGTTATACAGAAGGCAAATTCAGTTATCGTCCTTTGCGTGAACATACATTCTTAAGACATGATAGTTTATACAATGAAGATCTATTGATTCAATCGATCAATACACTCGGCCAGATCGGTGCATGGCAACAAGTGGATACCAGAACAGTGATCAGAAATAAAGATAGCATTGATCTTTACTTTTTTTTAGTTCCGGCGTTAAAACAAAATTTTACGGTTGATTTGGAAGGGAGCAGGAATACCGGAGATTTGGCAGGTGGTGATAATTTTTTAGGCATCTCCACCAACTTCACTTATCGAAATAGAAATGTCTGGAAGAATGCCATACAATCTGTTACCAATCTGCGTTTGGGAACGGAATTGGGGTTCGACAGCAGCAATAAATTTTCTCCGCAATCTTTTCTGATAGGATTAAGTCAAACTTATATTTTTCCAAAATTAATTCAACCATTTACCCAATGGCGTGCAATCAATAAACTGAATAATAAAAAAACATTGTTATCTATTGCAGGTTCTTATACAGATAGAAAAGATTATTACAGATTAAGACAATTTACCGGAAGCTGGGGTTATGAATGGAATAAAATTAATAAAAGCAAAAATCCATGGAACTGGACATTCAGACCATTGAATGTTGAATTATATAAAGTAGATACACTGAGCGGATTTTTAAGTCTATTGGCAGCCAATCCTTTTTTACAACAATCATTCAGAGATGGTAAAGTAGTAGGCACAACTTTATCTGTGAATAAAATATTCAATAGCAAATTACATCCAACCATCAGCAATAAAGTAAATGTATATTTTGAAGAATCAGGAACGGTAATAAGTATTTTCAGTAATACCAATAGTGATCAAATTTTCAGGTATGTAAAACTGCAGGCAGAATATACATTCAATAAAAAATTTAGAAAGACAGCCATTGCGGCAAGAATTTTTTCGGGTATTACTGTTCCTAAAGCAGGGCAAACAGTTCCATTTTACAAACAATATTTTTTAGGCGGACCAAACAGCATGCGTGCATGGGGATTGCGCCAATTGGGTTTAGGCTCTTCAATTTTATCAGATACTTCCAAATCGACTTTTACAGACCGGTACGGAGATTTTGCATTAGAAGGAAATTTTGAATATCGTTTTCCTATATGGACGTTCAGTAGCTTTAAAGTAAGCAGCGCATTATTTACAGATATTGGCAATGTCTGGAATTTAAGTAAAGATCCCAATAATGCAAATGCAGATTTTAATGTAACCCGATTGGGAAAAGATATTGCGGTTGCAGTTGGAACAGGTATTCGATTTGATTTTAATTATTTCCTTATACGTATTGATGCAGGTTATAAAGTAAAGGATCCTGCCAGACAATATAATAATGGCTGGATGAGCTTCAATAATTTTTGGAGTGACACAAGATCTAATGGAAAACAAGTAAACAATGCAAGTTTACAATTTGGTATTGGTTTGCCATTCTAAGAATCCGATTCTTTATTTTGCATTGCCTTGATTTTTTCTTCAAAATCAACAATCGATAAAGCATCTTCTATTTTAAATATACCAATTCTTGTTCTGCATAAACTGCTGAGATGTGCGCCCACTGCTAATGCTTTACCAAAATCATTCGCTAAACTTCTGATATATGTTCCGGTTGTGCACACTACTTTAAAATGAACAATGGGCAGTTCAATTTTTGTGATAGTAAATTCTTTAATCGTAACAGGCCTGGCATCAACTTTTACTTCAATGCCTTTTCGTGCTGATTCATATAAGCGTTTGCCATCTTTTTTTATGGCCGAATATTGGGGAGGCATTTGTAAAATATCACCCATAAATTTTTTAGTAGCTGCATGAATGTGCTCTGCAGTTAAATGATCTGCAGCAATAAAATTTTCAGGAATGGTTTCTAAATCATAAGAAGCTGTTGTTGAACCCAAAGTAATAGTGCCGGTATATTCCTTTTCCATACCCATGTATTCGTTAATCTTCTTCGTAAATTTTCCGGTACAAACTATTAATAACCCTGTTGCCAATGGATCCAATGTACCTGCATGTCCTACTTTAGGAATCTTAATTAATGAACGAACTTTTCTTACTAAGTCGAAGCTGGACCAGTGCAATGGTTTATCGAACAATAAAACTTTCCCTTCCGCAAATTCAGTAATGGGTTGCATGTGGCAAAAATAAGGTTTGATATTTCTTTAAATTAATTTCTAACTCAGAAACAATAAAGCCTTCCAAAAAATGAAAGGCTTTACTTACAACTGATAACTTAATGCCTGCAACTTATCTCGCTTCGGCCATATCAGGTATGGCTTCTACTTTATAAGCGCCTGCATCTAACTTAGCTTTTGTTTCGCTGAAAGCTTGTAAGGTAAGTTCAATATCTTCATCCGTATGTGCTGCAGTAGGAATTAAACGGTAAATGATATGTCCTTTTGGTATAACCGGATATACTACGATAGAACAAAATATTTTATAATTCTCTCTTAAGTCCATCACCATGGCAGTGGCCTCTTCTACTCCGCCTTTCATATATACAGGCGTTACAACAGAATCAGTTTTACCAATATCAAAACCTCTTTCTTTTAAACCCTTTTGTAATTTCAATGCATTGCTCCAGAGTTTATTTTTTAATTCAGGTTTTGTTTTTAACAGTTCCAATCTTTTTAAATTACCTAATACCAATGGCATTGGTAAGCTCTTTGCAAAAATTTGAGAACGGATATTGTAACGGATATAATCAACAATCACTCTTGGGCCGGCCATAAATGCACCAATACTGGCCATTGATTTTGCAAAAGTGGAGAAGTATAAATCAATTGCATCCTGGCAATCTTGTGCTTCACCTGCACCGGCTCCGCGTTCGCCCAAAGTACCAAAGCCATGTGCATCATCCACCATCAGTCTAAATTCATATTTATCTTTTAATGCAGCAATCTCTTTTAATTTACCCTGATCACCCGCCATTCCAAATACGCCTTCGGTAATTACTAATATGCCGCCGCTATTTTGTTTCTGGATTAATGCAGTCGCACGTTCCAGCTGTTTGGCACAATCTTCTATATCATTATGTTTAAAAACATAGCGATGACCCGGATGCAAACGCAATCCATCAATGATACAGGCATGCGATTCTGCATCATATACAATTACATCATGTCTGCCGCAAATAGCATCTATCGCACTCATGATACCCTGATAACCGAAATTCATTAAGATGGCATCTTCTTTTTCTTCAAACTCAGCTAATTCTCTTTCTAATTGTTCGTGATAATTACTGTTGCCACTCATCATCCTTGCACCCATTGGCAATGCCAGGCCAAACTCTTTCGATGCATCTGCATCTGTTTTTCTTACTTCAGGATGATTAGCCAATCCCAAATAATTATTCAAACTCCAAACGATCATTTCTTTGCCACGGAATTTCATTCTACTGCCAATCTCTCCTTCCAATTTTGGAAAAGCAAAGTAACCATGTGCTCTTTCACGATGCTGCCCGATAGGACCATAATTCTTAATGAGTTTTTCAAAAATGTCTGCCATAATTATTTAATTTTAAATGACACAATATTCTGTTACACGTGTTTTAAATATTGCGGCAAAAGTAAGCTATAACGCCTGAAGCAACAAGCCTAATTAACAATTTATGATGCTTTAATATCTTTAGACAGATGCATGTATTCAAACACTACATTTGTTAATTAAAATTAGTATTTACATGAAACGTATTATTTTTTTATTTGTTACAACAATTTATACACTTTCTCTTTTTGCACAAAAGCAAACTACTCTTTTAAGTATTGCAAAACCGAAATTGGTAGTAGGCATTGTTGTTGATCAGATGAGATGGGATTATCTATATCGCTTTTATGATATCTATCAACCCAATGGTGGATTTAAAAGATTAATGGGTGAAGGTTTTAGTTGCGATAACACTTTTGTTCCTTATTTGCCAACGGTAACAGCCTGCGGCCACACATGTGTTTATACCGGAAGTGTTCCTGCCATTCATGGTATTACCGGCAATAACTGGTTCGATATTGTATCACAAAAAACAGTGTATTGTGTAGAAGATAAAACTGTGCAGGCTGTTGGTGCCAATGCCGGTGAAGCCGGACAAATGAGTCCGAATAATGTTTGGGTAACAACCATCACAGATGAATTAAGATTAGCCAATAATTTCAACAATAAAGTAATTGGCATTTCAATGAAAGATAGAGGTGCAATCATTCCTGCAGGCCATGCTGCCAATGCAGCTTATTGGTATGACACCAAAAGTGGCAATTTTATTACCAGTACCTATTACCTGAAACAATTACCTGATTGGGCACAACAATTTAATGACAAAAAATTAGTGGATAGTTTTTATGAGAAGAACTGGAATCTATTGCTATCAAAAAAAATATATGAAAAATATTGTGATACGGACGATAATGCTTACGAAAGCAAACCTTTTGGAAAAGATGCAGTAACAATGCCTTATGATTTAAAACAGTTTAAAGGAAAAGATTATAGCAAGATCGCATCAACACCTTTTGCCAATGATTTGTTGGAAGCATTAGCCCAAACAACCATTGCTTCAGAAAAATTAGGCATGCGTGATGTTACAGATTTTTTAACGGTCAGTTTTTCTTCACCGGATTATGTAGGCCATGCATTCGGCCCTAATTCATGGGAGCAATTAGATACTTATGCAAGACTGGATATTACATTAGGTAAATTATTAGATTATTTAGATAAGACGATTGGTAAAAATCAATACACTATTTTTTTAACCGCAGATCATGCCGGTGCTCATATTCCTGAGTTCCTACAAAAACATAATATACCTGGTGGCAGATGGGATGATGGAGAAATAAAAAAAGAGTTGAATGATTATTTAAAAAAACAATTCAACCAGTCTAACTTAATCAACGCAGTAATGGAACATGATGTGTACATCAATCATATATTAATTGATTCATTGAAATTGAATGAAACGGAAATACAAAGATCATTAACTCAATATTTATTAAAGAAAGATATTGTATTAAATGTAGTAGATAAACACAAAGCAGCAGAAGCTGCCATTCCTGAAAAAATTCGTGAAATGGTAGTAAATGGATACAATCCAAGACGTAGCGGAGACCTACAGCTGATTATGAAAACTGGTGTGATGGATGCAGGTAAAACAGGCATGAGTCATGGTGTTTGGAATCCTTATGATTCTCATATTCCATTATTGTTTTACGGATGGGGAATTAAACATGGTAATTTACGTAGAGAAACATATATGACCGATATATCAGCAACCGTTGCTGCTTTATTACATATACAAATGCCAAGTGGTTGTATTGGTAAAGTAATACCGGAAGTGTTAAAATAATTTAACTCAAATTATTTTAGGTGCAGTAAGGAAGAATTAATTTTATCGTCTAACGAAAAAACAAAACATATGAAACAACTACGCACCATTGTTGCAACCACTTTATTGGCTGCATTCCTTGCCGGGCCTGTAATTGCTCAAGACTCCAAAATGGATCAGAAAAAAGAAACTGCTCCTTTAAAAGAACACAAATGTACTGCTGCTTGTAAAAATGGCAAGCATGTATATGCACATGGAGAGAAAGGACATAAATGCGGACCGGAATGCAAAAAGATGATGGAGAAAGGAAAAATGTAATCGTCTTCATCAACTATTAAAAATAAAAGCTGCTATTAGGCAGCTTTTTTAATTCTTATACCGATGATTGAATGATTTAATTATATTTTAATGCAATTGTGCACAGGTAAACATCGAATTATAAAAACACTTACTTATTTTTGAATTCAATTAATTCTCTCCAACATCTTTTCGAAAAATCACTCCAATTTTTCTATTAAAAATTAATCGGTAACCAAATTACGGTACAGTTATAATTTTCCAAACCTGTGTTTTCATTTTATAAAACCAACATACCATTGGTTTAAGTTTTTTTACTAATGCTTTTGAAGGTTTAATCCGTTACATTTTAAATTAATGAAAACATTTATACATTTTTTTACCCCATTTCTTTTTATTGCAATTTTTTTGCAACAAAAAGAACTTGTATCAACTGATACGGTAAACACAACCATTATCGCAGCTGTTAATAAGGATAACCATGCTGATGATGGCATCACACTCTCTGCTGTGGATGCTGCTTCTGAAAGTTATATGCCAAGTAATAAGATTCTAACTTTTAATGAAGCCAATAAAATGCGCAGCGATTTATTCAAACAATTACAAGTCAATCCACAATCTATTCCAATCAACTGGGCATTGATGCGGTATTATTTAACAGCCCCTAATTTAGTAGGTGGCAGTAATTATGCCGCATTGCATTATGCCGGATATATTTACGGTATCAATCATTATCTAGGTTGTATCGCTTACGAAACAGTTTATACTTACATGCATAATTGGGAGAAAGCTGAAGAATGGTATAAAAATTCTTTAAATGTGAATTTGCCTAAGAATATGTATTGGACAGAAATAACTTACAGCAGAAAAGATATTGGCTCTATTAAAGTAATCGGCAATTTTAATAATTGGAAGATGCAGAACATGTATGAAAAAGCTGCAGGCTTATATACCAGAAAAGTTATGGTGCCTAATTGTGAAGGATGCCAATACAAATTGGTGATTAATAATTTAAATATTCAAGATCCAACCAAAACGGAAACATCCGGCAGTAGCTGGCCAAAATAGTTTTATTGCAGCCCAACATGATAGAAAAGAAAAAGCCGTATCGTTTTCAACGATCCGGCTTTTCTGTTATTTTAATTTCACTTGCAAATTCTTATCTAACTCATCTAAGAATTCTTCTGTGTATAAATAATGCTCACCATGATTTACTTTATTGCCATAAATACAAACAGCTAAATCTTTTGTCATTTTCCCGCTTTCAACAGTTTCCACGCAAACTTCTTCTAAAGCCCGGCAAAATTTAATCAGCTCCTGATTGTTATCCAATTTACCGCGAAACTCTAATCCTCTTGTCCATGCAAAAATAGAAGCAATCGGATTGGTAGAAGTTGGTTTACCTTTTTGATGTTCGCGATAATGACGTGTTACTGTCCCGTGTGCAGCTTCTGCTTCCATTACCGTTCCATCAGGTGTAACTAAAACAGATGTCATCAAACCCAAGCTGCCAAAACCTTGTGCTACAGTATCACTTTGTACATCACCATCATAATTTTTACAAGCCCATACAAAATTACCATTCCATTTTAATGCACTGGCTACCATATCATCAATCAAACGATGTTCGTAAGTAATACCTGCTGCATCAAATTTTGCTTTGAATTCTTTTTGATAGATGTCTTCAAAAATATCTTTAAACCTTCCATCATATTTTTTTAGAATCGTATTTTTAGTAGAAAGATACAATGGCCATTTTTTAGTCAATGCCTGATTAAAACAAGAACGCGCAAAACCAGAAATACTTTCATCCGTATTATACATGGCCAAAGCAACACCATCTCCTTTAAAATTAAATACTTCAAATTCTTGTTTGGTTCCATCTTCACCTTCAAACTTGATAGTTAATTTACCTTTCCCTTTGGTAACGAAATCAGTTGCACGGTATTGATCACCAAAAGCATGACGGCCAATACAGATGGGTGCAGTCCAGTTAGGAACTAATCTGGGAACATTTTTACAAACGATGGGTTCACGAAAAACAGTTCCATCTAAAATATTACGGATGGTTCCGTTAGGTGATTTCCACATTTGTTTTAATTTAAATTCTTCTACACGGGCTTCATCAGGTGTAATGGTTGCACATTTAATACCTACACCATATTTTTTAATAGCGTTTGCTGCATCAACGGTTACCTGATCATTGGTTTCATCGCGATATTCCATACCAAGATCATAATATTTTATATCAACATCCAAATAAGGAAGGATCAATTTGTCTTTAATAAATTTCCAGATGATCCTTGTCATCTCATCGCCATCCAATTCAACCACCGGATTAGCAACTTTAATTTTGTTAGCCATAATTGTAAATGTTTAATTGATTTAAGAGCAGTTGCAAATGTAAGGTTTAAACCTTTTCGGAATAAATGATGAAAAGCAGTTTTTAATTGAATAATTTATCAATTTGAAATATTTATAATTATATTGTTGAATTAACGCAATCAAATTAGATGAAGCCCCAATCTTTCACTAAGCCTTTTTATATTTTTTTTATATTGCTTCCGTATGGTATTAGTGTTGGGTTTGCTACTGTAACATTGCCATATTTGCTCAGGCAAAATGAATTTACTGTTGAGACAACTGCTTTCATTACAGCAATTGGTGTATCTGCCGCTCTCTGGCGTTTTTTATTCGGGCCTATAGTTGATTTGACTTTTAGTTTAAGAAAATGGTATGGACTAAGTTTATTGTTGTGTATTTCAAGCTTATTGGCGCTTTGCTTTACCCCATTTACTATAAAAGGAGAATTGCTACTGATTATTTTCGTATTCGTTTCGCAAATTGCTGCAAATATTTTAATGTTACCCGTAGGTGGTATTATGGCAAACAGAATTGCTACTAATAAAAAAGGAATGGCTTCCGGTTGGTTTCAGGCAGGTAACTTAGGCGGCGTAGGATTGGGTGGTGGTGCCGGCTTATGGATTGCAACACATTATAATGTGCATGCTGCCGGCATTGTTTTATGTATTGCATCATTGTTATGCGCATTACCTGTTTTATTGATAGAAGATATAAAATACAATAAGGAAAATACAATATTGTCTGCTATAGCAAAAATGCTTATTGATATTTTTTCTATGCTGAAAGTGCCGATTATACTTTTTGTTGTATTAATACTTTGCATGCCTATTGGAACCGGTGCAGCATCTAATTTATGGAGTGCCATTGCAAGTGACTGGCACGTAAATGCCAACACAGTTGCATTAATTACAGGTACTATCAGTGGCATTGCAAGCATCATTGGTTGTATAGCAGGAGGCTTTATTTCAGATAAATGGGGGAATTGGATTGGCTATTTCGGAAGTGGTATTTTTTGTGCATTGATTACTGTTGGAATAGCAATGTTCCCGTATCAACCAATGGTATATATTATTGGAGTTTTGTTATACAATTTTGGTATGGGATTAATTAATGCTGCCTTCTCATCAGTAATACTATATGCAATCGGCAAACATAATGCCGCAACAAAATACGCATTACTTTCTTCTTTAGGTAATTTACCGGTAGTATATATGACGAGTATTGACGGGTGGGCGCATGATAAATACAATAGCAAATCAATGTTGTCTATTGAAGCCGCTGCAGGGATTTTATTTGTATTGATATCAGTAATTGTATTGAACAGAATGAAGTCAAAAAACTTAGTACCGGCAATAATTGAATAATGAAAATATTGTTTTACACATTCACTATTAACACCGGAATATGCAAAGAATGACGAACCGATTCAATTGTTTCTCCAAATAAATAATCTTTCACGCCGCTGTGCCTGTGTGCGCCCATTACTAACATATCAGCTTCTGATTCTTTTACAATTCTAACAATCTCTTTCACACGATTGGTATAACCCAAATGCAATTCAACTTTGTACCCTAAAGCTTGCAATTGATGTACATAAGATTCTAATCGCTCTTTATCTATCCTTGTTTCTTCATCATCACTTTGTTCTCCCGAAAATCTGGCTGCAACACTTTCTACAATATGTAATAAAATATAATCAGCATCTTTACTACCCTGTCCAATCGCATAAGCAATCAGCTTTTCATCATTCAAACTAAAATCTAATGATACCGCAATTCGTTTGGTAGGCTTGACAGAAAGATTTTGCAAAGAAGGGATTTCACCATGAATTTTCATTCCTTGCTTTCGCTGATGTTTGTTTCTGATAATAGGTATGAATGTCATTGTTAAAAATAACCAGGAGAATACAATAGCAGCAATTACAACCACTACTTTCCAGAAAATATTACCTTCCGTTTCAAACAATAACATTGATTGTTCTACCACCATTTTTACGTTCAACACAATTAAAATCGCAGCAACCAGCCAGGATAAAATTTTAGTCCATTGTTTTATAGCAAACTGTCCCATTGTTTTTTTGTCGCTCACAAAATGGATCAATGGAATTATTGCAAAACCCAATTGTACGCTCAATATTACCTGGCTCAATACCAATAATGCATCAACTTTATCATCACCATAAATTAAAATAACCAGCATCGTCGGTATAATAGCAATTAATCGAGTAATTAATCTTCTTAACCATGGATTAATACGCAACTTCAAATATCCTTCCATTACAATTTGCCCCGCCATGGTTCCGGTAATGGTACTGCTTTGCCCGGCTGCAATTAAAGCAATAGCAAATAAAAGAGGTGCAAACTTAGAGCCAAGTAATGGTTGCAAAAGTTTATGTGCATCTTCAATCTTTGCAATATTGGTATTGCCTGTTACAAAGAAAACAGAGGCTGCCAAAATTAAAATAGCAGCATTTACAAAGAATGCTGCATTCAATGCAATGGCACTATCAATATTATTATATCGAATGGCTTTTTTTATACCTTCTAAATCAGGTTTTATTTTTCGCGTTTGCACCAGTGCAGAATGCAGATATAAATTATGCGGCATTACAGTTGCACCAATAATACCTACTGCAATATATAATGCATCGTTACTTAAAAAAGTTGGTGCAAAACCTTTTACAACTTGACCAAAATCGGGTTTGGCTAAAAATATTTCAATTAAAAAAGAAAGGCCGATAATGATAACCAATGCAATAATGAATGCCTCTAATTTTCTGATGCCATAATTTTGTAACCACAATAATAACAAAGTATCCAATACGGTAATACCAACACCCCAAACCAATGGCAGGCCGGTTAATAAATGTATGCCCAGTGCCATGCCCAATACTTCTGCCAAATCACAAGCAGCAATAGCGATCTCTGCTAACACATACAAGCAAAAATTAACCAAAGGCGGATAAACTTCTCTGTTGGCCTGAGCTAAATCTTTTCTTCTTACAATACCTAATCTTGCGCTTAAACTTTGTAATAACAAAGCCATTAAATTACTCATCACTAAAACCCAGATTAATTGATAACCGAATTTGGCGCCACCCTGCAAATCGGTTGCCCAGTTACCCGGATCCATATAGCCAACACTAACTAAATAAGCAGGGCCGATATAGGCCAATATTCTTCTCCATCCTTTTCTTGGATAGGTTGTGTCCACAGATTCATGAACTTCGCTTAAAGATTGATCGGTATGAAAATGTTGAAATGCCATTAATTCTTACAAATTTAATTTCATTTCAGTTAGCAGAGTGCATAAAAGCAAATAAGATTGCCTTATTTTTAATTTCTAAATCGGTTACATGAAGAAATATTTGATTCTTTTACTTTCCATCACTTTATTTTCCTGCAAAGGGAAAAGAGTGGATTTATCGGGAGAGGTACCGGTAAAAGTGAATGATTTTATTGCTGCATTTCCGCTCTTACAATTGCCATACATTGCTTCTGATACCAACATTAATAAATTAAGTACAGATAGTATTGAAATTGGAAGAAAAGCATTTATCCAATTTGTTCCGGATACTGCATTAAATAAAATCATTGGAAAAAATAAAGAAGTCACTATTACTCCGGTTGGAAGAATTGAGAAGCAAAAAGAAGATTATTTATTAGCAACATTCAATACCAATAAAAAAACTTCTTTGGCTGTTTTTGTATTTAACAAAGAACATAAATTTTTAGCGTATCAATATTTGTTGAGTGATAAAAACAATGATGAATATTCGCATTTTGTATCAATCAATAAAGAACCCACATTTTTAATTAACAGAGAAAAATTAAATGCAGATAAACAATTACAATTTACACGTGTTGGATGGGTGTATGTTTCCGGCGCTAATTTTATGGTTGTGATTAATGACGGAAATGAAGACACAAAGAAAAATGAAACCATCATTAATCCGATAGATACATTACCCCGAAAAAATAAATTAAGCGGCGATTATGTACAAAATAAGAAGAATTTTATTTCTATCCGGGATAGCAAAAAAACAAATTATTATTTTTTCTTTATTCATTTTGAAAAAAAAGAAGAAAATTGTACCGGTGAATTAAAAGGCGAATTAAAAATGAAAGATGCCACACACGCCATTTACAGCGAAGGTGGCGACCCCTGTGTAATTGACTTTTATTTTGAAGGCAATGAAGTTGTGGTAAAAGAAAAAGGAAGTTGCGGTAACAGAAGAGGAATGAATTGCTTTTTTGATGATACGTATATCAGGAAAAAAGAAACCAAAACACAGAAAAAGAAATAATTCAAACGATTGCAGTTAGCAAAAAAATCCCTCATTTAAATACTTGTGAATTATATTGCCCACCTTAAATTAAGCTGAGTAATTAATGTGTATAAAATACATTTTAAATAAAAGCGTTAATATTGCGACCTCATTTGTACACGAAACAAACTCTTATGAATTTCAGAAGTTACATCGTCCCGTATCCTATTAATGAACAGTATTCAAAACGTGTTGCATATTTTTCAATGGAATATGCAATCCATCAACCTTTAAAAATTTATAGTGGCGGTCTTGGATTTTTATCCGGATCTCATTTGCGCAGTGCATATGAATTAAAACAAAATTTAATCGGCATTGGCATTTTGTGGAAATACGGGTATTATGATCAAACGAGAAACCAAGATCAAACTTTGCAGCCGGCATGGATGGAAAAAATCTATTCTTTCTTAGAAGATACTGGTATTAAATTTCAAATACTCATTCACGATGCGCCTGTTTGGATAAAAGTTTGGTATTTAAATCCAACTACTTTTAACAGCGCTCCGTTGTTTTTATTAAGTACAGACGTACCGGAGAATGATTATGTTTCTCAAACCATCACACATCGTTTATATGATGCGAATGTGGCAACCAAAGTGGCACAATTTATTTTATTGGGCGTTGGTGGTGCTAAATTGATTGATGAATTAGGATTTAACCCCGATGTATATCATTTAAACGAAGCGCATGGTATCTCAGCCGCATTTTATTTATTGAACAAATATAAAAGTGTTGAAAAAGTCCGTGAACGTTTGGTATTTACTACACATACGCCTGAAGAAGCAGGGAATGAAAAACATGACATTTACTTATGTCATAAAATGAGTTACTTCTGCGGACTGAGTATTGATGAAGTGAGAAAAGTTTCAGGAACAAAAGATGATCAATTCAATCACTCATTGGCTGCATTGCGTTTTGCAAGAAAAGCAAATGGCGTTAGTGCGTTGCATGGTGAAGTAAGCAGGGAAATGTGGAAAAAGTATGAAGGCATTTGCGATATTACTTCCATCACCAACGCACAAAACTGGCGTTATTGGGCAGATAAGCAAATGTACAAATACATGGAAGAAGGAAATGATTTGGCTTTTGATGATAGGAAAGTGTATTTAAAAAAGCGTGCATTTGAAATTGTAGCAGATCAAACAGGAAAAATATTTGATCCGAATGTATTGACCATTGTTTGGGCAAGAAGATTTGCCGGCTATAAAAGAGCTGATTTTTTAACACAAGATCTTGCTCGCTTTGAAAAAATGATCAACAGCATTGATAAACCTGTTCAGATCATTTGGGCGGGAAAGCCCTACCCGGTTGATTATCCTGCCATCAGTCAGTTTAACAATTTAGTACATCTCAGCAAAAACTATAAAAATGTTGCTGTATTAGTTGGCTACGAACTGGCATTGAGCAAACGTTTAAAACAAGCAGCGGATGTTTGGTTAAACAACCCTCGAGTACCTCGTGAAGCAAGCGGTACCAGTGGTATGACTGCTGCTATGAACGGCTCTGTTAATTTTTCAACAGATGACGGATGGATACCTGAATTTGTGGATCATGGCAACAATGGGTTCGTTGTCCCTAAAGCAGATTATGCAAACATGACCACACATGATCAGGATGAATATGATTTAAATAAGATTTATGAAATCTTAGAAAATCAAATCATTCCATTGTATTATGATGGATATGACACATGGAGACAGATCATTAAAAATGGAATGAGAGATGTTCGTTTTAAATTCGACAGTAATAGAATGGCCGACGAATATTACGAGATCATGTATAAATAAAATTTATATCGATAATATAAAAACCCTTCGCATGTTGTGAAGGGTTTTTTATTTCCAATGCGGTTTGTAATCTTTAGTAAATTCACTCAGGGTTTTATCGGGATATATTCCGCTGAAATATTTTATCAAAGTTTCCATTTCTTTTGTTTGCATTTCTCCGGCAAGTGTATAAGGTTGTCCGCTTATTGGAATAATAACAGTAGTAGGTAATACTAAGTTTCCCTTAGCCATAAATTCATAGAACTCATGGAGTTTATTTTTTTTATCAAAACCAAAAGTTTTATTGTTCCAGCGTAAACTATCTTTTGATTCTGCATTGAATTTAAACCGGTAATAATGCGCTTTCAAATATTCATACACCGAGTCATTTTTATAGGTAGTAACATCCATTTTTTTGCAATACACACACCAATCTGCGTACATATCTATTAAAATAGGTTTCTTCTCCTGTTGCATTAATTGCTGAATTTCTGCCCAGGATTGCCATAGGTCATTCTTTTTATTGGGCAAATGGGAAGAAGTTAATACAACCATCACCAATAAAATTGCAAACAATTTAGCTTTACGCATGTTACATTTGTTTACACAAAAATAAGGCATGGCAAACAAGATTGTAGTGGCAATTACCGGAGCAAGCGGTTCTATCTATGCAAAAGTGTTATTAGATAAACTGATGTTATTGAAAGACCAATGGCAGGAATTAAGTATTGTAATGAGCAATAATGCAAAAGAAGTGTGGCATACTGAATTAGAAAACGAAAGTTATAAAGACTATAAGGCAAGATATTTTGAGAAGACGGATTTTAATGCTCCTTTTGCTTCCGGCTCTGCAAAATATAATGTGATGATCGTTGCGCCATGCAGTATGGGCACATTGGGAAGAATTGCAAGCGGTGTGAGTGATGACCTAATTGCCAGAGCTGCTGATGTTATTTTGAAAGAAAGAAGAAAATTAATTTTGATGGTTCGGGATACACCGTATAATCTCATCCATATAAAAAATATGGAAACGGTTACTTTAGCAGGTGGTATTATTTGTCCGGCAACGCCTTCCTTTTATTCTAAACCAAAAACAATGGAAGCTGTTGCTGCAACTGTAGTTGACAGGATTTTAGATTTATCCGGATTGAATATTGAAAGTTATAGATGGGGCAAATAAAAATCCCCTCATTGCTGAAGGGATCTGATTTTTAGAATTTATTTATTACACATTCGCATTCTCTTCGGTTTCTTTTTGCTTCAATTCAAATTTTATTTTCCCCTCTTCTTTGTTTAAAGAAGCAATTAAAGTATCTCCATTTTTAACACTCATATTTAAAATTTCTTCTGCTAAAGGATCTTCTAAATATTTTTGAATGGCTCTGTGCAATGGTCTTGCACCAAACTGAACATCATATCCTTTTTCTGCAATAAAATCTTTCGCCTCGTCAGTCAGTTCCATACTAAAACCTAAGTTCACCAACCGTTTCATCACGCCTTTCATTAAAATATCAATGATACTGAAAATATTTTCTTTAGTGAGGGCATTGAAAATAACGACATCATCAATTCTGTTTAAGAACTCAGGAGAGAAGGTACGTTTCAATGCTTTTTCTATTACTGCTTTATTATTTTCTTCCTGATTAGACATTCTTGCAGCAGTAGCAAAACCAACACCATCTCCAAATTCTTTTAACTGACGCACACCAATATTGGATGTCATGATAATCATCGTATTTTTAAAATCAATCTTTCTTCCTAAACCATCCGTTAGTTGACCGTCATCCAAAACCTGCAATAAAATATTATAAATATCAGGATGTGCTTTTTCAATTTCATCCAATAAAATAACACTGTATGGTTTTCTTCGAACACGTTCTGTTAATTGCCCGCCTTCTTCATAACCAACATAGCCCGGAGGCGCACCAATTAAACGGCTCACGGTAAATTTTTCCATGTATTCACTCATGTCAATACGAATCAAAGCATCTTCACTATCAAACATGTACCGAGCCAATGATCGGGCCAGCTCTGTTTTACCAACACCGGTTGGGCCTAAGAAAATAAAAGTTCCGATTGGTTTCTTGGGATCTTTTAACCCAACA
>Ga0316218_1000512_pt1 | contig 52785 bp, 45 predicted proteins | sample TBH18003metaG_FD_203634 | JGI IMG/M metagenome (GOLD analysis project Ga0316218, IMG submission 203634) | Freshwater microbial communities from Trout Bog Lake, Wisconsin, USA - TBH18003 | ecosystem: Environmental > Aquatic > Freshwater > Lake > Hypolimnion/Profundal zone | place: USA: Wisconsin... | reverse complement strand
CTTTTAATTGTTAATAATTGCGAAACCAAGAGTTATCGCGTACTAAATTAAAAATTTCGGCTCCTAATTGATTAGGATGACCGCACATACTGCACTATGCTTTTCTTACATAATTACTCGCGCCAGTGGGGACTCGCGCCAGTGGACAATGATGAAACTGATGCCTTGAGGATGGGCCGATGAGCAGGTACACTCCTTCTGGAAGGACTACCTCGGCCTTGCCTGATAATTATTGCCGATGAACAATTGAAACAAACCTATAGTGGAACGATTTTTATATCATGTAAATATCTTAACTGCATAGTATGGAAGGCTATAAAGTACTTTTTCAGCACAATAAGGCTGTAACCGCACAACACCTCGACCACATCGATTATAAACACCTTGTAAAGCTATCCAGCCATGGTAAGAAAAAACACCTGGAATGGCTGGTAGTTACCGGCAGGGATGAAAAAGATGCCTTGACCTCTGCAAATAATATGTTGCATAATTTCTGGGCAGATTATCTGCAGGTGGCGTGACCTGCACGAGTGCTTGCCACCACATAGGCACATAGTGCACATAGCCTATGTGGCCACTTCATCATAAGTATATCGTACACATAGCAAATTTCTACTCGTACCTATGTGGTCTATGTGCCTATGTGGTGGAGAAAAAATAATTCAATTGTTTATTTAAACACCTGGTACACCAACAGGGCTGTGATGTAGGCTATGCCGGACATGTAGACGAATTGTATGATCGGGTATTTCCAGCTGTTGGTTTCGCGGCGTACGATGGCGAGGGTACTCATGCACTGCATGGCAAATACATAGAAGATAAGGAGGGAGAGGCCTGCGGCCAGTGTGTAGACAGGTGTGCCGTCTTCGCGCCGGGCATCGCGCATTTTGGCTTGCAGGGTTTGTTTGCTTGCCGAGGCATCGCCTACGCTGTAGAGGGTGGCCATAGTGCCTACAAATACTTCGCGGGCGGCAAAGGAGGTGATGAGGGCTATACCTATCTTCCAGTCGTAGCCCAGCGGGCGGATGACCGGCTCTATGGCGTGGCCCATCATACCGGCAAAAGAATGTTCCAACTTGGCCCCGGCATGTTGATGCTCTATCTCAGTCTTTTGTTCGGGGTGCGCATGGAGCAGTATGGTGTAGTGCTCTTCTACAGCCCGCATCTGCGATGGCGGGCCAAAGGTAGCCAACCCCCATAGTATGACCGACAACACAATGATGATCTTACCCACACCTGTAATGAACATCCTACCCTTTTGCACCATAGTGATGCCTACGTTCTTCCAGCGGGGGGCACGGTACACGGGCAGCTCCATAAGGAAGAAGGTACGTTCCTTTGTTTTGACGATATAGTTCATCACCTTGGCTACCAGTAGCGCCATAAAGAAGCCGAGCAGGTATAGCCCCATGAGTACCAGCCCCTGGAGGTTGAAGAGGCCTAGGAAAAGCTTATCGGGGATAACGAGGGCAATGAGGATGGTATAGACCGGCAATCGGGCCGAGCAACTCATGAGCGGGGTAACCATGATGGTGATGAGCCGCTCCTTCTTGCTCTGAATGGTACGGGCAGCCATGATGGCGGGCACCGCGCAGGCCATACCGCTGATGAGTGGCATCACTGAGCGGCCATTGAGCCCGGCGCTGCGCATGATACGATCGGTTAGGAAACTGATGCGGGCCATGTAGCCGCTGTCCTCGAGTATGGTAATGAGGCCAAACAGGATCATGATCTGCGGTACGAAAACGGCGATGCCACTGATGCCGGCGAGGAGGCCATTGACCAGCAGATCGGTGAGCAGGCCTGCGGGCAGCATATTGTTGAGCGAGCTGCCCAACCACGCAAAGCCCTGTTGCGTCCAGTCCATAGGATAGCGGGCGAGCCAGAAGATGCCCTGGAACAGGAGGAACAGCACGAACAGCAGGATGATATTGCCCCATACCGGGTGCAGCAGCACCTTGTCTATCCGCTCACTGGCCACCATCCTCTTCATGGGGCTATCCACCACCACGCATTGCTGCATCACGCCGTCTATCTTCTTATAGCGCTGCATGATCTCCCCGGCTTGCATACGCGCCTTATGAAAGCCTGCCTCGCCCAGCAGGGCAGCTATTTGTATACGCAGTGCGGCATTGATGTGGCGCAGGCCGGTATAGTTGCAGGCCACGTGCAGGGCAGCATAATTGCTATCGAGCGCACACAGGTCTTTCACCTCCTGTAGCCACGGGCCGGCAAGTGCAGGTATGTCTATAAAATCGGGTAAGGGCTGCGGGCGGGTTTGCTGTATATCGGCTATGGCTTTTTTGAGCTGGGCTATACCCTTGCTGCGGCGCGGGTTGATGGGCACTACCGGCACACCCATAGCACGCTCCAGCCCTGTGGTATCTATGGTGATTCCTTTTTGCCGGGCTATGTCCATCATAGTGAGGGCCATGACAACGGGTATCTTCAGGTCTATGATCTGTGAGCAGAAGAGGAGGTTGCGTTTCAGGTTGGCCGCATCGGCGATCACAATAATGAGGTCGGGACGGAGGGCATTCTCCTGGTTCAGCAGCACCTCGTAGGTTACTTGCTCGTCTTCGCTCTTGGGGTAGAGGCTGTAGGTACCGGGCAGGTCTATGACATTGGCTGATAAGGAATCGGATATACGGGAAACACCGGTTTTCTTATCAACAGTAACGCCGGGGAAGTTGCCCACCTTCTGGTTGAGGCCGGTAAGCACATTGAACAGGGAGCTTTTCCCGCTATTGGGGTTTCCCACCAATGCTATAGTATATGGGCGTTGCATGAAAGAGCCGCAAAGTTACTGATAACTCATGTGCCGGATGGCTGTGAAAATGAGAATTTCCCGAATGTATAAATGGGGATATTATCCTTTTTTATCTTCCGCTTCCAGCGCCGCAGATGCCTTTTTGAGAAAAGAGGTGGCAAATTCCTTCAGTTCGGCAGAAAGGGCAGCATTTTTGGTGGCGCGCAGGTAAGTATCGGCCATTCCGTAAAAGGTCTGGTAAAAGAAGTCGTTCATCTCGTCTACCATCATTTTACCGGTCCAGAGGTCGATCCGCAGGGCTGATTTCTCTTCTCCGTCCCAAAGGCCGAGGAGTATGGCTTTGGCTTTCTGTGGCTCGGGTACGCCGCCATCGGGTGCGGTCCACTGTATGGCTTCGGGCATTTTGTCTTCGGCCAGCTCTACTTGTATGTTGATGTGTGAGGTCATTCTTATATAGTCGTTAGTTGTTAGTCATTAGTCGTTAGGGGTGCCAAAAGTACGGTTATTTGGCAAAAGTGCCTTTTAGCGGTCCATTTTAGGTGTTGCCCATTTATTAAGCTGCTTTACACAGGCTGATATATCGCGTGGCAAGGGGGCCTCGGCATTAATGACGGTGCCGTCTTCCTTTACGAAAGAGAGGCGGTAGGCATGAAGCGCCAGGCGGCTGAGCAAGGGCTTTTCCTGCTCATCTTTGCCGGAGAGATTGAACTTTCTCTTGATGGAAGAAAGCATAAATGGCTTGCCATCGCCATAGAGCTCATCGCATACCAGCGAGTGGCCTATGGACTGCATATGTACCCGTATCTGGTGGGTGCGGCCGGTGTGTATCTGGAACTGCATGAGCGCATAGAGCGGCCATTGTTCGGCCACTTTGTAATCGGTGATCGCCATCTTGCCCTTCCTGGCCACGATCATCCTGCCATTAGCAGCGGGATGCTCTGCAATAGGGCTTTCTATACGGCCATCTTCGGGCGTTACGATGCCATGTACCAGGCCCGCATAAAACTTCATCACATCATGCTCCTGGAAAAGTATGGAGAGATGGCGGTGCGTAGACTCGTTCTTTGCAAAGCAGATAACGCCGCTGGTGTCTTTGTCCAGGCGATGTACTACCCAGATACGCTGGCCGGTCTTTTCTTCGAGCAGCTTATTGAGGCTGGGCAGCATGGCATTGTAGCGATCGGGAATCACCAGCAGGCCGGCAGGCTTGTTGACTATAATAAGGTCATCGTCTTCAAATATCGTTTCTATGTTCATTTGGCTAATTCTTGTTTGTAATGTTCCAGGCAGTAGTCTTCGTTCTCGCGCATCACCTCCTGGTCTTTCTTCTTCTTGTCTTTAAAGCCGCAGAGGTGCAGCATACCATGGAAAATGACCCGGTGCAGCTCGTCCTTGTACGTGGTCTTATATTGTACCGCGTTCTCCTTTACCCTGGCTATGCTGATATATATCTCGCCCTGCATGTGCTTCTTGTTCTCGCTGAGATCGAAGGTAATGATGTCGGTAAAGGTATCGTGATCAAGGAAATTCTGGTTCATCTCCAGGAGGAAGGCATCGTCGCAGAAGATGTAGCTGAGCTCTGCTGATGTAACCTTAGGCATGTATGTGGTGATAAGCACATCAATAAATACAGAGAGTTTGCGCTTATTCTTTAACCCGGAGTTTGCGGTATGTTCAAAAAATTTCGCAGGCATAGGGAAGGGATTTGTGGCAAAGGTCGGAACAAAAAAGGAATTATTAGTGCATGTATATAAAGCTATAACAGGGCTAATACGGTCATAATAGATGAAGTGGTGTCTTTATCAACCCCATCGTCCATAACAAGTATCTTATCATGTACCATTAATACATGCATATCGCTAACCCCTGCAATTGCATCAAGCAACGGGTCTGTGAGCAATTGGTCCGCTATTGCCTTATCGGTAGCCCGCACACGGTATTTGCTATTGAACAGGTGATGGCCGGGTATAAAGACATCATCAGAAGAGAATATGTGGCTTAGGAATTTTGCTATTAAAGGGATATGAAAGTCAGCAGGCTCTATAGTGAGTTTGCCATAATCTGCAGTTGATTGTTTATAGGCAATGGATGAAAGGTCGTATTCATTTAAAACCGTCACCTCACCTTTTGTGCTTCGGAAAATCCTTTGCCTTCTTACCTGCAAATAATAGCAGTTACCAAGCTTAAAGATATTCTGAAATTGAGTATAGCCGTCAAACAGGTTAATGCCTGAATTCGCAAATTCAGCAAGCATAAGATTTATCTCCTGTTCGTCGGTAATAACAGCAACTTCCCCCTTGGAGCGGAGGTAATTGTATGAGGCTTTTATGTCTTCGGCGAGATCGCTATTTACGCCTTCGAGGTTCATGTTTGTTTCAGGCATTTTCAAAAAACAGGTTTAATGCTTCTTCCAGGTTATTCAATGCCTCTTCCCTGCTTTCGCCAAAGCTGGAAACATCTGCAACGAGCGATTGAGGAACGTAGTATTTACCTGCTTGCCAAACCAGATCTATCGCCGTTAGTTTCATATACAATACTTGTACTTCAAAGATAAGAATTTATTGTGTGAGTGGGTTATCCAGTTTAGGTATCTAAATCATAGGTTACCTTCAACCCCTCTGGGGTTGGCACGTGGAGCATTATGTAACCCCAAGCTTCGCTCGGGGTTATTCACAGTTAACCCCTTCAGGGTGATACAATTTGATGCTTAATTGGCATTAGGTGGATGAAAATATGTGCTATATATCGTTGGTCATTCCTTTGCTCTTTATAATTGCGTATTTTGCTGCAAAATGTAATTGTATGTCGCGTAATGTAACCATATTGGGGGCGGGGCTTGTTGGCTCGCTGCTGGGCATCATCCTGAGAAAAAGAGGCCACGAGGTAAGTATCTATGAGCGCAGGCCGGATATGCGCAGTGCGGATATGTCGGCAGGTAAGTCTATCAACCTGGCGATGAGCGCGAGGGGCTGGAAGGCACTGGACCTAGCCGGGCTGAGGGAAGAGATGGAACCAATTGCGATACCCATGTATGGCCGCTACCTGCACCAGCCTGATGGCAAGACGGCTTTTCAACCCTATAGTAAAAACAATGAAGCCATATACTCTGTGAGCCGCGGTGAACTGAACAAGAAGCTGATGACGCTTGCCGAAAAAGAAGGCGCTAAAATACACTTCGAGCATCGCTGCGCGAATGTAGACGTGGCTGCCAACAAACTGCACTTTATACACGACGAAAAAGAAATGACCGTGCAGGCCGACCTACTGTTTGGCGCAGATGGTGCTTTCTCCTCGCTGCGCGAGAGCTACTCGCACATGAACAGGGTGAACAGTGAGAAAATGTACCTGGAATATGGTTATAAAGAGTTGTGCATATTGCCCGGCAAGAATGGCGAATGGGTAATGGAGAAGAACGCACTGCACATATGGCCGCGCGGCAAGTATATGATGATAGCATTGCCCAACACAGACGGAACATTTACCTGTACACTCTTTATGCCATTTGAAGGCGAGGGAGTTTCTTTCGAGCACTTGAAAACGGAAGATGATGTGACCAAACTTTTTGAAACACAGTTTGCCGATGCCAAGGCTTTGATGCCCGGCCTGCTTGAGGACTTTTTTACCAATCCTACTTCTTCGCTCATCACCACGCATATCTTCCCATGGCACTACCAGGATAAGAGCGCGCTGATAGGCGATGCCGCCCACGCTATAGTACCTTTCTACGGGCAGGGCATGAATGCAGGGTTTGAGGATTGCACCGTACTTTCTGCGCTTATAGATAAATATGACGGCGACTGGGATACGATACTGAAACAATATGAGGTAAAACGCAAGGTGAATGGTGATGCAGTGGCCCAACTGGCGCTGAACAATTTTACTGAGATGCGTGACAAGGTGGCCGACCCTAAATTCCTGGAGCGAAAACAGATAGAGAAAGAGCTGGGCAAGCGTTTCCCTGAGCGATTTACCTCCGTCTACGAGATGGTATCGTTCAGCCATGCACCGTATAATACCGCCATACAATGTACACAAGCACAGGACGACCTGCTGAAACGTATAATGGATGCCGGAGATTTTTTTGCTAACATAGAACAAAGTAGCTTTGAAACATCACTCGATACCTGGGTGACGGAATATCACAATGCTGTGCAACAACTAGACCGAGGAAATGAAGCCTGAGAAAAGATGGGTGCTGAAGAAGGCTGATGAGGCTACAGTAAAAGTACTTAGCGACGCATTGAACATACAGCCTGCCATATGCAAGATACTCGCATTGCGGGGCATAAAAGACTATGAAAGCGCAAAGCTGTTCTTTCGCCCGGAGCTGAGCCATTTGCATGACCCCTTCCTGATGAAAGGTATGAAGGAAGCTGTACTCCGCATAAGTGAGGCTATAGAATGGCACGAGCGGATAATGGTGTATGGCGACTATGATGTGGATGGCACCACCTCGGTAGCGCTTATGTACTCCTTCCTGAGAAAGAATTATAAAGGCGAGCTCAATTATTACATACCCCACCGCTACCGCGAAGGGTATGGCATATCCAAGCAAGGGATAGACTTTGCATCGGCCAATGGTTATAACCTCATCATCACGCTGGATTGCGGTATCAAGTCTATGGAGATGATCACCTACGCACGGTCGCTGAACATAGATGTGATCGTGTGCGATCATCACATGCCTGATGCCCTTTTACCACCGGCATTTGCGATACTGAACCCCAAGCAGGCAGATTGTAAGTACCCGTATAAAGAACTGAGCGGCTGCGGCATAGGCTTTAAGCTGGCGAGCGCACTGGCCATGCACTGGAAGCAAAATATGGATGAGGTATATCAATACCTGGACCTCGTGGCCACGAGCATAGCCGCAGATATAGTGCCTATAGACGGTGAGAACAGAATACTGGCCTACTATGGGGTGAAGAAAATAAATGAAACGCCTTGCCTGGCCATATCTACTCTTAAAGAGCTGGGCGGCGTGACCAAGGCGCTTTCTATAACCGACCTGGTATTCGTGATAGGCCCGCGCGTGAACGCAGCAGGCCGCATGGATGATGCCCGAAAGGCAGTAGAGTTCTTTATAGAAACAGACCCCACAAAAATAGGCGCACTGGCAGCGGCACTGCACTCGGATAATGATGACCGGAAGGAAGTAGATAAAAGCACGACGGAAGAAGCTATGTCGCTGATGGAAGAAGACCATATGCGCCACCGCAAATCTACAGTGCTGTACCAACCGCACTGGCACAAGGGCGTGGTGGGTATTGTGGCCTCCCGGCTCATAGACCATTACTACCGGCCTACCATCATGCTCACATCGGCCAATGGCAAGGCTACGGGATCGGCACGGTCGGTGGCGGGCTTTAATATTTATGAGGCCATACATGAGTGCCGCGACCTGCTGCTGAACTATGGCGGACACTTCTACGCGGCAGGTATGACGATGGAAGAAAACAAGGTAGCCGAGTTCATAGCGAAGTTTGAGGAGATCGTATCCAGTACCATAACGGCAGACCAGCAGGTGCCGGAGATAGAGATAGACGCGGAGATACCGATATCGCTGATAAAGCCTGCCGTGCTGAACATACTGAAGCAACTGGAACCTTTTGGCCCCGCCAATATGCGCCCCATATTTATGAGCACCAACCTGGTGGATTACCAGCGGAAATCGGCCACGGTGAAGGACATGCACCTGAAGATAGCCGCACACCAGCACAACGGTGTGATCGTAGAGGGCATAGGCTTTAACCTGGCCGATAAACTGGAGATAGTGCAAAGCGGGCCGTTTGATATGCTGTACCATATAGACGAGAATGAGTATAATGGTATCATGCGGTTGCAGGTGCGGGTGATCGATGTGCGGAGAACCCCAAACCCCTCCCGCTGAGAAAAGTGGGACTTTGTTCCGGGGGCTTCTCCAAACTACCTACTTCTTTCGCGAATTGCTGTACCCGCTACGGGGGTGCGGTCAGTGGTTCAGGTTCTACAAAGCTATAACCCCTACATGGGCATATCGGCATTTTCTATTACTTTATCGCTAGCCCGCATGCCTCAAGACAGGAATTAACACAAATATCACACCCCCCCTTCGCATATACACAGAATTATTACTAACCTTGCAGTTCAATTATTTTCATGAAGACTTTCATTTCCTCATTAGCTGTTGGCGCTGTGATGTTGGTTGCCGGCAGCAGCGCATCGGCACAGGAGTACCATGTGCTTAATACCTTTCATATACCCAGCAGCGGCGGTTGGGACTATATAGCGGTGTCGCCTACTACCGATAACATTTATGTATCGCACGCTACCCAGGTGAATATACTGAACAAAAATACCGGCGACTCGGTGGGCGTGATTCCTAATACCACGGGCGTGCATGGCATTGCATTTGCCCCGGAATTTTTGAAAGGATTTGTGAGCAATGGCAAACTGAATACGGTCACCATCTTTGAGATGAACATCAATGTGGTGGAAGGACAAGTGAATGTGGGCGAAAACCCCGATGCCATTATGTATGACCAATACTCGAAGAAAGTATGGGTGTGCAACGGGCATGATAAAAGCCTGAGCGTAATAGACCCGGCCAATAATAATATAGTAAAGACCATAGAGCTGGATGGCAAGCCGGAGACGGCCGTTGCCGATGCAGGCCATATATACATTAACATAGAAGACAAGAATGAGATACAGGTAGTGAACTCTGCCACATACGCAGTAGAACATACCTGGAAGATAGGAACGGGTAAATCGCCATCGGGCCTGGCTATAGATGTGGCTACTAAGCGATTGTTTGCCGGCTGCGACAACAAGTTACTGGTAGTACTGAATGCCGAGAATGGCAAAGTAGTAAAAGAACTGCCCATAGGCGATGGCTGCGATGGTGTGGCGTTTGATGCGGGAAAGAAATTGGTGTTCAGTTCCAACGGAGAAGGAACACTGAGCGTGATCAAAGAAGTATCGGCAAATAAATTTGAAGTGATGAAACCGGTACCTACCAAGAAAGGTGCGCGTACCATTGCGGTTGATGAAAAGACACATAAAGTGTACCTGCCAACAGCAGAGTTTGTACCCACCGCAGGGCAGGAAGCACCAAAGAGGCGTGGTACAGTACCCGGCACCTTCCAGGTGCTGGTGGTTGGTGAATAATTATCCCGAACATTCAATACGTGATGAGCATAACAAAATACATCATAGCCCTGTTGCTATTGCTTGCGGCGCATACCACCTATGCGCAGTACACCATTAAGGCTGTAGTAAAAGATAAGGAAGGAGTGCGGCTGCCGGGCGTGATTGGAGCAGATACCCACGGCCATGGCAATGCGTCTAATGATAGTGGCATAGTTATTATCACCGGGCTGCCGGAAGGTGCAGATACGTTCTACTTTACATTCGTAGGATATGACACTACATCGCTGGCCATAACAATACCTGATAACGGGAAAATACATGAGGTAACACTCAACGCCAATGAAAGCGAGCTGGAAGAGGCTGTGGTGGTATCATCTACCCGCACCAATGATCGTATAGAAAACTCTCCTACAAAGGTAGAGGTGCTGGGGCTGGAAGAAATGACCGAGGAGAATACCATAAAGCCCGCTAATATAGTAGGCATACTGGGCGATGTGAGCGGTGTACAATTGCAGCAATCCTCACCTATATCCGGCAATACCAATGTACGTATACAGGGGCTGAACGGGCAATACACACAGATACTGCGTGATGGAATGCCGCTGTACGAAGGGTTTTCGGGCGGCTTTGGTGTACTGCAGATACCACCACTGGATCTGCGGCAGATAGAACTCATCAAGGGATCATCATCAACCCTCTATGGCGGCGGAGCGATAGCAGGGCTGATCAACCTGATCTCGAAGCGGCCAAAAGAAGAACAAGAAGCCGTATTTACAGTTAATGCCACCACGCTAAAGGAACAGGATGTGAATGCTTACCTGGCTAAACGTAATACACATTTTGGCTACACCTTCTTCGCAGGCTATACGCACCAGGATGCTGTAGATGTGAATGGCGATGGGCTATCAGATGTACCTAACCTGAGTACGTTTACCATACATCCCCGCCTGTTCTGGTATCCTAACGATAAGACCACGCTTATAGTGGGCTACAGCGGCACGTTTGAGCAAAGATATGGTGGCGATATGCAGGTGCTGAATGACCACGCCGACAGCCTGCACCAATATTATGAGAAAGACATTACCCAACGCCATACGGGTGAGCTGATACTGGAGCGCACACTCCCTAAGCTAGGCAAGTTGACCGTAAAGGGCAGCGCCAGCTCCTTCAACAGGGATATAGAAACCAATACAGATGATATAAAGGGCAATGAAGTGAACTACTATGGCGAAGTGTCTTTGTTCATCCCGCAGAAAGCCAGCAGCCTGGTGGTGGGCGTAAATGTGACGGGCGATAATTTCACTAAGCTGCCGGGCACTGACAGCCTGGCGCTGGGCAATTTCACCAACAACACCATAGGCGCTTTCGCGCAATACTCGTGGCACATCGCCACCAATACTACGCTGGAAGGCGGGCTGCGTGGCGACCATACCAATAGCTACGGTGATTTTATTTTGCCAAGGCTTACTTTCTTTCATAGGTTCAATGAAACATGGGCTACGCGTGCGGGTGTTGGGCTAGGCTACAAAACACCTAACCCGCTGGAGTCCCAGATCATAGACTACCCTACGCAGGACATACAGGCATTGCCTGCAAATATCAAAGCTGAAAAATCTACAGGATATAACCTGGAGGGGAACTTCAAAAAAGACCTGGGCAATGGCACAGACCTGTTTGTGAACCACGCTTTCTTCTTCACACAGATCAATGACCCGGTTATTGCCACACAGGCAGCCAACGGGCAGGTATTCTTTACGAATGCAGGCAGCGTAGTGAACACTATGGGCTTCGATACCTATGTGAAACTGACCATCAAAAAAATAGAACTGTATGTGGGCTATACCTATACAGATGCCGAACGTAAGTACCTGGCACAAAATCAATTCATGCCGCTAACGCCACGCAACAGGTTTGCCTTTACAGCCGCAAGGGCCTTTGGTAAGAACTGGCGCGTAGGGCTGGAAGGGTCGTACATTGGCACACAATACAGGGACGGCGACAGCAACACTCCGGCATATTATCTTACGGCGCTGATGATAGAGCGCAAGCTGGGCAAAGTCTTCACACTGGTGGTGAATGGAGAGAACCTTTTTGACTATCGCCAAACGAAGTATGAGCAGATATATACCGGTAGCATTACTGACCCTACATTTAAGCCGCTATGGGGGCCTACTGAGGGCCGGGTTATTAATTTCTCATTGCGGATAACACCGAAGTTTGGCAGCAAGAAAGAAAAAGACAACGATTAGTTATTTACTAAACACCGCCTGCATCATCACATCAGTGAATGTGTCCCAGGTGTATTTTTCTTTTTCGTGAAGGATATTTTGATGCAGGTTGGGGAGCGAGTTGGGTTCGTAGAATTTGAGGATCGCATCTGCTATTGATGTGGGATTTGGCTCGGCTATAAAGCCGACCTTTCCATCAGGCACTACCTCTGCCAAGCCACCAACATTGGTTACTATCATAGGCTTTTCAAAATGAAAGGCTATCTGTGTGATTCCGCTTTGTGTGGCATGTTTGTAGGGCTGCACCACCAGGTCGGCGGCAGAGAAGAAATAACGAACCTCACTATTGGGAATAAAGTCGGTGCGCATATGCACACGGCTTTGCAGTTGGTGTTTTTCTATGATGCTGTTATTAGCGGCTTCTACCGCTTTGTCGTAGTACTCACCTGCGGCTATCAGTTCTATACCTGCTTTTATGATGCGCTCATCGGCCATAGCTTCCAGTAGCAGGTCGAGGCCCTTGTACTCACGGATGAACCCGAAGAACAGGAGGTATTTCTTATTGGCATCCAGTTTTAGTTTTGCGCAGGCTTCTTCTTTGCTTACTGCGGTATCGTAGCTATCATATACCGGGTGCGGGGTAAACACAGAAGGCTTATCGGTAAAGGTTTTTACGTCCTTCAGTACATCCTTGCTCATGGCCACAAAGGCATCTATCGGCTTTATGAAGTAGTTGGTAAATTGCTTATCGCCGGGGCGGCTCTCGTGCGGTATTATATTGTCTACCACGCACACAATACGGGTTTTGCCGTTCTTCTTCGCTTTACGTAGTATGGTGCCGAATGATGGCCCCATAAAGGGCAGCCAGTATTTTACGATGATGAGATCGTAGCGCTCTTTGTTCATCGCAGAGCCAGTAGCGAGCCAGTTGAGCGGATGTACGGAGTTGACCACCGTTTTTATAGTGAGACCCGGCGGGGCATGCTCATCGGTAAATTGTGTTTTGCCCGGGAATAGAAATGAAGGGTATTGCAGCGAAAAAGACCAGATAGTGACCTCATGCCCCTGCTCCTGCAACTGGTAGGCCAGGCGCTCATTAAAAGCTGCCAGCCCGCCACGCAAAGGATGTGCCGTACCAAGGATCGCTATCTTCATTTCAATTTATTTTGCAGGCTTAGTAGCCCTTGTATTTGGTTTTAAAATCGTGCTGCGCCTGCTCGTAATCGGCAGGTACGCCGATGTCTATGAAATAGCCATCGTTTTTATAGCCGTAGAATTTCTTATCGTTGGTGTAGCGTTCCAGGTAGTCCTTCTCAAAAGAGAATTTATTAGGCAACTTTCTTTCTATAAAGGCTTCCCTGTCTATCACATATATGCCGCCATTAATAAGGCCAGATTCGCGCTGCTGCTTTTCTTCAAATGAAGTGATCAGCCCGGCATCATTGGTGTTCACAATGCCATAGCGGTCGAAGTTGTGCATTTCTTTAAGTGCCAGTGTGGTTTGCGCGTTATTGCTTTGATGGAAGAGTATCATCTGGCGCAGGTTCACGTCAAACATTGTATCACCGTTTATGACTACTACATCATCGGTCTCACATTCTTCCAGCGCAGCCAGTATACCGCCGCCAGTGCCTAATGGCTCATTTTCCACGATATAGTCCAGTTCAAAGAAAATATCCTGTTCTTCCAGCCAGTCTATGATGGGTTTGTTTTTGTAGCCTAATGAGAGAATAATCCTTGTGCACCGTTGTTTTTCGAGGTATTCGAAGAGGTAAGATAGAAATGGCAGTCCGTTCACGGGTGCCATACATTTCGGTGTTTCTCCTATCACACCCTGTAATCTCGTACCTAGCCCTCCGGCCAATATTATCGCTTCCATTTGTTTATATCTTCCAGGTAAAGACCCCTCTTTCTGTGAATTGATATTGGCTGAAACTACCGCCAATGCTTTGCAAGGTATGCTTTACTGCGTAGCGGGTATTGCCGGGGCAGTAGAACATCATAAAGCCGCCACCACCTGCGCCGGATATTTTGCCACCTGTTGCGCCTGCTTTGAGGGCAGCCTCGTATATCTCGTCCATAGCGGTATTTGATATGCCCTTGGCCATTTGTTTTTTGAAGCGGAAACCATAATCGAGTATGCGGCCTATGTCGTCTACATTGCCCTTTAGCACGGCTTCTTTCATCATCTGCGATTGCTCCTTAAGGTGGTGCATGGCATCTATGCTCTCTTTGTTCTTGTCCTTTACATTCTGGCTTTGCGCCTCTATGATAGTTGAGGAAAGACGACTGGTAGCCGTGAAATACAGCAGCAGGTTGTTCTCCAGCTCATTGAGGTATTGCGGCTTTATGCGTAGGGGGTTCACTATTACTTTGTTGTCGGCATAGAACTCCATGAAGTTGACACCGCCAAAAGTTGCTGCGTACTGGTCTTGCTTGCCACCGGCCATGCCCAGGTCCACACGTTCTATGTCGTAGGCCATGTGGGCTATGTCGTACTCGCCAAGGGGCAGATTCAGCCATTCGGCGAACACACCTATGATGGCCACTACAAGTGTAGATGAACTACCGAGGCCTGAGCCTGCAGGCGCATCTACCAGCGTAGTGAGCTTGAAGCCGGATGGCACGGGGCCGTATTTTTTAACTATGTGGTTGTATACCCCGGTCGCCAGGTCCAGCCTGCTGTCTATGGGTAGCTCTTCTTTAAGCTCGTAAGCAACAACCTCGTTCCTGTCCATAGCTTCAAAGATCACCTGCTGGTCGTGCAGGGTTTCTATGGTGGCATAGGCATATAGCGATATGGTGGCATTGAGTATGGCACCGCCGTACAGGTCGCAATAAGGGCTTACATCGGTACCACCGCCGGCAAGGCCTATCCGCAATGGCGCTTTACTTCTATAGATCATAATGTGGAAGCTAAATTAATAAAAATGCGGGAGTTAGAGGTGTTATACCTGTAAACCGGGTGCATTTTAAATCTACGCGATTCTTTTCAGCCCCTACAGGGCTGTGGGTTATGATTTATTTCCCGTGGGCTTCGCCCACGGCTATTCATATTTAAGCCTTTCAGGCTATTAACTGAAATGATTGAGTTACTTACTACGGAATGCTTGAATTGTATCCTGTAAGCCTTACAACTATTTCTTTATATAGAGTCAGGCTACCAATAAGGCCAGCACTACCGTAAGACTCACAAACAATTTTACCATATCAGACTTCGACTGCTCTATCTGATCTTGTATGTTTGAAACCTTTCCTTCTATTTTCATCCCTATTTGTTCAAACTCTGTCTGCATCAGCTATCTTTTATTCTGCCTTACGCAGCTATGTGCCTCTTCCATTGAAAACCCCTGCATTTCGCCGCTGTTGTATTGTTCCAGGCGTTTGTAAAAATCGGCAAGGTCTGCGGGTGTGTATTTTTCATCCCCGGCATTACTTATTGCTTCATTGTTCATACTTACGTATTTTCACAAATATACGAAATCCACAAACGTCATCCCCAATCTCGGTGTAATTTCACAAGGTTACCTCTTTTCACAAAAAATTATCAACACTATTCTATATCTACGGGTATTAATCAGTAAAATTGTATAAAGAAATTAATGTATGACAGAACCGGGCACTGAACCTTTAGTAATAGACGCCACGCAGGCTATACCACACCTTGTAGGGCAGATAGAAAAAGTGATCCGCGGCAAGCGCGGGCAAATAGAATTAGTGATCACCGCACTGCTGGCAGGCGGGCATATACTGATGGAAGATAATCCCGGCACAGGCAAGACGGTACTTGCCCGCACACTGGCACAGTGCATCAGTGGTGAGCGCGAGGGCGATCATGTGGTCTTCAAGCGCATACAGTTCACGCCCGACCTGTTGCCTATGGACCTTATAGGCACGCACATCTTCGATGATGTGCATAAAGAATTCATTTTCAAGAAAGGGCCACTGTTCTGCAACATACTGCTGGCTGATGAGATCAACCGCGCATCGCCCAAGGTGCAGAGCGCATTGCTGGAAGCCATGGCCGAGCAGCAGATCACATCTGGCGATGTAACAATGAAGCTGGAACGCCTGTTCTTCTCCATAGCCACACAGAACCCAATAGAGATGGAAGGTACTTATCCACTGCCAGCAGCGCAGCTGGACAGGTTTTACATGAAAATCTACTTTGGTTATGTGGACGAACAAACTGAACTGAACATTTACCGCGAGTACCTCGACATTGCCCAGAACCTGACAGACCTGCAGCAGGTCCTGAGTTTGCAGGATATACTGTCTCTGCAAAAGCAGGCAGGCGAAGTTTTTGTGCATGACGAGATCGTAAAGGCGGTAAGCAATATAGTACGTGCCACACGCGATCACCAGGATATTTCCCTTGGCGCATCTACACGTAGCGGCATAGCCTTCCTCAAGTGCCTGCGTGCATATGCGCTGGTAAAGGGCCGCACCTATGTGATAGAGGACGATGTAAAAGATATTGCCCGCGCAGTGCTGGAGCACAGGCTCGTTTACCGCAACAAAGAAGGCAAGCTCAAAGCGCTGGAAAGCATCATTAATAAAGAAGCAGACAGGCTGGCAAAACTAAAACTGTACGCTTAACCGCTATGGGCGATCTACCAACTAAGTATGTTTATCACCGCATGCTGCATTTGTGCGGCAGTGCAGCGCTATGTGTCCCTTTGCTGCTGCTGGCGCTCTTTGCTACAACACACATTTATGCGCAGGGTGGCACTACCGCCAATAACAATAATAATGTAGCTGCCGCAAAAGCCAAGATGCAGAGCATACCGCGCCAGCTATGGCCACCGCACCCGGAGGCTAAGATGGAAGCCCGCTACTTTGATATAGATGCCAAGCGGGCTATAGGCATAGGCCCGGATGAGATAATACCCCGCGCACGCGAGTTCAAGCGGATAGACAGCACCTACTATGTAGGGTGGATGCTGGAAGGGCAATATAAGTTTGACCATGCTGCCGATTATCTCGGGTATAAGAATGCGGTGATACCGCTGGAGCGCGCGCTGCACCTGCTGGAGCACGACTATGCCAAGGCCCTGGCCACACGCACAGACAGCATACTGGTTTTCTACCCTATCCGCATGTTGCAGCCCGACTATACCATGATCGCGTATTACCTGGTACAGTGCTACAACAATATGGACCAGCCTGAAAAAACGATGGCCCTGTTGCGCCATGTGCTGAAGTGGAAGCTACAGGCCGACTACTACATGGACACCTACGACTACCTGGCCTGGACCATACACCGCAACCGCTTTTACACATCGGCCAAGTATCCTTTTCTTAAAAACTCTATTGATGAAAATGAGCAACTGGCTAATCGCTACCTGGATACGGCCATGCGCTGGATACAATACAACAAGCGGCTGAATGATAAACTGGGTACGTATATACCCTTCCTGAAGGATAATGACGAACGTGAAAAGCTGGGGGTATATCACTATCGATGCATCCTGTACAGCTATTCATTTAATATTGATTCGGCAGAGCATTATTTCGGGCTGATGAAGGCTGCCAATAGGCTGCCACATAATAACTATGGTAACTTCCTGGGCGTGTGCGGCGACTTCCGTACCACGGAGCAAGAGTATAAAAAGGCCGCCGAATCTGATGGTGATGATAAGCACCTCCAGGAGTGGGCGTACTACGGCACCATACTGGATATATACAAAGGACAACCCAAGCAGGGCGTGGAGATGGCGCGCAATATGATCACTGCCGCAGGCACGACACCGGGTTATGGCTGGTACAACATAGCGCTTGCCCGCTCGCTGCTGTATGACGGGCAGGTAACAGAATCACAACGCTATGCCGATAAGGCGGCAGATTTTAAAGAGCTGCATATAGGCACTACGCTGGGGCAAAGCCAGTACGATTTCAGCATACAGCTCATCAAGCTCATTAATAAAGACAGGGCGTGGCAGATGGACCAGTTCGAGCACCGCAACTGGTGGTATAGCCCAACTACGCTGGCAGGCATAGCAAAAAAACTGAGTGAAAAGTATTTGCAGCAATTCCTCATCATCAACCAGTTTGCACAAAACCCCGAGCGTGAGCGTGTTATCTACAAGCTTTTCTCTACAGAAAGCACAGTATCGTGGGATGAGATCTGGTATCTCGTTCATGATTTCAGCACTTCGTATTTCATGACCCGCTTTCAGAAGGAAGCGGATACTGATAAGCGCCCCAAGGTGACTAAGTATTTCCGCTTCTTCGCCACACGCCTGAAGATGCAGCAGGGCAAGTATGCCGATGCCAAGAAGGAGCTTGATAAGCTGTTGCGCGACCCGAACACAGATGCCGATTATGAAAAGCTTTTTGTGGCCCGCGTATACCAGGCAGAGGCAGAATGCGCGCAGCATTTGAAGCTGACAGCAGAACAGAATGAATGGCTGTACAAGCTGTATGTGCTGTACCCTCAATTAGTGCCCTTCTGCGGCATGACACCAAATGTGAACCTCCACATAAGCGGCACAGTAGATAAGGGCGTGGAAGAGCGGCTACGAGCCTGCAACATCAACTGGACAACTGATGGCACACCGGCACCACAAGCCTACATCACGTTTACGCATACCGGTAATAAAAAGGACATCACTTATTACGTTACAGACCGTAATGGTAAGTACATAGTGCCCAAGCAATCCTTTGCCTGGCAGAAGGCCGATGAAACGGGTACAGCGCTGGCTTACAGGCTCTTTAAGATAGGTGGTAAGGAGGAAGCGACAGAGGCCAGGCCCAATGATCAATAAATATACCTCAAGAAAAAGGAAATTCTTCTCACACGTATGTTGTTTAACCCTTTCAGGGTTAGGCCATCGTTGTACAATACCGTGGGTTTCGCCCACGGCTATTGCTGTTTTGCTCTTTCAGAGCATTCCTATTTGCGTAGGTAAACCGTTGAAACGGTTCTTGTATGATTTTCTTTGTTTACCCACGGTTGAAACCGTGGGCTATGTTCTGATTATCGAATGTATGTAATCCGGGTATACTCTTATTTGATGCATCCACGACTTTCTTCCGCCAAACAAAAAGACCGCCCAATGAGCGGTCTTTCTATATTTAGTGTGTGTTGGTATTTTAATGTGCTTCTTCGCCCGGTTTTAAAGGCACTGTCTGCGGAACGAAGTCATTGCCATGGCCGTCATCTTTGTAATCATAAGGCCAACGGTATACTTCAGGTATTTCACCTACCCAGTTGCCATGTGGCGGATGGATAGGTGTAGTCCACTCGAGTGTTGTAGAACCCCATGGATTCATGGTAGTCAGCTTGCGGCCACGGAATATACTCGTGAAAAAATTCACCACGAACAGCAGCTGTGTGAAGAATACGATGATGGCTACGATGCTGATGAAGGCATTGATACCCTGGAAGTGCTTGAAAGACTCCCACGCCGAGTAATCGTAGTACCGACGTGGCATACCTGCGATACCTTCGTAGTGCATAGGCCAGAAGATGAGGTAAGCGCCTATGAACGTAATGAAGAAGTGGATATAACCAATGCTGTTGTTCATAAACCTGCCAAACATCTTGGGGAACCAATGGTAGATACCGGCAAACATACCGAAGAAGGCAGATACACCCATTACAATATGGAAGTGCGCCACGACGAAGTACGTGTCATGCAGGTGAATATCAAGGGCAGAGTTGCCGAGGAAGATACCTGTAAGGCCACCGGATATGAACAGGGATACGAAGCCCAGTGCAAACAACATAGCAGGTGTGAACCTGATATTACCGCGCCAGATGGTGGTGAGCCAGTTGAACACCTTCACTGCAGAAGGTACAGCGATAAGGAGGGTAAGCAGTACGAATATGGAACCCAGGAACGGACTCATACCGGTAACGAACATATGGTGCGCCCAAACCAGGAATGCAAGCAGGGTAATACCGATCAGCGAAATGATCATCGCGAAGTAACCGAAGATAGGCTTGCGGCTGTTGGTAGACAGCACCTCTGATGCCATACCCATGCCCGGAAGCATGATGATATACACCTCGGGGTGACCCAGGAACCAGAACAAGTGCTGGTAAAGGATAGCAGAGCCGCCAACGTGCGGCAATGCCTTGCCGCCTATGAATATCTCGGACAGGTAGAAGCTGGTGCCGAAGTTACGGTCGAATATCAGCAGCACAAGGCCGGAGAACAGTACAGGGAAAGAAAGTACACCAAGCACAGCAGTAAAGAACAGCGCCCATATGGTCAGTGGCAGGCGGGTCATCGTCATACCCTTGGTACGCATATTCAGTACGGTGGTGATGTAGTTAAGGCCACCCAGCAGTGAAGAAACCACGAACAGCGCCATACTCAGCAACCAAAGGTCCATACCCACACCTGAGCCAAGCGATGCTTCTTTAAGCGCACTCAATGGCGGATAGGTCGTCCAGCCACCAGATGCAGGGCCGGTCTCTACGAAAAGGGAAGTGAACATCAGTATGCTGGCAGCGAAGAAGAACCAGTAAGAAAGCATGTTCATAAAAGGAGAGGCCATATCACGCGCCCCTACCTGGAAGGGTATGAGCAGGTTGGCAAATGTACCGCTCAGGCCCGCCGTAAGTACAAAGAACACAAGAATAGTACCGTGCATAGTGATCAGCGCGTAGTAAAATTCAGGGGTCAGCTTACCGCCCTTAGCCCAGTCGCCCAGGAATTTCTCCATGATGGGGAAAGTAGAATCGGGGAAGCCCAGTTGCAAACGGAAGAACACGGACATCAGCGCACCTATGATGGCCCATATGATACCCGTTACCAGGAACTGCTTGGAGATCATTTTATGGTCCTGGCTAAAAATGTATTTCCAGATAAAATGCTGTTCATGATGCTCATGGCCATGATGGTCTGTAGCAGACTCTGCGCCGTGTGCTATGTTTGGTCCGTCAATGATTATTTCGTGGTTACTCATCTTTTACACATTTATGACTACAGGTGTAGCCGATTATTTCATCGTTACTGGTTTCGTGGTATCTTTCTTAGGGGCATCTGCCGGAGTGGCTGCGGGAGCAGCCGGGGGCGTAGCGCCAGGGGCGTTCTGCGAATAGTAGGTTTGCTGGGCAGCCATCCATTTATCGTAGTCTGCCTGTGTCTGTACTATTACGGTGCCGCGCATAGAATAGTGGCCTTTACCGCATACCTGGTCGCAGGATATCTCATACACAAAATCAGGGTTGTGTGTGATCGACTTCATAGAATCAGTAGTAATGGTAGGTGTGAACCATAATGTGGTAGTGATACCCGGCACGGCATCCATCTTCATACGGAAGTGCGGCAGGCCCACATCATGTATCACATCGCGCGATCCGATCAGCAGCTTCACAGGCCTGTTCACCACCACATGCAGCTCACCGTTCTGTGCGATGATGTCATCCATGTTATGCGGGTCAGACCAGTCGAGGCCAAGGATATTGTTTGCGTCATTGATCTTATGAAAATCCCTTTTGCCCAGCTCATTGTCTTTACCGGGGTAGCGGATGAGCCAGTTGAATTGCTTACCTACGATCTCTACTACTGTAGCTTCAGCCGGTGCGGGAGAAGTAACATCAAACCAGTTGCGCAGGCCGATAGCTACGAGTATAGCCATTGCGATAGCAGGTATTGTCGTCCAGATAATTTCCAGCTTATTGTTGTGTGGGAAAAAGAAGGTAGTGCGTTTTTCACCGGTAGACCTGTAACGGAATGCGAACCAGAAAAGAACAGCCTGTGTAAGGAAGAACACGATACCTGTAACGAGTGTGGTCATATTGAACATCATGTCATAATTGACCCCGGTAGCGCAGGCCGCCACCGGCAATAACCTTCCTTTGAACAGGTCGTTACACATCCATATGCCCCACATGCTCAGCAGGAACGTCACCACCAGCAGGATGGCTATGGTGCGGTTGGTAGAAGCGTTCACTTTTTCCTCACCACGGATGATCGCCGCGTATTCGCTTGCCTTACCTATCTGGTAGATAACGATAAATACCAGAACTATCAATGTTATTATTATAAATCCCGACATGGTCGTTCAGCTTATATTTACTGGTTAAACTTAATTCTTTTTACTTTTCTACTGGTCACCCACCGGGCAAACCTACTAACTTAAATGTACTGCTGCTTCCTTGAGCAAAATATTGTTATTAGGCACAAGGTCTGATTTGGTGAGTGTACGCGATACACTGAATATGAGTACGCCTGCAAAGCCCATGAATATGCCGATCTCGTACCAGTTGATGTGCCAGTTGGCGCCCAACGGCTGTGGCATGACCATCTGGAAGTAATCGAGCCAGTGGCCGAAGATGATCACCATCGCCATAAAGGTGATCGTAAAGTAGTTGCGCTTGCTCGGGCGGGCCATCAGTATCAATATCGGCATCACGAAGTTGATAATGAAGTTGGCATAGAATATGATCGTGTAAGGGCCCTGCTGGCGCATTTTGAAGTGTACAGTTTCATCAGGTATGTTGGCATACCAGATCAGCATGTACTGTGCAAACCAAGTGTACGTCCAGAAGATACTGAAAGCGAACATGAATTTGCCCAGATCGTGTATGTGCTCTTTTGTTACGAGGCCAAGGTTGCCCTGGTTCTTCAGATAGACCACCCAAAGAAGGATAAGTGAAAAACCACTTACAAGTGCGCTGGCGAAGCTGTACCAGCTGAACATTGTAGAATACCAGTGTGGCTGAACGCTCATGAGCCAAAACCAAGGGCTGGTGCTCATCTGCGTTAATGCGTAAACAAATAAGAATATGGCACCGAGGCGGAAGACTTTCCAGTAGATCTTAGTATCGTTGTGCGGGGCGCTTTCCTGGGCTATGGACATTGCACGGAATTTGCGGCCAAAGAAAGACCAGGCGCCGAGCGTGGCCAGCGTAAAGCCAACGAACATGCCTTTATTCAAAAAGGGTGCTTTGCCCAAGAGTATAGGGTCTTTACCGGGTGTAACCCAACCGTAGATAGTATTGATACCATGCGAATCCTTAAAAGTGAATACGATCAGGAACATAACCACAGCTGCGATTATAGAGAACACCCACACATTAGCGCCAATAGCTTCAGGCACACGGCGGTAAGCCACTATCCAGCTGCCCTGTGCCAGCGCTGCGGCCGACATCACGAAAATGCTTACTGTGCAAATTACAGTGAAGAATACGCTATCTTGCAGCAATACGGCCCAAAAGCGCGCATGGTCAACGTCAGTAGTGCCTTGTCCCATGAGCAGGCAGGCAATGCCCCCTATAAGCGTAAGCACACCGACCAATATCAGGCCAATGCTGGTATTGCGTAAACGTCCGGGGATCTCAAAACGGTCATTCATCTTATTCTACTTTAATTAAAATATCCTTAAAAAATTATTTCGCTTTTTTCTCGTCTTTCTTAGCGTCTGCGGCAGCCATTGGCATCGCCGCTTTGGCGGTATCTGTCTTACCGGTTGTTATTGCCGGGCCTTCACCGAAAGTGAACGCATCGCCACCATTCTCAGACTGTACCTTCTTGATGTATGCTATTACCATCCAGCGCTGTTTTTCATCCAGCTGCGCGGCATAAGACCCCATCATATTCTTGCCATACTTGGCTGCGGCAAACATCTGGCCCACAGGCATGTGCAGGTATTTGCCATCTTTGAAGTTGGCAGGCATAGAGGCAAATTTGCCGCTGGCAAACAATGGCCCCTGTCCGTCCAGGTTAGGGCCATGGCATATGGCGCAGTAGATATTGAAGAGCCTGCCTCCTTCCTTCATTTCTTCGGCATTGAAGCGAAGCGAAGTGGTGAATGTTTTATATGCTGTAGTATCGCCTTCTTTCAGGTGGTCGGGCAGCATGTGGCCGCGCGCTATTGTTCCATCGACCGGCAAACGGCTGATAAGGCTGTCTTTCCCAAGCGCCGGGTTTGAAGTATAGGCATCATAAGCACGCGAGTAGGTCATATCGGGTGCGTATATATGCCCCGGGTCGCGGCGCAGATTGCCGGTATCGCATGATGCGAGACCGCAGAGCGCGACACCCAGGCTTACCACTACTATGCTTTTAATTGTATTCATATTCAGTTAAGATCAAAAAAATTCAAAAATCAAGAACAACACCTCTTCTGTATATATTATCCTGCAGCCAGCTCGTAGGGCTCCTTCTTATCCCAACGGCCATACCACCATCCAGCTTCTGCCACCTGCACATTCACTTCTTTAGCGCCGGTAGACTTCAGGAAATTTGTTACTTCCTGCTCGTTGCCATGCTTGCCGATCTCGATAGCCATTACAAACAGGTCATCGCTCTGGCGGGGATGGAATACATGTTTCTTGACGCCTGGCATGATCTGGTTGAGGTAGCAAAAGGTAAGCGTCATACCCACTGCCGCAAACAACACAGTAAGCTCAAAAGTTACCGGTATCCAGGCCGGCAGCGCGAAGTGCGGCTTGCCACCGTAGTTTATCGGCCAGTCTGAGCAATAGATCCAGGATATGAAGCCAACCGCTGTAGATGTACCGCAAAGACCGTATATGAAGCCGGCAATATGCAAGTCGGTGCCATTAAGGCCCATAGCCTCATCCAGCCCATGCACAGCAAATGGGGTGTAGATATCGTGTATCTTATAACCCTTCTTGCGCACAGATTTTACAGCAGGAAATAAAACCTCCTCATCATCGTAAGCTGCTACCGCAAATTTCTTTATAGCCATTTCAAAAAAATTAGTCTAAAGTCGTAAGTAAAAAGTCTAATGCCGTTTTAATTACCCTTATTTTATTAAAAATTCAATGCTCAAAAATTAGTCTAAAGTCGTAAGTAAAAAGTCTAAAGCTGTTTTAATTACCCTTTTTTATTTAAAATTCAATTATTAACTAGCTCGCATTCATTTTCACATTCCACACATTACTTAGTGGTGACCCACTTCCTCATGCTCTTCTTCGTGGTGTGTATGTACCAAATGAAGGAAAGACTCTGTACTTTGGTCGTCAATTTTCTGCATAGCCCTCTTGTAGTTATCGCCTGATGTCTTGAGCACGAACTTGATCTCATGCACCGCTATAACAGGGAAGTACTTGGCAAACAGGAAGTAGCAGGTAAAGAACAAACCGAAGGTGCCGAGATAGAAACCTACTTCAGGCCATGTAGGGCTGTAGTAAGACCAGCTGCCCGGTATCCAGTCGCGGTACAGAGAAGTAACGATGATCACGAAACGCTCGAACCACATACCAATGTTCACCACGATAGACATAACGAATGTGAACGGTACATTGCGGCGCAGCTTCTTGAACCAGAACAACTGCGGAGATACCACGTTGCAGGTCATCATCGCCCAGTAGCTCCACCAGTATGGGCCCATGATACGCCATTGGAATGCAGCCATTTCGCCCCACGACTGACTGTACCAGGATATAAACAGCTCGGTAAGGTAAGCCACGCCCACTATAGACCCTGTAAGCACGATAACTTTATTCATCGCTTCCAGGTGGCCAATAGTGATGTACTCTTCAAGATGAAGTATGCGGCGGGTAAGCACCAACAGGGTGTTCACCATCGCGAAGCCGGAGAATACCGCACCTGCCACGAAGTATGGAGGGAAGATGGTGGTATGCCAGCCCGGTATTACGGAAGTAGCAAAGTCAAAAGATACGATGGTATGCACCGAAAGTACCAGTGGTGTAGAAAGACCTGCAAGCACAAGTGCCAGGGCTTCCATACGCTGCCAGTTCTTGGCAGTACCCGTCCAGCCGAAAGAGGCCAGGCCGTAAAGCATTTTGCGGGTCTTGGTCTTGGCACGGTCACGTATCAGCGTGAAATCGGGGATAAGGCCGGTGTACCAGAACAACAAAGAAACGGTGAAGTAAGTAGAGATCGCGAATACGTCCCAAAGCAGCGGAGAGTCAAAGTTTGGCCATAATGGGCCACGGCTGTTAGGCAGTGGCAATACCCAGAAACCATCCCATACACGGCCCATGTGGAATATTGGGAACTGGCCCGCGCACATTACCGCAAATATCGTCATAGCTTCTGCGGCACGGTTCACACCGGTACGCCAGCCCTGGCGGAATAACAAAAGGATCGCAGAGATCAGTGTACCCGCATGGCCGATACCGATCCACCATACGAAGTTGGTGATATCCCAACCCCAGCCGATGGTACGGTTAACGCCCCATGTGCCTAAGCCCCAATATACAGCCCAGGTAACGGAAAATATACCGTAGCCCAGCAGCAGCAGTGAAAAGAAAAAGCCCACATACCACATGCGCCCCGGCTTGCGCTCAATAGGCCCTATGATATCTTCTGATACCTGGTGGTAATTCTTATCGCCATCTACAAGTGGTTCCCTGACAAACGATTCGTACTTAATATGCATAGCACGTAATTATATTTTTAACCCTATATCCGCCGCGGCGGACTTTATTACAAAATCAATTTTTTCAATTCACTCTTTCTTGCAAAACACGCTTCAATTAAACGTGGTACTTCAGGAACTCATTCTTATTCTCATTCAGTGCGTTGATCTCTTCTGTATTCCTGATCTTGGCGAGGTAATTCACGTTTGGCAATGTGTGGATATGCTCCAGTACATAGAACGTACGCTCTATCTGCTCTTCGCGGCGAATCTTAGAGATATTGCTGCTCCTGTCATTCACGTTACCGAAAGTGATCGCGTCTGTAGGACAAGCCTGCTGGCAGGCTGTGCGTGCTTCGCCATCCTTCATCGGGCGGTCAGCTTTCTTGGCGGTGAGCTTGGCATCCTGCAGGCGCTGCACACAGAAACTGCATTTTTCCATCACACCACGGCTACGTACTGTAACATCGGGGTTAAGCACCATACGCGTCAGGTCGTCGTTCAGATCATCGCGGCGGCCATCTTCGTAAATGTTATCTTCAAAGCAATCTGCGCCGTTCCAGTCCATCCAGTTGAAGTGACGTACTTTATAAGGGCAGTTGTTAGCGCAATACTTGGTACCGATACAGCGGTTGTAAGCCATCTGGTTGAGGCCCTCAGAGCTGTGGTTGGTTGCTGATACCGGGCATACGTTTTCGCAAGGCGCGTTATCGCAATGCTGGCACAGCATCGGCTGGAATACGGTCTGGATGCTATCCGGCTGATCCGGCATACCGCTGAAATAACGGTCGATGCGGATCCAGTGCATCTCATGCGCTTTCAGCACATGGTCTTTACCTACCACCGATACGTTGTTCTCTGCCATACAGCCCACTACGCACGCACCGCAACCGGTACAGGTGTTGAGATCTATAGACATGCCCCACTTGATGCCCATTGCAGGGTAAGTAGTTTCAGGGCCATTCTGGAACAAGGTACCATTCTGGCGGTAGCCTTCTTCTACGTTGGAGTCAACTATTGCATCCTTGTATTCCTTGCCATCTTCTATCCATGGCACAGCTGAGAATTCAGATATTTCCACGCCGCGCTCTTTAAGCAGGACCTGCGGGTTTTTGCTGAACTCTTCCAGTGTGTATTCATGCACTACGGGGCGGGCCTCGTAGCTGTTATGTGTTTGTGTTATCGCTACTTCGTACTTATCAGCAGTTTCGGTAACGGTTACTTCCCCATGATGCTCAATGTTAACCCCATTGAAGCTCATGAAAGGATACGCATTCTTACCGCCCTTTGTATCATCGCTTGCAGCTGCGCGGCCTACCTGCTTGTCGCGGCCAAAGCCTACAGCAATAGCCACCACATCATTGTGCATACCCGGTACCACCACGATAGGCATGTTCACCGAATAGCCATTAGCGCCTTTTACTGTAACTACTGTTTTCTTATTATCAACTTCCGAGAAGCCTGTAAGCTCGGAATGTAATGCCTTGGCACGTGTTGGGGATACGCATACATAGTTGTCCCAAGTGGCGCGGGTAATAGGATCGGGCATTTCCAGCAGCCATGGGTTGTTGCTCCATGCGCCACCGTAGCCAATTGCTACCTTCTGGTACACCACCAACTCGGTAGCTGTAGATGGTTTCTTAGCCTGTATCTTGGCTACAGCATCAGCGGTGTTGCCTGCATAAGTGCCGCCGCCTATGGCCATATCGCCCGCGGGCTCTATAACACCATTCTGTAATGCGGTATCAAATGCTTCCTGTCCGCCCAGCTTGGTCATCCAGTATGCTTTCCAGAAGTCGGCGTAAGACTGTGGGTTGCCCGACCAGATCATCAGGGTATCCTGTAAAGATCGGGTCTTGAACAACGGAGAGATACCCGGCTGCATCAGGCTATAGTAGCCCGGTTTTGGCTCGGCATCACCCCAGCTTTCGAGGAAGTTATGATCAGGTATGGCGTACTTGCATTTTTGCGTGGTCTCGTCCATACGCTCGTTAAACGAAACGCTGACAGGAACCTTTGCTAATGCACCGGCAAATTTCTTATTATCGTAGTAGTCGTAAACAGGGTTCACATTGTGGAAGAATACAGAGCCTACCTGGCCTGCATCCATTGCCGCAACCATATCTGCCACGTCTTTGTCAATACCTTGTTTGTTATTGGCTGTTACCGTCCAGTTGATGGTAGTACCGTTAGCGCCTATGGCGCTGTTGATGGCATTCACAACAGTCTGTACATTCACATCGTTGCAACCGCAAACCACCATGCCGTTGCCCTTCTTCAGATCGGCGGCAGCCTGTGTGATGAGCTTGTTCAGGTTAGCGCTTGGCATTGCCGGAGCGGTACCGTTCACTGCGTTCAGCAGCGCCACAGCCACCAGGCCCATTTCAGAAGGGCGGCAGGTAGCCCGGTTATCGGCAGCAGCACCGGTGATGGTGTGCGTAGCCTCTACCTGGTAGTGCTTAGAGATAGTGAGGTTCTTTGCAGTGATCTTACGGCCTTTTGAATAGCCTTTGGAGAACTCAACCGGAGAAAGCCATGTACCCAGGAAATCGGCATCAATGCTTACTATAGTACGTGCTTTATCGAAATGGTAAGTAGGCAGTGTTTTCTTGCCGTAGCTGGCCTCATTGGCCTGCAACATACCCGAGTAAGAGATCGCATCGTAAACAACGTGCTTTACATTAGGGTTTTTATCGGTAAACTGCTTGATGATATCGTTGGTAGTAGGGCTGAGGACAGAACCGGTAACGAGGTAGCCGGGCTTGCCCGCGAGGCCGTTCTTCACCATCTTGTCTATCGCGTCAAATGTTGATTCCACACCGTCGGCCAATGGATGGCGCAGGCGGGCTTTATCATAAAGATTGAGGACAGATGCCTGCACCCTTGCCGATGTGCCGCCTTTTGTGATCGAAGACATGTCATTGCCTTCAACTTTTATAGGGCGGCCATCCCTTGTTTTGATAACGATAGCGCAATAATCGCCGCCGTCAGCAAAGGTAGATGCGTAGTAGTTAGGCACACCCGGCGTTATATCCTCCGGCTTTATAGCATAAGGAATAGCCTTGCGCACAGGCATTTCGCAGCTGGCAACCAATGTGGCAGCAACAGTGCTGTAGCCTAAGAACTTCAAAAAGTCGCGGCGCGGGGTAGTGGCATTGAATAAATTGTCGCTCAGATCGAACGGCAATTCTTCCTTAAACTCATTTTCCACCACTGCCTTGTTGGTAGCGATGTTATTGAGATCTTCCAGGCCCGACCAATATTGTTTCTGACTCATATTGCAAATTCAAAATCTAATTCAAAAAAAATCGAAAACTTTCATTTCACTACCCAATTGAGCCCTTGCGCAATTGAGTTATTAAGCCATTAGTAATGGCATTTCTGACACTCTGTACCGCCAACCTCAGCTTCTGTAACTCCTGTACGCTTGCCGGATTTCAGCTCTTCATGGTATTTCTCAAAAATGCTGTAGTAGTTGTTGCTGGTAAACTGTACCTCAGTAGCACGGTGGCAGTTGATGCACCAGCCCATAGACAATGGGGCGAACTGGTACACTTCGTCCATTTCCTGTATCTGGCCGTGGCAGCGCTGGCACTGTACCTGGCCCACCTTCACGTGCTGTGAGTGGTTGAAATAAACGTGGTCGGGCAGGTTATGTATTTTGGTCCACTCTATAGGCGTGGCCAGTATGTTGCCTGCGGCATCGCGGTTGTAATCTTTCTTTTCTTCGTTCCAGCCTGCGTATGCGTAGAGCTTCTTGATCTCAGCCGTACCATCGTGCTCGTGTCCTTCAGCATCTACCAGCGGGTGGTCTTTGCTGTAAGAGTTGATCTGCTTGTGGCAGTTCATACAGATGTTGGAAGAAGGTATCATTGCCTGGCGGCTCTTTTCAGCGCCTGCGTGGCAATAAAGACAGTTGATCTGGTTGATGCCCGCATGTACTTTGTGCGAGTAGAAGATAGGCTGCTTAGGCTGGTAATTCTGCTGGCGGCCTTCGTTGATGGCGCCATTCACTAACCAGTAACCTGCAAGTATAAAGAGGAGGATAGAAACAATAGCAATTACAAATTTGCTCCTGTACAGGGGCATTTCCTTTTCGTTTGGCGTGCCTTCTTTATCGTTAGCAGCGCGCTTCATGGTCTGGTTGGCCCTCCACAGGAGAATTACCAGCACTAAAAGAGATAAGGTGATAACGGTATACAGCCAGCCGTTACTGTCCGTAGCAGTGGTTTCGCCACCACCGTTAGGTGTTGTAGGTGTTGTAGCAGCGGGTGCCTTATAGTCATCCACGTATTTCAGTACCGCGTCTATCTCTTCTTTGGACAACTGCGGGAACGCAGTCATCTGCGTGTGGTTGAATTTGTTGTAGATAGCTACGGCAGTAGGATCGCCGCTGGCTATTACCGCCGAGGAATTGTGTACCCAGTTGTAGCCCCATTCCTTCGAAGGAAAGCCTTTATCGATGTTCTGCAGCGCAGGACCGGTCGCATCCTTCAACGGATTGTGGCACGATGCACAGTTAGAATTGAATATAGCCTTGCCATCCGGCGCGGCTATAGCGGGAACATTGCATATAAGCAAAAAGACTAAAAGCGAGCAAACGCCCCGGAAGTATCTCGTAATAAATGGCTTTAATGATTCTGGCACAGGAATAAATTTGAAAATTAACTTTCCATTATATAAAAAAGCGAGGCAAAACTACAACACAATCCTGAAAATTTACACACATTTTGTAAAAAATGTTTCTCAATGCTGGAGCGGGTTTCAGCGGTTTTGGTGTTATAAATTTAATCGTAATGTCATTTTTTTGTCACGGGAAATATTTCCTGATTTTATAACCACTTGCCATTATTGTGTCATTATTTTATTGTTATCCAACAAATAATCAAGTGTAAACAACTCCGGCATAACCCTTTTTTTCAAACACATTGCATACAGATCATATACTCCCGGTGCGGCCGCCGTCCACAGGTATAGATGTGCCATTTACATATCCGGCTGCCGGGCTGGCCAAAAATGCCACCATAGCAGCTATTTCCTCCGGCTTGCCGAAGCGGCGCGCGGGTATTTCTTCCAGCATTTCTTTTTCCACATCGGCCTTTTCTTTGCCCGTTTTTGCTGATTTATTGTTCAAGATCGTATCCAGCCGCTCGGTGGATGTGGCACCCGGCAGCACATTATTCACCGTGATACCATATTGCCCCAGCTCATTGGCCATGGTCTTGGCCCAGGAGGCTACCGCACCCCGTATGGTATTGGATACGCCCAGGTCCTTCAAAGGTATTTTTACTGATGTGGAAATGATATTGATGATGCGGCCGTAGCCCTGCTCCTTCATGCCCTCCATTACCAGCGTGGTGATGATGTGGTTGCAGATAAGGTGCTGCTGAAATGCCTGTAGAAATTCTTCGGGCTTAGCCTTCATGGCCGGGCCACCGGCGGGGCCGCCGCTGTTGTTGACGAGTATATGGACAGTATGGTCTTTCACAAATGTGCCTACTACCTCGCGCACCTGCCCGGGCTGCGCATAGTCGGCAACGAGGTAGCTGTGTTGCTGACCTGCAGCGGCGGGTAGCGTTTGCACGGCGGCCTTCAGCTTGTCTTCGTTGCGGGAGATGAGCACGCATGTAGCGCCGAGCGATGCCATCGCCTGCGCCGATGCCAGCCCTATGCCCTGTGTGCTGCCACCCACAAGGGCGGTCTTACCGGTAAGATCCATTGATAACATGGGGCAAAAGTAGGAAAATTTATCAGCGCCCCCTTCGATTAAAATTAGCAGCTATTTCTTTTCATACTCCAGCTTAAAGATCACCGGCAATGTGTAGTAGCATTTCACTTTATTACCGCCTTGCTTTGCGGCATTCCATGACGGCATAGATCTCACCATACGCACTGCTTCTTCATCGCAGCCTGCTCCTATGCCTCTTACTACTGTCACATCAGACAAAGTGCCGTCTTCGTTCACTACAAATTTTACGATCACCCTGCCCTCTACGTTATTCTCCCTGGCTTCGTTAGGGTACTTTATGTGTTCGCTCACATACTTATTGAGGTCGTAAGATTGGGTGGGCATCTGCTCCACGTACATAAATACCGGCGCATGCGCTTTTGCCGTATCCATCTTTGTTGTGCTTTGTGCAACTGCATGTGTGGCAGTGCATAATAGTGCGATTGCGATGAGGTGTTTCATTCCAGTTTTTTGTTTAAAGAACCTGTTAACGGCCATTAGTTAACTTGAAATTAATAGGCTGTGTAAAATATACTTTTACGGGCTTGCCGTTCAGTATGCCGGGTTTCCAGTCGGGCATAGCTGCTATTACGCGTAATGCCTCTTGGTCGCAACCACCACCAATTCCTTTTATCACTGTGCAATCAGAAACGTGACCATCTTCATTAACAACAAACTTCACAAGTACATTCCCCTCTATATCCTTACTCCTGGCATATGCAGGGTAGCTTACATTATTCCTCAGGTAGGTAGACAGTGAATAACCTGGCCGTGGTGGCTGCTCCACATAAGTATATATTTTCTCCGGTGGTGGTGTCGGTGTTATGTCAGGAGACATATCTTCCTCCTCACGCGACATAGTATGTGTTACGATGGTTTTTTTATTCAGCGTATACTTTTCCGGCTCGGGGTCTTCCAGCTTAAAGGATATTGGCTGGTTGTAGTACACTTTTACTTCCTTTCCATTCTGGCGGCCGGGTTTCCAGGCGGGCATATTTTTGATCACGCGCAATGCCTCTGTGTCACAATCGCCGCTTACACTTTTTACTATCGCGCAATCAGAGATATGGCCATCTTCATTCACCACGAATCTTATGATCACACGGCCTTCTATATTTTTCTCCCTGGCACTGTCGGGGTAATGAATATTCTCGGACAGGTATTTCCCGAAATCATAGGGAGGCTGCGGCATCTGCTCCACATAATTAAAGACGGATGGAGCAGGTGCGCCTGTTGGCTGTTGCTGCGCCTGAGCTGCTGTTACCGCAAGGAAAGCAAGTACCAGTATTATGTTTCTCATTGGTTTGTAGCTATTTCTGCGAAAATACCACCAAAACACCATTACACAAAAAAGACCACCCACAGAGTGGATGGCCTTTCTACTTTTCACACAAAACAAAATTTAGTTCTTTACAACTTTCAGGTTGTGGTCAGCAATACTATCACCGGATACACGCACACTGTATAAGCCTGCTGGCAACCTGCTCATATCTACATCTATATTGTAAGTACCTGCTGCGTAAGTGTAGTTACGCACTATCTGTCCGTTCATGTCTATCACATCAACGTTCACGGGTGATGTAGGAGATTGGTCGAGGACTATACGTGTGCTGTTCTCTACTGGGTTAGGGTAAACCAGCAGGTCATTGCCATGTACATTATAAGTAGCAAAACCTGTTGATGATGCAGATGATGCAGGAGTATGTATCACCGCATCTTTTACAGGTATACCATAGCCTACATTACCTGTGCGGCTTGGTGTAGCGCTTGTGCCCCTGTGATAACCTGTAAGCATTGCATTGAGGTCATAAACGATAGAGTAATTACCCTGCCCTGTACTGTCGCCACCATAGTTGGAAACCATATAGCCGTTATTTAATGAAGTGCTGTTATTGAAAGCTATATCCATGTAGCCATTGTTGTAGCCGGATGTGTGTCCAAACAGATCCAAAGTTGTAGCAAGGCTAAGATCAGTAGATAAGCTACCGCTTGAACCTGAGCCTGTAGAACCTGAACCTGTGTTATTGAAAGCAACCATAGCGCCCGTGCTGGCATCAAAACCAAACATGTGAGTAGCAGTATCACCATTATAACCGGTGAAAGCTATGGAAGAAAGATTAACAGTAGTACCAAAAGAAGCATCACCGCTTTCGTAGCCAATTGCAGTATCAGTAGCCACTACAAGGCCTGTGGTTGCATCCAGTTGCACATTGCGGGCGCCGTTATTACCGGTAACACGTATGCGGTTGGTAGCAGTAGGGATAAAGCGGAAGCCTGCATTGATATAGTTGCCTGACCCATCATCGGTACCAAGCGCCAGGCTTGCAGCAGTGGTGTTAACAGCTGATACACGGCCTGTAGTAGTATCTACGGTATATAATTGGTATGTCTGGCTGGTGGAGTTGTAGCCAAGGCCATAAAGGAGGCCATTAAAACCGTAATCTATGGCTATCATATTTTGCCCTGATGTCATACCACTGATCGTCCTCACTGTGCGGATGTTATTAGGATTTGCAGCATCAAATGTAAGCAGGTGCCTGAGGTTAAGAGACAGCGCTGTCATGAGATCGCCTGATATAGCGGCAGTAGAATCGCCACGGCTGCGCATAAAAGAGATAGCAGTGACATTCATAGTACCTGCGCCTATAGCTCCCCGATCTGAAACGGCTCCAAGCAATCCAGTACTCATATTGTAGCTATATAGGTGGCTACCGCTAAGCAATGTGCTGCCTGTAAGGTATATGGTGTTTGTATGCGTAGTGCTGTCGTACCAGGTATCCATACCTGATCCGCCACCTGAAGAAAGCAATATGCCGGTAGTAACACCTATAGAGTGCATAGTATTAGATGCATTGTTAAAGCTATTGCTGTAGTTACCGGCATCAAAAGTTACAAGTACATTGTTTGCAGCATCATAGCCTATTTCTGTAGTACCGTCTGAACCAAAGAAGTTATTGGTATAAGCTGTTGCAGCTAAAGAACTGGAAGAGCCGGTGTGCGCATCGCCGCTACCGAAAGACAGGCCGCTGGTACCAGTACTGGTAATAGTGCCATTATCCGCATTCATGAGGTAATTGTTGCCATTTCTCCCCACAATACGTATCTGGTTATCTACAGAAGACACAATGTTAAAAGAAGCATAACGGGAAGAACCAAGTGTAACGCCGGTGGCTGCAGAACCTACAGCACTGGCGCTATAGCTACTGCCACTGCCCGTAATGGTGTAGAGCTGCGCTGTATTGGTAAGTGAATCATATCCCAAGGCATACAGTGCGCCATTGCCTGAACGGGAACCAAGGCCTACGAGCGTTTGACCGGAAGCTACGCCTGAAACTGCATAAGGACCGCTAATCGCAGATGGCGTAGAGACATTGCTCATAGTAAAGATAGTATTGGCATCTGTGATGCCGTAAAGTGTCGTCTGTGCGTAGGTAGCAGTACACATCATCGTTCCCGCTCCTAAAATCGCTGCTAGTAAATTCTTCTTCATGATCTTGTTTTTTTTTGTTAGTTTTTTGTACCAGATACCTGTACAAATTCATGCCAACTATACTAAGGAATCGTTAGTATTACAGCTGGGTGATAATGTTGGGTATTTTTTATTGAGCTAACTTCCCTAACTTGCGTGCAAACAATCTATTCTATGAAAAAATTATTATCACTGACACTTATTTTACTGGTAAGCGCAACGAGCATCTTCGCACAGCACACCATGGACCCGAACAAGAAAAGGGCCAGCCCTCATGAAACCATGACCGGGAACAACATTAAGGTAACTTATGGCCGACCATATGTAAAGGGACGCGATGTATTTAATGAGCCAAACATTGCGCCCCCCGGCAAGGTGTGGCGCCTGGGCGCTGACGAAGCCACAGAAATAACAGTAGCCAAGGACTGTATGTTTGCCGGCAAGCCGTTGAAGGCAGGCACCTACACTATGTTTGCTATACCTAATAAAACAGAGTGGACCATCATCCTCAACAGCCAGCTACAGCAGTGGGGCTCTTTTGGATATGACAAGGTAAAAGACAAGGATGTGCTTACTGCCAGAGTGCCTGTAAGAAACCATAACGATGTTACTGAAGAATTTACCATCAGCAATACGCCCGTAGGCCTTAAGCTGGACTGGAACAAGACGAGCGTAGAGATCCCCGTAAATTTCTAAACCAGGTAGTGAATATATTTAGAGCCCTGCGCAGTGCGCGGGGCTTTTGTTTTTATGAATAATATCATTATCCATTTTATTACATGAACATCCCCCTACCCCCTCCTATAGAACTAATACCATTTTAGACAAATAAATTGTACGCGTCATGTTCAACCCCTTTGGGGTTGGCGAGTGAAACATTTTGCTACCCCCGAGCTTTGCTCGGGGCTATTCACAGTCAACCCTTTCAGGGTAATCCAATTTAGGGGGACTAATTGGTATAAAGTGCTTCGGCGAGTACTGCGCCTATAGATCCCTCCTACGTCGGGACGACAAAAGTGTTTGGTTATTATATTTGGGCAGGCCCACCTACTGCGTAACAAAAGTTCTTTCTAAGAAAACATAAGCGTAGCCTTATTGGGATCCTTCGCCAACACACATACCAACGCTACAAGCGGGAATTCCATCGCTAGGTTTTCCACCACATAGGGACATAGGCACATCGCGCAATGAGAGTTGTTTGATGCGAGTTTGATCTTTGCGTGATATAGCGCATATAGGTAGCGCTTACAAATCATTGTTTAACCGAAGAAGATATAACCCACAACGATAGCGGCAATAAGGCCCACAAGATCGGCGAGGAGGCCGCAGGCAAGGGCCTGGCGGGTGTTCTTGATCTGCACGCTGCCAAAGTACACGGCCAGCACATAGAAGGTGGTCTCGGTGGAACCCTGTATAATGGCTGCCAGCTTGCCCTGGAAGGAGGCTACACCGTAATGGCGCATGACATCCACCATAAGGCCGCGCGCTCCGCTGCCGCTGAGGGGCTTCATAAGGGCTATTGGCAGGGTGGGCACAAACTCGGTGCGCATTCCCATTGCCGCAAATATATGCCCGATGCCATTGACGAGATAATCCATACAACCCGATGCCCGGAAAACGCCAATAGCCGCCAGCATAGCCACCAGGTAGGGGATAATGCGCACAGCCACTGTAAAGCCTTCCTTAGCGCCTTCTATAAAGTTGTCGTAGACGTTCTGCCGTTTGATCATGCCGGCGGTGATGAACAGGATAACGATGGAGAGGATAACACCGCTGCCTATAGCGCCTATCACCTGGTTCATTTTATCGGCAGGCATACCCGAGAGGCATAAATGCAGTAAGCCAATGACTGCCCCGAAGCCACATACGAACAGAATAACGGGCCACCGCAGCAGGTTGATACGCTGCACGACCGAGACAATGATCATACCGGATATGAAGGCAATGAAGGTGGCAATAAGGGTGGGCAGAAAGATGTCGGCGGCGTTGAAATTGGTCAAATGCTGCTCCATAGCTATCGTTTGCCGGATGGCTATGACCGAGGTAGGCACGAGTGTAAGCCCGGCAGTATTGAGCACCAGGAACATGATCTGCGCATCGCTGGCAGTGTCTTTTACGGGGTTCAGTTCCTGCAGCTCGCCCATTGCCTTGAGGCCGAGTGGCGTAGCGGCATTATCGAGCCCGAGCATGGTGGCAGAGAGGTTCATGGTAACGCTGCCATTGGCAGGGTGGTCTTTAGGCACATCTTTGAGCAGTATCCGGAACAAAGGCGAAACAGCTTTGGAGAGTACGCGTATCACGCCGGCCTTCTCCCCTATCTTCATAATACCGAGCCATAATGTCATAACGCCGGTGAGGCCGATGGATATTTCGAAACCGTTCTTCGCAGCATCAAACAGGGCATTGAGCATCTCGGATAGCAGGCCCGTTTGCCCGAAAGCAAAAGCCTTGATGATAGCCACCACAAAGCCAATGATAAAAAACGCTACCCATACGTAATTCAATGCCATACCAGCATAAAGATAAATAATACATCAAATTCCTGCGGGATAATTTCAAGCAAAGGATGAAGATATGGGATGTATAGCGCAGGGTAAACGGTTAAAACCGTTGCAGGGTGCTATTTACATCAAAGACCCGGGGTTGAAACCCCGGGCTATGTTATAAGTTGCGCAATATTATTGGGCCCTTACAGGGGTTGATGTTATCTTGTCTTGATTCGGTCGGTGTTTCTCCGCGTGAGTCAGAGGGCGTTGCCCATCGCGAGTACCCAGGGCGTTGCCCAGGGCTAAGAGATCGTGTCCTTTCAGGGCGTTTTCCCTTTTTGAATTATCTCGTGTTTTCTGTATATTATGTCTACTTCGGGAGACGCCCCTTTATGGGTTGGGGCTTTTATTGTTTCGCCGCGCTGGTATCGGTGCTGCCGACTGCGGGGGCAGATGCAGGGGCACTGCTATCGGCGCTCATAGGCTGATCGGGCGCGATCGCACCATTGTTGGGGTCATCAGCACCACCCATAGTATCGTCTTTGGTGAATTGCACCAGCCATTTGTCATTGTGCTTTACCATAGTTATGTTCTGGTCCTTATCCGGCACATCAGATGTAGTGTAGGTAACGGTGGCGATGGTATCCTTCACTTTGGAATCTTTTATGTTTACGGTGATCTTGGCCAGCTCTTTTTTGCTGGAATCGCTGATCATGCTGCTTAGTTGCTCAAACTGGCTCAGCAGATTTTTGGTATCTTCGGTAGAGAGCTTTTTCGCCGCATCATAATCCATATGATAAAAATCGGTGAGCCAGGTTTTGGCTACATCTTTGGGGCCGGTCTTGCAGCTAACCAGTAAAAGGGAAGCCAGTAGCAGGCCTGACAAAGAAAGCATTATTTTTTTCATGGGATCTGATTTGAGCGGCAAAGGTATTATTTAAACTTAGTTTTCCAAATGATATGCGCATGGGGGTTGATGAACAGGTTATCTACACCCACATACCTATGCCCGTAGAGGGTATTGGTCTTTATGTATGCGGTATCTTTCATTGTCTTGTTCATTGCTTTGTATACAAACTCGGCGCAGTACAACTGATCGTCTGTAGCGAGGTCGAATTTCATATCGAACTTCGGGCGCAGGCGGTAATAGTCTTCTACCACTTTGTGTAGCGCGCTTACCTGCGTGCTGTCCAGGTCATAGCTAACGATAGCCAGGCCGAGGTTGTGCTGAGGAGAACAGAAAAATCGTGCCTCATCCCGGCGCAGGCGTTCATCGGGGTTGTCTTCGCCACCTATGCTGTGGTATATATAGGGTTTGCCATTCTCTATCATCACTATGCCGCAGTGCGAGTAGGTCTTGTCGTGCAGGTTCATTTGTGAGAGGATGTAGCTGTCTGCCCCAATGCCGGTGCGCAGTATCAGGTAACCAGACTTCAGAAGCGATACGGCGGTATCTATTACACGCTCGTTGTATGCAGCAGTAGCGGTGTTAATGACAGGGGTAGCGGCAGGTTGTGGGGTGGTATTGGTGTTTAGCCGTTTTATTCCAAAGTAAGCCGGTATCGCAATTGCGAGCATGACGAGCGCTATCCTGGTTGCGTTTTTCATTGCCGGTGGGTTGTTGCAGCGAGTAGGGTAAACCGTTAAAACGGTTGCAGGAAGATCTATAAACATCTACCCACGGTTGAAACCGTGGGCTATGTTTTCATTTGTTTTCCGATCAACTATTATCCCTGCTAATTGCTATACTTACACATTGAACCTGAAGTGCATCACATCGCCGTCGTGTACTATGTACTCCTTGCCTTCTATTCGCAGCTTACCGTTCTCGCGGCAGGCAGCTTCGCTTTTGTATTGTATGTAGTCGTTGTAGGCGATCACTTCTGCTTTGATGAAGCCCTTTTCGAAATCGGTATGGATGACGCTGGCGGCCTGTGGTGCTTTCCAGCCTTTGTGGATGGTCCAGGCGCGTACTTCCTGCACACCTGCGGTGAAGTAGGTAGCCAGGTCGAGCAGCTTGTAGGCGCTGCGAATGAGGCGGTTGAGGCCCGGCTCGGTAAGGCCGTATTCTGCAAAGAACAATTCTTTGTCTTCCTGCGCTTCCAGCTCGGTTATCTGCGCTTCTATAGAGTTGTTCATCACGATCACCTGTGCGCCCTCTTCTGTAGCTGCCTTTACGAGCGCATCAGAGTATTTGTTGCCGGTGAGCAGGGCTGCTTCGTCTACATTAGCCACGTACAGCACTGGCTTATCTGTAAGCAGGAATATGTCGGCAATAGCTTCACGGTCTTCGCCTTCCAGCTTCAGAGCGCGGATGTTCTTACCATCGCTCAGGTGCGTGAGGCACTGCTGCAGCACAGCCATGGCGTTCTTTACCTTGGCATCGCCGGTCTTCATCAGCTTTTCCTGGCGCTGTATCTTCTTCTCTACGCTCTCCAGGTCTTTCAGTTGCAGCTCGGTATCAATAATGTCTTTATCGGCAATGGGGTTGATGGGGCCTTCATCGCGCAGTATGTTCTCATCTTCGAAGCAACGGATCACATGCACTATGGCATCTACCTCGCGTATGTTGGCGAGGAACTTATTGCCCAGGCCTTCGCCCTTGCTGGCACCTTTTACGAGGCCGGCTATATCCACAAATTCTATGGTAGTAGGGAGTATGCGCTGTGGCTGCACCAGCTCGGCCAACTTGGCCAGGCGTTCATCAGGCACATCCACCTGACCCACGTTTGGCTCAATGGTACAGAACCGGTAGTTGGAAGCCTGCGCCTTGGCGCTGTTGCTCACCGCATTAAATAATGTTGATTTTCCTACGTTGGGTAAGCCCACTATACCTGCCTGTAATGCCATGCTGAAGTTTAATTTTTAAAGTGTGCAAAGGTAAGGGAAATAGTGATGGGATGGGGAGGAATATGAATGATTATTCAATCTGGTCACAAAAAAAATGTGCAAACACCACCGGCATTTGCACATTCTTCTATAAAAATATTGTTCTTAGTTGTTGGGGGTGGCGGTAACGTATGGAGCGGAGATGATGCCATTTACGAAGTGTACGCCGGCCAGTGATTCTATGGTGTTGATGTCTACCTTGTGGTTAGCCAGCTTGTCGCCGGGCATGTAGGGCTCTATGTTGTGGAACTCGTAGCACAGGTATTCATCAGTGCTCGGTATGTAGATGACCTTCCAGCACCATTCCGGTACTATCACGTTGTTATCACGTCCTATGACCCAGTTGCGGCCTACGGTGCCTGCAAATACTTTTATCTTCTTGAATTTCTTGGTCTTCAGCACTTCTTTAGCGTGCAGCTTTTCCCATTGCTCCTTGTACAGGTCTTTAGGCATCGGCATCACGTTGGTGAAGTAGTAGCTTTCGGTGTACGCGTCTTTGTCGCAGGTGTTCACATCAGGTGACATCATCTGCGCGTTATCAAACAGGGAGTTGTTGTAATCGTCGTTGAGGGCTGTAGCATCGGGCAGTTGCGGATCCTGCTGCAATTTGATGCCTGCTTCACCCTTCATTTTGATGCAGTTGAACAGATCGGGGGTGAGTGAATAAACCACCAATACAGGTATATGCTGTGTCTTGGAAAAATAAGAAGTGTAATTCTGGTTCCTTACCTTCACAATATCCTGGGCGTAAGAATGAACACTAACAGCAAGAAGTAATAAAGCCGTAAGCGTAGAAGTAATTTTTAAAGATCCTTTTTGCATATTTGCCTTTTAATCTGGGTTAACAATTGATCAAATGAATTGTCAAGGGATAAAAATATGACTTTCGCTGAATTTTTTATAATTAAATCCTAATTTTTAGGCCGTTTAGCCAAAAAATGTTTGTTTAGGCGTGTAAATCGTCATAATCGGTCTTTATAATAGTCATACTTGCGCAGTTCGGCGGCCATCTGATCGTATACCTGCTGTTTTAGGGCGGGCAAGTCGGCCATCGTGAGGCCGGCTACTGGTACCGGCGGCAGGTACACTACCCTATTAGGGCCCGGCCACAGTTTCCACCAGCCGGTAAAGTTCCAGCGAAATACCGTATCGGGGAAAATCATTGGGAATATAGCGGTTTGGGTGTTTATGGCCAGGCGGAAAGCCCCATCGTAAAAAGGCAGCAGCACCTTATCCGGTGTTTCATTAAAAGTACCTTCCGGAAAAACGATGATATTGCCCTCGCGGTGCAGCACCCGCCACATGAGGTGCATGCTGCGGGCACGGCTATGCACGCTGCTGCGGTCGACCATGATAACGATCTGCTTATAAATGAAGCCCACAACGGGTATGCGCGATATTTCTTTCTTGCCCAAGGCGCGGAAATAGCCGGGTATGGCCGGAAAGATGGCCAAGGTATCCATGTAGGAAATGTGATTGGCCACCACCACATACTTGCCGGCGGGGGCGCGGGGGCCAATGCGGGAGACGGGCATACCGATGCAGAACATCCATCCCTCTGCCCATATTTTGATAATGGTGTAAATGGCCTTGCGCCCGGCAGCACTATCGCCGAGGCTGAGCAGCACAAAGAACGGGAATGCAGCAAGTATGCTTACCGTGAAGGTAATGATCACATAAGCGGTGTAGAATGGCTGTAGTAGCTTGCGCAGCATATTTTATGAAGGCTATCGGTCCCGCAAATGTGGTATCAGATAAGATTTGACAACTTTTTAAAAGTTGTCAAATCTATCACGTGTAGAAAAAAGCATAGTTTATGATCCTGTCTGCAACGTAGGGATATTGGGCCTGCCCACCACCTGCTTGCCTGCCCATGGTATCATAGCCATAAATATAACCAGCGCCAGGAAGGAGCACCAGAACAGCCGCTTGAACTTGCGGTCATCGTCTATATTCTTCTTGGAGATGGAATAGCCCACGTGAATAAGGATGATGGCTATGATCATGCTTACGCTATGCTCCATCGCATAAAAACGGGTATTGGTGTCTTTCATGCCGCCCAGTGCTGAGAGCCGACTCATCCACCCGCCCATAGAATACAACGCAAGCCCGAAAAGTAACTGCAGGTCGCAGAAGATAAGCAGCACTAATGCGGCCTTCCTGTTGCCGGGCATAAACTTTTTCTTCCCCATCATGCCCATAAGGCTCTGCACCACTACCAGCACACCTGCCAATAATATAAAGTAACGGAGTATACTATGTATGTAGAGAATATAAGGAGATGCAGTGTTCATGGTTGTGCGTTTGGATATTTAAAGGTAACAGAATTTCTAAAAAAACAACCTGTATGTGCAAAAAATAGCGGGAAACAGCTATGCGCCCACAGGTATGTTCATCCTTTCCCTGAGCCGCATGATGTGTGCGGTATGGTGCTTGCTGTGCCACGCATACATTGCCACCACTTCCCATAGCGGCACATTGCGTTGCTGCTCGGGGTGGAAGTAGGTACGCTGCCACTGCTCTTCACTCATACTTTCCATGAGGGCCACCAGGCGGCGGTGCATGGCGTGCAGTAGGGTCACAGACACATTTACCGGCACGGCCTCCACATCGGCCAGCCTTGCCCATGCCGCTTCTTTATAGGGTTTTATAGTGGGGTTGTCTTCGGTAAGTGCCAGCTTCACGCGGATGTAGGCGTTGGCGTGGCTGTCGGCCACATGATGTACCACCTGGCGTATGTTCCAGCCTCCCTCGCGGTAAGGCACTTCGAGGTGCGCTTCATCGAGGTTCTCTATACAGGCATCCATCCACGATGGAAGGGCCTTTATTGTGGCAATATATCCCTTACGTTCTTCGACAGAGGTGCTTTCGGGCCTTACGAATTTGCCGATGGGGTATTTTAATTGTTCCTGGTCTTGCATAGTGTGTGCTTTTACGTGTTAAATATCCGTAAAAAAAGCCGCCCTTTTCAGAGCAGCTTTTTCAATATTATTTTTTGCTTTTTGCGGGTGCCGGTTTCTTTGCACCACCGGCCTTTTCTGCTTTTTCAGCTTCATCGATCTGCTGCACCGATTTGTTGGCAGGGTCTATAGCAATGATGAGGTCTTTGTATTTCTTCTCGTTGTCTTTATCCTTTGTATTGTAGTAGTAATACATCAGGTACTCGTAAGCGCCCTTCAGGTCGTTCTTCTTATCATAAGAAGGGCCTACTAGTGTGAGCCAGGTATTAAAGTACGCTACAGCACCACCGGTAGTGGCGTCAGAATCGATTGCTGCTGCCGAGCGGGCCTGCCAGTATGGGGCAGATGGCTGTGTGGGGTACTTGGCTACGTACTCATTGCTTGAGGCAAGGGCCTTATCGTAAGAACCGCAGTAGTAGTACATGATGGAGCGCCATGCGTAGTCACCCGCCTGTGTGCCGGGGTTGGCTTTCACGAGGTTGTTGTACCAATCAGCTGATTTGCAATAGTCTTTCTTTGCTTTGAAGGCATCAGCGATAGTGCGGTAAATGTCTGTTTTGTTCTGAGCGGTATCACCGGCTATGCCTTTGTTGTAGTAAACGCCGGCAGAGTCCAGCTGGCCTACTTTGAGGTAGAGCTTGCCGAGCTGTAAATAATCACCCGGTTTTATCCTTTTAGGGTCCTGCATCTGGAAATAGGTATGGAGTGTGTTTAAGGCAGTGATGGAATCGCCGCATTCGCCCTGCGAATAGCCCAGGATACCTGTAAGCTCTATCTTCTGTGGCTGTGTAAGCTCGGGCGTATTCATGAGGCTATTTACATAGCTTACCGCATCGCAGAAGCTCTGCGCCTGGTAGAGGTTCTCTGCATATTCTATCTTATCAGAGAGGGTGTTATCAGACAACCTCAGGTATACCTTCATGTTCTCCAAAGCCTTCTGGTAAGAGCCGGATACGCGATACGCCTTTGCGAGCGCCTTGTAAGGCAGCGGATTGGTGCTGTCTGCGGCCTTTGCCTTGGCATAGTTATCGAGCGCGCTGGGGTAAGTGCGGGCTTCGTACCAAAGATCGCCGATGCGGGTATAGACAAGGGAATTGGTTGGGTTTTTTTCTATGATCGCATCATAGTTGTTCATGGCTTCGCCGCCGCCGCCCGGCACTTTCCTGTTGGCATCAGCCAGGCCAATATGCACATCAATATCATCGCCCTTGGTGAGCGCATCCTTGTACCAGGCAATAGCCTGCAGATTGTCGCCACCATCGGTGTAGGTGATCGCGTCAGCAGCATACCTTTCAGGTACCCAATCTTTCTTTTTTGATTTTGCGGCGAGGTCTTTAGCTATCTGCATACCCTTGGCTACATCCTTATTCATAAACGCAACGCGCGCTGTTCCGGAGATATTGGCCGGGTCTTCGGGGTATTTCTGGAAAGTAGTATTGGCCATGGCCGTATTGCCGGTAGCGAGGTAAGTAAGGCCGAGGTAATAATTGGCACGGGCATCTGCGGTAAGCGGGGTAAGCACCTTTAACGCTGACTGATAGCGCTGGTAGTTATACATTTTGATACCGTTATCTACTGTGCCATCCTGCGCATTCGCACTGATCGTAAAGCATATAGCTAATACAATGATCATTATTCTTTTCATGTTGTTACTCCTGCTATTTATTGTTTAAAAATTATTGCCTTATATCTGCTTCCCTTATGACTATCTGCTCCTTGAGCGGGAAGAAATGCTCGTGCAGGAATAGCAACTGGCCACTATGGCTACCTAAGAAGTTAGCAAAGCCCGTGCCAAGTCCGTGGTAGCTCTCCGCATTGATATAAAAAAGCTTGCGGGTGAGGGGGTAAGACCTTAGCGCCACATAGGCCTGGTAGGGTTTGTTAAATTGTATGGTCTTGGCTTTAGGGTCCTGCATAGCCACCACCTTTACGGTATTGATGAAGGTGCCTGCGGTAGAAGTATCTTCATTGGCATATACATAGCCCATGCCCACAAAGCCTATGGCATCCGGATTCTTTGAAACGTAATCTATCACATCTTTACTGTTCTTTGCGGCAAATACATTGCTGGCCAGCTTAGCGCCATGCAGCACAGAGTCTGTGAGATAGCGTAGTGTGCTGGAACCCTGGTTATCAAATACTGCTGTGTATTTTTTCTTGTACACGCCGGTGAGTATGCCGGTGAGCGCATCCATATCCAGTATGGTGTCCTGCGATACGTTGTTGACAATGACGGCAATACCATCGCTGGCCAAAGCCTCTGAAGACGGAAATATTTTCTCCTGGTCGCACTGGTCTTTTTCCTGCTTAGTGAGGTCGCGAGTAACGATAATGAGGTGGGCGGTATGGGCAAAATAATCTTTAAAACATTCTGCCTCGGGCTTGTAATGCACCGTTATTTTGGCATCGGGATAAATACTGTCAAACACCTTCAGCTGATCTTCCATCACCGGCTGAAAGCTCTCATCCACAGATATGTCTATGGCCCCTTTGCCGAGGGTATCAGCATGTTGGGGAGTATCATCGCCACAGGAAGTGATGAAGACACTCAATATAATACCCACAAAAAGCAAGCTGATCCTTGACATAGAAAGCGCAATTTTACTCATTAATTTATAGAGAGAAAGGTGTTTATATCTGTTGTAACAATAATTTAACAGCCTGCAAATATAGTGCCTCCGTAAGCGGACAGCTTATTTACGGGCAGATCAGTCGTTTACCTGCTTTTCGGGCATCAATGCCTTGATGCCCCTGTATAGCCGGAACAGGCCACCAATGGCCATCATAGCACCCAGAATATAGGCGAAAATGGGTGGTATGGCAATATTGGAAAACGATTTGAAGTACAATATCAAAGACCCGATGATGGTGTAGAAAATACCCATGCCTATATCCATAGTGATGCGGAAGTACATGCGCGACCTTTTTCTTTCCTTGGTTTCCTCGTAGCTCATTAGTGTCTTTTGTGGCGGCAAATTTAGTGCATAGCAGCCTGTAATAAGACACGGCAATCGGGCGATTCCATAAATACACATCAATAAGCGAAAAATATAAAGTATTGTTAAGGATGCTATAGTGCGTTATGGAAATCCTACTTTTCCGGCTCTTAAAGGTATAAACTACATTTTATGCGCTACACACATTTATTACCCGCAGCATGCGTAATGGTATTAATGACCACCACTAACGCACATGCCCAAACAAAGCAAAAGCTGAACATAGAACAGGCAACCGTATTCCTGAGCGGGGCAGAACTGACCAGTACGGCAACAGTGTCGCTAAGCAAGGGCGAGAATGAAGTGATCTTCAGTAATGTAGCAGGCAATGTGAACAGCCAAAGCCTGAACCTGGGGGCTACTAATGGCGTGGTAGTGGAATCGGCTACGTTTCAGAACAACTACCTAGCAACAGAGGTATTTTCGCCGCGCGCAAAAGAGCTGAAAGACAGCATAGATGTAGTGGGCGATCACATAGAAGAGGTGAGCAATAAGATTGCCGTGATCACCGAGGAGATGGCCATACTGAAGGAGAACAGGAAGGTAAGCGGTAATGCCAACGGCCTCTCAGTCGCAGAGCTGACGAAGATGCTGGACCTAATCAACGCAAAAATGGAAGGCTATCTGAACCAGAAAGACAAGTTGGATAAACAACTGGCAAAAGCAGATGACTACCTGGCCAAACTGAACAGCCAGCTGAATGAAGAAAAGAAAAAAGACTACCAGCCCGGCGGGCAACTGCTGGTGAAATTTTACACAAAAGAAGCTACCACAGCAACTGTGAGCGTAGACTATGTAGTGCCCGGCGCAGGCTGGAGCCCCACATACGACATAGTAGCCGATGATGCCCACAGCCCCATAAAGCTGTTCTACAAAGCCAATATACACCAGAGCTGCGGCGTGAGCTGGAACAATGTGCGCCTGAGCCTCTCCACAGGCAACCCTAATGAAGGCGCGCAAGCACCCGCTATGAACCCTTGGTACCTGACATTTTATACACCACCTGTAACAGCAAATACATATAAAAAGGCATTAATACAAGGAGATATCGCAACTATGCCAACTACACAAACTGATGACCTGACTGCATCAGCTCCAGGCATGTACCAGCAAGGCAGAGGCGCGAATGTAAATATAGGCGGAGCAAGAAGCGAAGGCACCCTTTATATCATTGACGGTGTGCAGGTACAAAACACCTCTGTAAACAACTATGTGAGTGTAGATAATGCAGGCATCAATACCAGCTTTGACATAGACCTCCCTTACACTATACCTACCGACGGGCAGCAGCACATGGTGGCTGTAAAGAAGTATGAACTACCTGCTACTTATCGCTATTATGCGGTACCGAAACTGGACAAAGATGCCTTCCTGCAGGCGCAGGTAACCAACTGGGAAGACCTGAACCTGCTGCCCGGCCAGAGTAACATCTTTTATGAAGGTACTTATGTGGGACAGGGATATATAGATGTGCGCAACATAAAAGACACCATGACGCTATCGCTGGGCAGGGACAAAAAGATAGTGGTGAAGCGCGACCAGGATACCAAGCTGCGCAGCACCAAGACCATAGGCACCAATGTGCGCGAGGCATTTGCCTACACCATAAGCGTGCGGAATACCCGCAAGGAGAACATCACCCTGGTGGTGCAAGACCAGCAGCCTGTAAGCACCAATTCCGATATAACTATAGAAGAACGCGAAACAGCAGGCGCGGAGTTTGATGAAAAGACCGGCATCATGAACTGGACCATAGGCGTAATGCCGAACGAGACAAAGAAGATCAGCTTTGGGTATACGGTGAAGTACCCGAAAGGGAAGATAGTGGCGGGATTGAAATGAATGGCTCAATGACCTAATGGCTCAATTGTTTGACAATAATAAAAACGCTATCAAAAATAGCACTAAAGAAATCGTATTGCTGATAAAAATCTAAAAGTATTGCGCACTCCAGATTAGAACTTTTAAAATAGTTCTAATCTTGTATTGTAATAATAATGATGGCGGTATATTATTAGTCGTGCAGCACGTACTGATAATAGCTCAATGACTTAATGGCTCAATGATGTGGTTCGGTTAAAAGGCAATACTTACTGCTTCGTAAGCCGTATCTCTTGTATGACGAAGTTGCTGTCTTTTTGCTTCAGGAAGATGTACACATTGTACTTACCGGAAGGGGTATCGAAGGTACCGATCATGAATTTGGAGGTGCTGGTGGGTGCGCCGTTGTCTGATACTGTAAAGTCTTTGGGGGTGTTCTTCTCAAAAAAATCCTGTAGTACTGCTTCGGCCTGGTTGCGGCTGTAAATATTCTGGGTGTTGTTGATGGTGAGTGGCACAAAGCTGTCGAAGTATTTGGTCATCTCGCCTACACGGTCTGTCTTTATAGCATTGGTCAGGTCTTCTATTGGCGAGCGCCCGGTTTGGGCATATGCGCCTGTAAAAAGCAAGGCACAGCAAATGACTAAAATACTATTTTTATACAACCTCTTCATAATGTGCGGGTAACATTTTTAACCTGTTTTATAGAGGGCAAAAACTAAGCCAAACGATATTGCTCCTTAAAATTATGCTAAAAACTTAACAAAGCATGTAATCTGGTAAATCAAAAGTGGGATTCCTACCGCGAGTAAATACTATACGCCGCCTAAAATATGCATTGAGTCTGAAAAGCCCGGAGGGCTTTACTTTGAATAGCTCCGGGTGCAATCCGGAGTTAATTTGCAGCTACATTCAACCCCTACGGCGGCGAACTATAGCACTATATTCCCACCGGCTTCACCTGTGGCTAATCATATTTATGCCCTCCGGGCATTCTACATCGCTCCAGGACTATTCACATTGCATAGCCCTATCTGGCGAGGGGTATACATTATTTAGTGAGATAATCAGGTGAGCAACTCACAGGGCTTCATACCGGTGACGCGCTTAAAGGCTGTGCTGAAGTGGGAAATGCTGCTGTAGCCGAGTATATTGGCTACATCGGTTACAGAGCGGCCCTGCTGGTTCAGCAGCTCTTTCGCTTTGGCTATCCTTAATTCCTGGTGGTACTCATGTATGGTTTTGCCTACCAATGCCTTGAAGCCCTTTTTGAGGTAGCATTCATTCATAGCCACTTTGCGGGAAAGCTCGCGTATGGTTTGTGGCTGGTCTATATTCCTTTCTATGATGAGGCGTGCTTCCTGTATTTTCTCCCGCTCGCTGTCGTAAGCAAGAAAACGGCAGGCAGGTACATGGCAGGCCACAACCGGCGCAGTAATACATTGCAGCGCGCGCGATAGGAGGCGCATAGCGGCCTCGCTCTGCTGCAATGACCGCACCAGCGGTGTGGTGCTTTCTATATCCAATAGTTGCTGTATGAGCAGGCGCGACTGTTGGCAAACGGAGAATTGCAGGTCGGTAGATCGATCAAAACGGAAAGGGCGGTTGGCCATCAGCGCCTCTGCGGGGTACGGGTCGAAAAAGCCGGGCAGAAAACGTAAGGAAAAAACACTGGCATTGATGGCCGATGACTGTACGTACTGTATATAAAACAGCTGCAGGCAAAATTTGCCATCATCGATGGGGAACAGGTACAGCATACCGGTATCCTCGGGCAGGTTGTCATCGGGCAGGCTCACATCCAGCCACTCCGCCTCAATGAAGTTGCTGATGGCGGTACGTTGCAGCGACACCTTATTGGCTTCTTCGCCAAGAAAACGCTGCAACGCATCAGGCTGCTTTTTTGTATGTACGGATATTGCCGGCACAGGCGCAAAGTTAGGTGGCTATAGTAATAGAATTGTCAGGCCAACCTCATTGTTTCACATTTTATTAGGAAATTATCTATTATATTTAAGGCTAATAACCTCCTTTTATGCTCAGATCTTTCCTTTTAATAGTGGCTTTGTGCTGTATGTCTTGTGCATGGGCGCAAAAAGGCGCGCCGCGCAGCGCATGGCTGCCTAAGAATGTTGATTCGGTCTATAAAGGCACGGCATATGTGCCCTTTGATGTGGCAACGCTGGATGGACGACATATCAATAACGCCAATTGCAAAGGAAAAGTGGTATTCCTTGATTTCTGGTTTGAGGGATGCAGTGGTTGCAGGGGCGACTTTGACAAACTAAATACCCTGTACGACAGCCTGAAAAATGACCCTTCGTATGTCTTCCTGTCCGTAACGTTTGATGCACCGGAAACAATACCCGGTTTCCTGAAACAATATAACCTCCGTTATCCTGTAGCGACAACAACGGAACCAACTGTACGGGAAATGAATTACCACCAAGGCTTCCCCTCAAAAGCGATCATAGATAAGGAAGGAAAAATAGCCTACATCGGCATGCAGTATTTCCCTAAGCCGGAAGATGTGCCTGCTATTATGCGGAGGCTGAAGAATAAATAACTTGAGCAAGGGCGACTTCCCGCCCTTGCTACGAGCCTCATATCATATACACCACCAGGCCATCGCGCAGCTTGGGTTCAAACCAGGTGCTTTTGGGGGGCATTACGTTGCCGCTGTCGGCTATGTCGAAGAGCTGCTGTATGCTTACCGGGTATAGCGAGAAGGCAACAGCTGCTTCTTTGTTCGTCACCTTTTTTTCGAGGGCAGCCATACCGCGTATGCCGCCTACAAAGTCTATGCGCTTATCTACACGAGGGTCTTTGATCTTTAATAACCTGTCCAGCACATTATCCTGCAGTATAGTTACATCCAGTACGCCTATTGGGTCCGTTGTATAGCTGCCTTCTTTGGCTATGAGCCTGTACCAGCCATCATCAAGGAACATACCAAATTCGTGTGGCTGCGTGGGTTTTACAGGCACTGTACCGGTGCGGGTAATGGTAAAATCTTTTTCAAGCGCCTGCACAAATTCCTGGTGTACCATACCATTAAGATCTTTGGCCACACGGTTATAGTCCATGATCTTCAGCTGGCTGGCCGGGAAGATGCAGGTGATAAAGTAATTGAATGCTTCTTCTCCGCTCACCGAGTAGCCATTCTCCCTGCGCTCGGCGCATACCTTGGCGGCAGATGCCGCGCGGTGGTGGCCGTCTGCTATATAAGTACACGGTACATCCTGCGAAAAATAGCGGGTGATGCTGGCCACCTTGGCATAATCATCGATCACCCACAGTATGTGCCTGATGCCGTCTGATGCTGTAAAGTCATTCTCCGGCTGGTGGTCCTGTTTCCATTCGTTGATCACACGTTCTACGCTTTCGCAGTCGTTATAAGCGAGGAAAACCACGCCCGTTTGCGCGCCGGTGGCAGATATGTGGTTGATGCGGTCCAGCTCTTTTTCAGGCCGGGTAAATTCATGCTTCTTAATGATGCCGTTGTTGTAGTCGTCTATAGACGAGCCACAAATGAGGCCCGTCTGCGAGCGGCCATCCATCACCAGTTCATAGATATAGTAGCAAGGCTCTTTGTCCTGCACCAGCGTACCATCTGCTACCATGGCATCCAGGTTTTCCTTGGCCTTGTCATATACCAGCTGGCTATGCACATCCACGTTCTCTGTGAGGTCTATCTCTGATCGGGTCACGTGGTAGAAGTTGTACGGGTCTTTCCTGAATTCGCGCGCTTCGGCTACACTCACCACATCGTAGGGTAATGTTGCCACTGAAGCAGCTAATTCTTTGGTAGGGCGTAAGCCCTTGAACGGGGTTATTTTTGCCATAATTGTTTGTGTTTACCGATCACCCCAGACTGCTATGTAGAAAAGTATAGTGCTGATATGTGGTAATGGTATCACATAAAATTAAGTTTTTTGTTCGATTTTTAAAAAATAATCTCCAACTGCTATATGCGGTCAAACTTATATTATAGAAG
>Ga0316218_1000509_pt1 | contig 53046 bp, 49 predicted proteins | sample TBH18003metaG_FD_203634 | JGI IMG/M metagenome (GOLD analysis project Ga0316218, IMG submission 203634) | Freshwater microbial communities from Trout Bog Lake, Wisconsin, USA - TBH18003 | ecosystem: Environmental > Aquatic > Freshwater > Lake > Hypolimnion/Profundal zone | place: USA: Wisconsin... | reverse complement strand
ATACTCCCGAACCAAAGAAACCTGCCGTAACTTATTATAGTCTAGGAATGAACAGTGATAACAGGCTAGAGTTCAAAATGGGCTATAGTGCTATTACTATGAATCATGGCGGTATTACTAATTTGATCGAACAGTTAAAAACTTTCCAAAAACAACTTGCCCAATATGAAGGCATCGAGGAGGAAGAAAATGCTTGAATGGTTTAAGCGTTGGCAATACGAAATTAGTTTTTTTATTGCAGGGTGGTGTGCTTTAGCTACTATCGATTGTCTTACCACAAGAGATTATCTTTGGGCGGCAATTAATGCATTTTTCGTTTGGGTTAATATAAGGTTGGCAAAATGAATCCGTTTAGAGATCAAGAAAAATTTATGAAGGCCTGCGGGCAAACAGTAGATACTTTTAATAAAGAGCAGTTTGCACTTTATGTAAATTTAATCGAAGAAGAATTTAAAGAGCTCAAAGAAGCTATCAATAATAATGATATGGTAGAGACTCTTGATGCATTAGAAGACATTTTAGTCGTTACTATTGGTGCTATCCATAGTGCTGGCTTTGATGGCGAAGGTGGTTGGCGAGAAGTTATGGGCACCAACTTTGCTAAGATTGATAAAGGAACTGGACTTGTGCGTAAGCGTGAAGACGGCAAGGTGTTGAAGCCAATTGGGTGGGTTCCGCCAAATTTAGAACCATTTACAAAGAAAGATGTATAAGTTAAGATATTATTCAACAACCGGACAACTAATGGTAAAGTATTTTGAATCATTGCATGATGCATTGGATTATTCAGTGTACAAAACACCTTTCCAAAGTTTCTACGGGATCGATTTTATAGAGGAAAAACATGCCTAATTTGGTACCAATGGTAGTAGAAAACGAGCCTAAGGGCGAACGTGCATATGACATTTATAGTCGCTTGCTCAAAGATCGCATCGTTATGCTAGACACTGATGTTAATGAACATACATCTAGTTTGATTGTTGCACAGTTGTTATTTTTAGAAAGTCAAGGAAATGAGGACATTACTTTTTTCATTAATAGTCCTGGCGGTTCTGTTACTGCGGGCTTGGCTATTTACGACACCATGCAATTTATCAAGCCTGATGTAGCCACTTATGTTATGGGTCAAGCCTGTAGCATGGGCAGTTTCCTAGCACAAGCAGGTGCCGCTGGTAAACGATTTGTACTTCCAGAAAGCCGTACAATGATTCACCGTGTTAGTTCAGGTACTCCAGGCACACGTGGTAGTGTTCACGTGCAAGAATTACAGTTTGAAGACGCAAAGCGTAGTTTTGAAGAAAGCCAGCGTTTGAATGAGCGCCTAACTCAACTGTATGTTAAGCACAATACTGCGGGCAAAACCTACGATGAAATGTTTTCAGATATGAAATTTGATACATTTTTGAGCGCAGACGAAGCTGTAAAATATGGGCTGGCTGATAAAGTCATCGAAAAACGCCCATAAAGTGCGTATATAATTGGTAGCCGTAGTATACTATAAATAGATATGTCTAGGAGTATACTATGGCCCAAGCACCATTTAACTGGTCCGAACTTGATAGAAGTACCCTGTATTCTATGTTCTACTCGCTTAATACCGAGCTAGTGGGCAAAGAATTGACTCCTACACAGATTCAAAAACATATTTCAGCACACGTAAAAGAACACTTGCCTATCAAAATTAGAAAGTGTATTCATGCTCCGACTACTAAAAAACATATTTTTATGGGCGGGGTGTACTATAGTGAGTTAGACCAAAAAGGTAAACCTGCTATAGAAGTCAACTTCAATTACAATCCTACAGATAAAAAACTTAAGATTACTAAGTATCGCTGGCAACGTATGAGCATTCGTTTTGCAGATGTAATGCTACATGAAATGATACACATGCGACAGTTTCGTGCTAGAAACTTTAAAAACATTCCTGGATATCAAAGTACAGCAGAACTAGCCAAGGACCGTAAGGAACAAGAGTATTACGGTGATACTGATGAGATGGGTGCGTTTGCATTTAATACTGCCTGCGAACTACTTGATCGTTTTGGGTACTATCCAAATATAATTGGCAAGTACATGGACTCAAATGAGTGTAAGCGTCATAAAAATACCTGGTGGTATAACTATTTGAAAACTTTTAATTGGAATCACAACCATCCAATTATTGTAAGAATGAAACGTAAAATTCTTACACAACTCGAAAATGCCTACTTGGGCAAGCCATTTAAGACCAACAACCACTTGACTTATTGATAACTAGACTGTATAATATACACTTATACAGTTAATCATTGGAGTCAACATGAGCGATCCTTGCTACAGCGTTATTAGTTCTTTGGAAGATCATCCTAGTCGTTTGAACAAAGAAGCTATCATTTTAGCACAAGCTGAAATGGGTAATAAGGAATTCTTCGAAGGTTGTCGCCTAGCTCTCGATCCAATGATTACTTTTGGCCTTAAACAAATACCGGAGAAAACAGATGAAGACGGCCCTGGCTTACCTTGGGACAGTTTTACTCTCGCTCTTACTGGTTTCATTACTCGCAATGTCACCGGTAATACAGCAAGGACTATGATTGAAACTATGATGAAATCAGCCACCAAGAAAGAATGGAATGGCTGGTATCGTCGCATCCTTATTAAAGACTTGCGTTGCGGCGTAAGCGAAAAAACAATCAACAAAGTAGTGGAGAAGAAGTATGCTGACTATAGTATTCCTGTTTTTGGGTGCCAGCTTGCTCATGATTCCGCTAATCATGAGACTAAGGTATCTGGAAAGAAACTTATCGAAGTCAAACTTGACGGAGTACGAGTTATTACAGTTGTCCGTGCCGACGGCCGTGTTGATATGTTTAGTCGTAACGGCAAAGAGCTTAACAACTTTCCACATATTGTAGAACAGATTAGTAATGTAATTAAGACAGAAGGGACAAACAAGAATATGGATGTTGTACTAGACGGAGAAATTATGTCTAGTAGTTTCCAAGACTTGATGAAACAAGTGCATCGTAAGAGTGATGTACAAAGCGATGACGCGATACTTAACTTGTTTGATGTGTTGCCTTTAGAAGATTTTGAAAAAGGTATCTATAACAAAGACCAAACTACACGTAGTCAAATGGTTAAGTTCTGGGTAGAGACTAATCAGTCTTTATTGCCCAATGTTACCTATGTTGCAAACGAACTAGTTGACTTGGATACTAAAGCAGGTCAAAAGCGTTTTAAAGCAATTAACCAAAAAGCAATTGATGGCGGTTACGAAGGTATTATGATTAAGGAACCGTTGGCTCCGTATGAATGTAAGCGTAGTGTTGCATGGTTGAAGTTGAAACCATTCATCGAAGTATCTTTGGAGGTTGTGGATGTCGAAGAAGGAACAGGAAAGAATATTGGACGACTTGGAGCGATTGTATGCTCGGGGACAGATGACGGAAAAGAAATACAAGTTAACGTGGGTTCAGGTTTTTCTGATAACGACCGTATTAGCTTTTGGGACTCACGTGATCGTTTACCTGGTCAGATAGTAGAAGTACGTGCAGATGCAGTAACACAGAATCAAGATGGAACATATAGTTTACGGTTCCCAAGATTCAAAGGCTTTAGGGGATTTGTTCCTGGGGAAAAGATTTGATAAGAATTACTATTCATAAGTTTTGGATTTTTGTTGTATTGTTTGTAGGCCTGTTCTATTGGCTAGCCAGTGACAACGACATTCATACTAGAAAATTCTGTGCGTATGGACAAGAGTTTGTTGAGTTCGAACATGATGGAAAAGTTTGGGGGACTACTTTTTTAGATCGTTCTGGAAAACCTGTGGGTTGTGAAGAAGAAGATATTAAAACGGAACCAGTAAATTCATGGAAGAACACAATATAAATTCGCAAAATAACTTTATCATGGGCTGGTATATTGATCCAGCAGTATGTGATAAACTTATAGATTTGCATAAAAACAGTCCAGATGTTGTCGAAGGCATGTATGGCGTAGACAAAGGTGTGCATAAGGATCTAAAAGATTCCATGGACTTGATGATTGAAACAGGTAAAGTTCCATACTACTATTTGAAACATTTATTCAAATGTTTGAATGCCTATTACCTGAAATATCCCTATGCTAAAGTAGATGCTATTGACATCATGGAGCAAACTCAAATACAATACTATCCGCCAGGTGGAGGATTTAAAGTATGGCACATGGAAAAACAAGGGTTGGATTGGCCCATTGTAACTAGGCACTTGGTTTTTATGACATTCTTAAATACTGTAGAAGACGGTGGTGGAACCGAATTCATGTATCAAGGATTAAAGATCAAAGCAGAAAAAGGACTAACACTTATTTGGCCACCTGATTGGACATTTACACATAGAGGCGAAGTAAGCCCTACGGAAGAAAAGTATATCATAACAGGCTGGATTAACTATAAAGCCTATTTAAGGAATTGAAATGCGTAATTATTGGTCATGTACAAAATTTGCAGACTGGGTTCGTGGTACACCTAAGGGTGGCGCAAAAACCAGTGAAGATTGGGATGCTTGGCGAACCGAAGCCGAACAATACAATCCTGTGCGCTATTGGATTGCGGAAGAACTACTTGATGCTATTCAAGGTTTTTTCCTTTACATACCGGAGAGACTAAATGACGTCCGCTACTACATCAACAATCGTTGGGTTTCTAAGAGTCATGCTCTTACTGCCCACCCTCGTGATATCCGCCCTGGCCGTTGGAGTGACGTTGGTAATCGGTTTCTCCCTTGTCTTTTTAACGAACTTGTGGACTTTGTTGAAATCGAACAAGCGTGGCACTATGTAATGTGGAACAGCGAAGAACAGAAGAAGTACAATGTTCCCTGGTACCGTAGTGGTTGGTTGCGTTGGCGGACATGGCGTAGTCCAGAAGCGGGCCTTGCTTACTTAGATTGGGCCAGTACTCTTACTAATGCAGAGTTTCTCGACGATGATAAAAAACACGAAGCCGTTCCAACTTTCCAAGCCAATACTGCTAATGAAATTAAAGAGCTTTACCTCTGGTGGACTACTGTATATCGCAATCGTCCTGAGCCAATGGAAGCAAGTGGCTGGACTGCGTATTGTGAAGCCGCACGTCTAGCCAATGGTGGTCGACTAAGTTTTAGTAAAGACAAAAGTCCCGAGCTTGCTGAGATGAGCAAGGTTGCTATGGACAAAATGCACAAGATGGAAGAGGCTTACGAAGCAGAAGACGAAGCTATGATGATTCGTCTTATCAAAGTTCGTCAAGGTTTGTGGACTTAATGTTTAAATTTAAAAAAGTAGATCGTTTAACAAAAACGCTAATACATACTCAGGCCGAGTTAGACAGGTTTGGTCCGGGTATGTGTTTAGCTAAATGGAAACAAGTGACTGTCCACTTGCCGACAGGGCATACTCATAGTTGCCATCATCCTAAAACTCATGTAATACCTATTGAAGAAATTAAACGCAATCCTAGTGCGTTGCATAACACAGAATTTAAAAAGACTTTACGTAAACAAATGATGACCGGAGGTCGTCCCGCAGAATGCCAATACTGTTGGAATGTAGAAGATAACACTAAAGAATTTAGTGATAGAATACATAAAAGTGCAGATCCTTGGGCGTTACCTCATTTCAAAGAAGTTATAGATGCAGGATGGGAAAAAGATATTGCCCCTAGCTATTTGGAAGTTAGTTTTAGCTACGGATGTAATTTTAAATGTAGTTATTGTAGTCCTGAAATTAGCAGTAAGTGGATGGAAGAAATACAACAGTACGGTGCGTATCCAACCCATCTAAGTTATAATCATTTAAAAATGTTTGAAGATGACAGTAAGATGCCCATCCCAGAACGAGAAGACAATCCCTATGTAGATGCATTTTGGGAATGGTGGCCCGAGCTTTATCCAAATTTACATACATTCCGCATTACTGGCGGAGAACCTTTAATGACCAAGCACACATTCAAGGTATTAGATTATATCATTGCTAACCCTAACCCTAAATTAGAACTTGGCATTAATAGTAATTTAGGAGTTCCAAAAAAGCTCATTAATGAATTTATTAATAAAATAAAAATTATTCATGATACAAATGCAGTTAAAGACCTAACCATTTATACAAGTTGCGAAGCTAAAGGTTCTCAGGCAGAATATATTCGTTTTGGATTAAATTACAACGAATGGATTGAAAATTGTAATTTATTATTAAGCGAAAGTCCTAAGACTAGGTTAATTGTAATGTCGACATACAATGCACTTTCGGTTAATTCTTATACTGAATTTTTATCAGACTTTTTAGAAATTAAGAAAAAATATGTAACACCCGAGCGTTGGGTAGGCATAGATATTCCATACTTACGTAATCCAGAATGGATGACTGTTGGAGTACTGACGGCAGACTTTTTACCGATAACACTCGCTAGTTTAGAGTACATGCGGGACAACAAAGGTTATTATACAAACTACGAAATTGACCGTATGCAACGAGTTTATGACTTGTTCGCATCCTTGTTAGACAAACCAATTCAAGAATTAGAAGTATGGCGTAAGGACTTTGCATTGTTTATGCGTGAGCATGACAAACGCAGAGGAACCGATTTCCTTAATACATTTCCTAATATGAAAGAGTTTTATAATCTATGTCTTGCCTAAGAGTTTATGGTGATAGTTTTGCGGCGCCCGAAGTCGATCAAAAGACTTGGCCTACATTATTAGCAGATCAGCTTTATATGCATTTGGATAATAAGGCTGTAAAAGGTAGCAGTACCGAATACGCTATCAAAACTTTAACAACCGATTTACATAATGGAGTTATTAAAAAGGGCGATGTTATAATTTATGTTCCTAGTCATACTGGAAGATTACATTTTACATACCAAAAAGATCATCCTGAAACTGCCAGCAACTATTTGCACGATCCAAATTTAACTTTGGAAGGTGAACATCCATGGTATTGGAATAATAAACATCATATCGAATGGTGGTTACTTAATTGTGATGATCAACTGTTAAAATTAAATCACGAAGCATACATACAGCTGATAAAAAATTATGCATTAGCTAGACCCGATTGTACATTTTTAGTATTACCTGCTTTCCAAACACAAACAAACATTATGAATGGAACTGCACCTGAGAATTTTTTGAGAGCTGAAATTAACTTTTATAAGATTTCACACGACGAAGTTGGTGACAATTTTGATTATTTCAATTGGATCGAGTTTACCAAAGAAGATCCAAGAGCTAATCATTTAACTTTACCAAATTTAAAACTTTTAGCTGACTTATTAGAAACAGCAATTTTGAAAAAAAATGTAAGTAATATTACTTACAAACAGTTCAAAACTCGAAATATAAGTAAAATTACTACAAAAAAGCAGTATCAAACGTATATTGATAAAGGCATTTTGGACTGCAACACCAAAATACTAGCTAACTTACCTGGTTGACATGCGGCCAGTTTGGCGCTATAATATATACATGTTAAACAAAACAGGAGCAGAAATTGGCTAAAACAGCAACTAAAACCCGTGTAACCAAAAAGCAAGTTATTGCACATCGCACAAAGGCTGTAAAAGATCACAGTCCAGTTTGGGAAAACGTGGAACAAATGGATGCTGAACAATTTCAGCGTCACTGGCACAACGCTATGTCTTACTACCGTTTGGAATTTAGCGGTAAAGATTTGAAGCCCGCAGTCGTCAAATGGATGACTAGTGTTGGCTGTACCAAAGAAGACATTGCGGCTTTTAAGAAAACCAAAGACAATCGTTGCAACACTACAATGGGTGCTATTGCGTCATGCCTATTGCGTGGTATGCCCGCAGTTCGCGCAGACTTTAATCAAGGTCGAGACACTGCCGCATGGTTGCGTGAACAGATTGTAGAAGTTATTGAAGCTGGCAAAAACGACAAAGACGAAGATGAAGTTGTAGAAACTAAACCCTTAGTAGTACAGCCAAGCATTCAGGATCGTGTCAAAGAAGCCGCTTACCGTATGACTGAAGAATTGGAAGATGCCATTGAAGGTTTCCAAAATGATCCAGAAAACTTTGATCCAAAAGCGTTCAAAGTGCTTAACTTGCTCAAGGGCAAACAAGTCAAAGCCGCACATGCTAGACTTATTAAAACCCTCTACAGCAGGGATTTAGCTGAACTTGAAGAGTTAGCTAGCGGACAAGCAGATGAACAGCTTAAAGAGGGCTATAGCCACCGTACCAAAAAGCAAATTCGTAATTTGATTGCGTTTTACCAAGAGATTATGAGTGCTTGCGACATGCTTGCCCAGGAAGCCAAAGTTAATCGTAAGCCACGTAAAACCAAAGTTGTACCTAAGGACAAATTGGTTGCCAAGCTCAAGTACATGAAATCAAACGAGCCTTTGAAATTGGTTTCGATTAATCCTGCTGACATTATTGGCTCAAAAGAGTTGTGGGTGTTTAACACTAAAACTCGTAAATTGGGCAAGTATGTAGCCGCTGAGTTTAACGATTTGGGTGTTAAGGGTACTACAATTACCGGCTTTAACGAGCATCAAAGTATTTGTAAAACACTTCGCAAGCCAGAAGAAAAACTCAAAGAGTTCAAAGCCGCAGGCAAAGTACAACTACGCAAGTTCTTGGAAGACATTAATGCTACAGACACTAAAATGAATGGACGCATTAACGAAGAAACTATTCTTCTTAAGGTAGCCTAAGCAGGAGTTGAGCCGCTATAGCGGCTCAACCAATACTGTGCATTTTGTAAATGTTGTGCAGGAGTTAGTACAATATTGTAAGTATGTGCCGCGGCTATGCTAGCATTAGCGCCAGGACTCGTACCAGTAGCACCAATTACCGGAGTGCTGGCAGGTTTACTAGCTGTCGGTGGGCTTTGTCCAACTAACTGTCCATTTACATACAACGACCAACCGTTGACTGTATCGCAACTTACACTAAGGTAATACCACAACAAGTTCGTTTCGTTTCCTTGAGTTTGAGTTACGTCCCAGTAACTACCAGAACCGTTTTGATGATTACCAGCAGTTATAATATTGCCGCCGTTATTGGCCCAAAATGTGTCATAAGATTCTGCACTACCAAAAAAGTAAGATCCAAACGGAGCAGAAGTTGATCCGTTACCTCGAATTACAATTCCCTTAGTGTAACTGCCGGTAGGCATTATGGCTCCGGATTTACACCAAGCCCAATAATTGCTACTGGTAGTAAAATACGCTGTACTAGTTCCCGAGTTAGTTACAGTAGGCGGCGAGTTGGCTGTCGCTCCGTTGTACCATGTAAATGTATAGTTATTAGGTCCAGTATCAGGCCAGTTATTGCCCGATACATAGTTTTGCATGTCTAAATTAAAAAGCAAACCTGTAGTTACACGTGAAGGAGGAGTAGTAGCAAACGGTGTTAGACTGTTGTATCTGATTGGGAACGGTGTACTTGATACGCTGGTTATGTTCGAACTAGTTACTGTGACAGCGAATGCACTAGTATCATACACTCCTCCTGCATTAAAGTTGAAAGGCAACAACAATGTTGTATAGTTATAATTGTTTGTTAGTCTTATTAATGGCACAGTCGGCGGTGTAAATGTGTTTACATAAACAGGAGATGGATTTTCTGCTGTTGCACTATTAACAACTCTTAAGTTACTTACATAACCTGTTATGTAGTTACTGTTGTATGCACCGATAGTTAAAGTTGTACCAGTACTCGACTGCGGAGTTCCGCTAATAGTTGCTTGCGTATCTTTAACACCGTTTACATATAATGTTATAGTTGTACCAGTACGAGTCATAGCAATATGGCTCCAACTTCCAGTAGATATTGTAGCAGTACTAGTTACATAATTTGCAGACTGACTAATATAATAAAATACGATTTGTCCGCTAGCGTTTGGTCCAAAGCCCCAATACTGAGTGTTACTGTTGTAGGCCATGTTACCTACAAGTGCAGGACCTTGGCCAGCTGAATACCAGCCTGTAAATGAAGTCGGATACACCCAACACTCTATAGTAAAATTATAATTGGTAGTAAACCAATCGAATTTAGAAGTAGAATATGCAAGTGTACAATAAGAACTTGTGCCATTAAAACTTGAACTAGAACTATTGCTAGTTACAGTCCAATTATTACTACTCGAGTCTGTTAATAATCCACCACTCGTTGTTTCTGACATTAGCAATACAGTATTGGTAATTGCAGTTAATGGTTGTGTCGGTGGTGTAAAATTACTTGTATATACTGCCGTGCCATTAACAATTCTAAAATTAGTAATATATCCCGATACACTTTGAGTATTATAAGGTCCGTTGATCCACATGGCTCCATTCTGAGCTGTAATATTTTGAGAGTTTACTGTAATTGGTCCGGCTTGAGCTACTCCGTCAATGTACAGAGTAATAGTGCTACCATTACGAACAATAGCATAATGATGCCAGAAAAACATCGGTGGCGGAGAGGAAGCAAGGTTGGTACCTGTTAAAAATGCGGCACCGTTACCAATGATTACATAAAACTGACTAGTCCCTGTATTAAAATAATACTGGTTTACAGCATGAGTACTTGCAGTAGAGTTGTAGTTCCAAACTGTATCATAAAGCCCACGAGCTGTTTGATACATCCAAAATTCAATAGTGTGATTATTTGTACCAAGAGTAAATGCTGAGTTGGCAGGTATGCTTAGATATGTAGATGTCGATGCATTGACTACTAGGCTACCGCCAGTGCCACTTCCGCCGCCGCCGCCACCTCCGGTGGAACCATTTAGCACACCGGATATAAAAGATAAAGCGCCGGACATTAGGTAACTCCAGTGCCGCTAATATACCATGTAGTAGAAGCTACTTTAATTAATGTAGCCATAGCGTATTGTGCTAGGGTGCGTGTTCCAGTTTGGCTTGTAGATTGTCCGCCCCATTGTAGTGTGTCACTTGTTATTGAAACTGTAATGACTGCACTAGCTATTATATTAATAATTGTTCCAACTGGCAACGGGGTAGTTCCGTTGGCAGGAATTGTAATATTACCGCTTGAATAAATTGTTCCGCCTTGATCAGAGTATGCTAGTGTATAACTGCCCGATTGAGTGTTGATTGGTGTGCCTAAATATCCAGAACTTGATGCAGTGGTAGTAGATGAACTAGTTGGAACAGCATTTACAGTAACAGTTTGTCCCGATACTGTAAGTGTCATACCCGGGCCCGGGTTTACATATAATGTATCAACTGTTTGTGAAGCCGGTATTATAGTGCCGTTTACGTTGAAATTCCTAAAAGCATCGGTGATAACTAGTGCCATTTGCTGTCCTTTTGTACTATTTATTTTAATTTTGAGCAAGGATAAATACTTAAAAGAGAGTTCATCCATGGCCTACGAAATTAATGATAACCTAGAAGTTACTGGTAATGTACAAGTTGATAGCAATTTGTACGTAACTGGCACTATCACAACCAACACTTTTAATGTTCAAAACCTAGTTACACCTAACGGAGCATTGAGTTCCGTAGGGCAATGGGCGTATGGACATGAATCCGATTTGAACGGTAAAGGGTTTAGTTGGGGTTACAGTGAAGGTTTAACCCAGTTAGTTTATCGTACTGGCGGACGTTTGTGGACAAATGGTAACATCGATTTGCAAGCAACGTCTAGCTATAGCATTGATAATATTCCAGTTTTAAGTGCTAGCCAACTAGGTAGTACAATTACAAAGAGTAACTTACAACAATTAGGCGTATTACATGCGTTGCAAGTTGCAGGCTCAGCTAGTTTTGGCGGATTTGCTTTCGTTAATGACAGCGCAAATCGTATTGGTGTTAATACTGCTGAACCTACAGATAGTATCAGTGTTGTAACAAATGGTGTGCAAGTAGATATTGGTAGTAGAGTAACTAATGTTGGTAGTATTGGAACATATACCAGTCACGATTTTGCTATTATTTCAGACAACTTGCCACGCATTACTGTTAAATCAACCGGTGTAGTTAATATCGGTGACCCAATTAACGGCGGTGGTGTATTAAATGTATATGGTACAGTATATGCACAAAGTATTCAAACTGATACACGTATTACTCGTAGTAGTCCTTTACAGTTCAATGCAAGCACTGACAATGCAATTTATGGTCTAGGACTAACATGGTCTGGCACTGGTGCAACACGTCAGTTGATTATGCAAAGCAATCCAGATCGTTTATGGACAAGCGAGCATATCGATATCGGTCCAGGACGTAGCTACTATCTAAATGGACTTCCTGTATTGAGTACAAATGATTTAGGACCTACTATTGTTAACAGTAACTTACAATCAGTTGGTACACTACGACAACTATCAGTTGCAGGCGATACAAGTTTAACTAACGTTACATTAAAGAAACAAACATTTACAGACCAGTTAGGCGGCACACAAACTTTACAAGTTACAAGTGGTGGATTGTTAGGTACAAACAACTTCTCATTCAAACTAGGAACTCAAAAAATACTAGATGTTGATACTACACAAATAACTATCGGTGATCCAGTTATTCAAAGTAATCCACTTCGTGTATTTGGCCCATTGAGCGTTAACATTGTTAATCCAGATCCTACATTACAATTTAGTGTAAACGGAGATGTTAATATTGGCGGCAAGCGTTTTACAAACGGCGGTATGCCTCCTGCTACTGGTGTTTATCAAATTGGAGACATTTGCTGGAACGTTGCTCCAAATCCAGGCGGTGTAATTGGTTGGGTATGTATTGCTAGCGGTACTCCTGGTCAATGGGCAGGCTTTGGACAAATTGCCGCTCACTAAGTTTGACTTCGCTAAATAAATCTGTATAATAACTATATTGCGGACTTAGACGCTCATCCCGCATTATAAACTCTGCGTGTCATTGCTACTTTTAGGAGAAGACAATGGCAAAATTTTACTCAACAAAAACTTACGGAAACGACCGTGGCTTATCATGCTGTTTTAGACAATGGCGTGCCACGCATAGCCACTGCTCGACATTACATGGTTATTCAATCGGCATTAAACTAATCTTCGAATGTGATACACTAGATGACAAAAACTGGTGCATGGACTTTGGCGGACTCAAAGAATTCAAAACATGGGCAGACTATATGTTTGATCACACTTTGGTAATTGCCGAAGATGATCCAATGTTAGATCGATTCAAATTAATGTCAGGTTGGAGTTCAAATCCAGAACATGATAACAATCCAGAACGTGTACAAGTAGAGCCATATCGCAGACAAGGAGTTTGCGATTTACGAATTGTGCCTGCCGTAGGCTGTGAAATGTTTGCCAAAATGGCATACGATAAAATGGCTGAACTTTTAGCGTCTGGTAATATGCGCTATCCTATCAACCCAACAGTAAGGGTCAAATCAGTTGAAGTATTTGAACACGGTGCAAACTCGGCTACGTACGAAGGCTAATTATTTTTGGCGCCTTTGGGCTAAAGCATTAGGTGAAAAAGCAGGCAATACGGACAAGGAATCGGACCGAATTGCTTGCATTCGTACCTTAATTGTGTTATCATATGTACTTACAAACACTTTTATAATCTTAGGCGTCATAAGGCATTGGTAATGAAACGTATAGGCTTCGCATGTAAATGGATCGATCATCCACATCAAACAGACGGTATTGGCAAAGATGACGATGCCAAACAATACAACACAGGCACAACTACTATTTCTTGGTTAAATAGACAGTCAAGAGATGTCGCGGAGCAAAAGTTATGGGACCTAATGGTAGGCAATATCGAAGCAACAAGGCGGTTGGTTGAACGTGTCAGCACCCTCGATGCTCCTCTTCGGATGGTTAGGATTAGCAGTGATATTCTCCCTGCTTATACTCACGCTGACTTTGCTGATTATTGGCGTAAACCTGACGTTGTATCATACGCCGAAACCCATTTTAAGAGAGTGGGCGACATTGCTCGCAATAGCAATGTTCGGTTGTCTATGCACCCTGGCCAGTTTACAGTCTTGGCAAGCGATAACCCAGGCATTGTCGACAGATCAATTCAAGAGTTCGAATACCACACAGACATGGCAAGATGGATGGGCTACGGACAAAAGTTCCAAGACTTCAAAATCAACGTCCACATCAGCGGTAAACAAGGTCCACAAGGCATCCTCAATGCCTACCAGAGATTAAGCCCTGAAGCACGTAATTGTATTACTATCGAAAACGAAGAAAACGCATGGGGGTTAAATGATTGTCTCACTCTTACAGATACTATTCCTATTGTCCTCGATATACATCATCATTGGATTCGTGAAGGAGAGTACATTCAGCCTGGAGACGACCGTGTTAAGCGAGTTGTTGACAGTTGGCGTGGTCTTCGTCCTACTATGCATTATAGCGTATCTCGTGAAGACTATCTCGTGGAACATGACAGGACTACCGCACCTGTTCATGCCCAACTCATTCTAGACGGCTACAAAAAGCAAAAGCTCAGAGCACATTCAGACTTTTACTGGAATCGAGCAACGAATAAATGGGCCTTATCGTTCTGGGATAATTTTGATATTATGTGCGAAAGCAAAGGCAAGAATATTGCTAGCTTCGAATTATATAATCAATCTAAGAACTAGCGTATAGCGTTCACCTATACGTACTTTATTGACATGATGTACATAGTCGATGTCTGCCGGTGCTAGGACATAAGTACCAACTGTGGGTGTAAAAGTACATCCTTGATTTGGGTAAACTAGTTCTCCACCGGCAAAATCTTTATTTAAAAATACAATAGCCGTATGTGTCCACGGCTTGATGCGTTTTACTTGCCCGTTATCCATTATCGAATTATCGGCGTGAGCTTGGTTAAAAGATCCTGCCGGGTAACATAAAAAGTTTGCAATGTCTAAACTGCTTTTATCTATAGACAATCGATTTAATAAGACTGTTACTGTAGGATGATCATTACAATTAACTTTTTTGATTCCGTCCTTCACACCAGTAGATGCAAAATATACCATGTTGTTTTCGCTAGCCAATGGAAGCATATCGTCTATTAAAGACTTGATCTCTTCTGGTGTTGCAAGATTTGGTATTACAGTTATTCCGGCCATGTGTCTAACGGTCCTGTACTTTGTATAAAGAAAAACTGTGTAAGTCGACGTTGCATATTTTTATTCATTCTTGCACCGTGCAACGTACCTGCTGGCCAAGTTACTAGTCTGTTAAATTTATTTTTAACTATTTCAGTTGTTACAAAATTGTCGTGATACTCGTCATGCAATTTTTCAAACTCTTCTTGTGTAATTCGACCTGCTTGTAAATCTTCTTTTGGATTCGTATAATCATTAATAGTTCTATCTATCAATTCTTGACGGCTCCAATTCAATCCAGGTTTTACACGGCATATTTCTATATCACAATCCGGGTCAGGATCGGGTGTTAAAAATACTTGGCCACATAAAACTAGTTTGTAATCTTCTGTAGTTAATCTACAAGCATCGGGATTCTTTCCGTCAATGTGTACCCAATTATGATTAAACACTTCAATAGGGTTGTATTCGTGTTGCATGAAGAAAGTATACATGTGAAGATTTTTGCCATCTAAACCATGCATGTTATAGATAGCTTTTCTGAATTTCCAAAAATGAGCCAAAGATAAATCCTGTAGCCCGACGCTACGTTTGCCACTTCCACAACCAGTTATAGGATAATCGCCTTTTAGTAGTTCGAGGATCTCATTAGGATCTTCGTAAAAATCATCTACTATTCGGATATCACTCATTAGTTGTTTTTGGTTTTCTCGGAGCACGTGGCTTTTTAGGAGCCGGTGTTTCTGCCACTGGCGCTTCAACTGTTTTCTTTTTAGATGTCTTTTTAGCTGAGGTTACTTTTGGACCTTTAGCTGGCTTGCCGTCTGCAATAGCAACAACCTTACCTGCATCATTTACTAAAGGCGTTCCAGCTGGTACCGGTGGTACTTCCACTTTATAAGGTGCTTCCGGTGTTACTTCTGCTGGTTTAATACCAAGTAGTTTTTTAATATGTTTGATTACCATAATAGTTCTCCATAGACGATATTTATCGATATATAATGCATGCAGAAAATACCTTTAGTTACTGTCACATGTTGTAGGGATTTGGCGCTACTTGAACTGCAAGCACAAAGTATTTACAAACATTTAACACCAGGGCACGATGTTTATCTGGTTGTAAACGAAGCCGACCCTTCGGAATGGCATTCAACATTCGATAATAGAATTGCACCGTATTACGAATACCAAAATTTACATGTATTTCATAGATCAGATTTCGATGCACCATGGTCCGATTGGAGACCAGGTTTTACTAATCATTGGTCTAGCGGATGGGAAACACAACAAATATTAAAATTAGCAATAGCACATCACATTTCATCTATAGGATACTTTATACTTGATACTCAAAATTTCTTAATTTCATCTTGGACTTGTAGTGTATCGGGAGAGAAACTTCCTTACAACAGCGGAAAATTTGTCATGCCATTATCAACTTGGGAAACATATTCTAAATGTTTAGGAATTGATATAGGCATGCCTGATGATAATACCATGGCTATATGTACACCTATTTTTCTAAACACTAACCTAGTAAATTCGTTAATTGACTACTTTGGAGGATTATACGAATTTGCCAAGTGGTTTAAAACTATTCCGGGTAAAAGTGAATTCATTTTATACCTGCTATGGGCAGAGAAAAATGGCGGCTTAGAACGATATCATTACAAATCTAAAGAATGGGCAAGTCCATATTTGCGAGATAGCAATACATTTAATCAAGATTTTGATAGCTTTTTTAATTTTATCGGAGAACATGCACCCCATGTATGGGTAAGTGCTAACCATAGGAGTTGGGGAGACATGAGTGACGATCAGTATAAACAGCTTTGTTCTAAACTTAGAAGCTACCAATTGAATCCTAATTTTTTAGATTATAGAAAAAACTACTTAATAAAGTACAGATAAATACACTATGTTCAATTTTATCAAGCATATTACCCTTAATGAAGGCAAAACACCTAAAACCCTGGTGCAAACTAAATTGCCTTATGCTAAAGATGCTTTAGACCCTAGTATTAGCGAAGATACTATACGTTATCATTATGGCAAATTATACAAAGCCTATGTAGATAAATTTAACGATGGCGAAGGCGACGCCGACTTTAATGAAGCAGGTGCGTTCTTACACGATTTGTACTTTACACAATTTCAGAAACCTAGCTCTTCCAACACTCCGGATGGATCTGCTGGCGAATTTATTACCAAACATTTTAAAACTTTTGATAGATTTAAAGAGGCTTTTGAAAAAGAAGCTATGAAAATACAAGGTAGTGGATGGGTATATCTAGCCCGTGATGGCAAGATTAAAACAATTAAAAATCACGAAATTAAGATGGACATTATACTGTTGGTTGATTGGTGGGAACATTCTTTTCAATTCGATTACGGAAGTGACAAAAAATCATATCTCAATAACCAGTGGAAAATTATGAACTGGAATATTATCTCAAGTAGGATTGGTTTAGCTAGAACCGTATAAATATTGCTATGAAAATCTGGGAACTATTAAACGAGGGTGTAAACGATCAATTCTTATATCACGGAGTGCCAGACGGTCCTACTATGATGAAGATATTAAAAAGTGGTGCTTTAAAACCTCAAGAGCCCTTTGACTTTGATCAAGACATGGATCAAGAAAATGGTGAAGAATCTATTCCACGCATAAGTCTAACTCGTAATCAATACTTGCATTTTCCCTACGGGCATGGTGTGGCTCAATTTGTTATAGATAAAAATGCTTTACGTAAGCACGGCTACAAAGTAGTTCCTAAAGTCGGTGCTATGATGCATTACAAATATGAAACAGAAGAACAGGTATTTAAACCTATTCCTATAAAATCACCATTTGTAGTCGAAATCCAATATGATCCTGACTTAAAAATCCCCAGAGGTTTTTTTGATCATGCTCGTGCGACAGGTGTAAAAATTACACCGTGGCGCAAGGAAGGTAAAAATCCCTTAGCTCAATCGACTGATGATACTGGTCCCCAACCGCAGAACGATTATACAGATCCTAAAAAATTACAAATACATGACAACGGATATACCAGCGGTAATCCTCCAAGAAAGACTGCACCTACCGAGTGGTTTGTAGGTTATGAAACTGAGCCGGGAAGTTATACCTTGATAGGTCCTCGCAGTAAAGATAAAGCGTATATACAAAAACTTTACCCGCAACTCAAAGATAGAGTTGCTAAGAAATTGGATTTTTCTGGACTTATTCCAGCTGATCAATATAGAAAAGAATGGAAGCGTGGATATAGTCAAATACATCCGGGCGATCCGGATTATAAAAGCTAAAGTTGGTCAAGTGTCTTAAGACTGCTTGCTGGCATATCCCAAACTTTTCGAGATTCTACGCCCTTTGATTGGGCAAATTTTTTAACATCACAGCACCCACAAACATGATAATAATTGTTGTTTAAACGATTAGGATCCATCGCCCCTTTGTCGCGGTGAAACACTTCCTGGCAACTATCACAACGAAAGATTACCACTCTTTTTTTGCGGTTATATGTATGTACGTTACCCTTTTTACTGGTACGCACATAGAAGTTTTCACGGAATTCAGTACCAATATACATAATTGTATTTACATTAAGGTTATAAAATACCTTTGATAAATATCATATCGAGGGCAATTATGATTACTATTTCCGAATCTGCAAAGACAAAAATCAAAGATATTCTACTAGAAGAAAACAATCCCAAAGTAGCACTACGTACTTTTGTACAAGGCGGTGGCTGTAGCGGATTTAGCTACGGTTTTACCATTGACGAAGAAGTCAACGAAGACGATTTTGAAATTCCTTTAGACGAATTTCGCGTTCTAGTAGACAGTATGAGCATGCAATATCTGCAAGGTGCAGAGATAGATTATAAAGAAGAATTAATGGGCAGTAGTTTTACTATAAAGAATCCTAACGCAACAACAACATGCGGCTGTGGTTCCAGCTTCGGAGTTTAATAAATGACACAAAAAGTAATTAATACAGGTATCCAAGGAAATGACGGTACCGGCGATAGTATCCGCGAATCTTTTATCAAGGTTAACCAGAATTTTACAGAACTTTATGCTGTTTTCGGTCTAGGTGGTGCTTTAACTCTTGGAAGTTTGTCAGATGGTACAGTATATACTGCTAATCAATTGATTGCAGGTAGCACCGACGGAACTAAATTAAGTGCAAGAACATTAACTAGTAATGACAGAACTGTTAATATTGCGTTTACTTCGACAGGTATTAACTTATCAACTACCGCCGCTAAATTAGTTTCTGACACAAGTCCAACATTAAATGCGTCTATGAACGTGGCGCACAACTATGTTGGTAACTTTGTAGATCCAAGCCCAGCAGTTGTTAATTCATTTAATAATTTATACACTGCTGATAATACTTCATTTGGCCAACTTCCAGTTACAGTTAATTATGGTATTAATCATTACGTTGCCGGTGTAGCAAGTAATTTGTCAACAGTATCTGTTGGATCAGGTGTTAATAGTACAAAAGCAGGAACATACACAGTATCAGCCGCTTTGAAAACTCGAGCTCAACCTAGTTTACCACAAACTGGAGATGCAGATTATAACTCAAGTTTAACCAGTAACTACCTAGCTACCGAAGTTATGCAACGTAAAGATGTTGTATACAGAGGCGGCGATACAATGACTGGTCCGTTAGAACTAAGCGACCATCCAACACCGTTGTCAGGACAAGGACTTATTAATACCAGCAGTGATTTGCAAGCCGCTACAAAATATTATGTAGATAATAGCACATATTATAGTAACGTAAACTTGTATGTAAGTACTAGTGGTGACGATTCTCAAGTTCATGTACCAGCTGGACGTAATGGACGCGGGTGGCAGTATGCTTATAAGACTGTTGGTGCGGCCGCATTACAAGCACAAAACTTAATCAGCTTGTCACAATTAGAAGCAGGTCCATATCGCCAAACAATTACATATACTATCAATCAAAGTCAGACTCAGTCGTTAGTGACATCTGCAACTGCTACTGGCGGTAATAGTGCCAATACTGTATACACTAATGCACAAAGTTTATTAGAATCAAATAGAACATTTATTCAACAAGAAACTATTGCATATATCAATAGCAAGTACGTTAACACATTCAGTAGTACAGGTTACTACAGCATTCTTAAAAATATTATCGATGCTGTCGGGTATGACTTGTTGTTAGGTTCTAACTTCCAAAGTATTACTCAAGTTAGCTCATTGTTCAATCCAACACTTGCTAACCAAAACATAATTCAAAATCAATTAGCACAAATTACAGATGCTATTGGTTACATTCAAACACAGATTGGAACTTATTCTTATAGCAGTAGCCTAGTTCAAAAATATATTAATCAAGTTGTTACAGCATTAGAAAACGACCTAGCCATCGGTAGCAACTTCCAAAGTACAATGGTTGGTTTAAACTTTGCCCACTACGGTACTGGTCTGAATACTGCTGAAATTACCTATGCATTAACAAAATTACAAACTAGAATTTTAGCAATCACCGTCGGCTCTAGTAACTTTGCAACAGCATATCCAGATGCGGCTAATTCGATTACAGCCAACATTGCACTTATTAAGAATTTAGTAAGTGGTGTTAGTGCTAGTACTCCGACCTATCCTTCTAATTCAAATACAACTGCCGAGCAAGTTGTTATTAAACAATTATTGTTAAACAATATTTCATTTATTCAAGCTGAAATTGTTGGATATCTAACAGCTAACTATTCAAGTTTATCTTATAGTCAAACAACATGCCAACGTGACGTACAATACATTGTATGGTCTTTAGTGTATGATGTAATGTACGGTGGTAATAGCCAAAGTTTATACGCAGGTATGCAGTACTGGGGTTACAACTATACCAACGGTACTTTACAAATTCAAAGTACTGAATTAACTGCGACAATTAATGCGGTTAATTACCTTAAGACTCTTGTTAATAATATTGTCATCAATAGTCCGTTAGGTACTACAGCTAATACTACATTGTATCAAACAACAATTCCACAATACATCAACAAAACATTAACTGGTGTAACATCTGGTGATACTTTAGTTAATAGTGTTATTGCTAATATTGCTTCTATTCAAACAATTATCAGTGATTCATCAGAAGCTATTGCACAAACTTACTACAATGCAAATTTATCAAACCCAAGTATTAGTTTCTTAGGCAGTGGTACAGAATTATTTCTTGCTTACAATGCAATTATAAGTCAAAATTCAAGTGTTCCATTTAGTGGTTTAACAATTAGTGCAGACTTAGTAAGTCCAAACTTTACAGTTATTAACGATACCAACGTTACCAGTACACTTAATACATTGTTTACAACACTTAATACATTGTTAACATATGGTCCTAACGGAACTACCATTACAGGAAGCCCATCTCGTCCGACTCCAACATTATCGAGTACACCATTAGGTGCAATTACTGGATATGTTGCGGCCGCTACTGCTATTAACTTAAATGTTGCGTTCATTGCAGAAGATGCATGGCACTATTTTGTTAGTCAATATGGTGCACCTAGTATCGGTGCAACACAATTCCAAAATGCAATGAAGTATATTGCAGAAGCGATTGCTTATGATATAACATATACAAATAGCAATGTTAATTCAACTGCGGCAACTGTATTTGCGGCACAACAAGCATTGTTATATACAAGTGGAAGCACAGAAGCTACATACATGTATTTGACTATTAAGAATCGTATGTCTTACGTTGTGTCTGATATTGCTTCTGGTCAAAGTATTTCTGGTGTATTAGGATTAGTTCCTGGATATACATATACGAACACACAAACTTCTTCTACTGGTAGTAGCAATGCTTCTACTCAAATTGGTGCATTGCTAACTATTGCTGAAAATATTATTAACAGTTCAGGTAGTACAACTCCTGCACTCCCAAGCGTATTAAGTTACACCAATGTTGAATTTTATCCTGCATTCTTAATTATTGAATCAAACGATGCTACCATTGCTAGCTCAGTTGTAAGTTACTTAAATGGAAAATACACTGGCGGATTTAACTACAACCAATCGCTATGCTATCGTGATGTTGGCTATTTGGTTGATGCATTAGTTATTGATGCTATTACTAGTGATTCAAACGCTGGTATTACAGCTAACTTCCAAAGTGTAAACGCTGGTAAAGCATATTATAAAAATGCTTCTGCACAAACTATTGCAATTGGTACACAACGAGTAGAAACATTAGATGGTCTGAACTTTTCATTTCAATTGATGCTACAAGTGTTAAATCAAACACAAGCATTACGTTATCAATCAGCTGTCACACAAACACCTTATGATTCTACAAAGACATCGGCAGTTGGTGCAATAACAAACATTACTGGAAACTACAACACATTCTACAGTATTATTACTAATGGTTATGGTAGTGCGCCTGCTACTCCTAATTATGGAGATGGACTATATCAAATTCAATTTAGTAACGGTGGTCGCGGTTACGTTGACCAAGGTACTCCAGGCGACGTACACATTCTTCCAGGTAAGATTTTAATCGGCGGAACTAGTGGAGCACAAGGTGTTATTGTTTCATACACACCTGGTACTACACAAAGCTATGATACTATCTATGTTAAGATGACACAGCCTGGTTTCTTTGTAGCTAACGAAACATTAGACTTTGGCGAAACAGTTGCTAATCTTAATATTACTATTTTTGTAGAAAGCGGTATTTACTACGAAGATTTCCCAATTAAGATTCCAGCAAACGTTACAATTCGCGGCGATGACTTCCGTCGTACAATTATTCGTCCGTTAAATCGTATCAGTCAAAGTAACTGGCGTAGTGCGTTCTTCTACAGAGATGTTGTTGTTGATAACTTACTAGTTGGACAAATCAACTTCCCAAGTTTAAATCGCGGCGGTGTTGATTATGCATCTAGTGATTCGATTACAATCAGTGCAACAACAGGTTATATTACAGCTACCTTGTCAACAACAAATGCGTTAACAAGTTGGATTGGTTTAATCTTAATGGTAGCAACTAGCGACCCGTATGGTACTGCGGCCAAGGCTGTTGTTACTAACGTTAGTGGTAATATTTTATATTGTACAGTATTACAGGGTTATCCTTTTGCAAATTCTAATGTAAGTCCAAATGTACTAGCAGGCGGTTCATGGCACTTGTACAACGGTTTACCTTATGGACGTCATTACTTGACCGACCCAAGTAACTTCTATTCAACACCATTGAACAACAAACAAATCGATATGTTCTTGGTAAACGATGCTACTCGCGTTAAGTTGATTACCGGCCAAGGTCATGGTGGATTCATGATGGTACTTGATGCCGAAGGGCAGATTAAGACCAAATCACCATATGCTCAAGAATCTGCTAGCTTTAGTGGCAGTATTAATGAGCCAAGATTTGCTGGTGGACAGTTTATTGACGGTTTCTCTGGTCGTTTATATGGTAACATTATTAGCATTGGTGCCAATGCATCTGGTACTAACGGTACAAGTTTAACTGTACAAGGTTCAGCTAACACTGGTTTAGATGTTCGTAAACCACAAGTACCTTGCAGTTTCTTTATTCAAGGTATTCGTTATCAAGTTAACGATGTTGCAAGTTATTCACAAAGTGTAACTGTTGCAACAACAACTTATGTAAGTGGCGGTGCAAGTGGTGCAAGTACTATTGTTGTTGCAAGTGCAAACAACATTGTTGCTGGTCAATTAGTCACTGGTACTGGAGTACCTGCTTGGACATACGTAAGTCCAAATTACACAGCAGGCAGTACAACAATTCAGTTGACTACTAATTTAATTGCACAAGCCGCTGGAACTTATACATTCAGTGTTCCACAAGTAACTGTTACATTAGATAATTCAACTCCATTCTATCCATTAACTGCGTTTGGTGGAAGTTTTTCAACATTACAGACAATTTTAAACAATCTTATCAATGCATTGGCATATGATAACGTGTTTAGTACAAATTATCAAAGTGTTAAACAAGCTCTAACATTATTACAACCTCAGTATTCTTACACTGGTTTACAATTAGCATTGTTGTTACAGTCTATATCTTATACTGGATCATTAATTGCTGGATTGACTAGCCCAAGTGTTAGTTCAAACGGCCAAACATCTGTTGCAAATAATATTAGTACAATCCTTAATATTCTTAACAATGGTGTTGCCGCAGTTCCTACTATTACTTGGACATCTCCAGTAACAACTTCTTATAATACTGCTTACCAAGTTAATGCTAAAAATATCTTACAAGCAAACAAAGCATTCGTACAACAAGAAATTACTGCTTGGATTAATGCAAACTACAATGTAAGTACAAACACATACTATAGTGCCGCAAAATCACAACGCGATATTGGTTATATCATCGATGCATTGACTTATGACATCATGTACAATAACTCAAGTGGTAACAGTAACAGTATGACTTACGATACTGCTATGAGTTTTTATAGTAGTGGTACATCGTTATTAACTGGTACACAGTCAATTTGTGTTGCCTCTTATGCTCGTCTAAGCACAGTACTACAAGCAATTTTATTAAACACACCAGTTACTCCAACTGCTGGTAATAACGTTGCTCAAATTACAAACTTAACTGCGGCAAGTTCTACTGAAGTTTCAAGAATTTCTACACTAGTAAGTCAATTGAGTAGCTATGTAAGTTCTGGTTCATGGGGTTCTGTAACTCGAAATGTTCCTACTTACACAAGTCAAACATCAGGTCTTGTCACCGACTTTACAACTATTACTGGCAATGCTTCAACTGCATTAGTAACACCAACTGTAACATACATTTCTAATGGTGGCAACTTACTAATCAATTTTGAAACTGCTGGTAACCGTAGTATGTTGGCTAACGACTTTACACAAGTTAACGACTTGGGTTATGGTGTACTTGCTACTAACAACGGTTTAACTGAACAAGTTTCAACATTTACATACTATTGCCATACTGCATATTGGGCATTGAATGGTGCTCAAATTCGCTCTGTAGCTGGTTCAAACGCTCAAGGTGACTATGGTTTACGTGCATCTGGTTACGATTTAACACAGTTGCCAAACATTGTTACTCTTGCAAATGACCAAGTGCAAACTGCTAGAATTTACAAACAAGGTATTACTTTGTCTTATATGACCCCAACTAGTAGTGTTCCTGCATTGAGCATTTGGGTAACTGGTTACAAATATACTCCTTACAACAATTCGGAAGTTGAGATTGACCATACGTTACAAGGCGGTGGCGTTACAAGATATCTAGTTTCATCAATTCAACATACTGGCATTGAAGTTTTAGTTAACGGAACAAGCCAGGATGTACTACAACTGACATTTAGTACAACTGGTCAGTCAAGTGCTACCGGTTTACAATATGCTGTTTACGACGGACAACAAGTAACTATTCGTGTACTTCAAAATCAGAAAGTATTGAATGTTGCAACAGTTCATCCAACTCGACCAAGTACAAGTTTACAATATTCAAGTAACTTAGCAAGTATCTATCGTATTATCACTTATAACCTAAGCGAATCAACAGGTGAAACTTTAGTTGGTTTAGGAACTCCTTTCATTGCTGTTGTTTCTGCAGGTAGTACATCAAGTTCTGTTATTCAAGTAACTAACCCTACTGGAACTATTGCAATAGGCCAGTTAGTAACTGGTTCTGGATTAAATGGTACATATACTGTCTATGCTGTAACACTAGTAAGTGGAACAACTTATGCAGTTACATTAACAAGTCCGCCTGGATCGAATCCTATTGGACAAACATATACATTCCAAGCTCAGACACTAACTACTTCAATTATTCAAACAGATAGTTCATTTAACTATTTCCAATTATCTAGTGACCCAGCAAACGTTATCAACGCTGATCCAACTGCATACTCTTCTGGATATGCAAAAGGCACTTGTGTTAGCTATACTGTAAGTGCTGGCCCAACTTATACATTAGTTGTAGCAATGTCAACAGCACCAGTTGTTGGCCAAGTAGTTGGTGGTTTAGGATTAAACGGGAACATTGTTGCAACTGTATCTGGACCAAGTGGCGGTAACTATACTGTTACCTTAAGCAAGGCCGCAAACACTACAACACCTCCAGTGGCAGGTGTTCCAATTTGGTTCACTAACTACACACAAGGTGCAACTATTGGCGATAATAAGATTGCTATCACATCTATTGCAAATAGTGCAACTATCAGTCAAATCAATAACGGATCATATGTAACTACATGGGGTGGTCGTGTTCACAGAATTACGGGTTATGTTGGACCGTTATCAACTGCAACTGCAACTTATGTAAGCGGTGGTACATCAACTAGCGGTAGCCCAACTACATTGGTAGTATCTAGTGTAGGCGGAACTATTATTGCTGGAATGGTAGTTTATAGTAGCGGCGGTTATACTGCTGGTCAAACTGTTGTTGGTACACCTGTATACAATTCATTAACAGGCCAAACAACCATTACATTGAGTGCTACAGCTAACATTGCTGGAACTCAAACTGGTACTATCTACTTCTCACAAGTTGTAAGTTCAGTAACAGGATTGCCTGTTGCATCAAATGCTTATTTAATTATTGATCCAAACTCAACACTTAATTTAGCGTCTAACGGTTTAACTCCTGCGGCTCTAACTTTTGCAGGAGCACAAACAAGTGTAAATGGAACTAGTTATGAATTTGTAACATATAATGTACCTAATACACAAACCAATGCGGCTCCAACTCCAGTCTTACCTCCCGTAGACAGCTGGTTAACAATTAGTGGTAGCTCATCTGCTCCATTTAATAATACAAATGCGTATAATATTAATTTACCGGTACAAGTAGTTGGTGCAATTAGCGTTACAACTATTCAAGTTCCAAGTACAGCTGGATTAGCAGTAGGTATGATTGTATCTAGTACAACGCCTAATGCTATTATTCCTCCTAACTGTATTGTTCAATCAGTAAGTTTAGACACTTATACATTTACTGTAAGTCCAGCAGTTTGGATTCCATCAGGTGGAAACATTACTGCTCAATTCCCAACAACTGTTGCAAGTATTCAAGTTATCAATGCTGGTGCTGGTGAATATGCAACTGCTCCAACTATTACTATTGCGTCTCCAGGAAATGGCGGTGTTCAAGCTACTGCTACTGCTACTGTAACTAATGGTTATGTTAACGGTCCGTTACTAACATTAATTAACGGTGGTACTGGATATACTGGTGTTCCAACTGTTACAGCAAGTTATGGTACTGCTACATTCCTTGCAGTATTATCAAGCAATACTGTATTCAGTCAGACAATTACCGCAGAAACAGGTAATGCAATTAGTACAGTAAATCAAGTTACTGTTGCATATCCTGCTACATTATCTAATACAATTACTGGAACTGCAACTGCTGTTGCGGCAAGCGGCAATGTAATTACATTAAGTAGTTCTTCTGGATTATCTGTTGGCAACCAAATTATCTTTACTACTCCGGTAAATGGAAGTGCATTGGGTAATCTTGTGTCAGGAACACCTTACTACATTTTAAGTGTAGGTGTTGGTTCTATTACAATCAGTGGAACACAAAACGGCACAGTATTCAGTCCGTTATCAACTGGAACTGCTACTGGTACTATGAACTTTAGTGCTACTGCGTTTACATTTGGTACTCCATTTGCAATTAGTGCCGCAAGTGCATCGGGTTCAGGAACAAGTACATACGCTGTAACATTTACTGTTGCATCAATGAATGTAGTTAACGGTTCTTATTATCGTGTCTATGGTAGCAGTAATCCGTTGTTCAATGGAACATGGCCTTGTACTAGCACAACTAACACTGGTGTAAACACTATTGTTTTAACATATCCAAGTAATCCTGGATCATTCACTGGCACAGCTTATGTAGCACTAGAAACAACTACAAGCTCTAGTTCAACACTAGGTATTGGTAGACCATTTAGTTTAACTGCAAACAATTCACTTCGTGTGGGTTGTAGTGCTGGTACTACTGGACAAATTATTGTTAATATTAGTACTTGCCGTGTAACAGGACACGACTTCTTAGGTATCGGTACCGGTGGTTATAATACAACTAACTATCCAAATACAATTTACGGACCACCTTCATTGTCTGCTAACCCTGCTAACCAAGTATTAGAAGAAACTGTGGGTCGTGTATTCTATGTAAGTACAGACGAAAATGGTATCTTCCGTGTAGGTCGATTCTTTACAGTTGACCAAGGTACTGGTACTGTTACATTCTCAGCGTCAATTGCGTTGAGTAATTTGTCCGGGTTAGGATTTAAACAAGGTGTTGTTGTTACTCAGTTCTCAACTGACGCAACAATGAACGATAACTCGACAAGTATTGTTCCAGTTCAAAGTGCAATTCGAAGTTACGTCGATTATCGTTTGGGTGTAACACAAAGTGGTGCTCCTGTATCAGCCGCTAACTTAATTAAACCAGGTTTCTTACCGTTGAATGGTATTTTGCCAATGAGTGCAAACTTGAACTTGGGTAATAATACTATTAACAACGTTGGATTGCCAATCAATGCAACTGATGCAACAAACAAACAGTATGTTGATGCAATTAACTATCTTGCACAACAAAAAGATGTAAACATCAATAATCCAGTACCTGGAAATATTCTTGTTTACGATACAACTACTGGTTATGTTTCAGCAACTGCTACAGGTGTGAACACAATTACTTTAGTAGCAAGTGCAAATAGTACTGTTTCAACATTAGAAGTTGGTGATACTATTATATTTGCCGGTACTTCACAAGGTGGTGTAACTAACGGAACTTATTATATTACAGGCATTTCTGGTAATAATATCACAGTAAGTGCCGCATTAGATGGATCTACTTTTGCTGTTACTGCAAACTATACAGGCGGTTCAGGTGGATTTACTTGGACTTCAAGTCGTTGGAGAAATATTTTAGTTCCTCAAGGTACTGGTAGTTCGGCTGTTACTGGCGGTTCAACAACTGCCGGTACTGCAACAATTACTTACACTTCAGGTTCAACACTATTTCCAATTGGGTCAACTGTAGTTATAACTGGTTGTGTACCAATTACATACAATGGTATCTTTACTGTTACTGCCGCAAGTGCAGGTAGTGTGTCATTTGCAAACAGTTACTCAAGTGGTTCATTAACTGCATACGGTACAATCATTGGTAATAGTGTTTCAATCAGTTATAATGGCGGTGCTGGTGGTTCGTTAACTAGTGAAATTAATAGTAATAGTATTGTTGATTCAATGGTTATTAGTACTGCTAATATCCAACAAAGTAAGTTATTGTTAAATGTTCCGGGCGCTACTTACACAACAACTGTTGAAAGTACTGCGGCTAGTGCAAGTCCAACTGTAATTAGTAATGGTACTACACTAAGCTCATATCCTACAGGAACTCCGCAACAGATACAGGCCGCAAACGGCCTAGCAAGTTTCAATAGTGCGGTGTTTACACAAACAAACGGTTGGGTAAACTTACAAAATGCTTCTAATGCTAACGGAGATGGCACAGGTAATTACAAAACTGGTATTCCGCAAACTGCATTACAGTTCATGTCGGCAGGTACAGTACTTGGTAATTTAACAGGTGTTGCTGGTAATGCAAATCCAACATATCCACAACCAATTTCGTTTGCTAATATTGTAACAAACGGTAATGCTGTTACTAACCAATGGTTTACTTCAACAGGTATTATGACTGTTAGTAGTGTTTCAACAGGAACATTCAACGGTTCGACAGTATCTGGATTAGGTAACCATTACACAACAACAAATATTACACAGTCGGGTGGTTCTAATCCACACGCCGCAAGTAGTATTGTTCAAACTGGTACCGATGGCACTATCGACGTTGCTGGTTTGAATTTAAACAGTTATCCAACTGTGTCATTAAGTGGTACAACTGGTGTATTCTTTACTACCCCAGGTTCATACAACTGGCAATACATGAGTGTAAGCGGTTCATCTAATCCAAGTGGTACTATCCAACTTGGTTCAGGTGGTTACATTGACACATCATCAAGTAGTGGTTTGTTTGTTAACTCAATAGTTGCTGGTGGTGCCAACCCAAGTAGTAACCCTGTTGCTCCAGGCGGAACAGGAAACGCTGGTAGTGTATATGGTAAGGCAACATTCGAAGGACAGTTTAGTCTAGTTGGTGGATCTACAATGATTGCCACATACTCAGCTGACTTGGCAGAATACTACGAAGGCGATGCAGAGTATGATGTTGGTACTGTTGTTATCTTTGGTGGTGATAAAGAAATTACTACTACAACAACTATCAATGATACAGCATTAGCTGGTGTCGTAAGTAGCACAGAAAAAGCGGCCTATGTCATGTATAGCGATTGTCCAGGATTGAAAAATCTCGTTGCACTAGCCGGACGTGTTCCATGTAAGGTTGTTGGTCGTGTTAAGAAAGGCGACATGTTAACAACAAGTGCTACAGCTGGTTATGCTGTTAAAGCACTAAATCCAACACTAGGTGCTATCATTGGTAAGGCACTAGAAGATAAAGATTACGGTGAAGCCGGAATCATTGAAGTTGCTGTAGGGAGAAATTAATGGCACAACAAACAATCAATTTAGGAACTACAGCCAACGATGGCAAAGGCGATCCTTTACGTACTGCGTTCAGTAAAGTAAACAACAACTTTAATGATTTGTATCCTCAGACCACACCTCCTACACACAGTATAGGTAAATCTGGAGATACTGCTGGTATGATGGCGTTCGATGGAACTTATATCTACTATTGCACAGCATCTTATACCACAGGAACAGCTAATATTTGGGTGCGACAAACATATCCAAGCGGAACTTGGTAAATACTAAAAGAGAGCGGCAAATATGACAACAATTCAAACAATCAACATCGGATCGTATGCAAATGATGGCACAGGAGATGACTTACGTACCGCATTTAACAAAGTTAACAGCAATTTTGCATTATTACAAACTGATTCTGGAATCGCAGGCGCGACAAACGTAGGATCAGGTGTTGGCATTTGGGCCGATAAGAATTTATTAAACTTAGAATTTAAAAGTCTAACTAGTACTGGTAATAGCGTTGCAATTACTAGTACAAGTACAACCGTTAATTTAGAATCAAGTACAAAATTATCTAACGATACTTCCCCAACTGCTGGTGGTAATATCAATTTAAACAATCATTACATATTTGGCGGTGATACAAAAACTACTGTATACGGATATGATCCTCGTGTTGATACTGTATTATTAGAATTATTAATGGATACCAACAACTTAACAGTTGATATGGGTACATTTAATTCTCCAACTGGTTACGAAACTAATCCTGTTGTTACTTACACAAGTGGTGGTAGTGGCGGATATAGCTGGGATTTTGGATCTGGATTTTCTTTAATCAACAATAAGATTAATTTTGGAACATACACTAGCTCCGATCCTATTCAAGACGCTAAGGATCATCAATTATCGTTAACAGGTAACCTTACACTATCAGGTGGCCATAATCTTACATTAACTGTTTCAGCTAATTCTCAATTAACATTACCACAAACTGGTACTATTGCATCTTTAGGAAATAGCCTAGGACAATTTGCCAATACTACTAGTTTAGGATTGTACAGCATTATGACAGATCCTACCGGTACTGGTAGTCTTGTTTTTGCTACTAGTCCTACTATTAGTGCTCCTACGTTAACTGGACATCCTACTATAGAAGGTATAACTAGTACTGGCGCAACTGGTACAGGTAACTTAGTATTTTCAAATACTGCTACATTAAATTCGCCATCGTTAACAGGTAGTCCTGTTATTGGCGGTGTTACGTTAACTGGTGCAACTGGTAGCGGTAATATTGTTTTTAACAATGGACCATCGTTTTCTGGAACTGCGGCATTTACTAACATATCGACATCTGGATTAACATTAAGAAATGTTAATTTCATTGCAGTTGGTAGCACAAATACGTATGCAGTGAGTACTACAACCAGTTACAATGTGCTAGTAGTAAGTGCTACAGGGTTAACTGTAACTGTAACTATGCCTCCAAGTCCAGTTGACCAACAACTATGTAGCTTTACCGTTGCATCTAATACTATATCAACACTTAACATGACTGCCGGTCCAACAGTTATACCTCCATTTACAGGTACTAATAACGTGACATCAGGAACAGTATATCAATATGTATATCGTGCAAGTACAACTACTTGGTACAGAAACTAATAATGGAGCATAATTAATGCCATTAACAATCTGGACTCAACCTTCTGGATACACATTTAGTAATAATGGGCAACCATTTTTAGAACAAGTTGCGTTGAATATTGCATTACCGGTTGTTAATGATACCGGTGTAACTTACTCTGTAATTTCGGGTAGTTTGCCTGGCGGATTACAAATTGTCGGTAATCATATTAAAGGAAATCCGTTTGCAGTTAGTAGTGCAACAAATTATCAATTTTGTATTAGAGCAACTAAAGGTACGGATTTTGCTGACCGCACATTTAATTTAAAAATAAATGGAACAAATCCTCCAACATTTTTAACCAGTGCTGGAAAACTTCCAATTGGTCCTTCAAAACAATTATATGCATTGGATAGCACATACGTCAGTTATCAAATCGAAGCGTTCGATCTTAACATAGCATTGGGTAGTAATTTAAAATATTTTATTGCATCTGGCGACGGTGCATTGCCAAAAGGACTTACACTAAGCAATACAGGTTTAATTAGCGGATACGTCGAACCACAACTAATCTTAACCCCAGAAGCAGGTACTGGTGAATTTGACCAAGCATATTACGATAATGCTGGATTTGACTTTGCTTTAATTCCTACTGATGGTTTTGATAGCTATCAATACGATGATGTATTCTTTGATTACAATTTGCCAAGTACATTACCAAAAAGTCTAAATGCAAATTATCAGTTTAGAGTTACTGTAACAGATGGCGTTGCATTTGCACAAAGAGTATTCAGTATATTTGTTATCGGTAGTGATCAATTCCGTGCAGACAGTACAAGTTATGACGGCTTTGCAGGTAACTTTACAGCAGACTCCACATTTTTAAGAACACCAGTTTGGTTAAGCGATACTAGTTTAGGTATTTTTAGAGCTAATAATTATCTAACAGTTCCAGTATTACTATATGACAACACAGATGTTTTATTTCGTTTAGAAACAACTAACTGTGAAGTTTATGCTGTAACAAAACGTGTGTCATTGGCTGATAATATTGCTGGAAGTTATACCGTAACTGTTACAAATTTGTCAACTACTCCGAGTATTGGACAATATTTTACATTCGATAACTACGTTGAAAATGCAACTAGTCAAACATATCAGATTGCCAGTGTTACAAACTTAAACGATGGTTATTATAGATTAACAATTTCTACCCCATTGGCAATTAGTTTGCCAGATCTTATAGCATTTTATATTGGTACCCTAAGTGAATTACCCCAAGGTACACAATTTGATATCAACACCGGTGAAGTATATGGTACAGTTCCTTATCAACCAGCTATCACTAAAGTTTATACATTTACTATCACTGCTACAAGATTAAGTGCAAACGTCAACGACGAAGTTGTAAATCATAAAACATTTACAATTACAGTTCTTGGTAGTGTTACCAGTCAAATTACATGGACTAGTCCTAATAATTTAGGAACTATTCCTGCCGCATACATTTCAAATTTACGTGTGACTGCAACTACGAATGTGCCTAACAGCACTATTCTTTATACACTGACTAGCGGAAGTTTACCTCCAGGACTAACACTAAGTTTAGATGGCGAAATTGTAGGAACACCTAATCAGTATTATAATCCAAGTACTGGCGAACTAGGATTAACAACATTTGACGGCGGTACGTGTGTATTCGACTACGGTGAAACAACTGTAGATACAACTTATACCTTTACTGTAACTGCTAGTGATCAATATCAGTATAGTTCTTTACCAAAGACTTTTACAATTTCATTAAGTGCGCCTAATAGTGTTCCTTATAGCAACATTACAACACAACCGTTCCTAGCACCAACACAACGTAGTGCATGGAAGGCATTTATTAATGATTCAACTATCTTTACACCTAGTGATGTTTACAGAATTAGTGATCCAAATTTTGGAGTACAGACTAGTTTAACAATGTTAGTGTATGCAGGGATTGAAACCGAAGTGGCCGCGGCCTATGTCGGTGCAATGGGATTGGGATTTAAACGCAAACAATTTAAATTTGGCGAATTAAAAACTGCTACCGCTGTTGATCCTGTTACCGGAGAAAGTATCTACGAAGTTGTATATGTACAAATGATAGATCCGTTAGAAAGAAACGGCAAACATTTACCTTTAAGTTTTAAAACTAACAGTACCGAATCAGATACGATTACTGTCGACGAAAGTATTCTAAATGCAAGACCTTTGTATGAAATTACAGTAGATAGTAGCGGATACCAAGCTAGTAATCCAAATACCGATACATATTTCCCAAGTAGTATTACTAATTGGCAAGAAAGATTAAGTAATGTAGGGTTAACTGAACGCAATTACTTACCGTTATGGATGCGTAGTATACCATCCGGCGAAAAAGCTCAACTAGGATATGTGCTGTGTGTACCACTTTGCTTCTGTAAACCAGGTACAAGTAGCACTATTTTAACAAACATCCAATTTAGCGGGTTCAATTTTAACACGCTAGATTATACCGTAGACAGATTTACAATCTCTGCTGTCACCGGTTACACAAGCGATAAATACCTTATATTCAGAGACGATAGGATAACCGTATGACAAGTGCAATAACACCAAACACCATTTCAGCAAACTTTCCAGTAGAAGGACAGGATAATCCAAGCCAAGGATTTCGTACCAATTTTGGTGCAATCGCTAGCAATTTTACAACTGCGGCTTCAGAAATTTCTGCACTACAATCTGTAGCGTTATTAAAAGCTGATTTGGCTACACAATCAACTCCGGTTGTTAATAACTTACTTGGAAGCACTATCAGCAATGGTTTATATCAATTGTTTTCAGGAACAATGTATACTGCAAGCGGAGTTAGCGGTGCAGTTAACATTGACCTAAGTCAAGGTGCTGTTCAGAAATTTACATTGTCTGGAAACACAACATTAACATTTGCAACTACTGGTTCTACTACTGGTTTTCCAAACTACACAGGTGTTCCAGCAGTTTACAGTAGTGCAATTATTTTAATTCAAAGCGATGGCACAGGTGTTTATACTCCAACCTTTGCTACCACAGGCGGTACAATTGGTTACGATACAAGTTTTCCAATTAATCCAAGTACTGGAACACCGGGTATCAATGTTGGTGGTGAAAGTCTGGCGTCTGTTGCAGTATCCAATGCTGGATCAGGCTACACAAGTTTAGTTACAATTAGTTTTAGTGGTGGAAGTCCTTTAACTAATGCTATTGCTCCAACTGCTACTGCTTCATATACAGTTGTTGGTGCAAGTGCAACTAACTTAGGAATTTTTACTGCGGCTTCTACACTAAGTCCTACTATTGCTACAACCGGTGCAAGCGGGACAGGCGCTACTGCTACATTGACATTTGCAAATACTCAATCAACTAACGTACCACCATACGCTGTTGGACAAACTATTGTTGTTTCAGGTGTTACTCCAACTACCTATAACGGTACATTTATTGTTACTGCTTGTACATATAACTCAGTAAGCTATGCTAGTACTGCGGCAGGTAGTCAAAGTGTTGCTGGAACAATATCTGGAGGTGTTGCTGGTAACGGATATGCCCTCAATGACTTAGTTGCATTAAGTTCTAATACTAGTGTTATCTTTAGTGTTGAAACTTTGGCAACAACATTCACAGCAACAACCACATCTTCTAGTGCTACTTTAAATAATATTTACAATTTCACTAACTTAGTCACTGGTATGGCCATTAATGGTGTTGGTATTCCATCAAATACTACTATTTCAACAATTAACATAGGCTTCCCAGGTTCGATTATTATGAGTAACCAGGCTACTATTACAAGTTCTGGTAGTATTGTAGTTACATACACTAGCAATACAGGACCAATCGGAACACTAAGTTCATTCCCAACAGGCACTTTAGCAACCCCTGTGTCTGGCCTACGTTCATTTATTACATTAACAGGTGCTGGTTCTGGAGCAAGGCTAGCTGTAAATTGCGGATTAGGTGCAATTACTGTTACTAACCCAGGCGATGGCTATACTTCTGTTGCACCGACTGTTAGTGTTACAGGCGGCGGTGGTACTCTTGGACAAGCTACTGCTATTTTAACTAGCGGTACACAACTAAAAACTCAAATGGTTCAAGCGTGGACCATCAATGGCGGAGCGAATGTTTATCTACGTTACATGGGACAATACTAATGCATCCGTTAGTTAATGATTTACAGGAAATGAAGGATTCCGAAATCGATGCTAAGATCAATGATCTTACTCAAAAATATTTTATGACTAGGAATCCTGGTCTCCAAGCTCAAATGGTTAGCGTTTTGGAGACATATCGCGAAGAACAACGCAAGCGTCAACGTCTTGCTTTGGAAAAGATGATGGCTAACCGTGATAAAAGTCTTGACAAACTAATCAACGTCAAGTAAACTACAGGCTATGCGCCTAGATAAATTCGGTAATCCTATTTTTAATTCATTAGATATATTCAAAGCCCTCTATCAGGGTAAATTAACCAATCTCAAAGATCTTACAGTAGATTATACTGAGGATATTGAGCAGTTAGAGCAAACTGCTGGATTTACTTTCCAAAGATTTAACGAGCAGTTGGAATCTATCGATATTGCAGACTTCGATCAAGCACTTCAAAGTGATTGGTTTATGCCTGCCGAGTACAGAGATTTTGATGTAGAAGATTGGTGCTTGCAACGCTGTACTACAGACGAGCAACGTAATCGTGTTCGAGACGAAATGGCGGCTTATAATGAACGCGGTATGCTTCCGTTGTTGCAATGGTGCAAACATTTTGTAGATACTTGTAATGAAAATGGTATAGTTTGGGGTGTAGGCCGCGGATCTAGTGTGGCGAGCTTTGTATTATTCTTATTGGGTGTTCATCAAATAGATTCAGTCAAATATAATTTAGACTGGCAGGAATTCCTGAGATAAGTAGTACTATAATCGAGGAGATTAAAATGGCAAGTAAACAAATTTATAAAACAGCAAGAGGCAAGGAAGTCGACATGATTAAACTTGTTAAGCAAAATGAAATGGCCGTTGCTGTAGGAAATGCAAAAGTAAATGCCCGTGGCGATAAACTAGGCCCAGGCGGACAAATTGTCAAACGCAGAGAAGAAATTATTGCAGAAGGCGCAGGCTCTGGCATTCCAAACCAAGTAAACGTTCGTCCAGAACCAACACCTACACCCGCACCTGCTTCTACAAAGAAGAATATTGCAAATCAAGATCCGGAAGGAAATGAGTAATGGCTGAATCAAAAGGTGTAGGTTGGGAAGGCATCAAGCCTAAAGTAACAGGCAAACTAATCCCAATCCGTGACAACGTTCTTATTACCGATATGGAATTCGGTGAAAGAAAACTTGGTATGTTTGTATTACCAAGCGATGATGGTAAGAGCGAAGGTGTTCGCCATCGTTGGGGTCGTGTTTATGCAATCGGTCCTGAACAAAAAGATGTTAAAGTCGGCGATTGGATCTTACTAGAACACGGTCGTTGGACACGTGGTATTACTGTAGTTGAAGAAGATGGTTCAGAAATTACTGTTCGTCGTGCAGATATCAATGCCATTCTAATGGTTAGCGATGAAAAGCCCGGCGAGAACTATATGAATACATATGGTGCTCATTCAAAAGTTCAACACCAAGAATGGGATCCTGCACAGTTCTCCGGTCCGCAGTTTTAATTAAATTCACCAAACTATTACAGGACTATTGACTAGTCCTGTTTTCACCTGTACAATAAAGAAAACTAAGGAATCTTATGAAAGAATTATGGGTAGAAAAATATCGTCCTAAAACAATAGACGGTTATGTTTTTAGAGATGCACATCAAAAAGAACAAATTGAAAAGTGGATTAAAGATAAAAGCATTCCGCATTTATTGTTAAGCGGTAATGCAGGTATTGGTAAAACTACCTTGGCTAAGATTCTCTTTAATGAATTAGAAATTAACGATTTAGATATTTTAGAAATTAACGCAAGTCGTACTAACTCAGTTGAAGATGTGCGTGATAAAATTGTAAACTTTGTCCAAATGATTCCGTTTGGTGATTTTAAGATTGTCTTACTAGATGAAGCAGATTATTTGTCTCCAAATGCTCAAGCGGCATTGCGTGGAGTTATGGAAGAGTATCACACTACTGCACGTTTTATTCTTACTTGCAACTATCCTAATCGTATTATTCCTGCCTTACATAGTAGATGTCAAGGATTTCATATTGAAAGGGTGGACATTACAGAGTTTACTGCTCGTGTTGCTACTATCCTAGTAGAAGAAAATATTGATTTCGATTTAGATACACTAGATTCTTTTGTCAAAGGAACTTATCCAGACTTGCGTAAATGTATCAATACCGTACAGATGAATAGTATGGATGGTAAATTGCACAGTCCTGAAAAAGGAGACACTGGACAAGCTGATTATAAGATTCAAATGGTTGAATTGTTTAAGGCAGGCAAGATTAGCGAAGCGAGAAAACTAATTTGTGGTCAAGTGCGTCCAGAAGAAATGGAAGAAATTTATCGCTGGTTGTATGACAACATCGAAATCTTTGGTGACGATGCTACACAAGAAAAAGCCATATTGCATATCAAAGCTGGAGCAACTGATCATACATTATGTATTGATCCAGAAATTAACCTAGCCGCTACACTAGTTAGATTAAGTCATCTGTAATGATCAAGTATTACCCTGTACCTATTACGGATCACGATTCGATATTAGGCAAAGATTTTAATTCAAATTTTGAAATAGAGATGAAGGAGTATTATGCTCCTTTCATCAAAAAGAACCGTAAAATACAGCTAGCTAAAGAAACTTGGGAGTATGGTGTTGCAGATAGTATTCCGGGAGCCGATTGGAAAGGTTCTGGTAATAGTGTTGTCGATGTTAAGGCACCCACGGCAGACTTGGATGTTAAAGGGCTGAGTTGTTCTAAATTAGGTAAGGAAACTACAGAGGCAAGTTTTTTACAAAATTTAGCAAAAGGTGCAGACGGATATAGTACTGCATGGGCTAATAGAGATTGGGTTACTCTTAAAAAGATTTTTGTCGATCCACTAGAAGGTAAACATAAAGATACAAAAAATTTACACTTGCTAGTTGTTGTCCGAACTAAAGATGATCTTGGAGTTCATTATGGTTTATTAAAAGCAGAAACTAATCCATTAGACGAAGCACAATTCTTATCAGAAATGACACAGCATGCCGGACGTAGTGTATCTATTCCTATGATAGATCCAACATTTGGTCGTACTTATATTTGTATAGCAAAACGTAGATTAGAAATTAGGATTGATACAGCAGGGTTTGGTCCTTACTTACAATTTTCTCATTACTCAAAATGAAAACCGCCCCTTGAGGCGGTTTTTACTGGACTGGATAGTTAACTATCAATCTCCATACACAGCTAACACCTCCTTCACTGCGTTATGGCGTTCAATGTCCTTGGCATCAAATTGTACTATGTCAAGATGTTTTAGTACAGGATGTCCATCTAATAATTTACAAAAATCAATCAAGCCATTATCTTTTAATCTATCAGCTTGAGCTAAATCGCCTGTCACTACCATCTTAGACCCTTCTCCTAAACGGGTCAGTAGCATCTTCATTTGATTTACTGTGGCATTTTGCATTTCATCTGCTACGATGTATGCGTTTTTGAATGTGCGTCCACGCATGTACGCAAGTGGGCTTATCTCAATAACTCCATCCTCCAGCATTTTGTTAATGTCTTTTTGTTGATAATAATCCAAGAAGACGTCAAATATAGGTCTTGTCCATGGTGCCATCTTTTCATTTAAGTCACCTGGTAAAAATCCTAAATCTTCATCTACGGAAACGGCGGGTCTTGTCACGACGATTTTGTCAACGATACCATCTTGGTACATCTTAATACCGTGCTGAACTGCTAGCATGGTTTTACCCGTGCCGGCTGGACCAATAGCAAAAACTATGCTTTTACTATCGTCTTGTAGTTTCTGGATATAAGTTGCTTGATTAGCATTTCGTGGGTGTAAACTCACGCGATGCTTCTTTTGGGGAAGGTATTGCGGAAAATCGACAATGTTAACTTCTGATGTAAAACGCTTTTTCACTCGTTGTTTACTCATCTAGTTGTGCTCCTACTCTTACTGTAAAAGTAGGACTTGTAGTGACCGCCTTTGATAACTACAGAGGTCCTACACTATTATTTAACGTATTCCTAAAATAATAAACTGATACTGTATGATTTCAAACCAGCTAAATAAGTGTAGAAGACTCTAGGATTGACAAATGCACCACGACATATTAGATGTTATTAAAAACATACAAGAACTATACGAAAACAACAGTAGCCTTGCGGTTTTAAAGGACTTTGAACGTGTTTTCGAAGAGATGGACGTATACGTATATGAAAACTGGATCGATGGTGAATTAGCATATGGCCCTAAAGTAGACCGTCATTGGATCACAGCTGGCTTTATGTGGCCTAAAGATAAGATGCCTAATCCTGTTGCAGGTAAGCGTTTAATGGAATTAGGTTGCAAAGTAACATATCAAAAAAGCCATTTGTTAGAACCACGTAAAATTAAGAGCCCACAAGATTTACGTCCTAATAGTAAGAAGGGTAAATTAGATCGCAAGCCTATTTGGATTGTTGAAGTACAAATGCCTAAACATATTGCATTTGAAATTTATCAAGGTTATATGCATAAGATGAAAGGTAAGAGCGATGACAAGATGTTGACTAACGATAAAGGTCATCAGTCCGCTCAAACACAACAAGCACCGGCTCCAGCACCAGCGCCAGCACCTGCTGGAGCACCTGCACCAGGCGGAGCACCAGCAGGTGGAGCACCAGGCGGAACAACTCCAGGTGGAGCACCAGGCGGAGCAGTGGCATGAAGTTAGATGAAAATTTAAGAGCAGGTGATTTAAGAAACTTAGTTAAAAAAGTTTTTGACATCGATGCCTACAAAAGTAAAATTGGTGAAGACGAAGACATTTGTGTTTTAAGTTTCACTGTTGACACAGAAGAACCTGCCAAAGATTTAGAAAATTTCTTTGAAATGGGTTACCCATTTGTTTTAGATTCAGATGTAACTCCTGGTGAGTTGGATGACGGCAAATATCGTGTTTATGTCGAACTTGAAAGAACTCGTCACATTGGTAAACAGATTTTTGAATTAATTGAAGGTGTTAAAAAACTAACAGGCATGGAAGACATGCGCTTTCGCTATTTTAAAAACTTTAAAAGCGAACCAGCTACCCTTGAAAATTTAAGTGCGGCTGTTCCTAAAGATAAAAATTCTTATAAAGTAGCAAGCCAAGAACATCCTTTAAATAATTTTAGCGAATTCTTTAAACGTAGTTTTGCAGATAGTATTGTTGTTCTTGATGAAAGCATTACATTTAAAAGAAAATTCAGCGGTGAAGTAACATTTAACATATTAGAAAGCGGACCTAAAGCAGTAATACATAGCACAATTAAAGGTCCAGTTTTATTAGAAAGCAAGGACATGGCAGAAGTCATGTTCTTAACAAAAGTTATCGGAAACTATAACATAGTTAAAGTCAAAGATACATTTATATTTGAAAACGGCGATTGGGCTGTTGCACTAGAGAGGAAATAATGGCAGATTCATTTGATTTCGATTTTACACTACAACAATTTTCAGAAATTGTATTGCGTAACCCCTATGCTGATCATTGGCACGAAGCGTTATGCAAAGTATTGCCTGATTATGATATTACAAGCAAGATGCGTGTAGCACATTTCTTAGGACAAACAATGGTTGAATCAGCGGGCTATACTGCAATTCAAGAGAATTTAAACTATCGTCCAGAAACATTAATGAAAGTATGGCCTCACTATTTCCCAACAATGGAAATAGCTAACCAGTATGGCCATCAACCAGAAAAGATTGCTAACAGAGCATACGCTAATCGTATGGGCAATGGTCCTGAAGAGTCAGGCGATGGTTGGAAGTTTTGTGGTCGCGGTCTAATTCAGATTACTGGTAAGGACAATTATAGTCGTTTTGCCGAAAGTATCGATACACCGCTAGATCAAGTTCCAGAATTTTTAAGCACTTTTGAAGGTGCTATTCAATCAGCTTGCTGGTTCTGGGAAGCTAACAACCTAAATGCACTTGCAGATGCAAATGATACACTAGCATTAACTAAAAAAATTAATGGTGGTACATTGGGTCTAGCAGAACGTACAAATCATACACAACATGCATTACAAGTACTAGGTGCTTAATATGTGGCAATTTCAATGGATGTTAAGTCTTATTCCTGATGCGATTTTAAATTGGATCTACTGGGCTATAATTGCCGTAGGTCTTACAGGTATGATTGCAAGTTGGGTTGGAAGACTAATTCCATTCTACGGCAAATACGCAGGAATATTAAAACCTATTGGAATTGCATTAGTAATTTTAGGCGTATGGTTACGTGGCGGGTATGATGTCGAAATGGCATGGAAAGCGAAAGCGGCTGATCTTGAATCTAAAGTAGCCGTGTCTGAACAAAAAAGTAAAGATGCTAACGAACAATTAAACAATGCATTAAAAGGAAAAACTAAAGTGATCCATGATGTGCAAGTTGTTGTTAAAGAACATATTGTACATGATGCTTCAGTAATAGATGCAGAATGTAAACTTGCACCAGAAGCAGTTAAAGATCTCAACGAAGCCGCATCAAACAAAATAGGCGATGTAAAATGAAGCGTTTATTAATTATTTTGTCTATTGTTATACTTGCAGGATGCAGTACGGCCGTTCCTGTACAACGTCATTTTCCAGACGTACCAGAAGATATGAAACAAAATTGTCCAGAAATAAAATTAATTCCGCCTGGAACTACCAAATTGAGCGAAGCAGTTGAAGTAATTAGTGAAAACTATGGAAGTTACAATGAGTGCAGAGTTAAAATAGATGCATGGATCGAGTGGTATAGTACCCAACAAAAGATATTTGATAGCGTCAAATAAATAGTAGTATAAAATTAGGAGCGAGCATGTCAGAAGAACACATGAGTCAAAGCGAAAAGAAAAAAGAAGATTGGATGAACAGTAAATGGCGTCCGATGATGGGCTGGATGTATATGCTAGTCTGTACTATGGACTTTGTAGGATTTCCAATCCTATGGAGTTTGTTACAAGCGATGTCGCATGGACAAGTTAATAGTCAGTGGCAACCGTTAACACTTCAAGGTGCCGGTTTATTCCACGTTGCGATGGGTGCAATTATTGGTGTAAGTGCATACGGACGTACACAAGAAAAATTAAATGGCGCTAACAATGGCGGGTTAAGTATGCCAACTAATGCTGGAACAACATATACTCCACCTGCACCAATAACTCCAGTAGCAACTCCTGCTCCTGTAGTAACTCCAACACCAGTAGCAACACCTGCTCCTGCTGTAACTGCACCAACTAGTTCGGTACCAGCACCAACTTTTAGTAGTACAGGGCACAAAGTATTCCCAGCAAGCCCACAACCAGCACTATAAGGAAATTGAAATGAAAAAGTTTTTAATTGCGTTAAACATTGTAGTTTGGAGTATTGTATGTTTCGAAGTAGCACATGCAGAACCAGCTAAAAAACCAGTAGCCGCAAAGAAGGCTCCGGCCAAAAAAGAAGTTAAACATCACAAAAAATTCGAAGGCGAAGCAATTCCGACAAAGAAAAAGTAATTCAAAATCTTGACAGGCTTCATTTAAGATAGTATAATTACTATATTATTTGGAGCTTTTTTACGACTATGACTGATTACTACCAAACACTAGGTGTTAGCGAAACTGCTAGCCCAGACGAAATTAAAAAAGCCTATAGAAAATTGGCTAATCAGCATCACCCCGACAAAGGTGGGGATCAAGCCAAATTCAAAGATATTAGTGTTGCATACGAAACTTTAAGCGATGCACAAAAGAAAGCAGAGTACGACCATCAACGTCAGTATGGTGGACAACAATTTCACTTTAATACAGGGAATCCATTCCAAGGCGGTTTTGATCCGTTTGGAGGTGCGTTTGCCGGAGCATTTCCTCAAGGACATCCATTTGAACATATTTTCGGACGTCAGGGCGGATTTAGACAACCACAACGTAATAGAGATCTGAACATTCAATGCACAATAAGTTTTTTAGATTCTTATAACGGTAAACAAGTAGAAGCCAACTATCGATTACCAAGTGGAAAGAACCAGAATGTAGTTATTAATATTCCGCCAGGTGTGAATAACGGAGATACCATTCGTTATCCAGGACTAGGTGACGATAGTTTGCCAGGTGCACCTCGCGGTAATCTTAATGTTACTGTTTTAGTTCAAGCAGATCACAGATACGAACGTAGAGGTGATGACATTTATCACGCTGTAGAAATTACTCCAATCGAAGCTATGGTTGGTTGTAAAAAACAAGTTAGCAATTTAGCAGGGCAAATGTTAGATTTAGAAATACGAGCAGGTATAGAACATGAAACTGAATTTGCAAGCGGTGGCAATGGCTTTCCAAATGTAAATACTGGGTACAGAGGACGGTTTGTTACAACTGTGAAAATTAAAGGAACACCTGTTATTGATCCAGTTATCGTAGCTCAACTGAAAGATATAGATGCTAAAATTAGTCAAAGAACCTGATCCCATATTAAAACAACGTGCCGAAGATTGGGACTTCGGCTTAGACGCCAATGCCGATCAAGTCGAAGACGAAATGATCGATATTATGATTGCAAATAACGGAATAGGACTTGCGGCAAATCAAGTTGGTTTGCTAAAAAGAGTTTTTGTTATTAAATTAGAAAACGGTCGTAGATTGGCAATGTTTAATCCTCGTGTTGTTTCAGCCAGCGAAGAACAACAAACAGACGAAGAAGGCTGTTTGAGTTTTCCAGATTTGTTCATAACTGTTAATCGTCCAAAAACAATTGATGTCGAGTTTCTTGACAAAAATGCACAAGAGTGTAAAATGACATTAACAGGTATTACAGCTAGATGCTTTTTACATGAACTGGATCACTTAGATGGTATCTGTTTTACAGAAAAAACAAGTATGCTAAAATTAGCAATGGCCCGTAAGAAACAACAAAAGATAAGGAACTATAATGGTCGAACCAAGTGATAACTTACAAGCAGTTTTCGAAAATGCTATCGATAGTGCTAAAAAATTACATCACGAATACTTAACAATTGAACATTTATTGTTTGCAATGTTGGGCGAAGATAATTTTAATGGTATTATTAAAGGATTTGGAAGCAACGTAGATGCTCTCAAAACTAATTTACAAGATTATCTACAAAATAAATGTGCAGAAATTACTGTACAAGATGTTGTAATCAAACCTAAAAAGACGCAAGCTGTCGAACGTGTACTTAACCGTGCATTTACACAGGTTTTGTTTAACGGACGTCAGCGTATTGAACCTACAGATGTGTTTATTGCCATGATGGGCGAGAAACGTAGTTGGGCATATTTTTATATTCACCAAGCTGGCATTGATAAAGATAAGTTTGCTGACTATTTAAACAATACAGTCGAGGAAGACGAAGCAAGCAATGATCCAGCACCGGGAGATGCTGGTAGTGGACGAGCACTTGCATCGTTTACAACTAACCTTAACGAAGCAGTTAAGAAGAATAAAATCGATCCAGTGATTGGACGAGTAGACGAATTAGAAAATATTGCACTTGCAATGGGGCGTCGTAGTAAAAACAACGTAATCCTTGTTGGAGATCCTGGTGTAGGCAAGACGGCTATAGCCGAAGGTCTAGCATACAACATAGTTAAGGGCGCAGTTCCAGATTTCCTCAAGGATTATACTGTTTATAACTTGGACATCAGTGCTATGTTAGCAGGTAGCAAGTACCGTGGAGACTTTGAAGAACGATTTAAAATGGTTCTAAAGGCTTTGGCTAAGAAGGGCAAAACTGTCTTGTTTATCGATGAAGCACACATGATCAGCGGTGCTGGTAGTGCAAGCAATAGTGCCAACGACCTTGCTAATATGATGAAGCCTGCGTTGTCTAAGGGCAATATTAAAGTTGTTGCTAGTACAACATGGGAAGAATATCGTAAACACTTCGAAAAGGATCGTGCGTTGATGCGTCGATTCCAACGCATTACTGTTGACGAGCCTACACAAGAAGTAACACTACAAATTCTTAAAGGTATTAAGAAGTATTATGAACAATTCCATAATACTAAGATTAAAGACGATGCATTGCAAGCCGCAATTAAATTGTCAGTTAAGTATCAAACAGATAAAAAGTTACCAGATAAGGCAATTGACCTAATCGACTTGGCATGCAGTCGTTTTAATTTGAAACTTTCAGAGGATCGTATTATCACTGAACGTGAAATTCAATACGAACTTTCTAAAATTGTTAACATGCCCGAAGAAAAGATTATGGAAACAGAAAGTTCCAACTTGTCTTCGCTACAAGATAATCTAAACAAGGAAGTTTATGGGCAAGAGCTTGCATTGACTGAAGTTGTTGATAAGATTATGGTTGCACAAGCTGGTCTTAAGACTGAAAATAAACCAGTCGGTAGCTTTGTATTCATGGGGCCTACTGGAACTGGTAAGACTGAGACAGCTAAATCGCTTGCTAAACACTTGGGTGTTAAACTATTGCGTTTTGATATGAGTGAATATCAAGAGAAACACAGTATTAGTAAGTTAATTGGTAGCCCACCAGGATATGTTGGCTTTGAAGAAGATGCTGGACAGTTGATTACACAAGTTCAAGAAGCTCCTAATGCTGTATTGTTGTTAGACGAAGTTGAAAAAGCACATCCAGATGTAATGACTGTGTTGTTACAATTAATGGACAATGGTTTTATTACCGGAAGCAATGGTAAGAAAGCAGACTGCCGTAACATTATCCTTATTCTTACTACTAATGCTGGTGCTCAAAGTGCTGAGAAGAACGCAATTGGCTTTGGTAAACAAGATAAAGACTACAGCGATGCAGACTTGAAGAAGTTTTTAACTCCAGAATTCCGTAATCGTCTAGACGGTGTTATTACATTTAATAAACTTGGCAAAGATACAATGGTTAAAATTGTTAACAAGTTTGTTGATGAGCTTAAAGATCAAGTTAAAGATAAAGGTATTCGTATTAAGATTAACAAAGATGCTATCGAATGGTTAATTGAAAAAGGATTTGATAGCAAAATGGGTGCTCGCCCATTGCAACGTGTTATTGACAAGGAAATTAAACGTGACCTTGCTAAACTCATGTTGTTCGGCGATTTAAAATCAGGTGGTTGGGCTACTATTACAGTTGATAACGATAAGTTGGTTATTGTTGCTAAAGCTAAAGAACCCAAAGTTCCGCTATTAACTGTTGATTCAACTATAGAACTAGTTACATTGCCAGATGGAGTATAAGACCACTACACGCTTATTTAGAGGAAAATACCAATACAAGATTGTGTTGGTATGTTCCGGCGCGAGTTATTTTAGAAATGACCTGGATAGTGCGCTTGATACCTTAAAAAAGATTACATTAACTGCTAAATCTCACCATATTAAGACTCAAGAGGACTTGGACTACGCATTTAAACTACATAATGCATTAAGCAAAATGAAAGACATAGATGTTCGTGTCGAAAGTCCTTGGATCAGTATCTATACTAACAACAAAAAAGATACAGAAGTACTAGCAAAGATTAGCGAAGATAATGTGAAATATATCAGTGTTCCTGCCGGTAATTTAGAAGAAGGAACGGTGCTAATGCCTAAGATGGACTTTGAATTCAGAGTTACATTGGGCAAAACTACGCAAGAACATAGTGCATTTATCGAATGGGCTGAGACAAATCCTAAAGTTAAACTCACTAAGAGTTGCATTAAGGACTTGCTAAGACCGCGCACATGGGGTGGAAAACACTTCTATATCACAGGTAACAACAATCTTTTACTAGCAAAAATGCACTTGGGCGGCAGTATTGCTAAAGTAGAGCGCATTGTTAAAAAATAAACTCGTAGTAAAAGCGATAAATACTCTAACCGCAGAGTTTTCTGCTGATTTATTTTAACGGGCTTAAAAATGCGTATACGTGAACTATTTGAAGGTTCTTTTTTTAAAGATTCTGACTTTGTAATGCCAAGAGAAGATGGCTCCCGTGAGATTAACTATGACCTTGCAGAAGACCTAGTACATTTCATGGAAAACGATGATCATTGCTATCGTCGTTATTTGTACCCAGCTTTAAGTGAATTTTTAGATTTAAAAGAAGGTAAGAAAGATCCTAAACCCGAAATCTTTAAAAAGGCTGTTGAAGAGTCTTATAAAGTTTATATTAAAAAATTTCCTATTCGTGAACTTCCAGACGACATAAACGAAGATACACTTAGCCAGGCATGTGAAAAATTGTATGACGAACATACAACACATCATTCTAACGGACGTTATAAGGACTAAATGTGTTTTTAAGAGAGCTATTTTTTCGTCAATCATCTGCTATCAATGAAGGCGGCAACCTAAGTATCGGCGATGCAGAAAAAGGCGAGCCAGTACACTACGCAGATAAAATTAATTTAGAAGTACATAACCGTACATACATGGTTGGACTTCTAAATAAGTTGCTACACGACATTAATGCGGCGTTCCATAAACAAACTAAAAAGAATTTATGGGAACCTAAACTACTATCTAGTAAAGAATTCCTAAGCGGAAGTAGTTTACACTTTTTTAATACAGAAGGTATTAGTGACGAAGAGTTTGCTAAACATAAACCAAAAGTTGGCGACATCGATACACAATGCGATAGAGATTTAGAGCCATTAGTTAAAGATTTTTTAACAAAACATACAAATAAAAAAATAGGCGATACAACTTTTTTAGGGTTTGGTGCAGGTAACGAACAATATAACGGTCTATTCCAGTTTGCTAATCCTCCAATTAAAATTCAAATCGACTTTGAATTTGGAGGATACGAAAACGGAGTTCCTAATGATTGGTTCAAGTTTAGTCACAGTTCTGAATGGAGCGATGTAACTAACAATGTCAAAGGTGTATTTCACAAATATCTTTATCGAGCATTAGCAGGTGCGATTAAAGTACACGCTCATGTTAAAACTTCTGCTGGACGTGGTAAGGCTAAGGTCACAAACGTAGCACCAGATCATGTTTCAAAATATTCGTTTGGTGTATCAGGTAAGCAAGGCGGTGGTCTAAGCGAACCTTACGGACCGGCAGATGACGAAAAAACTGGTGAACCCCAGACATTACCTCATCCAGAAAATCCGCAACAACAATTACCGGTGGTGCAACCAGTAGCCGCACCAGAACGAGCATACGACCAAAATTTAGCAAGTCAGTTTAAAAAACTGTTTTTAAGACACAATCCTAACGCAGAGCCTAGTCCAGAAGATTTAAAATTACAATGGAGTTTTTTAGGTACTGTTGATTTAATAGGAAAATATCTAAATCAAAAAGAACAACAAGAAACAGTACAACGTTTCTTTGAAATTTTATTTGAGCCAGGTGCTCAAATGATTGAACGTGACGATCCACAGGGCGATGCCGCAATTAAGTTTTCTGCCGTTGATCAGATGTTAGAAAAACTTGGATTACAAAATCTAAGACCAATTGCTGTTGAAATGGCAAAAGAATATGAAGGCGAATTTTTAGATTTAGAAAAATTCAAACGTGAATATCAGCCAACACAAGATCAAGCTGGTAAGAAGTTACAATACGGCAAGCATAGAAAAGACGCAATTGCCGCAGGTACGTGGCCAGACTGGAGAAGTCCAGCTCAACCAACTGAACAAATTAATGAGGCAGAAGTTAAAGCTCAACTTAGAAAAAATATGCCTCATATGAAAGATCTAAAAGCTATTGACTTCTTAGATCTAGTAGACGAATTACATCAAGGTAACGGACAATTCCATTTAAAAAATATTCCGTTAAACGTTAAAGTAGACGGATTCGGTGGACGTTTTGGTAAAGACTCAGAAGGCAAGCCTTTCATGGGTACTAGTAATACTGCTCCTCGATATGAAGCAAGTTTTTTAAAATATCATCAAGCTAAAGGTACGCAAGATCCTGAAATCTTAGGCCGTGCTAAAATGTTTGACGACTTGTTTAACGAAATGATTAAAGCAGTTAAACTAGTCGACGATGCCGCAGGCCCAGAGTTGCTTATGAATAAGCAAGTAACTTGCGAAGTATTGTTTTTACCATTTGCCACAGAAACTCCAGAAGGCAAATTAAAATTTGTAGGTATACACTACGACAAACTTCCTAAAGGTGTACAATTAGCACTAGTACCATTCCGTGTAGCAGATGCAACTACTGGTGAAGATGTTCCAGATGCTGGCAAGATTATTAAAACTATTACTAGCATTGGACAGCAAGGAAGTGTAATGTTCATTAGTAATTCACTTACACAAAATAAACCTTTAGATGTAACTGAAATTATCAATGTTCTAGATAATATTGATGAACTTAAACGCATTGTTTCAGATACACACGGCAAACGTGACCGTGCTAGTGTACAATTAAGAAAAGAAGTTGAAGAAAAACTAGCTCCTGTTAAATTAGAATTAGAAAAAGCAATTATCAACGATCCAAATATCGTTGGTAAAGACTTGTTAGGTAAAGACTATGAAGGTATTGTTATTAATAGTCGATTAGGTCCTATTAAAATTACTAGTCAAGAACAGCGAGATGTTATTAGTGCTAAACTAGCCGCTAAGGCAAGTGCAAGACAAGAGCGTCCTCGCGAAAATTCTAACAAAACAGCAGTAGTAGCCATCGGGTCTTTTGTTGGACATATTGGACACGAACAGTTATTTGATTATACGATTAAAAAAGCACAAGAAGTAGGTGGTGATCCATACTTGTTTATTGGAAATGCTGAAGGTAAAAATGATCCAATACCAACAAGTGTAAAAGTACAAACATGGCATAAAATGTATCCGCAATATGCAAAACAGATTAGTACTGTTACGCACGAAGGCGGTACATTAATGCAAAAGATTAAGCATGAATTAATTAATCCGTTGCCAGGAAAACCTCCACGTTACGATAATATTATTATTATGGTCGGTGAAGATCAAGCAGGCATGAATATTGCCAATGCATTAATGAAATCTGTTAATAAATTCCAAGGCTACGAACACGTTAAAGTTAGTTTAGAAGCTACTCCACGCGGCACTGGTATGAGTTTTAGTCAATTAAGAAATATTCTTAAAGATCCTAAAGCTACACCACAACAACAACTAGCGTTATGGGAAAAAGGGTTCGATGTTAAAAAATTAGGTCGCGAATGGATTTTACATTTAATGGACATAACACGTAAAGGCATGGGGATTGCTAAACCGCACACTTCTCCTAGCGGAGTTCGTACTAATATGAGTCCAAAAGATGACGACTATGCTATCAATTATGGTCCTAAAGGTCTGGCTAAACCTAAACACCCAGCTCATAATCCGCCTGCCGAAGAACCGCTAAATATAAAAGAAGCAAATTATTGGATTAGAAAAATGAGAGCTAGAGACTTTATTAACGAGGGTGATATACACGCTGACTTTACAAAGATGGATACCGATGCCGCTTCTGCCGCTATCAAGGGCGGATTAAGTATACCAGGCATTAGTCAAAACAAATCTAACGGAAGTCCTTATCAAGGTTATCGCTTTGGTATTGCTATGGCTGTTGCAGACGGTAAAGGCACTAACCACATTCCTCCAGCAGGACCTATGGCTGGAGATCCTTTGCTATCAGTATTCACAGATGAAGAATACGAAATAATCCAACAGGCCGCTAAAGATACGCTAGCTGGTCCAATTAAAAAATTAAGCAGTATGCGTAGCGAAGAAGTAGCCGATACAAATAAAATTAGTCCTGTTGCAAAAGTAAAACGCAACAAGTATGGTGTATAATGAGAGCAAAAGAATTTATTTCTGAAAACAAAGGCCAAAAAGTTATATACAAGGCCAAAGATCACACTCACGGAAAGTTAGGAGTGCCTAACGACGGAGATCCGCATGATGTTCACAGCCGTTCAGAAGGTAACACAGAATACGGAAGTGCTCGAGATAAACTAAATCCAGAACAGTTCAATGCTATGCCAGGACCGATCGGTGTTGAAATCGATAATAACCCTTACGGTATGTATCGTTTAGGTGTTAGTATTGCGGCAGGCGATCGTAATATTCCAGGTAAAGACCGTTTAGGTCAAGAAGGTCTGATCATGCCATTTAGTCCTATAGAACACGACTATGTTGTACAACAGGCTAAACGACATGGACTTAAAGTTGATAGACTAGGAACTCCTACTAGCGATGAACCTGGACAAAATAATACAGTAAGCCCAGTGGCTAAACCTAAAAGAAACAAATACGGTATATAATGGAACATAACAAGTATCATTTAGCTCTTAAAACAGCATTTGCTAGTGAATTTAGTTTTTATCTAAAGGCACATAACTTCCACTGGAACGTAGAAGGTCCGTTGTTCACACAACTACACGGATTATTCGGAACTATATACGAAGAAGTATACGGAAGCATAGATACATTTGCAGAACAATTACGTGCATTACAAATATACACACCTGCAAGTTTACAAAAGTTTAGTATGCTAACTAATGTTCGTGACGAAAACGAAGTTCCAGATTTTCAAACAATGTTGCGTGAATTACTAGAAGATAGCGAAAAAATGGCTAATATTTTCCGTATTACTTTTGAAATGGCAGAACAAAATGGCGATCATGGATTAAGCAATTTCTTAGCCGACCGTCAAGATGCACATAAAAAGCATAGCTGGATGTTAAGAG
>Ga0316218_1000505_pt1 | contig 53414 bp, 59 predicted proteins | sample TBH18003metaG_FD_203634 | JGI IMG/M metagenome (GOLD analysis project Ga0316218, IMG submission 203634) | Freshwater microbial communities from Trout Bog Lake, Wisconsin, USA - TBH18003 | ecosystem: Environmental > Aquatic > Freshwater > Lake > Hypolimnion/Profundal zone | place: USA: Wisconsin... | reverse complement strand
CGGCCTGCTTGCCATTGCCGCCGATGCCTCCGGCGTTAGGCGATCCGCCCTGTGCTATGCCGTTGTTGGTGCAGCTGGTGCCAGGGTGGCCCCTGTCTATGCCACCGCATCCGCCTCGCCCGGCGTCTAGATCGGTCCTGTAGTTGTTGCTGGGAGAACCTCCGCCGGCACCGGCTATGATCAGCGGCGTAGTGCCGCGATATATCGCCGTTGCCCCACCGCCTCCCGCGCCGATGCAATCGCTGCCTCTGGGATCTCGTCCCCTCTTGCCAGCCAATCCTCCGCCGCCCACCAACACCGTCAGGGTCTCTCCCGGTATCACCGGTATGGTGGCCTGTATGAAGGCACCGGCTCCGCCCGGGAAGCATCTGGAAACACCGTTGAGATCGCTGGCGCCGCCACCGCCGGCTCCCCATACCTTCACCGTGATGAGGCTCACGTTCTCCGGCACGGTGTAGCTGTAGCTGGTGTTTGGCGTGTTATAGGTGGCTGATTTGACGGATTGCTTGTCCACGCCTGGGAAGGTCTGGGGGGTGTAATCTATGGTCTCCTGGGCGGCATGCGTCTTGGTGTCCCACACCATCACGTTGGACTGTGATGACATCGTGGCCGCCCATCCGGCTGGATTCTTTATCCATGTGCCGTCCGTACCGTTTCCTATGTTAACGGTGTCGAATCTCAGCACGTGGCTGTCGGCGGATAGATACACGTTGCTGGTGATGGGTGGACCGTTGTAGCTGTTTGAGCTGCTGATCACCGCCCCGTCTATGTATGCCGTCAACCTGTTGTCGCCTTGGTAGGTGAACGTGTAGTATCCCGCCTGCGGTGTGTCAAACTGCCTGTAGCTGGTCTGCAGCGTGTCTTGGTGGGCGCTAACGCCGGTGTCCACCCACACGGCATATTGGTCCATGAACGTGCTCCAAGTGGGCCACGTCACGGGGAACACCCCCGGGCAGTTCAGCAGCTCTGGTGGTGTCGCAGCCTCCGGATATGCGTAGGTTGAATATATGGGCGTGTATAGTGCGCCTAGGTCGTAGTATCCGCCACCGGTGATGAACCCATCGCCGTCCTTGGTGATGTCGTATGCGTTTATGTAGACGTTGCCGGCCGCAGCCAGAAGATTGCTGATGAACCCATCCGAGACGCTGGAGTTTGAGCTGGTGCTGCTTCCGGCCGCGATCGACTCGGCCGGTAGGTGATTCCTGGTGTCCCATATCACGTTGCCAACACCGTCTGCGATGGTCAGCGCCCATCCTCCCCTCACGGTCACGTTGAGCACGTCAAACCTCAGCACGTGGTTGCCTGCGGTCAGATGTATCTTGGCCGTGGGTGGTGTGTTTGCGTACCTGCTGCTGCTGACGTTGGCTGATATCACCGCCACGCCGTCCAGATATATGGTCATGTCATCGTCGATGGCATAGGTGAACGTGTATGTGCCAGCCGTTGCCACGCTGAGGTTCCTGTATCTGGTCTGTGGCACGTTGACGTAGGTGTCCTCGTTTGGATCCACCCAGACCGCATGCTGGTTCATGAAAGCGTTCCAATCACCAGCTGTGCTGGACACGGCATAGACCTGCGGGCTGGTGAACGTGTATGCCTGTATGACCTCGGCGGCGGCATGCGTCCTGCTGTCCCATATGACGCTGTTGTTGGTGTTGGATACGGTGACCGCCCATCCCGCTGGATTGTCGATCCAAGCGCCGCTGGTGTTGTTGCTGATGTTCTCGGCGACGAATCTCAGAAGATGCTGGCCGGCCGCCAGGGTGATCGATGTGGTGCTAGGCAAACCGTTGTAGCTGACGCTGGTTCCCACCGTGACGTCATCCACGTAGAGGGTTAGCTCATTGTCAGCTTGGTATGTGAATGTGTAGGAACCCGTGTAGGATGCAGTGAAGCTCCTGTAGTAGGTCTGCGACACGCCGGCGAATGCGTTCACCCCGGTGTCGACCCAAACAGCATACGTGTCCATGAACGATGACCATGCGGGTGGATAGCTAACGGGGTACAGGGTACCACTGGTGAAGGTTCCGGTCACCGGCGATGTGTTACCGCCACCTCCCAACCTGTCGGCGGAGACCAATATGCTGCCTCCGCTGTTGAAGAACCACCTAGCCCTGTCCTCCGTGCCAAAGTCCACCGTGAACTCGTGGGTGATGTTGCCGCCCCACTTCAGTGTCCTCTGGTTGGTCAAGGCCAACCTGGTGTCCATCTGCGCGGGATCGAACAGCAGCCTGTTGGCATCCAGCGTGCTGACCAACATGGGTATGTCAACGCGAGCGTTGTTGGGATTCTGCACGGTGACAGATTGCACCGCGTATGGCTTGCCTGGGGTTGACACATGCAGCTCCACCACGTTGATCGATCCGTATCCCGCTATGGCATCGGTGAGCGCTATGTATCCAGCGGCGCTGGCGCTTATGCTCACCACCTCCCTGACCATGCCGACGTTGTCGTATCCTATGACCGGTATGCCATCCAATCCGACCGTCCGTATGATCCCACCCGATGGTGGCACGCCGTCCGTGGCCATGGCACCCAGCAGCCTACCCTGGGCGAACAGCTGCGACATCACGCTGCCCAACGTATCAGCGGCTGATATTTTGGAAAGAGAATCGTGCACGATGTAGTATCCGGTGCTGGTTGGGGGATAGCTGGTTGGCAGCGAGGCGACACCGCCCACGTTGATGGTGATGCTGGTTTGATAGTTGATCAGATCAACGGTGAGGGATACCGTGTTGCCGTTGTTGTTGATGTCATGCGCCGAGAAGGTGTGCACGCCGTCGGTCGGAACGTAGGTGTTGCCATCCTCCACCAAGATCTGCTGGAAGGGGTTGAAGATCGGCTGTATGGTGAGGTGGCTTCCGGTGTGCGTGTTGATGTTGCCCATGGCCGCACGCAGCTGGTTCCACTCGCGATGCCCTATGTCCTGCCATCTGCTAGCGGGCGGTATCTTGGGCGTGGGTTGGCCGTAACCCCTGTCAGCCTCCCCGACACCTATCAGCGCCGCTATGGCGTCGGTGGCCGTCTGCGGATCTGGATACGCGACGTCTATGTCCGCTGGGCCTCTGAAGCCCATGAAATCCTGTGATGCTATTATGTTACCATGAGAATATGTCATGGCAATATTTATTGGTGAGATGCGGTATCAATCGCCGCGGCTCAGCGCCTTCAGCATCCTGTAGCTCTCGTATGCCTCGCGCACGGCGTCGTTCTCGTGCTGCAGGTCCTTGATCCAGCTGACCTCATCGCACCAACCGCCGGTCTGCTCGTATATGCAGCACGCCTCTGGCAGATACTGCTCATACCATTCCATCCCATTGCCCAGCGTCATGGTGAAGAAGGCGTTACCGTCCAGCAGCGCCAACACCTCGGCTATGGGGCGCAGATTGCGTTTCTCCTCTTCCGTGAACTCGGTCCTCAGGTCCTTGGGCAGGTGTAACTCGTATCTGACCGTGTGGAATTCCGGTTCGTCGTTGGTGTCTATCAAACGCTCTCTCCGATGAGATGACCCCTCTTGGTGACCAGCTTGACCCTGTGCCCCCAGAGGTTGTTGACATGCCTGATCATGAATCTCCAGCTATCGCTGATGGCCCTGCCGCGCTCACGATGGTATGTGAGGGTCAGGGTGCGATCGCCTTTGACGTCGGCATCGGTCACCTCCACCTTGGGGAACCAATCATCCAGCTCGTAGCTCTTGGCGAGGCTGCTGCGTATCTCACGGAACCCCTCTCGATCCTGTATGGCGCTGATGAGGTAGTTTTCCTCCCTCTTGTCATCGACCAACCTGAACAGCCTCATCCTGCGAACCACCTTTGGGCCAAGGAACTGCCGTATGAAGCTCTCATCCCTGTAGTTGGCCACGGCGTCAAGGCATGCCTCCACCCAATCCGACCCGCAGAGATCCGGGAACAGCTCACGATCCTCATCGTCGGGGTTCTCGCACATGCGCTTGATGTCCATGAATATCTCGAAGCCGAGGTAGTATGGGTTCAACCCGCTGTAGTATGGGCTATCATACGCCGGTTGATACAGGACGGATGTGTGTAGCTTGAGGAACTCCAGCATGGCACCCTCCGTCAGTAACCCCTTGTCAAACAAGCGATTCATTATGTAATAATGGGTGAAACTGGCCCAACCCTCGTTCAGCACCTTGGTCTGGTACTGTGGGTAGAAATACTGCGCCAGCTTGCGGACGATGCGCAGGCATTCGCGCTGCCACGGCTCCAGCGCGGGGCTGTTCTTCTCCAGGAAGTACAGTATGTTCTCCTCTGGCTGTGCCGGGAATCCCGTGCCCACCGGGTCATCAGCCTCCGTGACCTGCTTGGGTACCGTGCGCCATAGGTCGTTGACCGTCCTCTCCAGATATTCGGTCCTCTCCCTCTGCTTCAGCTGCTCCTCCACCATGCTGAGCCGGCGCGGTCGCTTGTAGCGATCTATGCCGTTCATCATCAGCGCATGTGCGCTGTCGAGGGTCCTCTCCACGGCTGACTCGCCGTAGCGTTCCTCGCACTTGGCTATGTAGTCGCGTGCGAATATCAGGTAATCCACTATGCCGTCGGCATCGGTCCACTGCTTGAACATGTAGTTGTTCTTGAACACGTGGTTGTGTCCGTATGCGGCGTGCGCTATCACCAGCACCTGCGTGCAGGCCGTGTTCTCCTCCATGAGGTAGTTGATCACCGGGTTGGTGTTGAGCACCAGCTCGTAGGCCAAACCGCGCTTGCCCTTCTGGTATAGATCTCTCTCGCGTGAGAACTTCTTGCCGAAGCTCCAATGCTTGTACATGACCGGTAGCCCCACGCTGGCGTATGCATCCAGCATCTGCTCGCTGGTGACTATTTCTAAGGCATTGCGATATGTGTCAAGCCTCAGCTCGTCCTTGGCTATGATGCCGCATTCCACCATCGCCCTGTCGATCAGGGAGAAATCCCAATCGCTACCCGTGAACAGCGGCTCAACCATTGGCCTTCTCCTTCGCAAACACTCGCCTAAACACCGGGACCACCTGGTCCACGCTGGGTATGCTGGCCACCGCCATCTGCTTGTATGAGCCGATCAGATCGGACATCATCTTCCACAGCCCGGTGTCTCCGTATATTGGATGGCTCTGCCTGACCTCGGCGTAGACGTAATACTGCACCAACGGCAGCAGCTTGGCCAGCAGCTCCCTGCATTCGTCGTTGTCGCCCATCCAGTTGTCACCGTCGGAGGCCTGCACCACGTATATGTTCCACGCATCCAAGGGATACCTCTGCGCGATGATGTCGTTCACCATCCGTAGCCCGCTGCTGACCACGGTGCCACCGCTCTCGGTACCGTAGAAGAACTCGCGCTCGTCCACCTCCTTGGCGGTGTCCGTGTGCCTCACGAACACGATCTGCACCTTCTCGTATTGGCGTTCAAGGAACAGATACAGCAGCAGGTAGAACCTCTTGGCTATCTCCTTCTCCCTGTCGCCCATGCTGCCGCTGACGTCCATCAGGCAGAACATCACCGCTTGGCTGTTGGGTATGGGGCGTTTGTCCCAGCGCCTGTATCTTATGTCTATGGGATCTACCCATGGCACGGCGTTGCGCTTCCTCCTCAGCTTCTCGATCTCCTCGAGCAGCAGCTCGGGGTTTTCGCTGTCCTCCAGCAATGCCTCGAGCTCGTCCATCTTGCGCTCGACCGGCTTCCGCAGTGCCAGTCGCCGTCCCAGGCTGTTCCTCAGGCTGCGCACCAGATCCAGCTGGCTGGGGTTACCGTCGGTCTTGAACCCGGACCTCACGCGCTGCCAAGCCACGGCCGCCTTCTCGCTGGTCTTGATCATGTCAGGCAGCTCGAGATCCTCGAACACCATGTCCAGGTATTCGTCCCTGGTTATGGTGAAACGGAAGTCATCCTCACCGTCGCCGCCATTGCCGGCCTTGCTGCCGGAACCCTTGCCACCTTGGTCCGGTTTCTTGACCCTATCCCCGGCGCTGAAGTCCCTGTTGCCCGGCAGTATCCTATCCCACTCTCCTGTGCTGCGATCGTAGTCGAAGCTGGGTTCGCTTATGCCGTCCGATGGCACCACTATGTCGGTGCCACCCTCGTCCGTTATGCGCTTCTTGCCCATGGCATCGCGCACCTGCTCCTTGAGGTGCTTGCGCACCTTCTTGAGGAACTTCTGCCTGTTGGGCAGGTTCTTGCCCTTGGGGTTATCCCGCCGATCTATTATGTGGTAATCTGACATACCCCTCACTCCTGATCAGATGTGTTTCTTTTACGCATCATTTTTAATCGACCAGACTTAAACCCTTCTGGTGGATCGCCGGCGATGCGTATGTTAACCGAACCATCATTGAACCATCTCAGCTGAGATAAGGTGTTGCTGATTTTACGTTTAGCCGTAGATGAATGACCTAATGTTCCGTTTCTGCGCTTACTCTTGATCAAATTGGTGATATGTGATTCAGAATGCTTCTTGCCAGATAGGGCCGCCTTTATCTTCTCTCTATGCTCAATGCTTTTTGGTTTGCCTTTGGTGCTGACAGATATCTTAGCCCTTGTCAATTCAGATGTCTGTCTCCCGATATTTGATTGTGATATCTTACGACCCACATGCTCGGATACTACCCTACCGGTTAGGGTTCGTCCTATCTTCTTGGCCCGTTCGAAATCCTCAGATATCATTCGACTTGCCTTGGTTCTCAGCCAACCATGCAACTTATTGTTACGTGAACCACCGACTATCATCATCTGTGCGGCATAGACCAACGATTTGATGTTTGGATGCATTTTCATCAGTAGGAGATGTGCTACATAATGTTCCTGTGGTGTGAGTAGAACCATATTGGATGGGTCGTCTGACCCATCCAAGCATCGCGGAATCACATGATGTGATTCATAGTAGACGTATGATTCATCTGACCTAGAAGGTTTCTTTAACCCTCTTGGTCTTGCTCTCTCTATTAACCTGGAATAATGAGATGAGTAATCCATTGTATCAAGACGACTTCTGATGACGCATGAACCAATCAACTAGCCTTCTCACCTGTTTTTCGGTGTATCCGCTCTTAACCATCCTGTTGACAAAGTCGATATGTTTTGACTCAATCTCCTTGTCCTTCTTGCTATCGAAGCTGATAACCGGAAGCAGATCCTCGACGCTGGCGAACATCTTCTTCTCGATGACCTCGCGCAGCTTCTCGTAGCTGGTCCAGCTCACCGCACCGCCGTTCTTGGCGCGGGCTCTCAGCACGAAGTTGACCACCTCATGCCTGAAATCCTTGGGGTTGGCTATGCCGGCTGGTTTCTCGATCTTCTCCAGCTCCTTGTTGAGAATCTCCCTGTCATAGAGATTGCCGGTGTCGGGATCCTTGAAGTCGATCTCCTGTATCCAAGCATCCGCATATTCCACGTATCGATCGAAGCTCGATTGTCCAAATTCTGAGTAACTCGCAATATACGCCTGTTGTATCTGATGACCTATGAAGTCGGCGTAGCGTGGTGACAGGCTGTCCTTGATGAAGTCGATGTATCTCTCCTCGACCTCCGTGCTGAACTGCTCCCTGCGTATGCTGTCCTCCAACACGTACATGAGATGCACCGGATCAGCCGCTATCTCGTTGGGATCGAAGTTGAAGGTCTTGCTCAGCACCTTGAACGCGAATCGCGTGCTGATGCCACCCATGCCCTCGTCAATGCCCGCGGCATCGCGATACTCCTGCATGCTACGGGCCTTGGGATCAACGTCCTTGATGGTCTCGCCGTCATACACGCGCATCTTGCTGTAGGGGTTGCTGTTCTCATGAGGAGACAGGCGGGTCAGCACGCAGAACCTGCTGAGCATGTCCAGCGTCTGCGGAGCGCAGTTGGCGCCGCCGAGGCTGCTGTTCTCCAGCATCTTCTCGTAGATGTGCACCTCATCGCTGACGCGCAGGCAGTAAGGCACCTTGACCACGTAGATGCGATCGATGAATGCCTCGTTGTTCTTGTTGTTCTTGAAGCTCTGCCACTCGGATTCGTTGCTGTGTGCCAGCACCACGCCGTTGAACGGTATGGCCGATATGCCTTCGGTGCCGATGTAGTTGCCCTCCTGCGTCGCCGTTAGCAGCGGATGCAGCATCTTGATGGGAGCCTTGAACATCTCCACGAACTCCATGATGCCCTGGTTGCCGCGGCACAGGGCACCCGAGAAAGAGTAGCTGTCCGGATCGTTCTGGTCAAAGTGCTCCAGCATGCGTATGTTGGTCTTGCCCACCAGGCTCGATATGTCTTGGTTGTTGTCGTCACCGGGTTCGGTCTTGACCACGCCTATCTGCTCCAGCTTGCTGGGCCACACCTTGGTGACCTTGAAGCGGGATATGTCTCCGTCGTACTCCGCAAGGCGCTTGACGGCCCACGGGCTCATCACACCGCCTAGATATCGAGGATCTATGCCATAGTCCTTGTGCAGGCGTGCACCATGCTTGCGCACGTCAAACACTCCGAGAGGGGATTCAAACACGGGGCTCATGGTGCCGTCCTCGGCGGTCAGCACGTAGAACGGGTTCTTGGTCATCAGCTCCTTGAGGCGTTCGGCCAGGCTGCTCTTGCCGCCGCCAACCGGTCCCAGCAGATACAGTACCTGCTTCTTCTCCTCGAGGCCCTGTGCCGCATGGCGGAAGTAACCCACTATGCGCTCGATGGTCTCCTCCATGCCGTAGAAATCCGAGAACGCCGGATATATGCGCAGCGTCCTGTTGAGGAATATCCTGCTGAGGCGCGGATCCCTGCTGGTGTCAACCATCTCTGGCTCACCGATGGCGGCCAGCATCCGCTCTGCGGCCGAGGCGTAGGTTGTTGGATCCTTCTTGCAGAGCTTGAGGAATTCCAGGAAGTCCATCGACTCCCTCTTCTTGGATTTCCGCTCTTGGAGTATTTCGTCGAAGATGTTGGACATGTGTGGAACTCCCGCGTTTTCACTGTAGTTATTTAACCAAGACGCCGCGGGAGGCGCAACCTGAATATCAAACATGCATGCACATGTGATCGAGATTTAATGGTTGACAGCGTTCACTTGCATGTCACTTCCCACCCGTTGTTGATCCTGCGGGTGACGCACTTGCCATCGGGGGAGGTGATCGCCTTACGATCATCCGTCGTGATCGGTCTCGATTCGTTGATCAGCTTATCCAGCTTCCTCGACACACCGTCGATCGGAGATGCCTCGCCCGGAGATTCAGCATCCTGGGACGACTTGCGCGATGCCACCGCACCACCATATGGCACGACATCCGTGATGCCGCCCTTCTCGTCCTCGGTGAATGATGGCAGTTCCAACCCGGGGTTGGGGACATACGTGCAGAGTATCTTGAGATCGCGTCCCTGTATGCCATCCTCGTACACCGTGCCGGGCACGTAGACATCCTTGCAGGTGTCGGTGTACATGTCCTTCTTGTATCCTTCCCATCCGCCCTTGTGCACCACCCCCAGCCCCAACGCCGTCCACAGCACAGGTATCAGCATGGTGGGACCGTAGAAGCACAGCATGGCCACGGCACCCCTGCCACCATTGGCCACGGCACCCAGGCACATGAACACCAAACAGTAGCCCACCATGTGTCCGACCCCGAGATCTGACGCCACGAACACGAACCAAGGTAGGCTATGCGACAGATCGAAGAAGAACGAGCGGACGATGAAGAACAGCATGATCAGAGGCCATGCTAGCACCGAGACGACGATGAACATCTCCGGCGCGAACGCTGGTAAAGACACGAGGAACAGCACGACCGTGATCAGTATGAATCTCTTGATGCTATCTCCCAAACCGTCGCCGCCCATGATGCATCTCCGTTGCTTTGCGCTATTTGGTTACGATAGCACGATGACGGCATGCCGTCAACCACGCATATCGTGGTGTTTTTGGCCTGATATGGCGACTATCTGCGCGATGCCCACATGTTATCGATGAGATTTGGGTATCTGCGGCCAGCTCGCCGAGCACGGGTTTTGGCTGCGGCCTTATCGGATGGGCTCAGCTTATCATGCTTGCTCTTTGGGTTTGGCTCGTCCCAGACCTCTGATTCGCTGGCGGTCTGGGGACCAAATCCCTGCCGCAGGTTGACCTTGTCCCGCGGGTCGTGCATCTCGTACCTGTGGCCCTCGTTGGTGTCCTCGACATCCACATACACGACATCAGCCTTGGCTGCTGCGGGATACCACACCTTGAACGTCCTGTATATGTCCGCCGTGAAACCGCTGATTCCAAACGCTATGGGGTAGCTGTCGCTGACGAATCTCACCAGATGGTGTGCGTATGCCGCCGGATAGTCGAACTCAAACTCCTGTGAATTGGCACGGACATGCGATATCACGCCCAGCTTATCGACGGCCGTTTGCATGTGGGTGCTGCCTCGGTCTATGAGGGTGACCTTGCCAGTGCGAGCATCTATCCAGCCACCGTAGTCACCTGGATCCATCGCCTCGCGCAGCACGGTTGGGGATATTATGTCACGTATCAGCATCCAACACCCTCGTGTCTATCGTTGGTTATTTATGGTCCAAGGCATGGGGTCAGATGCTGGTGGTTACCGTGAAGCTGAGTGACCAATGCCTGTTGTTCTCGACCGGCATGAGCACCACGTGGTCTATGTCATACCCGGCATCGCGCAGCGCATCCCCGAGGCGACGTTGCAGGTCCCTGATGTCGCCGGAGTGATCCCTGTAGTAATCGTGATCGCATCCGTGTACCCTGCCGTCGACCCCGTTGAGCTTGAAGCCCAACAGCTGGTAGCTGGTTATGGTTTGGTTCTTTCGCTGGCGACTGTCTTTACACATCTTACCAGGGTTGGCATCCTGTGCTATCCTATCGCCCATGACAGAGCGTATGATATCCGATACCTTGGGTTTCTTATCGTTTGGCATGGAAGAATATTTATCGTCCTCTGGGTGAGGAATGGTGCTCCCAGCAGGTACCGCCCCTGCGTCTCGTGATTACCAATCACGTGTACTGCTTTTATACTATGAGAGCTATCCAACCGCATGATCTGCGGTGAGGTATTTACCGTGCAAGTATGCACATCTCATGACTATCCTGTCAATATCTCCATGTGCTCTCCAACGACCCTATCCACATCTGGCCAAACCTCGCTGGCGCGACCCATGAACACGTGGTCGTATATGGACTCGTCCACGAATCTCGACGATTCCAGGTTGTTGAGCACCTTCATGCAGGGTTTATCGAACAGGAACGCATCCATGTTGATCACCTGCCCGCTGGATCCTATGACCACCACGCAATCCTCCCGGCGCAGGCGTTTGAACGCCGCATGCATGAGCGAGTATTGCGGTGCTATCTCGTCGAAGAACACCACCTTCGGCCTCACACCCCTGAGGCTGTTGCACTTTGGACAGCGGTGATCCTCGCTGACCTCATCATAGCCAACGTCCCATTCCCTGCCGCATGCCACGCAGCGCATCTTGGTCAGCTCCCCATGTAGATGTATCACATCCCTGCAGCCGGCACGCTCCAGGAGATCATCCACGTTCTGGGTCATGATCACGGTGTTGAATCGACGTTGCCAATCGGCGATCATGGCATGTGCTGGGTTTGGCTCGACGTTGGCTAGATTTGATCTGCGTGCGTTGTAGAATGTCCTGACGATGTCCCTGTTGTCTCGCCATGTGGAACCGTTGGCCACCACATCCACGTCATGCCCCTCCCAGAGGCCGTCGCTGCCCCTGAAGGTTGGGATGCCGCTGTCGGCCGACAGGCCAGCGCCACTGAACACTATCAACCTCGCCTGCGAATCTTTAGGCATCCCTCATCCCCATTTTATGATGGCTGCGATCTCCAGCACGATGAAGATGGCGACGTATGCCACAGCCACCACCATCCTTGTCCCGCGTGTCACCATCATCGCACGATGACCGTCGTGCCAACCGGCACTCGATCATAGAGATCGATCACATCCCTGTTCAGCATGCGGAAGCAACCGCCGCTGGCCGCATGCCCGATGCTCTTTGGTTTGGTGGTGCCATGGATTCGATACAGCGTGCCTCCGATGTACAGCGCACGGGCACCCAGCGGGTTGCCGGGTCCACCTGGCACCACGGACGGCAGCGTTGGATCCTCGTCGCGTTCCTGCGCCGTGGGATGCCATTCCGGCCATTCGGCCTTGCGCGTGATCTTCTTCACACCCGTCCATTGCTCATCGGGCCGCCCCACCGCGATGCGATAGGTCTTGGTGGTCCCGTCATCCTGCATCAGCATCAGGACCCGATGCTGCGTGTCGATCTCGATGGTCGCGGCCGAGGCCATTGATGCGGATAGCGAGAACACCGCCGCCGTGATCAGTTTCTTCAACATGGTTTGGTCCCCTATGGCATTGTTGGTAACGGGCAGGATAGCACCTGCCCGTGCCATTGTCAAGACGGGAAGAAGTCGTAGATCAGCGCCTCTCGGATCGGTATCGTGGTCTTGGGATAGGGGTCGCTATCGCTCTTGCCGATGGCGATCATCATGCCGACGACGTGATCCTCCGGCAGGTTGATGATCTCCGCCACGGAGACTGGATCGAACCCTACCATCGGGCTGCACTTGTAACCTATATCGGTGGCTGCCAGCATGATGGCGGTGGCCGCCATGCCGATGCTGCGCATGGCCTCATCCCGCTGTATGTCAGGCTTGCCGTTGTAGAAGCCTCGAGTCATCTCAGCCATGGTCGCGGCGACCTCCGCACCGTTGGCCACCCAATAGCGCTCTGGATCCTTGTCCCACGCCTTGATATCGGCGCAGAGCAGCATGAGGACGCTGTTGCTGGCCACCTGCGTTTGGTTCCATGATGCTCTCTTGATCTTCTCCTTGATTCCGCGATCACGCACGGCCACGAACCGCCAGTTCTGTATGTTGAAGCTGGTTGGGGTGGTCATCGCCGACTCGACGATGTAGTTTAGATCCTCATCCAAGATCTCGTGGCTTGGATCTAAGTCTCGCACGCTCCTGCGCCGGTCGATTAGGTCTTTGAATTCAGCCATGTGATTTACCTCCACTGTTGATGACGCTGTCATTATAGCTTTACCGCGCCGGCCATAGCAACCGCCGTGACTCTGACCAACCATAAATAGATTCGGATGCATGGACATGACTTGCATCCATCAACCATAGGAGAGAGATGACATGAGCATCGAATTCACACATGCCAATGTGGTCAAAGCCATACACAGAAGCCAACACTGCCAGCGTAACTGGGATCTCAGCAGGGAGATACCCAAGGAGGACATAGACCTCATAGCCGAGGCGGCCACGCAATGCCCCAGCAAGCAGAACATCAGCTACTACCGCCTGCAGTTCATAACCAATCGCAGCGTCATAGAGCAGATCTATGAGCTCACACAGGGTGCCATAATGGATCCACAGAAGATGGGTCCGGTGGGAGGATATCCACCACGCGGGCGCTCATACACCAACCCACAGACGCTGGCCAACCTGCTGATAATCTATGAGAGGAAATCCCTCGACGAGATAGACTCCGGCGAGTTCGGACCACCGCGCAACGCCGAGACCTTCAAGAAGAGCCAAGGGCAGATCGATGAGGGTGTGGTGTTCAGCATCGAGCGCGATGCCACCATGGCCATGGGTATATCGGCTGGATACGTCAACTTCATCAGCAACATGCTGGGTTACGCCACGGGATGCTGCCAATGCGGCGACCTCGATGGCATACGCGACGTGCTGGGCATGAGGAACAAGCCAGCTCTGCTCATGGGTGTGGGTTACAGGAACGAGAAGATGAATCGCAAGATACATCACGCCGATCACACCATCAGCTTCGGCTCGTTCAAGAAGCAGCCGATGGATGTCAAATTCGTGGACTGATCAGATCCGTGCGTTGATCATGAGAACAGGGGCTTGACGCCCCTGTTCTGTTGAGTGCCTTATGATGGTTTACGAGGCGACCTTGCCGGTCAGCGATTGCCCCAATCTCTTGGTGAGATAGCTGAGCAGCACGCCATATGTGGGTAGTATGACCAATGCGCTGACGATGATCTTGGTCAGCGTCTGGCCCTCGGCCACCCCAATCCAATTCTCCCTCATGTACACGTTCTCGCTGGCGTAGAATGCCACCGCGAAGAACGCGAACGTGTCGATGATGTTGGCAGCTATGCTGCTAAGCGCCGGGGCCGCCCACCATTGGCTGAGGCGCTCTCGCACCTTCTGGAACACGTAGACGTCCAGCAGGTTGCTAAACAGGTAGGCCGTACCGCTGGCGATGCCGATGCGTGCCGCCACGCTGGTCGGCGCCCCCGTGTACCAAACCACCAGCACGCTGGCGATGATGGCTGGGATGTATGCGATGGCCACGATGCGACGCGCCTTGTACTTGTCGCTGAGCCTAACCGTGAGGTCGGTTGCCACGACGATCAGTGGGAAGGTGAACGCGGCCCATGTCAGCTGTATGCCCAGCAGGGTCAGCGGTATGGTGACGAGGTAGTTTGATAGGGCGATGATGGCGATGTGCAACAGCACCAATCTCCCGGTGTACGATCCTAGGTTAAACATCTGATATCCTCCTGTGCTTGCATGGCGTGTCACACGTTGCACGAATCAAGCTATCGGATAGTATAGCCATCTCGTTGATCGTTGTCTAGATCCGATCCACGAGCTTGGAGAAGCTGACGCTCTCCGAATAGTATCCATTGCTGACGCCATACCAACGTATGTCAACATAACCCTTGATGGTGGCCAGCTTGTAGAACGTCCAGGTGAAGCTCTCGTCGTCCTCGTCCCTGGGTTTGGTGGCCATCAGCGCATGCTGGACCCTGGATTGCTCCGAGGCAGAGTAGCCGCTGATCTCCTCAGCCATCAGTATGGGTGTGCCCACCAGATCCGAGAGATCTCCCGATATGTCCTCGACGGTCACGGTCTCGCAGCAGTCCTGCTGGTGGTACAGCTTGTACATCGTGCCGTCGACATCCTTGAACACGATCTCATCATCCCCGAACATCTCAACGCGGCGCATGGTCTTGCCCATGAGATCCGAGAATGGAACATCAACCATCATCCTCATGCGATGTCTCCACGTTCATGCGCCAGCATTGCCTCGCTTGGCCTTGTTGGCCGCACGCTGCGCATCGCGTTCAGCCTTGACCTTGGCCTGATGTGCGACACCCTTCTCGAGGGCGATCTGCATGGCCTTGATTCCAGCCTCATCCAACACCACCTCGCCCGTGGCGGTGTGGTAGCCGGTGAACAGGACCTTGGCGGCTATGGTGATGCGCTTCCACAGGTTCTCCAGTAGGTTATAGTGCTTGTAGATGCCGATCTCCATGCTGAGGCAGAGGCTGATGTCCTCGTGATCCTCATCCATGGCCTCGAACCAAAGGTTCGCATCATGGTTCTGATCCCCGCAGTCGCACGCCACGCGCCAGAGGCTATCACCATCTGACCATTCGCGCACCTTCATCAGCTTCTCTTGCATGTGGACGTCTCCTATCACCGAATGCGTTTTTTCATGTTAAACTGTAGCATTGCCTGATACCGATGTCAATGGCATCAGGTGGCTGCCGGCCTCGCCTTGGGATTCCATGGTTGCCTCACCAGCCTATCCACATGGTTATGCTTGCAATGCGTCACGCATTCGCCGTTGGTCTGCAGGTTATCATGCAGCCAATCGAACCAAGGTCCGTCGATGATGCGATCCATGCTGGCCGCTTTGAGGTTGCATGCGGCATCGCCGCCTAATCCGTCCAATATCTTCCTGTACCTGTCCCTGACCAAGATGTTGCTGGGATCTATGTAGCAGCATGGCGTGACGTCTCCCAGATGGTTGACGAATAGCTCGGGGGACAATCTGGTGGCATCGGGTGCGGTCTCGTGCCCCCTCATCGCCTTGCATATGACCGTGGCATTCTCCCGGTGATCGTCCAATGAGGTCACGTTCACATCCGTGTCCACATGCGGTCGACCGCTGTAGCGAACCACCAGCCTGTCAAACCCCTCCTCCACATGCAGCGATCTGATGCTTTCAAGCTGATGCTGGTTATGTGGGAACACGACGAACTGCCAGATGGCTGATCCGCCCGCCGCGATGTAGGCTCGCCAGTTGCTCCTTACCTTGTTCCAGTCGCTGCCAACCCTGTATATGTGATTGGTGTCCTCCAACCCGTCGACGGCGAACATGATCCTCAAGCGATGGTTGCTCTCCAAACTCAACCCACCCAACCTGGAGTAGAAGTTCTCCGTCCTCGTGCTGCCGTTGGTGGATACCCTTATCTCAAGCGTGTCGTTGATCGATAGCCAGTGCTTGATGATCGGTATCAGCTGTGGATGCATGGTGGGATCGTCGATGCTGCCCCATATGAGCACCCTGTTCATGCTGGGCCATTCGCCTGGCACGAAGCTGCGTTGCATCAACCCTAGGTCTAGGAAGGTATCGCTGACCTTCTCACCGCCGTCCCTTCGGGATTGCCTGGCACAGCTGGGGCATGATAGGTTGCAGAAGTTGCTGATCTGAAGCTGGATGGTCGTCACATCCGCCTTCTTGTGTGGCCATTTACCCATTTATCAGCATATTTATGATGTGCCAAACGAGGTCATCGAGGAATGGTGCGCCGGGAGGGACTTGAACCCCCATAGGACCGCTTATGAGGCGGTTGCATTGACCATTATACTACCAGCGCTAACCCTTATCTTACCACTATTATACACGATATGGGATCATCGTCAACCGCGTTCATGCGGCATCGAACGTGTAGTCGTATGCCATGCCGTCGGCACGGACGATGTTCCTCTCCACGATGTGTCGCAGATCCGTGCGATCGCCCAGCAATCTATCCCTGCAGGCATCCACGTTGTGTTGCATCAGGTCGACACCGTATATGGTTCTGAGCGCGGCAGCCATGTCCATGCCGTTGGCCAATCTCCGCCGCAGTATCTCTAACAGGAATCTCCCGTTGCCGCAGCTGGGGTCGAGGAAGGTCTTGCTGGGATCGGTGAACAGCTCAGCCGGCAACAGATCCAGTATCTCCCTCACCAACGGCGTGGGAGTGAACACCTCGCCGTTGACCTTCACCCGTCTGTTGCGTCGGATGTTGTTTTCACCGTTTGGCAAACGAACTCCCTCTCCTCTGGCGTGAGCCCAAAGTGATCGAATATCTCTTCGTCGTCGTAGACGTGGTCAAGCTTGGGCAGCGCGAAGCGCCTGATGACCTCCTTGTTGTTGAATCCGCTCCACTTGTTGGCCTTCGTCACCCAATGGAACAACCTGCTGTTGATCACCGAGAAGGCGCTCTCCACCGTCTCTCCATCCTTGACTATGTAGGCCAGGCACATGTTGCTGTAGCCGATCTCTCCCCTATCCAACACGGGCTTGTAGATGCCGCTGATGCTTATCATGACCTTGTGGGCGTTCAGCCTCGGATGGGGTATGTTGGTGTACCAATATCTACCTCCCTTGGCCGCCGTGTGGTACACGCGATGGCTGAAGGTCTCGTCCTTGAACTCGCTGTAGCGTATGCCTCTCTTGCTGCCCATGAGCTGCCCATCGATCACGTTGCCTCCCACCTTGGAGAAATATTTCTGGTTGATGCCAAACGACAGGGGATGCTTGATCCTAGGTAGGCAGTTGTGGTCGCGCAGATCGATCTCCGCCGTGATATCCCTGCCCAGCGTCACGGTGGTCTTGCCTCCGTAGGGTTGATTGCGCAGCACGAAGTATGAGAAGGTGCTACCAACCGAACCAAAGTGAAGGTTGAGATCGTCGCTGATGTTGATATGGGTGGTGTCTTTCTTGGCCAATATGTCCCTCATGATGTGCCTGTCGCCGCTGAGGTTCTTGGTCGGCCCGGCCCAGCTTGCGGGGGATATCATGCCCATGTACCCATCCTCCTCGAGCAGCTCATTGGCGCATCTATCTATGAACTTGCTCCACAGGTTGCTGCTGAGGCTCTTGCGGTTGCCATCGTCGTCGGTCTCTTGGAACGGTGGATTACCCACTATCACATCAAACCTCATGCCCTGGAAATCCTTGGCCATCGCATCCTCCACAGTGTATGTGCCCTTGAGATCATTCTTGGACACCGCGTAGTTGCGACGCAGCACGTTGTCCTCTATGCCAAACACGGTCTGCCGTATCTCCTCATCGGATTTCCCAGCCGCACGCTTCCTGCGCTCTATCTCCTTCACGAACTGGCCACCGGCGACGGCCGGATCCAGAACGATGCCGTGTATTATGGCGTCCTGTGGGATCAAATCCAATATCTCTCCCACCAATCTGTCCAGCCTGAACTTTAACCTCGCGAGCGTGGCCTTGTCCTTGGCCTTGATCTTCTTGGCCATCATGCCGCTCCCTTGTTGGAGACATCCAGCTGCAGCTCCAGCAGATCCTGGTTGATGACACCCCTGTCAAACAGATCCCTTATTATGGAGAAGTCAACACCAAACTCCTCGATCACCGCACGCCTCATCTCATGATTGGATTCAAGCACATCGAAGGCATCGTTTATCTCGGTGGTGTTGGTGCCTAGAACGATGATGTCTAGGTTCTCCACTATGGTGGCGATGATCCTCTTGACGTCAGCGATGATGTCCTCGGTGATGTCGGGCATATCGCCACCTGTACCGCCGTCCCCGGCCACCGCGGATCCATCCCTGGTCTTGCCCTTGTCAGCGGTCTCTCGCAGTGCCGCCTTGAACTTGTCTATGTTGCCCTCGCTGAGCGCCAGCAGCTCCGCCGGCGTGAGCTTGGTGATGTCAGCCACCTTTCCGATGACCCTACTGATGCTGTTGCGTGCCAGCGCCTCCTCCAGGTAGGTGTCCGCCTCTATCTTAACCGAACCATCGCTGGTGCATCTGAAGATATCGACGGTGCGCAGCACATCCCTGAGCGCGTCCTTGGCGCTGCGCATCTCCCGGCTGTTCTTGTAGTTGATGACGGTCTCGATCAGCATGGAATCAAACTTGTCATCCCTGTTGGGATCGAAGCTGAGGCTGATCACGCGGCCGACCTTGCCCAGCATATCCGGGGTCAGGGTCCGCGCTATCTTCTGCATGGTGGCGCCGTTGTCGCCGTTGTCATAGGCGAGGTACAGCTCGGTGATCTCACCCCTGCTGAAGCTGCGTGATGCCATGCCTGCGCTGAGCAGCAGAACGCTCTGCCCTCGCTGCTTGGCTCGCGCTATCTCCTCCCTGACCTTCTGCTCGGCGGTGCGGTTGGTCATGGCCTCGCCGTACACCGGCACCACGTGGTAACCCGGTAGGGCCTGCTGGGCCAAGGCGGCCGCCTCCGTTAGGTTATCGTTGGTCATGCTGCCGCTGAGGAACATCATGGCCACCCTCTGGCCTTCCTTGGCCCTGCGATTGGTCTGGTAGTCCACGTTGAGCTCGTCAAGCCCATGCTGTCCCATGAACACCGCCTGCAGCATGCGGGTCCAGAATCCCTTGGCCTTGACCGGATGCGCGGCGAACTTGCTCCAGCTGGGTAGGAAGATGCCGTCCTTCACGAACATGTCGGGATCGGAGTCCCTGGCCAGCTCAACGGCGCTGCGGAGATCCATCTGGTAGAACTCCACGTCCACCACGAGATCGTGCCGGCTGGGGTCAATCTTGAAGAACCTCAGCGATGTTGGATGGCCGGGTCTCCTGTTGCGCTTCTCCATCAGCAGCTCTGGATACACCACGCTTAGCATGTGATCCACGTGCCAGGTTCCGATCGCCTTGTCCGCGTTGGTACCGGTCATGAGAACCACGACGTCGTCTGGGTCGCGTGCGGAGATAAGTGGCTTGGACTGTGCGGCCTTGTGCGCCCCAAAGTCGGCCTCATCTATCACCAGCAACCTCTTGGCATCCAACCCAAACAGGTAGTCTATCTTGCGCTGGCGCTTGCCACCCGCACACATGCTGAGGAAGGCCACCACCTGCTTGCCGGAGGCCAACGCTGAATCTATTATCTTCGCATGCTCGCCGTTTGACATGTCAACCAGGACCATGTCCTTGAATTGGTCGAAGCGCGACAGATCGTTCTCGAAGCTGGAGAACGATGTCAGCACGTAGCTGGCCACTATGGTCAGCCGTCGACCAGATTCCCTGGCCAGCGCCCCAGTCCATATGGTCTTGCCGAATCGCGGGCATAGCTCGGCCACGATGGTCCTCTTGCCATCGCCGATGGCCTCGAGGATGTCCTCGGTGCTGCGTGCCTGCCAAGCCGCCAAACCTGCCACCGGCAGTGGCTGCCCCATGGCAGCCAGGAAACGGTCGACCTTGACGGCCACCTCTCCGGCTGGCAGCCCGTGGATCTCGCCGGTCGTGTTCTTCCTGAACCCTATGTGTGGTCGTATGTGATCGTCAACCTTGCCGTGCCTGTAGAAGCGATCGACCTTCCTCGCATACTCGCTGACATCCCAGGTGCGCTCCAGCACGATGGTGCCGTCCTTGATGAGATCCTTGCGTACCCCCACGCTGTCCTTGATGCGTTTCCAAACCTCACGGCTGGGATCCTTCCCAGCCGGAACATATCTCTCTCCAAACTTGCATTCGTCTGGGTTGGTCTTCTCGTACCATAGGTAGCAGTACATCCTGTCGTGATATGATGCGCTCGCTTCTTTGGCATTCTTGGGTTCAATCATATGGCTGCCATCATCGACTGACCTTGCCATCTGCTCGTTATCACGCATCCATTGTCTCCGATATACGGGTAACTCTACCGAGGTGCTCTAGCAAAGACATGCGCTCGGCATCTCCCATGTCCATGAACATGTCGATGATGGTAGCGCGTCGCTCGCGATCGCTGACCATGTTGCCTTTGTTCTCGTTGAGTCGGGCACATCGGATGCGGAAGTTCTCGGGACGGTTGTCCTTGCTTAGGCTGCGGGGATTGATGTGATCCAGGTTAGGCTCGTGCATCATATGCTCGGTAACCTTGTTGTGGCCGCGTCCCCAATCATATAGGTATTCATGCTCGCCGTCCGAGTGCCCAATGGCATCCTTGGCGTTGTTCTCGATGAACCAATCCGCCTGCTGCCGCGTCCACTTGTACTTAGGGACGTAGTAGCCATAGATCTTTATCTTGAACAGCACCAATGGATCATCATAGTGATCGACGGCGAAATTGTAGAGCTCCTGCGTGAAGTAGGTACCGTCGTCAAACCCTGTGTGCAAAGCCCTGTTACGGATGCTCTCGTTGATCTCACCGTGGATATCCATGTTAAGCCTCCATCGCCGAGGTCAACTGAACCAGATCGTGCGACACCCTTGTGTTTGTAGCGCAAGGCATGATTCGATACTCTCCCATGAAATCGTCAGCGATGTTCATGCCGTTGAACATGATCGGTGCCCAATTGACGTCTGGCCGCACGACCTTGCAGATCTTGTAAATTCCAGCGGCGACGATCTTCTCCTCCGGGATCCTGAGCTCAAGGGCCACAGGATTCTCTTTGATGATGGATTTGAATTCGCTATGCATGCCGACGCTGTGTTTCTTCTTGCCGCGGCCTGGGTTGCTGCTTTGCTTCTTGCCGCGGCCTGGGTTGCTGCTTTGCTTCTTGCCGCGGCCTGGGTTGCTGCTTTGCTTCTTGCCGCGGCCTGGGTTGCTGTATCTGTGCTGTATGGCCTGTTGCACGGCGAAATCCACCGTGCTGCCTGTCAATCCCCGGAGGTCGCGCTGCGTCACGAGGAATTCCATTAACCCCCAGCAGTTGGCGCTGCTGATGGCGGTCTTGCTCCAAACCGTGCAGTTGATGTCCAAGGCACGGGTGTAGAGATCATTCCCATAATGCTTGAAATATTTGCGCATGTTACCGGCACTCGTGCACTCGAGCGGTTTGGGATTGGCGGTACCCACCTCTACGAATCGGCTCTGCTTGGCGGCATGGATGTCCCAAAGCTCCTCTACCTTGATGTCCTCATCATCGAGATCGGTGCGACCCTCTGCCTTGCGTACCTTGTTGCGCCAAACGCGGATGCGAATCTCATCGAACTCGCTGCTGGACAGAGTGTTGAGGTTGTCAGTGGCATATTCGTCGATGTCGATGCTGATGCTATCGCTGGCGATGTATTCGATCGGGACCTGTCTGACTCCGACGATCACGCAGGCGATGGTTCGATGCTGCCCGTTGTTGAGATTCACCGTGCCATCGCTGAGCTTGCGAGCCAACCCGCTGAGCACGTTGGTTGGGTTGAAAGAGAACAAGATGTCCTGGACCAGATGCTGTAACCAGATGCCGCGTTGCACGTCGTTGTTCTTGTAGCAGATGCTGACGTCAACGTATGCGCTGTCGTGCCTGACTAGGGCACCCTTGCGGAGGTCATCACACCAATCTAGGTCGACGCCCATGAGCGCACCGGACTGCTGCAGGACGGTGAGGATCTTGTTGGTGACCTGGAAGATGCTCGGACGGGCACCGATATCATAGGTGTCGATGTACTTCGGCACATTTTTGATGATCTCCTCACGCTCCCTGTAGGTGAGGTCTTTCACATGCTTGCGCTCAGCCTTTGGGCCAAACACCTTGATTAGATCCTGTCCAAATATATCTCGTGGATCCTCGTGCGGATATGTCATATACTATCTCCATTATGGTTTAGCAGGTAACTGCCTGACAGGTAGTCTACCTGGCAAGATCATGTCGTCGACTGTATATTATTGGTTATATGATGTCAACCGATTCGATATCTTGTATCAAGAAGAAAGGCCCCGAAGGGCCTTTTATCAATATTTCATCCAACTTTCACAGTGGGTTACGATGCCGTGGTGCCATTATCAAACACAAGAACATCAGCGTTAGCTGTGACGTTCCCAGACGGCGCGGTTATGCTCACGGCCACACCAGACGATGACACCGACACGTTGGCGTTGGCCACCGCCGATGCTATGCTGGCCGCCGCTGCCGCGTGCTTGGCGGCGTCATCGGTGGCGGTCGCCAGGCTCTGCGTCAGGTTTGCAGTCTCATCGGCTGCCGTCTTGACCGCCGACTCGAAAGCCGCCCTGGCCGCCTCGGCCTTGTCAGCCGCATCGGACAGCGCCGTCTGCAGCAGCGTCCTCGCCGCCTGCGCCTTTGCCACCGCATCATCCGCCAAGGCCTTGGCCTTGTTGGCGGCATCCTTGGCTATCTGCACGGCGTTGCCTTCGGCGGCGTGCACCACGCTGGAGGTTGAGAGCGACAACCTCGATTCCACCTTGCCGACCTGTGTGGCGGCCTTATGCTCCAGATCCAATAGCGTCTTCACTATCGGCCACGTCAATGGATTCCAACTCATCACATCCTCCTCATGATGGGACCATCCCATCCTCCGGTATTTATCGAACGGTATGTCACGATATCATGACACGATCGCGAGAAAAGGCCCCGTAGGGCCTTTTTGAAAACGCTGAGATTACACGTTCTTCACAGGTGCCTCGGACATTATCGACAGCCTTGCGGGCCGCCTCATGCTCGCGCACGATGTCACGTGCCTTCTTGATATCGGATATTGATCCTTTGGCCTCTCTGCCGAGATTGCCGGTCTTATATTGAGCATGGACAGCATCCTTAACGATCTCCAACCTCTTGGCGTCAGCCTCTGACCTATGGGATGGTATGCTCACCGCAACCTCCGGCTCAGGTCTCGCGCTGACCTCTTTCAGCGCCTCCTTGACTTCTCTGATGAGATCATTGGATTTCTCGATAGCATTGACGGTAGCAGCATCACTCTCCTGCCTTGCCTTGATCACGGCCATCTCAAATGCTTGTGCAGCTTCTGCTAGCTGCTTATCTCCAGATTTGGCCGCCACCTGCACCTTGTCTAGTACCTCATCCATGCTGGGCATGTCCGTGCCCGGCCACCGGCGCCAACTGCCGTCGCGCTTGGACTTGAACTCGAATGCGTTCATGAGATCGCGGTTGTATTCGCGCAGCCTGACATCCCTGTACTTGCTCAGCTTCTCACCCTCCAACCTGACCGGTTCAAAGGTGATGGGATCAAGGGCCACATAATCGAACTGCTCCTTCTCGTTGGTCTCCAGCATGGATTTCAACAGCCATACCAACGTGCTGATGGCGGCGGCATTCCTGTCGCCTGCACCAGCTTGCACGGCTATGACGGCCTCGACCAGATCATTCAACACCTGGTAATAGAACGCAAAGCCATCTGGGTCATCTCGCTTTGACAACAGATAGTTTAGATCAATGATGGCCATGTCGCACTGCTTTAATATCTCGGCCTTGGCTGATTCCAGATGGTTTATGTCCTCCAACGCACGATTGGCATCGTTGATATCCTTGACCACGGTGGCCAAACCCTTGCGGGTCTTGACGTCAGCCACGAACATGTTGATGGTGTTTATGGCACCCTCCGCGCGCTGCTTCTTCTTCTTGTCCCACTGGGCGTTGAACAGCTCATATGTCCACTCATCCCATTCTCGGGCCTTGCTGATCAAGCCCACGAGGCTCTTGTCATCCAGCGGATCCTTGAATGGCTCTCGGGTTGGGTTGAGGAAATCTGCACTCCTCTCCCGGATGCTCTTCTGGGTGCTATCGTATGCATCGTCCCACTCCTTGACCCAGGCACGCGCCTCCTCCAAGGCCTTGGGATCAACCAACTCCTCCTCGAGGCTAACCTGCCCGCTGTCTATCTGTGTCATCTTGCTGTCTATGTTGGCGACGACCTTCTCCAATCCCTTGAGATTGGCCAAGACCTCGCTCTTCAGGGCAGACAGCTCCGCCCTTAGGTTCTTATCCATTTTTTACCTCCTGCCTATCAGGGAGAATCCCCTGAACCATAATGGATCTAACGCCAGGGATTTCTCCCCTGGCCAGATTTATTTATGTGGAGGTTTAATTATCCGTTGGTTAAATTGGTGTTTTACTTGATGAGGGTGTCCACTATCTGTCCCGTGGGAACCAGCTCTGTGCTGGCGCTGCCCGCGGCCCTCAGCAGCGACTCGCTCAGCGTGTCACCTTTGATGATGTCATCCAACGCCGTTATCACGGCGTATATGGCCATGGCACCCAGTATCCCGGTCATGAGGGCCAAGCCAAACTCCAGGGCATCTATTATCAGCCATTCCGCCACCTCGTGGTCAGTGGCGAACCGTCGATACCGCAGGAGGGCTTCGGCCACCCTGCCGTCGGGCCCGCCCAAGGCCTGGATTATGCTGGCCTCCACCTCGGTGAACCTCTCGTTGAAGTCGGCGACGGGCTTGGTCTGCTCTATGCCCAGCTCCAGTCGTCGCGCTATGGTGTAATCGCGCATGGCCCTGGCCACCGCCCATTGGTACGCCGATTTCAATCTTACCATGATACCTGATGACATGTGATATTTATCTGGTGGCATGTTCGGCATCGGCAGGCCGCTCGGCGAAGTGTTTTATGGCATAGCAGTTCGGACCGAATTCCCCGTCCATGACCCAATCGCTGACCTGTCTGAACCCGTATCTCTCATAGCTTGATATCACAGATGGTCGAGGAAAGCTCCAGACGGCTGTGCATCCCTGAGATTTCGCCGTCTCGAATGTCTTATCGAAGAGGATTCTCGTGATATTCCTCTTCCTCAGACTGGGATGTATCCATATGCTGCGGCTGCGATACAAGTGGTCGGATGTCTTGAATCCGCTGGTCAATGCCGTCACAGATCCATCGCTGCTGCGCAATCCCCAGAAGTGCACGGGATTGCTGTATACAGACATATCGTATCCGCCGAGGTATCTCATGCTGCTGTGCTGCTTTATCGGGGATATCCGTCCGGGCCATAACACGTCTCGCCATATAGGCAAGACATCATCCCAGGTCAATTCAACGACACTGCCGATGGTCTCCAACCTATCACTCCGCTGCTAGGCGTAGGTCTCTATGTCGGTGAGATCGCCGCTGTACACCAGCTGCTCTCCATCGTCGTAGATCTTGTAGCTGTCGGCGCCGGCTCCCGATGCCCATAACACCGCGTTCTCGAACGTGTCGAACAGATATTCCTGGACGTTGAGTATCCCGTCCTTCCACTTGTGCGCCTTGACCTTGTGTCTTCCGTGATGCTTGCTCATGCTATGTCTCCCTGTCATGATAGCTGCCGCAGCCATTGGGCCACGGTCTGGTTGGTGTATTCGGTGAGAGCCGATTGGTTGGCCGAAACCACGGCGGAGGGATCGTCCCACACCTTGATCATCTTGGCCACCATGTCCTCGCTGTTGGTTGGATCGGCGCAGCAGTCCGCGGTCATCCATGGTATCTCGATGCTGCCCACCACAGGGACGCCCTGGCTGATGAGATCCGCCGCCACTATGTTGAAGGTCTCCGAGAAGCTGACCTGCATGCCCATGTCCATGGTGGCGCACAGACGCAGGAACTCCTCACGCGGGGCCCACTCGTGGTTTATCAGGGCATGCCCCCGTTCCGCCAGCTGTTGGAACAACCCCCTGAGGTTGTGGACCATGGGTTCGCCCTTCATCTCGATGCGCCCGGCGTTGACGTGGAACCTAAGCCTCTTGCCTAGGACCTCCGCGAATTGTATCGCGGCATGTGCTTGCAACAGATGGTTCTTAAGCGGCCTGATGGCCCCAAAGCAGCTGATATCAATGACGTTTTTTTCGCGATCCGGCTGCTTGTTCGTGTATGCCTGTGGATAGAAGTTGGGAAGGTATATGACCCTCTGCGCCGCGATCTCCTCGCTCCATCCGTTGCGGATCCCCAGGTAGCTGCGTATCTCCTTCAGCATCCTAGGCGCGTTGCAGGCCATGATCACGTTGGCCATGCCGCTGTAGTCGCCTATCCAATCCATGGCCATGCCCTCGCCGGCCATGAATGGCATCTCGCTGTGCAGGCGTATGATCCATGTCACGTTGGGATGCAATCTCCTCAGCTCCGCGAACTTGGTCGGCACCACCCATAGCGCCTCTATTATCGCATGCGTGGGCCTGTGCGCGGTGACCACCCTATCTATGTCGTTGTTGTCTATGACCACCTCCAACCGGCTGTCGACGCCATTGTCGACCAGCATGTCATCCATGAACTTGGCCGAGTTGTATAGGCCGGTGGTCAGCCCTATCTTGTTGTGCACGGCACTGTTGAAATCTTCCCTGCGCTTCAGTATGAACAGTACCCTGGACATGTGTCACCCCTGCTGTGTTGTCGTTGCATCGCACGGTTATTTAACCGCGGGTGTGTGACGGTTGCATGACGCGTCAACATTTAATTGGAGCACCCGGAGGGATTCGAACCCCCGTGATTCCATTAGCTTTCTCCTGGTTCGAAGCCAGGCGGCATACGGGTGCTAATTTATCATTTTCATTAACCGACCTTTGGTCCATCCAGATGGAATATCTAATGATCGAATCTTCTTATTGTCTTTACCGTTGTTGATCCAGTATGAGCCAAATTGGCTATTCTTAACACCCGAAGATTGAGGACGCTTCAGAATTCTCAGAGGTTTGTCTGGTCTTACTTTTGGAGGTTTTGGAGGTTTTCGACCTTTTTGCCAACCTTCTTGCTCATATGTTGTGAGATATTCTTGAGGAATTTTCTTTACGATACCTTCCTTGTTTATCCAACAACTTCCATATTGAGAGTTCTTAGAACCAGACTGAAGATTACTCATTGTAATAGACATATGCTGTCGCATTGACTGGTATAGTCGCGAGTTAATGTATCTTTGATGTGTGTTAGATTTAGAACACATCATATTAAATGCCTTTATAGCCGAATACCATTCGATAGATTTAGGAACTGTTATCTTACATAGGAGATAATGGCAGATAAAGTGTTCCCTAGCAGTTAACCTAACGATGTTATCTTTCTTATCAGTACCTCCGAACGACTTGGGTACAATATGATGCCTTTCAGTATAACCTGAGATTGGTCTTGTTTTGGCCTTAGATATGATATTGTCGTAAAGTTTCTTATAGTTCATACTCTATTTATGTTCGAACCCCCGACCCGCAGATTCGAAGTCTGCTGCTCTGTTCCACTGAGCTACGGATGCGTCTATTGGTTCCAGTGCTTGATGACGCCGGCGACGATGAAGCAGTTGGTGATGATGTAGCACAGCACTATGGCCGTCCTTATCAGCGCCACCCTGTCAGCCTCGGCTGAATCGTCGGATGCCTTCTCCCCCAGGGCCTTAGCCCAATACCGCCATGCCTTGCGCAGCATCACCGCGTCTCCATCATCTCAGCTAGGATCTCCAGCGCACGCTCGGGGGTTGCATGCGTCTGCAGGTGCACGGGATGCCTCAGCGCTATGTGCACCACCCGCTGGCTCATCCAACGTATGAGCCCGTATCCCTCGAACCTCCCTGAACCAGGTTCACGTGGGCCCCAACGGCCCCTGTATCCGTATGTCTTTGGTGGTGGGTGATGCTGCCCTAGCAGCCTGTCACATTCAGCGTAGAATTCGGTCTTATCCATCGTCGAATTATAGCGCACGCACCCGGTATGGTCTAGCCTGCCGTCAAATGAAATGGGAGAGATGAATCATCTCTCCCATCCGTATCAATACGTCAGCTTGTTCTCAGATCTCCGCCGAGGAGTAGGATGTGACTTCCATACCCGCGCAGATCTCAACGATGGAAGGTGTGTTCCATGCCATGTCAGTGTCCTCCGTTTGCATGCACGAACTCATCGTGCACTGACAATATTTACTGACGACGCCAACGCTTAGCAATATCAATCACACAAATTCCTCGGCGATGCCGATCAGCTCGGCCATGAACAATCCACCAGCCAGGGCCAACACGCTGGTCTCGACGCTGCCTATCACGCAGACGGAGAAACAGCATAGACCGCATGAAGCGATGCGCATCGCGCTCTTGATGTAGCTGAGGCGAGTGTGCCACGTGCGGTATTTGGTCTCGAAATCGGTCATGCTCTATCCCTTGCCTATCTTCCTGATCTTTATCAGAGGTTCGCCCGTCTTGTCGTGGATCACATCCACGACGTATGCGTCGCCCCTGTTGGTGCGCCTGAGGCCCTCGGCCAGCGTGTTCACGTATTCTATGATATCCAGGGGGAACTCTCTGTGGTATATCACCTTGCAGGTGGCCATGCTCAACCCCTATGTTTGTGGTGCGCTTGGAGGGGCTCGAACCCCCACGGTTGCCCGTCAGAACCTAAATCTGATGCGTCTACCCAATTTCGCCACAAGCGCATTCGTTGGTAGGTGGTGAGAATTTTGAAATCCCGACCGTCGGTATGTAACACCGATGCTCTGCCTCTGAGCTAACCACCCATCTAACCCTTAGAACCTAACCACCGTCCACTTGGCATCGAAACCCTTGCCCTTGGATTTGCGCTTGATGATCTTGGCGAACTCCTCCATGCGGAGCTCCTGCAGCTTCACCAAATCGTGCTCCAAGCAAGCCTCGTACAGCCTGCGGACCAACTTGCCCTGTTTCATATCACACCTCCCCGTGTCTAAGTGGTTGCGATACTTATCAAATCTTGGTTGCGGGTCCTGGATTCGAACCAGGGATCTCCAGCTTATGAGGCTGGCGAGATGGACCACTTCTCTAACCCGCAATATAAACGCTGAACCTCACGCCGTCGGCTCGAATGTCCTCTGTGACTTGGCGACCAACCACGAAAGGGTCGGTGACAGATCGAACTATGGAGCGGGGTACGAGACTCGAACTCGTTTAGCCAGCTTGGAAGGCTGGAGCACAACCCATATGCCAACCCCGCGTTTTATGCATGTAATATAACCGTTTACGGCTTGCCTGTCAACGATATTCTGTTGCGCAGCTCGGTGGTGCTGAACCTGTGATCCCTGCGGTTGAAGTGCAGATCGATGCCGCGCTTCTTGCAGATGTCACGTCCGGTGAAATCCTTGTCTCGATACTCCTCGCCCAGTATCCGCACGTTGATGGGATACATGGCCAATATGTCCTCGAGATCAGCCTCGGTCACGTACGGCACGATCTCATCCACATACCTAACCGCAGACAGCTGCGTGTAGCGCTCCACTATGGTCTGCACCGGCTTGTTCTTGCTGGTTCGATCTATGGTCGGATCAACCTGGAGGCCGCAGATGAGGTAATCGCACTGATCCTTGGCCTCGCGCAGCATGGCCACGTGCCCAGAATGGCACAAATCGAACGCGCTGCAGGTGAACCCTATGCGCATCAGTAGGTCTCCCTGATCTCATCCGCTATGCCATACCTGACGGCCTCCTCGGCCGACAGCCACACGTCCTTGGCGGGCAGCAGATACTTGCGTATGCCGGCCTCGTCCATGCCAGTGCATTTCTTGTAGTGCTCCAGCATGCGTTCGGTGCTGAGCTCAAACTCGCGCACCCTGGCGAACAGCTCGTGCTCCTTGCCGTAGCTGCCCCAGCTGTACTGATGGCTGAGTATGCTGGTGTTGGGTGTGAGGATCCTATGTCCCTTCTCTCCGCTCATGAATGTCAACAGCCCGCAGCTGGCTATCATGCCCAGACCCACCGTGCGAACGGGGATCTTGCTGCCCTTCATCATGTCGATGAGGGCGAACGCCGAGTGTACCTCGCCGCCGGGGCTGTTGATCATCAGGGTTAGATGCTTTGGCCGGCTCTTGTTGGACATGAGATTCTTTTGCAGTATCCAATCTATCACCGGCTTCACCGATTTGTTGGTGAAATCCTCCATGAACAGGAAGATGTTATTGTCGTCCAGGTGATCCTTGTGTTCTGCCATCTCGCGCCCTCTTGTGTTAATCTAACCCTTGATCATTATATCGTGGGTCACGTTTGAACGCAATCTATATGATGACTGTCAGCTCGGCTCTAGGGTGTCTGCGAATCCCCAATTGGTGTCAAGCGGGTCGGCCTCATGCTTCTTGGCGCTGAGCTTGAGCAGGCTCGCCATTATCTTGTCCTCATGGCTGCCCTTGCGCACCATGACCACACCGGTGCCATCCTCGTCATAGAGATCGTGGCCCTTGCCTTTCAGCTCCGTTCGCGTGCTATTGGGACCGACCTTGAACACTGTGTTGTAGAATAGGTTGAAACCATACACGTTGACCGAGGGATCGGTGCTCAATCTCAGCCAGGTCTTCCTCGCCCCCGGGCTATGGCTCTGGTTGCTGACCAACACGATCCCCATATCGGAGACCAACGTCTTGTACAGCTCCGCCCCTATGCCCCTGCCTTGGTACTTGGGATTGACCATGGCGGTCTCCACGCTGTATGCCTTGATGCCGTGGTAGGTGACCGGTTCCATGGTTAGCTCTGCCACGCATCGCCTGCCATCCCATAGGGTGACCGCCCTGTGTCCCCTCGATCCCTTGCCATACAGAGCCTCGTAACCAAACACATTGATGGGCAGCTTGCCCTTGTACCTGCCCCTGCCGCGAGGCAGTCCCAGCTCGTCCTTCTCGATGTAGTTGCGTTCTATCTCTGCTATCTTAACCATGGTCGGATATTTATGATCGGCGTGGGGACCCATCTCCCTTTAGCGGCGCCGCCCGCTGCCACCTTCACATCATGTGGCCTACTGAACGATTTCGTGCTTCAGCACACGCTTGGATCAGGTTGGTCCTGATCGCAAGACCCTCTATGCCTGCTGGCATGGGGATCTCATGCAACCCAATGTGGTACGGCGACTCGCCGCCTGGGACGGAATTGGTTGGAGCGGGCACCGGGAATCGAACCCGGGCTTTCACCATGGCAAGGTGACAGGCTACCATTACATCATGCCCGCAATCTTTATGTTGGTATTTATCACGTCAGAGGCCATCGTGTGGATATTATCCTCATGATCGCATATGGCGATAACAGCCTGATGTGATCTGGTATTGACATCAGGCCACGTACACCCTGCTGATCCTATCAAACCTACCTATCGCCTCCAGCAGGGCCGCCCTTGGCAGGTCTGATATGATGCTCGCCACTGGTATGTAACCTATGGATAGATGCCTGTCGCCTCGGTTGAACCCTAACCCTGCCAACCTATCCTCGTTCCTATCCCACCAGGCGTTAAACCTGTCCATGTATCCCTTTGAATGGCCGTCCCAGAACTTGACGGAGAATGCGGAAGAGTAATATCGCTGTGGTATGATAGCCTCTCCGCCTACATCGTGATCGTCATCCTCGAACACGTCTGTAAGCGTCTTGCCGACCTCGCAATAGCTGAGATAGGCATCTCCGAACCTGTTGTCGATGGTGAACAGATCGTAGTCCTCCTCCAACAGTGGATACCTTGGTTGGTCGTCGAAAGTGACGACCATCATCGCTGATCCCCTGCCGCCGTTGTTGCGCCAATTCTCCCATCTGTGTATGAGCACGTTGTAGGATTCTATCGTTCGCCGAAGGTGATCGGGGGCCTGCCTAAAGAGTTCGCTGGGGTTCAGCACGCTACCCCTCATGGCCTCGAAGTGCGTGTGCAGGCGGTTGAACGCATCCTGGCCGCAATCCACGGATGCCCTATCATCTATGCGATAGCCGCCGTGGTCATTGACGGCATCTATGCATGCGTTGATCCCGTCCACTATCCTTGCCTCCGACCAACCATTGGCTGGGAAACCATACAGCCTGTCGTCCTCCCTTGGATGTTGGTCGTGGGCAACGGACGCTCTCAGGCAATCAAACCATCTGCTTGCCAGTGATGTGTCGTGGACCCCGAAGCACAGTGTGAACCTATCATCATCTGATCCGAATTCTATGAAAAACCTATCCATGCCTGACGCTCCGTGTGTCCGCCGCGAGGCGACGCATGGCCATGTTAGCGACCTCGTCCCACGTTCTTCTGGATCTGAGGCTTGGCCTGCACCTGCGTGGCCTTCATGGCCGTCAGCTTGGACTGCTCCTGCATCACGTGCGGGGCCTTGCTGTCCTTGGTCTTGGCCGCTTTGGGTTTGCTTCTAGGATCTGCCATTACATGTCTCCTCATGCTTCCGGGGTATCATCCCCATGCGTATTATGCCGCATGCGCAGTTCTAGGTCAAACAATAGATGGCGGAGGGGTGGCAGTGTCGATCTCCATGCCAAGCGAATGGCACCAACGGGTTTCGAATCCGTGCCCAGGGCCGCCTGGGTTACCCCTCCGTGTGTGTGGCGGAGCGCGGCGGTCTCGATCCGCATGCCAAGATGGCATCAACCGATTTCCAATCGGTGCCGAACCCCGTTCGGTACACGCTCCTAATCCCTGTGTGTCAGCATGGCCGTTATCACGGCGGCCGCGGCCGCCAGCAATGATGCCATCAACGCTATCTTCATGATCATCAACCATGCTCCAATCAACATCCGAGGGGAACGGGTATGCATCCCCTTTTCAGAGTCCGGGTTTACAAGGTTATGATTGGATAGTGGCTGCAATGCACCCGAGGGTCATTGCACGGCGTATCCCATCTCCCGACCTCGATGTGGCTGTGTGATCACCTCTAAGCCTTGGCTTGGGTGAGCAGTGACAACTCATCCGTGAATCAACTCTGCCCCTCGAATTCCGTGCCATCCTTGGCCAGCCACTTAGGCCGACTGGGATTCACCCGCTCCAAGCTGGAAGCGTGTGATGATGCCGTCTATGTCGTTGTTGAGGTATATTGTGAGGCAGCCCTCGTCGTAGCTGACCTGCGACACGCCCTCTGGCCATGGTAGGATCCTCCATCCATGTTGCTTGGCCATGTCGGCTATCTGATCGGCCGTGGCCGCATCATAGACCTTGCCTATGAATCGATCGAACTGTTCCATCGTACATTCCTCCGGGCACCGTGCCCATTTTTATTTAACGATGCGTATCATTTGGCGGAAGGGGTGGGATTTGAACCCACGGTACCTTTCGGTACTTCGGCTTTCAAGACCGACGTAATAGACCGCTCTACCACCCTTCCTGACCACTGGATAAATATGCACATATTATAGCATGGAGGATCCCACATGTCTACCAACCCACCGGATTCAATGGCCGGCAAGAGGGGATTGGTCGTCTTCGGCAGCTGGCGATTCGGCACATCAGCGCTGTGTGACATGATACATAACCATGTCACAGGGCTAGGCATCGATAGCGTCAACCTGTCAGAGTATCTGGGTTGCAACCACTACCAGCGCGATGTCAACGGCGTGTCGACTCACAGCGTCATCAGGGAGAGCATACCATTCGCCGACGGCAGCGTCAGCCTCATACGCCGACCCACCCCAACATATCTGGTCAGATCAAAGCTGCGCCATCTGGATGCACACGAGCGTCGGTTCTTCATAATCAAGATGGGCGCCGAGGATCTGCTGGAAGGCAACGATGTGCCCATATACGATCATCTCATAAACGATGGCAGCGTGATAAAGATAGGGCTCAATCGCCGCGACGTTGGTGCCGCCCTCATAAGCCTGGCCATGGGAGACTACTTCAACATCTGGAGCTACGACAGATCCGAGCTCGACAGGAGGTTGGGCGAGAGCATCACTCCCAAGGAGATCAGATTGGGATCGTTGAGGAGCTATTCCGAGCAGGTGCTTTGGCACAACGATTGGTTGCACAGCAACCTAGATCTGTTGGACCAGTTGGTTTGGTTTGATCAGCTGCCCACCCCGACCATAGAGGCCATAGGCATGTCAGGTGAGGCTAGGACATACTACGCCAAGAACCACATGCCACACAGGGAGCGTGCGCTGAGGTATTTCACCAATGGCGAGGAGCTGCTACGCTACTGCGACGAATTCGAGGAGGCCATGAGGCCCCTGATCGATAGATTGGGTTGAGGTCACAGAAGCTTGAGATGGCCGGTGATGGGGGCCAGATCCTCAGCGGATGCCGGCCCCACCGCGATGCAGGTGTTGGTTGGCACCCCGTTGAACTCCGTGAGCCCTGCGTCGGTTATCTGCGCGGTGATCAATCCGGCTGCGCGTGCCTTGCCGAGGATGTCAAACATCTCGGCCTCGCTGTCCACGCTGACCGCTATCTTGGTGAACCTGCCAGCCAGCCATTCCTTGACGCTGGGATGATCCAGGTTCTCCAAAGTGGCCTTGAGGCTGGCATGCGCACCCTGTGCGATCAGCTTGCCCTTGCGCATGTTTAGATCCTTGCGCATTATCAGCATCTGTTTCATGCCATGCCTCCCAGCCGGTTGATATGCGAGGGTTCCGTTACAACTATGTCACCCACAACTTTGATCGTTGGCTCCTGGAGCAGGACTCGAACCTGCAAACCTTTCGGCGTCGCATTAACAGTGCGGTGCGTTTACCATTCCGCCACCCAGGAATAAACTAGCATGGGAGCACCGGCATCGCACACTCGACCCGGTGAGTGTCCGGCCCGCTGTGTGAACGGTTAAGCCGGACGGAGCAACATGTTACCATGCACCCGTACTCCCAAATTTCGCACCGATTGTTTATAGTGGTGACGGCTTCCACTGGCATAACATTCTGGTTGAATCAATTATGCTCGACCCTCGGCGCCGTGTCAATCTGACCTGCTTCATCGAGGAAAGGACCATTTGATGGTCAAATGTTGGAGGTGTGGGTAGGAGTCTCACCTACCTAATCCAGCTTTGCAGGCTGGCGCATAAATGCTCTGCCACCACACCGAAATTCTCATCGTGTCATTAGTATATAGCAGCGATCCAGCATATGTCAACCATATGCCGGTATTTGACGTGTTTTCCACGATCTGACTGGTGCCCACGGTGGGATTCGAACCCGACACTGTCCGGATTTTAAGTCCGGTGACTCTAACCTGTTGGCCTACGTGGGCATTGGAGGACCAGTGAGGTAACGCTCCCCCTGCGGCCGGGTTAAAAATCCGGTGGCGGCACTTGCCTGCCTTTACGCTACTGGTCCATTTGGTTCGGGGAGATGGGTTCGAACCACCAGCATCCGGCTTCAAAGGCCAGCGTTCTTCCAGTTGAACTATCCCCGAATGATGTTGGTTGGCGAGGAAGGAATCGAACCTTCGTCTTTGGTTTATCGGACCAATGCTCTCCCATTGAGCTACACGCCATCTGTGTCAGTTGAGCAGGCGAGGTTTGACGTCGATGTCGCCGTCCTCGTTGATGTTGGCGAGATCTCGCATGATGCTCTCCTTGACGTCATCGGGCAGCTCATCGAACGATGCCTCGTCAAGGACCACAGCCTTCTCCAGCAGATCGCCGCTCTCCAACATGCCCATGATCTCCGCCACGAGCGCGTCGAGCTCCTCTTGCGTCCCCTCGAACCCATCAAAGGACCCGGGTGCGAACACCACCTTCATCTTGCCTTCGTTATCTTCGTCGCTAGACATTCTCGTAGTCCTCTCTGGTTAAATTTGGCGCGCATGACGAGGATCGAACTCGCCTAGACCTGTTAGACAGACAGGTGATCTCACCAGAGATCGACATGCGCAAATTGGTGGACCGTCGGGGAGTCGAACCCCGGCCTACGCGGTGCAAACGCGTCGTGCTCCCGTTATCACCAACGGCCCTAAACTGCTCGGTTTCATCCACATGCTCACCCTTGGGCTTGGCAGCGTCCGCAACTCAATCGGGCATTACCATGCTTGCCGGCGGTGGACCGGACGACCGAAACCGGTAAAGAAACCTTTCAACTGTGTCTCTCAACTCATCTACGATAGCATCTCTGCTGTCGGTGTCAACCATTGATTTGGCCCAATGGCAACATTGATGATCGCCAGCGTTCACGTGCTGGTTACGAATCAGCTAGTATAACACTTACCTAACGGAGCCGGTTGGTTTGCGATTCTTCCTCAAGGCTCGCTTGTTCTTGGCGAACCAACCTCGAGGGTCTGGGATGCGCTCAGCCTTGGCCCTGTTGACATGCCCGTGGCTGTCAGTGGCCCCCATGATGGTCATCGGCTTGAGTATCTCTGATATCTTCATGCTGGTATTTATGGCAGGTCGTGCAGGAGTCGAACCCGCGCTTCTGAGGTTGGAGCTCAGCGTGCTACCATAACACTTACGACCTATGTAAACTTGGTGCCCTCAGTAAGATTCGAACTTACAACATCCGGAGTTTGAACCCGGCGCCTCTTGCCAGTTGGGCCATGAGGGCGATGATTGGTGCCGCCGGTTGGATTTGAACCAACACCATCTAGGCTCTCGACCTAGCGCCTCTGCCAGTTGGGCCACGGCGGCTTTGACTATTTGACCTGATGCATGCCATGCTGGCATACTGCTGTCATGATATGCTTTGATTACAGATTCGATGGCAGGAACCCCGCTGCGATAGCGGATAGGTTTGGCATCAGCTTTAGATCCATCACCCGACCTTTGCTGCCATGGAAGGAGGAGATATATCTGGAGGCACGGCGCATAGCCGAATCAACCAAACGCCCCATGGTAGTGTGCATGAGCGGCGGCATAGACAGCGAGGTCGTCGCCAGGGCCTTCCACGACCAAGGCATACCTTTCTCCGCGCTCAGCATCAGCTTCTCCGATGGCACGAACGAGCATGACATAGGATACGCCAAGCGTTTCTGCACCGAGCGGGGCATAGCCCATGAGCTGTTGGAGGTGGATCCCATCCCCTATCTGGAGGATGCCATCCGTCGCTTCTGCGCCGACGGGTACGAATCAAACGGTGTCTACAGATATCTGGTCTTGGCTCTGATGGAGCACGTCGAGGATAGCGGAGGTTGTGCCATCATCGGTGGCGGAGTGCAGGGATTCACCACCATCAACCGCCGCATACACATGAAGAAGAACACCAACCTCATACCACCATTGCAGTGGTTGCATCGCAACCACGCCGTGCATTACCCATACTTCTTCAGTGACACGCCTGAGTTGTTCGCGGCATACCAAGAGATCGATCTCATAGCATGCATGCTGCGCAATCCCGACTACTTCATGACCGCCATGCCAACCGCAACCAGCCCCGAGAAGATATTGGTCCTGCACAGCCTGTGGCCCGACATGGTCGTCCGCCCCAAGTACGAGGGGTATGAGAACATCAACCATTGGCGGAAGCCGATGGAGAAAAAGCTTGGTGCTCTGTTCCCCCATCTGGGATCCATATACATACCGGTGCAGCACATACGCCACCAGCTTGGCATGGACATGCCTGTGTCCAGGATGTCGCGCTTGGCCAGGGATGGGTTCATCGATCGAACATCAACGGCCGCATGAAGTGGCGGTTCACGTTGTATATGTTCCTCATGTATTCGTTCCCCAGGACGGTGTAGTAGGCCAACACGTCTGGATGCTGATCTATGGCCAATGCCGTGCCCGGCTCATCCTTGCTGATGCTCAGGCCTGACTTTGACACTATCCTCGTCACCGCGACGTTGGTTGGCAGGCAGAAGGTGTATATGGTGTCAACCCCCTTGAGCTTGCAGAAGTCCACGCAGTACTTGAACAGCCTCTCGCCTATGCCCTTGCCTCGGGCCTCCGAATCGACGCTGAAGCCTATCTCGGCCTTGCCATCTCCCATGTAGCCGATGTGGGCGAACCCCACCAGCTCCCCATCGTACCTATAACCCAGCAGGTGATCGGTGTCGGGTATGTTGTTGACGTAGCCCACTATGACATCGCCATCCATGTTGCCGGCGAACCGCAGCATGCGATCCTCGCGGTTGAGATTCAGCAGATGCATGAGGTACAGCGCCCTGCCAGCCCTATCGGTCAGCTTCTCTATCATACATCACCTCCGCACTGGTCAGATTTGGTGCCCCACTCCCGATTCGAACGGGAACCCTCCTGCACCTGAAGCAGGCGCCTCTACCTGTTGGGCTAGTGGGGCGTTGTTGGCTGCCCGTCATGGACTCGAACCACGACTGCCTGAGTCAGAGTCAGGTGTCCTACCGATTAGACGAACGGGCAATGTGTTGGTAGACCCTCCCGGGATCGAACCGGGAACCTACCGCTTAAGAGGCGGTTGCTCTAACCAATTGAGCTAAGGGTCCATTGTGTCAACAGCGGAGGGCTCCTGCCGGACTCGCGTCCAACAGCCGAGTGGTTCCCTCCGCTAACGCGACGGTGATGCCGTCGCAATGCGCATGTTGGCTCCCAGGGCTGGGTACGATCCAGCAACCCCCGCATTAACAGTGCGGTGCTCTACCAGTTGAGCTACCAGGGAATGATTCCTCCGCGTTTTTATAGAGGTGTCGGGATCCTCTACCGGTAAACACCTCAGCAGATCTAGAAACCGCTGATTAGCAATCCGGCGAATGGTGGACCGGGAGAATTACGATATCTCAACCTTGCCCTTATGAGGGGCCTGCTCCTCCTTTGAGCTACCAGTCCGTCGTCTCTGTCGTTGCCGTCACGCTTGCACAGCAAGCATGGATCATGGGACTCGAACCCAACCTCGGTTACACCTTCTCGGTGAACCTTCTCACCTGACTACCCATCCATGGTTTGGGTCAATTACTCCCAACCATCAGCCTCCTGTGCAAGCGAAACGACAGCGTATGCCTCGGCAGGGCCACATCGTGGTGCTGGGATTCGAACCCGCATCTCCCGCCGGAAAGCGGGCGCCTTTTCCGTTAAGACCAACCTACAGCTATTACCTTTTGGGTATGCTGCGATGCAGCCCTGCCGAAGCAATCGTCGTCATTAACCATGTCAAACAGCGTCTACATGGTTACAATAGCATCTCTGTGGGATGCGTCAACCGTTATCTTTGGTCCCTGCCGCTGGATTCGAACCAGCCCTACGAGTGCCACAAACTCGCGTGCTTTGCCACTAACACTAGACAGGGTAAATATTTGATGCGCATATCAGAGATCACAGACCACATCCTAAACGAGACCGTGCAAGAGGAGCGAGAGCTGCAGGACATAGCGTCCTACGTGGCCGGCATCCTCTCCAAGAAACCGAGGAGGGGTCCGCTCACACTCGAGGACCTAGAGGACATATCAGGCAAACGTTCTCCCAGCGTCATATCTCCGGTGGTGCATTCCATGTTGGACGGGACCTCATTCTACATGTTCAACGACAGGGACAATCCGCGGCATCGAGGTGAATATGATACCGCAAACAGCGCCATTGGTCTCAACGTGGCCGGGCTGATCGGCAAGGCCAAGTGGACCGTGCGCTCCAAGATGGAGAGCACGCTGGTGCATGAGCTGCGTCATGCCCTGGACTACTACAAGAGCAGGACCAAGGCGTTGCCGCCCAGGCCTCAGATGGGCGATGATGTCACCGGCGACCAGTACGACGAGTACGTCAGATACCACGAGGAGATCAACGCCAGGTTCAGCCAGGCATTGATGGACATGTCCAAGGCCAAGATCGATCCCAGGTTCCTGGAGCATGAGATAAAGGAGATATTCTCCAAGCATCAGCTGTCGCCACGCATGTTCAAGTGGGATACCCGCAAGGGACAGAAGCAGTACAACAGGCTGCTCACCCGCGCCTATTCATTCTATCAGGAGCTGCAGCGCATCGATCGGGATAAGCCTGGTTTCGCCAGCAGGGTCAAGCTGCTGGTGGGCAGGGCCCTTCGCAACCTGTTCAACTGATGCCGTGGTGGGTGCGGATGGGATCGAACCATCAACCTCCTGCGTGTCGAGCAGGTGCTCTACCACTGAGCCACGCACCCATGTATTTGGTGGACCGTGGGGGAGTCGAACCCCCGATGTCGCCCTGCCGAGGCGAAGTTATCCCGTTTAACCAACGGCCCAATTTAACCATATCAGAGATGATCCCACGATGTATGAGATCCTAAGCCTAGATCACCCCCTGTTCAGGGATTTCAAAGGCATGTCAGCCAGCTTTGATGCCACCATATGCTTCCCACCAGGGACCGGCGGCAACTTCCTCGGATACCGCCTCACCGGTGGAGGGGCGGTATGGGAGGGTATAAACGAATACAAGGCAGCCAACATAGATTGGCTAAGCCTGGAGACATTGATAAACCATGACCTCGATCCGGTGATAGACCTTGATGCATGCCATGCCATAATGGCCAATGGATACAACCCCCTAGGCGGTTCCGGCGCGGCAAACACAGGCATTCGCCTATCCATGGGACACAGGTTGCCCGTGTTGACTCAACGCATATACGGCTATCACACCGAAGAGCTGATCACCATCGAGATGCCATCCGAACGATGCAGGCTGATAGGTGCGTTGCTATGCTACAAGATGTTCATGACCGATATCAGGGAGGCTAGGCCCATAACCATAAGCGACATGCTCTACAGATGCCCGATGCCACCTGATGTGGCGATGCGGGATTATGACGATGTGGTGGACAACATCAACGCGCATCTGGACGGGCATGGGATACCTCGCACCTGGGAGATAGGGCACACTCCGATGTTCTGGATGTGGTACACCAACTGCGTCAACCACGGCGTTGACAGGATGTCCATACCCAGCCTCAGGAGATACGTGACCAACAACCTGCTGGGAGATTACATGGCCGAGGATCCGCCTGCCGAGCATTCCAGGGACGGCGAAACCTACCAACTGTCCAAGGCATCCATCACCTGCGCATCGAGGTTGATCACCGTTGACTATGACAGCCTGTTCTTTGATCTGGACCACTGCGGATCCAACGTTCTGTCCCGCATAGATAGGAGAGACATACACTCCTACTCCGCTAGTAACATGGCCATGCTTGAATCTGTGCTACCGTTGGTGGAGGATGATGCTGCGCTGCGGTTGCGGACGGAGATATCAAGCATAAGGGATAGATTGGCCCATGCCAAGATATCACATGGCATAGATTCGATCTGAGTTGGCGCTCCCAACCGGATTCGAACCGGTGTACCCAACGTGAGAGGCTGGTGTCCTAGGCCACTAGACGATGGGAGCATTAAACACTCGCATAAGTACTGTATGATAGATGGCATCCTAAAGCAAGATCATCCCCTGTTCAGGGATTTCAAACATCGCGCCTATGAGTTCGACACGACCATATGCTTCCCACCAGGAGCCGGGGGTAATTTCATCGGATACCAGCTCACCGGCCATGGCGTTCGCTACGATTCGATCAATGAGTACATCGTAGATCGCAGGCACAAGCTGTCATTGGACATAGTGACCATGGGATCTGACGGCGAATCAATCCTGGATCTAGACGCCTGCTACATGGTCGCCAAGCACGAGGGAGACGTCGGCAGGCTCACCAGCGGTACCTCCACCGGTTTGAGGGTGTCCATGGGACATCAGATGCCCCTGATAACCCAATCGGTGTATTCGTACCACACCGACGAGCTGATCTGCATAGAGACCAACGATGCCCAGAGCAGGTTAACCTGCTCCCTGCTGGAGATCAAGGATTCCTTGAACAGGGATTACAACGGCAAGCCGGTGCTGATAGCCAAGTTGCTGTCTAACTGCTGCACGGTTCGCGAGATAAGCTTCAAGGATTATTCGTCCATGGTCAAGCAGCTTGAAAGCGATATAGGTGGCATCGACATCAGGTTCACCCCACTCTCATGGGAGTGGCACACGCATTGCATCAACAATGGCGGAGACATGCATTCCGTCGATGATTTCAAGAGGTATGCCACAGGCAGGTTGTTCTACGGTTACCTAGATTTGGAATCGTTCGCCTGGCTGTCAGACTGGAACGCATACTACAGGTATGCCAAGCCTCTGATCAACTGCGCATCGCGCATCACCACCGTCGACTACGATAGGTTCTTCTTCGACCTAGACCACTGCGGATCAGACGTGCTGTCGCGCATAGACAAGGCTGAGATACATTCATATTCATACCGGAACCTAGCCGTGCTTGGATCTGTGCTACCGCTGGTCGATCGCGGCATGCTTCCCGATCTTGAACCCACCATCGCGGATCTGGGGAACAGGCTGGAGGCTGCCCGCGTGGCCAACGGCATACGCATCCCATGAATCAACCCGCACCGGTGATCAGAACCTAAACACCTTTATGTCCTTGGTGTCTCTGTACATCTCGCTGAAATTGGTGTACCCTATGGCCTTCACGGGGTTATCGTATTCGACGCCATTCCATGGTATCTTCTGATCGTGCACGGAATGCATTGGGCTGGGATGCACACCCACAAGGAATTCGGTCTCGTCTGTCTCGTAGTGGGCACGACCCTCCTGCCCGTGTCCTATGCCAAGCCCGAACTCGATGTTCTCTCCCTCGGTCAACCCCAGCGTCTCGCGCCATATGCCGTGATCGGGGGAGTTGTCCTGGCCGTGGCACTTGTTGAACCCGGTGGAATATCCCATGTTGGCGGCCGATAGCGCTATCATGCCCATGGCCAATCCGATGGATGTGTACTTGTTCTGCACGGTTCGGCCATAGTATGTTGGATCGCCCCACTCGCCGTTGGGCTTGCAGGTTCTGACGGTTGACGGATCCTTGCTGGCGAACAGGAAGTAGGCGCTGGCTCCCATCTGCGGATTCCTGGCCAATCCCCTGACCACCTTTGGTATCACGGGTATGGTGTGCCCCCAGGTGTGCTTGACCATGCGATCTATCAGCTCCCTGTCGGTCAGCACGTATAGGTTGAAGTATCCCTCATCCTGCTTGGAAGGGGAATGCGTGGCCATGTATATCCAGTGCTGTATGTGCTCCTCCGGTATGCCATTGGTCAGGTCCCAGTTCCTCTGGCAGCGCCTCACCGTGTCCACCGCGGCCTTCTCCGCATCAAGGTCGATCATCATATTTCTCCCGAAATGTCTAGCTTTATTTAAGCCACCGTCGGATCGGATAACCTTGGAAAATCACCGGATCAACCATGCATGCCGGTCATAAGTATCACATGTTCCTATATGTGATCGGCACCGATGAGAGCTATCAGAAGATCGGATTCAGCAAGGATGTTGCCAAACGCCTCGCGACTCTCCAGACAGGCAATCCCAACAGGCTCAGGATACATCACGCAGAGCCCGTTCCAGAGGGTCGCGTGCGGCTCCTCGAACGCAAGCTGCATGCGGAGCTCAACCACAAGCGGCTCAAGGGCGAATGGTTCAACATGACACCCGAGGATGCCAAGCTGTACCTGCAGTTCGCCATCATACGCTGGCTGGATGATCCGCATATATGAATGGTGCATAGCCCAGGGATCGCACCTGGTTCTCCGGTTTTTCAGACCGGCGCAATCACTAGACTTGCTCGCTATGCATTGGTGCGATGTACGGGAATCGAACCCGTCTTTCCAGCTTGAAAGGCTAGCGACCTTACCGATAGTCGAACATCGCGTGTCTTGGTGGAGCCTATCGGGATCGAACCGATGACCTTCTGCGTGCAAGGCAGACGCTCTTCCAGCTGAGCTAAGGCCCCGTCATATCATGGGACTTACAGGTTTATCACCTTGCCCTTGCTTGTATTGGTGGGTCGTGGACGGAATCGAACCTCTTGCCTCAAGGGACCGCGTTTACAGCGCGGCGACGGCACCAGCCTGTCCTTATTGCACGACCCAATACGTGTCATCAGAGGCACACCTCTCGATGTGACCGTGATGAGACATACTCATCGCATATGCTCCCCGCTGAAACCACTTGTACGTCCCGTTCGGGACCACGTACTAGTCGGGGGCTGCTCTTATGCCGAGGGAGCAGCGGCCTGTCATGTAAACCCAAAGAAAAACCCCCGAAGTTACCTTCGAGGGTTTAGCAAACCAATGATGTGATACTTGATCACAGCATCATGCAAACCCTCCTCGCTTGGCCGCTTGATACGACCAGACGATGTGTTCCAAACCCATATTAAACATGTCTTTGTTCAGGTGTTGCATATGTTCCTCTAAACCTTTAACTTCAAGTTCGATCTATTTATACAGCCTGTTAATAAAGCTGTCAATATCGGGTTAAAAATAAATCTTCGCCTCAATATTCATCGAGGATGAGACCCTCGTCGTCGCCGTCCATGATCATATCGTCCATGTAACCCTCCCGTTTCTCATCGCCTATGATGCATAGTAGCATCTCTGAATCAGCCGTCAACCTGAAATCTCTATCATGCCGCGATCTCCATGACATCGCGTGCGAGGTGCTTGCGGATCTCCTCCAAGCGCGACTGCTCGCGATCGTGTTCAGCCTCCATCTGCTGCATCTCGCGCTCGGCCATCATGGCCTCCTCGTGGTTACCCACATCCTCGACCGCCGCCTTGGGCCGTTGCTTGGCCTCGACCTCCTCCAACAGCTGGCGTGCGTAGATACCGATGCGGCTCTTGCCGTCCGCCATCGCGGTGCGCCAGTAGCTGGCCTGCTTGGAGGTGAGGTAGCCGCGTGCCTCGAAGAAGTTGGCCATGCTGGTCCCCATGCGTGCATGGGCAGGGCGGAAGCCGCGACCGTTCTGATGCTTGGTGGTCTCGCTGACCTGCTCATCAGAGGTCTGGCGGTTGCGCAATACGATCAGCGCACGCCCCACCGCGCGGTCATTGGTTGCGAGCAGTTCTCGTATGGTTTCAACGTTGTGTTGCATCTGTGTGCTCCTCGTTGCCTATGCGCTACAATAGCATCATCAGCTGGTTTGTCAACCGAAGATCACGCTGCGATCTGGGAATCCTCACCGATCGATCCGGCGGTCACCGTGCGGGGATCCCCATGGCACAGCGATTCCTTGGACAACGCGCTGTAGCGCAGGTATGCGTTATATATGCCCTGCTGCCGGGTTCGAATGTGTTGGGCAGGCCGGTGAGCACCGCGTTCCTGGCTTGGTTGAGATCCAACTTGCGTTTGAGGCGTGCACGGCCGGCATTGTTACTGGACTTGACCTCGAATTTGTTCATGAGCTCCCTGCGGAGGGATGCTTTATCGTTGGCTGACCGTTTCTGCAGCATGAAATCCTCCACGCTCTTGACGCCGCGGTTCCCGTTGCAGGAGTGGCAAGCGATGGCGAAGTTATCGGGATGATCCGCCCCGCCGTGGCTCTTGGGTACCACATGCTCGATGGTGGCTGAATCCGGACGATCGCGCAGCTCCGTGACCTTGATGCCGCACCAGCAGCAGCGATGGTTCTGCGCCTCGCTGAGCATCGTGCGCCAGTGCACCTTGGTCGCGATCTTGTGCACAAGCTTGGCATAGAAATGCTTGGGATACAGCGCCTTGTAATCCTCCAACGCGGGCATCTCATAGATCAACAGGGGTACTGAAAACTGCATGGTGCCATCTCCGCATCATATATGCGGCACGATAGCACCTATAGCGCTCGTGTCAACCGAAATCTTTAGCTGACCTTGAAGTTCCTAAACTGCCAAGGGTCGCTGCGGTCGATGGGTTCAGCCTAGCCCTAACCTGCAGTGATGTCAAGTCGGACAATGCTGCGACCATGTTGCCGAGGTGGGGAAGGGAGGATGTTTCCATCCTCCCTGAACTTCAAGGGTCAAACGCGCCTGGGTTACGCACGGGCCTTGAGGTATGTGTCAACACCGAGGCCCAGCTCTTCCTTGGAGAGCTCGTATTCGGCCTCCTTTTCCTCCTGCTCGCGCTCTGCCATCTTGGCGGAGACCTTCTTCATGGTCTCGAGGTTCTTAGACTTGACATCAACGGCCTTGCTGGCTGGTGCAGCCTTGGCAGCCACCGACTTAACCGCAGCGTGTGCCATGGCCTGCGCCATCTTGTTGGGCTTGGCCTCAACCTTGCCCTCGCCTGCGAAAGCTGACTGCGCGGCAGCATCCTGGAACGCAGCATGCGAGCGGAGATGCGCAAGCGCCTCATCCTTGGCCATCGCCTTGGGAAGCTCGATCAAGCGCACCGCCTTGTGGCCGTTCTTCTCGAGGACCTTGGCGCGGGACATGTCCTTCGCGAAGCGAGCCTTAACGACACCATCAAGCGTTGAAACGCCAGCGACTGAGAAAAGCTTATCCATGTTGTATCTCCTGTGTGTGTATCTGTGTGTTAAACGTCAATGAGCGTCTTGCTCAACTCGGACACAATAGCACCTACAGCGATGCAGTCAACCAGAAAAATGCATCTTTTTCAAGATTTTTTTCCCGTGTATTTCCAATAACTTAGCGGAGACCGCCCAGTTTTCCCGAGGGTTTCTAGCCCTCACATAACGGCGGAATCGTCGAAAGATCTGGGGTTTGGCTCGTCCAGATTGTCCCAATCCTTGGCCCGGGCGAAGATCACAGTGTCCTCAGGTGACGCTTCGTTAGCCGCACGCACGTCCCAGATGCGGTGGACGAAGTCAGGGCGGCCCCAGATCCTCACGGCCCGGTTGAACTCGTCACCCCTGAATCCCACGAAGTGCGTGCTGTTTCTTTCCATGGAACCACCCCCTGTCAATCACAGCATGATACAGCCTGCGCCACCCGTGTCAACCTATCATGACCACATCATTTCACGAATCTCAGCGCATCGTGCAGCCACGGCACGGCATCAGACAGGCGTTGGCCTCGCATGCCGTCCAGCCTGTCTGTGATGCGCTTGAGATCGCCTAGGTGATCCGATAGGTCATTGGCGTTCATGAAGGTGGTTATCCCCGATAGCTTCCCACGCACGAGATCTGCCCAATCCCTGCCGTTGCTTGATTCTATCTCGCCGTAGAACTCCTCGTACCTCATGGTTATCATGTCCTTGATGTGGCGAGGCAGCACCTGCACGTTGAGATAGTCAGGGCTGTGTAGCATGTGGAACAATGGTATATCATCCATCCTGGGATACATCTTGCCTGTCAACCACTTGGTTAGGTCGATGAAGTGCAGCACGTTGTAGACGCTGATGGTGGTGGCGATGCTGGCGCTGATGTTGGCCGCATCTGAATATCCCAACCTGTCCAGGTTCCTCTCCAGCCTGTCCCACGTGCTGGGCGGCCTTAGGTAGTTGGCCATGTGATCCTTGCCATCCACGCTGCATCCCACGTTGACATGCCCAAAGGGCTTCCATAGATCATGCAGATGATCGGGTATTGCCCACATGTTGGAGTTGTATTCAAGGTTGATGTTCCCGGCCACGCCCTCATCTATGCACAGCTTCAGCAGCCTGAAATGTGCCTTGTTGATGGTTGGTTCACCTCCGGTTAGGTATATGGTCTCCACGTTGCGTATGTTTGACCTAAATTGATCCCAGAACTCCTCACGATCATACCATTCAAACTCCTCCGGGAGGTTGAAGACATACATGTTGTCAGATTTGGTTATGGAATATCTGGTCAGCTTGTTGCTGCTGTAGTGCCAGAACGGTGCCACCCCGTCGCTGGGATCGACCATCCTGAAGTAGTCCTCATACCACATGCTGCTATCGCTCGGACCGCAGCTCCTGCACTTCAGGTTGCATAGGTTACCAAACCTGATGTCATAGTACGTCAATGGGAAGGCATCGGTGTCGATGGAACCATCGGGTGCGGTCTCGGTCAGCATCCTCTCCATGTGGGGTTGGCTAACCCTGTCGTTGGTGGTGATCCTCCTGCTGGGCAATCCGGCATCCTCCTCCTCATAGCATAACCTACACAGGGTGTGCCTCTTGCCTTGGATCATGCTGCGCCTGACCTCTCGCATGGTATCGTGGTTCCTGGCATCGTCCATTGTATGCCGTAGCACGTTCATGTGGCCGCCTTCACCGTCCGCCAACTTGCCGTACGGCTGATGCACCATCTGGCAACACATGCGATAGTCTCCGTTCTGCTGTATTCCTATGTGATGCCACGGTATGGTGCATATGGTGCCCATCATATCTCCCCTTGCGATCGATCCGCCAACCACAGGTATGTTTGCCGCCGCGTCATCTGCCATCCAGGCGATCCCCGAACAGAGCGAAATCAACCTCATCGTATCCGTCCAGGACGGCATCATCCCTGTCGCCGTCCCTGACCGGCACTATGGCCCATGTGCAGTATTCGGTGAAACGTGGTATGGCCTTCAACCTCTCCTCGAAATCCAAGGTCGTCTGCCTCGATCCGGGGGTCATCATCAGCTTTACCTCCAGATGCCCCATGCCGGCGTTGTCGGCGGCCGCCTTGGCCTCGGTCACGGCGGCCACCACGTCTATGAATTTGTCTGGATTCCAGAACTGGTAATGTGCGCTGAGGTTTAGGTTACCATATCTTATCAGCTCTCGGTAATAGTCGGGCTTCCTGCTGCCATTGCTGTGCATGCTGAGGTGGTATCCGCACGAGCTTATGTATCTGCACCAATCGAGGAACGCGCCGTTGGCGGTGGGCTCGCCACCGCTTATGATCCAGTTGCATCCGCCGACGCCGATGAACCTCTGCTGTAACAGCTTGGTGGCGGTCAGCAGTTCATCCAGGGTCTTGTGCCTCTCGTGGTTGTTGTGTATGGACGGGCAGCAATAGCCGCAATCATAGTTGCAACGCCTGCCTATCTCCCAATATATCTGCTTGACACCTGCGCTGTGGGTTCTCTCAAGCGCCGCCATCTCCGATATCCTATTGCGACGCCTGTTGGTCTGGGTTGGCAGATTCTTGGACTTGCGAAGGAGGTTGGTCTCGTATGGGGTCCTGGCCTTTGGTATGAAAAGATCGCTGCCGCAGGTGCACAGCAATTTGCTGCAGGTTGACCATGCATCTGGTATGGAAAAGTCTCCATATATGTTACCCAGCTTGCCGCCGACCTCGCAGGCACCGCCGTAGACGTTGCCGTCTGGGTTGATGAACAGGTTATCCACACCTATGGCACACGTCCACCCGCGATATCCGTTGAGCCTGGCTCCGACCAGTTCGTCGGTGCTTAAATCTCGCCAGTTGCCGTCTCCGTCGTAGGCGCGCAGCGGTTTCCCAGGCGTGCTATCGTCCATCTATCCTCTCCTTGGTCGACATGATGTCATAGTTGCAATGGCACATGGTCTTGTCGCATATGACAGGGCTCGTGGGGAGATCCAGGCTCAGGGATTCTATGTGACCAACCGGCCCGCCGACCTTGCACCACCCGCGTCTTATGGTTCCGTCCATCTCCACTATCAGCTGTTCAACACCGGCGTAGCATCGCCACCCTGACCAATCATTGCTGCCGTCCGATATGAACCTGTGCGCCGGCTGCACCGTCGTTCTGCCATCGGGGAACACCTTGCGCATGGCGCCTCGGTAGTAGGGGAACGCCCTGTCGTGGCGTATGTGCTTGACCAGCAGCTCATACTGCCGGGCCAACACATCCTTCTGCTGCTCGGTGTAATCATATAGCTCCGATCCGAAATCCTGTATCAGGGGCTGCAGGGCCATGCTGATGTTGCCGATGTCCTTGATGCGATGCGCCACCTCCAGGCAGTGGTCGAATCGCTCGGGGCTCATCATGATGTTGACGTGCACCCTGGTGTCCACATGCAGCAGCCTGATCACCTCGGTGAAGTGATCCTCCTTGGTGAACTCCGGATGGAAGCTGAGGCACACGTGATCGAAGAATCCCTTGTTCTGCTCCCACCAGCGGATGGTCCTCGATCCGTTGCTGATCATGCCCACCTTGATCCCGAGATCGGTGCAGTATTGGCATATCTCCGTGAAATCCTTGTACAGCGTGACCTCGCCGCCGGTGAACTCGAAGTATATGTTCTTGTCCCAGTGATGGTTGCGCACCTTGGTGATGAAGTTCTTGACCATGTGCTTGTCGTGCCATCTGTTGGACCCATCATGCAGGGCCTTTGGGCAATAGCTGCAGGAGAAGTTGCAGGTGTTGCCTAGGCACCAATTGACCACGAACCACTGCTTGCTCTCTGGGTTGGCATGCTCCAACCTTACGTATCCATGGTCCATGCGAGCTGTCTCTCCTGATGATGGGCTGCCGTGTATTATAGCCGCGGTGTCATAGACCGATCAATCAACCGTTTGGCACATAAATAATCCAACGACGGAGACCATCATGACCAAGAGAACCATACGCGAGGCGAGCGACCCAACGGATTTCAAGGATCCGACCGAGATCAAATGGGATGACATATTCGACGATCCCACCAGCAAGGGCGAGATCAGCAATGCTGCTTCGGCGGCCGATGATGCCGCGGGCGTGGCTGTGCCGAGGATGGAACCCACCAGCGCCGCCGACACAGCGAGGGCGACGGCTGGCATGACCCCAACGGATGCCATGCGCGACGTGATGAGCAGGATCAACGTGCCAGCCGATGACATGGACGATGATGGATCTGATGAGGTGGATAACCTACCCGTGCCGGCGGAGATAACCCCCGATCACCTGCCTGCCATCATCAGCAGGGAGATCGCCATGAGCGACCCGCATGCGGTCAACCCCACATGGCATGCCGTCTCAAACCTACCAGGCAACATGAGCAGGGCCATACTGACCCTTGGCAAGTCGCTGTTCCGTGCCTTCACACGCACTCCCACCGAGGATATCGTCATGATAGGCAACGTTGGCGGGCAGGGACCCAACACCACACGCGAGGTGCGTTCGGTCGCGGCCTGGGTGGAGAAGCACGGAGTTCCGGTGGACGACGCCACGGTTGATTTCAATCGATCCATACCCGGCTACACCGCCGATGTCAAGCATTACGTGGTCGGAGGTGTGAGGTTCAAGCTGGTGCGCGATCAGTTCGGAGACTACATCTACGCTTGGCCGGAATCCGACAGCATCAGCAGTGCTGCGCACGACGATGCTGCTCTGCCTGCTGCACAGCTTGGTAGACCACACAGGTCTCTATCACGCCGCTGATCACCGTTCATGTGTGGAGAAAGGCAAGACTTGCCTTTCTCCTTTAGCATACGACAGATCGATCTCACTAATAAACCGTGATAACAAACGTCGCCGACCTCAGTCTTTCGTGTTTGCCATCTCTATGAAGGAAGACTTCCTGTAATTATCCCACTTGGATTTAGTCCCTTCTCCGCGTGGCATCGGTTCATTGAAACAACCACGGTAACTCTCCAGGGTGATATCCAAGCTGTCTCCGGTGAGATGTGCATAAGCAGAGTAAGGTATGGCGTAATATTGGAAACGTGACAGAACACGGTTGAAACACATAGCCCGCAGCAATCCTCGCTTGTTATTGATGTTTGTGATTTTGAAGCTGTTCGTCCATTCTCCGCGGATCTTGTTGTTGTTGCGCCAGCTGCTGGTAACTTTCTTGGCATCGCTGCCATCTATGTAGTCCATACCGTGCACGGCTGCACGTTTGATGCCATTGACGTTGCTGATAGCGATCTCCAGCAGGGATTCGATCTGTAGAAGTCCGTTATCGACCATCCATCTGTTGTGGGCTTCGATTACAGGATCAAGCTCTTTCTCGAACACGTACTGTTTCAGCTCGTCATAGAACCGCATATCCTCATGTATGTTATCAAGCGTTACAGCCATTATCAATATCCTCTATGTGAATCAGTGATTATAAACAATGGTTGTTCATAATCACTACAATAGCATCTAACATACCGATGTCAACATTAGATCATCCGATGCTGAACCCAGTCACGAAGCTGTTGGTAGGATCTGCCCACACGTTGAGCCTCTTGTCGTTGTCATCAGGGTTGGTCATGCCTGTGATCATCAGGTTGACGCAATAGCCGTTCCTCGATGCCCAATCAAACACATCTGCATCTGTTTCAACGCTGTAGACCTTGCCAACATATAGGTCTAGCTCAGCCAGCGTCACTTGAATCTCCTAGCGACATAAACGCCTATGATCACTCCAATCAGTATCTCAATCATGATCTCTCCTCCGTCTGCACATTATAGGTGATGCCGTGTGCTTGTCAAAGGGATACTGCCCATTGGGCAGTATCTCTCAGTCTGGCTCAGCCCTTGTTGGCACGCTCGCGGATCTCAGCAAACGTCCACTCCCTGCGGAGATTGCCGTTGCGGAACACCTGCACCATCTGGTCGGACCATGCGTTGCCCTCCAACGGCACTGTCTGCCAACCCTCGCCGTCGTTGATCAATGCCAGCTGCCCGCGCTTGCTGGCCTTGCTTGGATCGCTCTTGGGATCCTTGTAGACATCGCGCCATTCGCCGTTGACACAGACTGCCGAACACTTCATCGCGAACCGCTGCGTGTCTCGGTTGACCTGCTGCAGCAGCCCGCCGCCCATGCCAAACGCGATGTTGTCAGCAGCGAAGCCAGCTGCAAGCAGGTTATCGAGGATCAGCGGCAGGGTGTGCACGTTGATGCCGTCTCCCTGTATCACCCGCATGCAGGCGGGCAGCACCTTGTAGCCCTTGCTGTTGACCGTGTAGCCAAACTTCTCGGCCAGGGCTGCGATGACCTCTACCGGTACCGTGAGCGGATCGCCGCTGTCAGGACGGACCACGACCGTGGCACCCGACGCGATGACCTCGTCCTTGAGCACGCCGCCCCAGATGTTGGCAGCAGCGTTCATGATGTCGTAGCTGTCGCTGACCACTGCTACCAACGATCCCGGTTTAGCGAACTGCCGAAGCATGTTGCGATATGCATCAACCTCGTGATCTCGGCCCCATGATGTGATAGTGCTGTGCTCTGATGCAGGGATCGAGAAGCCAGCCATGTGTTCGCCGTAGTATCTGCGAACGGCCAGCACACCTGACACGGTGTCTGAACCCATGAAGTTGACCAAGTGTGCAGCACCGCCGATGGCTGCTGATTCCATGCTTGAGACACCGCGAGCACCGAAGTCGTGCAGCTTGAACGCGATCTGGGACTGATCGTCGCTGCTCTTCATCAGCGCTGCCTTGATGGCCTGCTTGCAATGCCAGCTATTGGTGGCTACCGTGGTTGGGTACCAGATGGCACGCAACAGCGCTGTCTCGAGGTAGCTGGGCAGCCACCAGCATGCGGGGTCGGTGTTGACGATGGTGGCCAACA
>Ga0316218_1000493_pt1 | contig 54436 bp, 57 predicted proteins | sample TBH18003metaG_FD_203634 | JGI IMG/M metagenome (GOLD analysis project Ga0316218, IMG submission 203634) | Freshwater microbial communities from Trout Bog Lake, Wisconsin, USA - TBH18003 | ecosystem: Environmental > Aquatic > Freshwater > Lake > Hypolimnion/Profundal zone | place: USA: Wisconsin... | reverse complement strand
ATGGAGCTTCTTTATTTTTCGGTTTCTGTTGCATTACAAATGGTAATTTCCCGTTACCCATTTTAATATAACACTTTAACCGTGAATATGGAGGCTTTTTTTATGGCAGATCGATCAACTTAGGTTATTATATTTTATGAAGGTATATCAATCAATAGAGGTTCCTTGAAGTGATAAACACAAGAAGCCGTCTTATTTAGACTCATGAGTTATCAGTCATCAATAACCGTGAACAATGCTTGTTGGTGTGACCGTTTTTCCATTGTAAGTCCATTAGCCTGTTTCGCAACTTGACAGCACCCTCGAGAGAGTTAAGTTATCGTCCTTCGACCGCAATCCGCCGAACCACTGTCTGTAATATCCCGCCGTTGCGGAAGTATTCCATTTCAACAGGGGTATCAATCCTGCATTGCAGGGTGAAGGAAATCGTCTTTGCAGTTTTCGGATCGGTCGCAATAACCTTGACAAGTTCACCCGGCTTGAGGGAATCAGTGATGGCTATATCGAAAATTTCACGCCCCGAAAGACCGAGGCTGGCGGCGTCCTCACCATCGTGGAACTGGAGTGGTAAAACACCCATACCGATCAGATTAGAACGGTGTATACGCTCGAAACTCACGGCGATGACCGCACGTACCCCAAGCATGGCCGTACCCTTGGCCGCCCAGTCACGGCTGCTTCCCATCCCGTAATCCTTTCCGGTAATAACGATCAGCGGGACGCCGGCCTCCTGATAATTCATGGCCGAATCGTAGATGCTCCTCACCTCTCCATCACCATCACTATCCGAGCGGAACCGGGTCGTATATCCTCCTTCAGTGCCCGGCACGAGTTTGTTGCGTATCCTGATATTGTCGAAGGTGCCTCGAACCATCACCTCATGATTTCCGCGCCTTGACCCGAAAGTGTTAAAATCCTTCTCAGAAACCCCTGTTGACAGAAGGTATGCGCCAGCCGGTTGACCGGGCGGGATCATCCCGGCCGGACTGATATGATCGGTTGAAATGCTGTCGCCGAACAACGCGAGACAACGTGCTCGGCTAATCGACGCAACCCCCTCTGGATCGGGCCCGATGCCATCGAAAAACGGCGGTTTGCGGATATATGACGAATCAGGATCCCACTGATAAAAAGCATCGCCGGCTGTTTTGATCGCCCGCCAGTGTTCCGGCCCTTTATGAACTTCGGCATAACGCTTCTCGAAATACTCTGGTAGAACGACAGATCGGGCGATCTCGCGAACCTCTTTGTCAGTGGGGTAAAGTTCACGGAGAAATACCTCTTGGCCTTCGCTGTCAGTTCCAATGGGCTCGCGCTCAAAATCGATGGCAATGGTACCGGCAAGAGCATAGGCAATGACCAAAGCCGGACTTGCCAGATAGTTCGCCTTGACGAGCGGATTGATCCTTCCTTCAAAATTGCGGTTTCCAGAAAGCACAGAGGCAACGACGAGATCGCCTTTCCTGACAGCCTGAGCAACAGGCTCGGGCAATGGGCCGGAATTACCGATGCAGGTGGTACAGCCGAAAGCCACATTACTGAATCCCAGCGCTTCAAGATCATCCATAAATCCGGCAGATGCAAGGTAATCGATGACCACCCGTGAACCGGGCGCAAAGGAAGTCTTGACCCAAGGTTGCGGAATAAGCCCGCGTTTACGCGCTGCTCTTGCCATGAGTGCGGCGGCAATCAGGATTTCCGGATTGCTGGTATTGGTACATGAGGTAATTGCAGCAATAACCACGGCACCGTCACGGAGGGAGACCTGCTGGCCTTGCATAGTGATATCGATGCCTTGACTGACCGGATCGGGATGTGATGCAACGGCAACGCCACCTTCGGAAGCCATCTCACCGAGCTCCAGAATGGAAGGTTTAGCGAAAACCGTTGAGAGATCTTTCATCCACTGGCTGCTCATCGCCGTCATGTCGATCCGATCCTGTGGCCGTTTCGGGCCAGCCAGCGATGGACGAACCGTTGTCATGTCAAGCTCTATAACCCTGCTGAAACAGGGTGTATCAGCTGCTTCGTGCCAGAGTCCCTGATGGCGACAATAGCGCTCGACAATGTCGCAGCGATCTTCCCTCCCACTGAGGGCAAGATAGTCGAGGGTCTCTTCATCGACGGGGAAAAAGCCTGTAGTCGCACCATATTCCGGAGCCATGTTTGCCACCGTTGCGCGGTCAGGCAGGGAAAGCGAAGGAAGGCCTGTTCCGAAAAACTCTACAAATGAACCGACAACGCCAGCTCGTCGTAAGATTGACGTCAGGGTCAGTACGAGATCGGTTGCACATACTCCTTCAGTCAGTTCACCCGTCAACCGGACTCCGACAACTTCGGGCAGCAGCATGTATATGGGTTGAGCGAGCATGACGGCTTCGGCCTCTATGCCGCCAACTCCCCAGCCAAGCACACCAAGCGCGTTGATCATGGTGGTATGACTGTCAGTACCAACAAGTGAATCCGGATATGCGACACCGTTTTCGATATGTACTACATCGGAAAAATATTCCAGATTCACTTGATGTACAATACCGGTACCGGGAGGAACAATATGAAAATTGCTGAACGCCTTTTCACCCCATTTAAGAAACTCGTAGCGTTCCAAGTTACGCTCAAATTCCTTTTCGAGGTTTTTCTCAAAAGCATCGGGTGTCCCGAAATAATCAACTTGCACGGAATGGTCGATAACGAGATCGCAGGAAACGAGGGGATTGATCCGTGAAGCATCGCCACCAAGAGCCGCACACGCTTCACGCAGAGCAGCCAGATCGACGATGGCAGGTACACCGGTAAAATCCTGCAAAACGACTCTTGCCGGTTTAAACGGAACTTCGACCTTTGGCTTTGCCGAAGAGCCCCAATTCGCTATTGCCTCGATGTCGGCCGTGCGTATCGTGTAATTATCGAAATTCCGCAATGCGGCTTCAAGGAGTACCTTTATGGTTTTCGGATAAGCCCCTGAGCCTGGCCAGATCTTGTCAAGTGCTTGAAGGGAATAGCAGAAAATCTCTCTCTTTTTCAGGGAAAGCGGCAAGCATACGCCAAACGGGTCAAGAGGTTTATTCATGGTGAAATTGGGTTAAATTGCCCGGGTCATACCCCAATCCGGGAAAACACCTTTTTTTCGGAGTATGCTGAACCTGTCGCAAGGGGAAACGAGTGAAATTTGCCTGTTTTCGCGTTAATTACGGCGCCTGAATTGCATCCCCCAGTACCGCATCCCCATTTTACCACTATGAAATGACCGGCAAAATCAGGTTTCTCATGCTCAATAGCATCACGTAGCCACGTTCTAAAACTCTTTCCGAACGAATCCATAACCAATGGGTGATTTTTTCCGGTATATATTTCATCGACAGGGTAATTTTTAAACTGAGGAATCTTATGTGCAGCATAAATAACATCCAGAGTTTCATGTTTCCCCTCAATAATTTAAAAAGCACAGTTCCTGCACCGGTATCGATAAACCGTTCTATTGTACCATGCTGGTTTATTGTTTGGCAAAAATCTCGATCTTTTTACACTGGTTTGAAAATAACACATCCGGCGGCAGGTACAGTTATCTGTATCGACTTGCCATTCAGAGCAGCTACGTTCAATGTTGAATGTATCTGGTTGTGATCAGTCGAGTATATGCAGGAGAACGAACTTCCCACATCGTGTAAATCGTTATCGATTGTTACCCACGCAGTGACACTTTCGTTGTAATTGGTATTGATTGCAACAACAATTTCCTGTTTATCAAGTATGCGTGACCATGGCACCACCGAACGGATTTCCGTCCCGAACATTTTCGGAAGACCAAAATTGACTCCATCACCCGAAATTTCACGCAGGTACTGTCGTCCTCGACTCAGAACAAGTTCCGACTTTCGGATGGTGATTATTTTTGCAAATTCGATATAGGCATTCGACTTTTCATTGAAAAAATGATACCCTGAGCTTTCGAATGAGCCATAGTCTCCGCCAAACATAGATTCACGCAGAAAAACATCATTTCCATCACAATCTTTTGTCGCATGACCATTGAAATACTGTTCTGAACCATAATAGACGCATGGAATGCCTAAGGTCAACGCATTGAGGGCAAGGGCGTTCAGAAGGAATTTCCATCCTTTTTCATTCTCAAGCGGCGCACAGAAACGAGCTTTCCAATTCCCTTTGCGCACCTGATCGTGATCATCGAAAACAGTCACAACCTTGTTACGGAACCAGGTGTGTGATTCCTTGTTTACAAGTGTCGAATTGCGAAACAGGTCGAAATAATCCGACGGATTCCGATAGCCCTTCACAAGATATTCCATTTTGTCGGGAATGTCATCAATACCGAGTGCAGCATCAAGTCCCGTTGTTTCGAGCGTATCGAAGGCGCGGGTTCTTCCGCCCGTGATTTCTCCAATCAGAAAAAATCTTTCCTTACCAAGCGTTTGGGCAAATTCGTGAATCACCGATGCGAAATACCGCGTAGCGCCTGTATCCATATGCTTTACGGTATCAATTCTGAAGCCGTCAATATCAGCCACTGTAATCCAGTATTTGTAAGCCTCGGTCAACACTTTGAGAGCTTTGGAGGGCTCGTAATTGTCATCGGGACCAGACCCATGATGTATATCCTTTAAATCGCAGAAATCACCTTCGCGAAATTCAGGGTCATAATCCCAATTATTGATTCGCCCTTTGCAGGTGAAGGTTTTAGGATCCTGTAGCTCCAGCGGAAATATTGCCTCTTTCGTATTTTGCGTTGCCGCTGAACTGAAAGGAATGGACGGTTTTCCAAAGGCATCGTTAAAACCGGCGATCTCGTAAGGATTGCCATCCCAGCGTGGATCTATATAAGAAATCCCATCCTTGTCCGTCGTAAAGTATCGATTCGGGTTGTATGAAAATACATTGCCGCTATGATTGATGATGATATCCAGCACAACAAAAATCTTCATTTCATGTGCCGTTTTCACCAGATTTATAAGGTCCTCCTCGGTACCGAAATGTGGATCAATCGACAGAAAATTCTGAATACCGTATCCATGATAGGTTGCGGCAAATTCAACCTGCTTGAAGACAGGGCTGACCCACAGTGCGGTGATTCCCATACGTTGGAGATATCCGAGTTTTTCGATCAACCCTTTCAAATTCCCGCCTTTCCAGCCTTGACCATTTGCAACCCACTGCTCATGGGAGATATTGCCAGCATGTTCCTGCGAAAAAAGTGGTGTACCATTGCCGTTTACGATCTCACCATTGTTGCCCCGGTATCCGATTTCTTTCCCATCGGAAAAGCGGTCGACCAACAGGAAATAGAACACTTGGTCTTCCCACGCCGTTGGAGACGGGGTATAGTCTGTTTGCGAAACAATTCCTGTGATGTCGATATCGGCTATTCGTGATAATGGCATAAAACCTCCTTATAGTTGTAATCATGACTGGTGTTGAACACAGGCAGCACAATGGACTCTACAACCAGGCAGAATTGTCACGCCATCTGATAACAGCTATTGAAACTGTCGGAGGAAGGAGACGTAAAATGCCGGATAAGTGATTTTGGCCTCAATGTCCCTGATGTACCAATCACTGGTTATATAATCCGTTTTCTGTATAGATTTTTTATTGGGGGCGTCAATTATTAAAGAGTAATTAAAAAACATCATATTTCAAAAAGAAAATCGATGGAAAGGTTATGCAGATAATGGATTCCATCAGCCTGCCGTGGTATGGCCGGGGTGACCGTTTTTCCATTGCAAGTTCATGCACGCTAGCCGAATCAGCGGTGTGGAAAAGTTAATCTGCATTCAGCTCGCTGGTTTTGGCTGCCATGATGAAATCGTTCATATGCAACCCGTTTGCTGAGTGTGTCCACCAGATTACCGTTACTTTTCCCCATTCAACAACAAGTTTTGGATGATGCTGTCCGGCTTCAGCCAGTTCACCTACCTTATTTGTAAAAGCAATGGCACTCCTGAAATCCTTAAAAGAAAAGGTGCGCTGTAATCGGCTTATACCTTCATCTGTTGCAACTTCCCATTCCGGTATCTTTTCTGATAATTTCTTGATATCGCCTGGAGCCATAGGAGCCAACTCTTCTGAACAGGGTATGCAGGTTTTGTTTTTCAGTTCGTTCATTTTCTTGCTCCGATGAAATTTACGTGTTGGATAACGACGAGATATAGATGTTTGAAGCTGTCGTTCCCGTATTTGGTTATTGTATTGACGTGTCTGCCGGGTGGGCAAGGAAAATTCATTGATACAATGCGGGAAATTGGTTACGCAACCGTTTCAGTTTTGGCATATCGTTGATGATGATATAGGGATTATCAGGATGAGTGGCGCAATAATTCTGGTGATACTTTTCAGCAGGGTAAAATTGCTGCAGCGGCACGATTTGTGTCACGATCGGAGAAGAAAATTTGTGTGAGGCGGTGAGAGCCTTGATGTAGCTTTGTGCAATTTTCTGCTGCTCAATCGTGGTGTAAAAGATCACTGAGCGGTATTGGTTTCCGTCATCAGGGCCTTGCCTGTTCAGCTCAGTTGGGTCATGTGCTGCGTTAAAAAACACTTGAAGCAATTGCTGATAGGTAATCTGCTTCGGGTTGAAACGAATCCTTACTGATTCGGCATGTCCGGTATCGCCAGTACTTACTTGTTCGTAATGCGCCGTGGCAGCATTCCCCCCCGCATATCCTGATTGCACATCTGAAACACCTTTGACATGCTTAAAAACAGCATCCACACCCCAGAAACAACCACCGGCAAAGACTGCTGTCTGTTCGGTCGGTGATGCGGCAGCATTTGATTGTGTACTCATCCCGAGCATCAGAAAAACGCTGATAATAAAAATATACCTGATGACAAGTCTCTTGTTGAGCATGATGACTCTCCTTTTGATTAACCGAAAGTGAAGGCAAACGCCTCTGCACCTGTATCTAAAAATTTAATGCTGAAGGTATGAATGGAATTTTTCCCTCTTTGTCGGATGAGCTGGTAGAGTCGTTGTTCACGGATCACGCCGTTGCCGTGTGAATCGATATCCGTGCCGTGATCAGCACCAGGAGGGATTCCATCCAGAGTGACTTTGAAACGGATAGGCTTATGGTTGAGCGAACCCAGTACAAGATGAAGATCGCGTCCTTGAAAACGGAAACTGATTGTTCCCCCCGCTGCCTGCAATACATCTTCTTCTGAAGATATTTTCCACTTGCCGCTCAACGACCATTGGTCTGGTTTGAGCGATTTTGGTGTACTGTACTGTGCTGCAACATCCTTTTTGATTGCTTCTGGAGATGCGAAATTTTCTTGACGGGCATAACCAACGTAGGTTTCCGGTGATCGGTCCATTTCAGTTGCAGCAGCTGTTGTTCCTGAACCCGCTGCGTTTACAAAGCCATCGCTCTTGACCTGCCCACCATGATGTGCCTCCTTGAGCAGGAGTTGTATCATTTGTTCGGTGTCCTGATACGCGCCTTCACCAAAGTGTTTTTGGCGAATCGTACCTTGCGCATCTATCAGATAATGCGCTGGCCATGCGTCGTTTCTGAAAGCATTCCAGATAGTGTACTGGTTATCCATCGCCACGGGATACATAATGCCAAGATCATGAATAGCTTGTTCAACGTTGTGCTGTTCTTTTTCAAAGGAAAATTCCGGAGTATGAACGCCGATGATGACCAACCCCTGATCCCGATATTTTTCATTCCATGCTTTCAGATAAGGCAACGTGCGTAAGCAGTTAATACACGAGTATGTCCAGAAATCCACAAGCACTACTTTGCCGCGAAGCATCTCGCTGTTCAGAGGTGGAGAGTTCAGCCATTGTGTCGCACCCGTGAGTTGCGCCAGTGATGAGGTTTTTGTCACGTTGCCTGCTTCTGGTTTTGCTGTTAGTTTGGAAACTAATTGACGTTCAGTAGTTGCAGTGCTTAAAAAAGAAAACTGCGACAGGAAGCGTGTGTCCCAACCGAGGGCTATAACGAACACCCCGACTACTACAGCAATGCCCAAACAGCGTCGTATCCATTGCTCTGCTCCCAGGCCGCGTTTCATCAGTTTTAATATTGTTCCACCTGCAAACAGGGCGAGAGCAAGCGACGTTGCCGCACCGGCAGCAAACACAAGGAGCAACAAAGCACTATACAGGTTTGCGCCATTCAGCGCTGCACCAGCCAATACCAGACCAAGAATCGGTCCCGCGCAGGGAGCCCATAAGAATCCTACAGCTACTCCCAGCAGCAACGAACCTTTGAGGCTGCTTAGCTTATCGGCCTGTTGTTCTATGCGCCCTCCCAGAGTGACAAATGGACGCATCAATCGGTCGGACAAGGCAGGAAAAATGAGCGCTACCCCCAGAAATAACAGCAGCAGCATCGCAGCATAACGGCCATATTGATTGATCTGAACAAGCCAGGCGCCACCTGCCGCAGCAAAACTGGCCAACAGGGTGAAGGTTGCGGCCATGCCGAGCAAAATGGGCAGCCCGTTGCGAAGGAATGACTTATCAGAACGGGCAAAAATAAATGGTAATACCGGCAATACGCAAGGGCTGAAGATAGTCAGCAGGCCACCAAGATATACCAGAAAAAAAATAAGCACAGGTATCAGCTCCTTTTTGGCGTTTTCACGAAACGCATCGCCACGGTGTTCATGCAATACCTCAACCCTGTAGGTTGAGGGCCATCGTCAAACACATGACCAAGATGCGCATCACACAAGGAGCATTGCACCTCTGTACGATTCATGCCGAACTCGTTATCCGTTACTTCATGGACATTTTCCGGGGCAATAGGTTTCCAGAAACTTGGCCAGCCGGTATGCGAGTCGTATTTGGTACGGGCATCAAAGAGAGCATTATTGCAGCAAACACAACGATACAGCCCCGGTTCATGTCTGTCGTAACCCGGTATTGAGAAGGCGTTCTCGGTACCTTTTTCGCGGGTTACCTTATAGGCTAATGGTGAGAGTGTCTTTCTCCATTCAGCATCCTTATGTACTTTGGATAGCGTTACGCGACGTAACTCTTTGCCGTCATCAGAAAATTGTCTGATAGTTACCATATTGCCACTGCTTGCAAGCCCCTCATAAGGACGGGTTGCTAAAACAATCGCGCTACTGAATAAAGCAAAAACAAATTGTCTGCGTTGCATGGTGATTCATACGTTTGTTACAATAATCCAATCAATAACAATGAAAGTCAACAATAAGTGCAGAAGGATTTAACTAATCCAACAAATTTCAACCGTTGATTATTGCTGATCACTCTCGATAGTTCTTTATGGGTGATTTGATCTGCCGGGGGGAGCTTCAAACTGCTGGAGGTGAGCGCCGAGACCAGCTATGCATGCGGGTCTCGAGTCTCGAGTAATGCTCAGGCTTTCGGTGCAGCCAACGTGATCTTAACCCTCTCAAAACCACTTTCAGTCGGTTTCTGCGTTGTGAATGGCAGCTGGAACGGAAGCTGAATCGGCAACTTTCCTACGATCTCTTTGACCTGCTCTTTGAAGGGGAGATAGTCCGGAAGGGTTTCGATCGCAAGGCCAAAAGCGCCGCGGGCCGACTCCATAAAGTCTCCGAGAGCCTCCTTGCCGCCCATCTCGCCCTTCACGATGCGTCCGATAAGGTTGCCAATGCCGGGAACGATCTGCTGAACGGTGTCGCGTCCCATTTCCGCTCCGTAGGAGAAGAGCGCTGGTGGGTTGCTGAAAAACATCCGGCGAATCTCTTCAGGGCGGGAAAGTACCTTGACCGTTCCCTCTTTGGCGATAGTGGCTTGGCAGGCCATTCGCCCGCCACCCGCAATCTGGCGAGGAGAGAGAAAAGCCTTTTCGATGTCGGTGAGCGGTGCCAGGCAGTCGGCGCCTTCTTGGACGGTCACGTAGCAGGCCTGGCAAACACCGTGCCCGCCGCAGATGTATCCCACATGGCTGTGGTTGAGCCTTGCTGACTTGCCAAGGGTCTGCCCGACGGAAGAGGCGCAAATCTTGTCGTTAATGATGACATTCATAGTATCAATGATTATATTTTTTGGCTTTGTTAACAACTATTTATGATACTTGTTTCGGTTCTGCTTGAGCTCTTTCAAATCATTGAGCAAATCACCGCCATGTGGCGAATGAAAATTAACAAATATCCAGTGATCGCCGCTTTGCGCCACCTCAGCAATAACATTCGGTTCAGGGTTCCTCTTGCCTCCCGAAACTCCATACACATTGACCAGGTAATTTTGGCCTTGCTTTTTTATCCCCGCGGCTTCATATCGATCTTCAAGTTCCTGGCTGCATAAAAAGGGATCCCAATCTAAGCCAACAATCTCTTCTGGGTGCTTTGATGATGCCTCAAAATCCTCTTTTAATGAAGCGATTACCTTGGCGCTGAACATATGCGGTTTTTCAATGATGGCCCTTTCATCAGAAGCGAGCGAGCTGTTCTTGTGTGAAACAATACCATACCAGTCGTAAAAATTCTGTACAAATTTTACAACGGAATTGTGCGGGTCCGGGGATTGGGCGATGCCCGGAGAGTACCAAACAAAGAAGCCTGCCAGTAACATCGACAATGAAAACAATCTTTTCCCGAAACCGGTCATGACATACCTCCTGATTATTCGTCGAAAAACAAAAAAAGGGGCATAGAATACAAAAAACCTTTATATAACCGGTCGTTAAAGTCGGCTGACAAGACGCGATATTCAGGCAATTCCTTCAGCAGAATATAGTCACAGCGTAGAGTACACAACAAGTATTATTTTCATCCAAGGCTGCTTCACTTTCCTTGTTTTCTATAGGTTGTCAGTACCCTTGACAGTACCGAATTTTGGGCATTTATCCCTTTTCGTTATGTTTGACAGACAGATATTTCCATGTTTCGACGATGTTTCAAAACAAATGGAGGAGTTACTGGATATGAAAGGTAAAGTCGCATTGGTCACGGGCGCAAGCCGCGGTATAGGTCGGGCTACGGCCAGACTTCTTGCCGCCGAAGGCGCGATTGTCGCGGTGAACTATTTCCAGAGTGAAAGCGCGGCGATCGCTGTTGTTGAGGAAATAATGAAAGCAGGCGGCAGGGCACATGCCGTCAGGGCGGATGTCCGCGACGAGGAGCAGGTGCGTTTAATGGTCGTAGAGGTAGAAAAAATCCTTGGTCCGGTTGACCTCCTGGTAAGCAACGCTTCGATCGGTTTTCCAGTAAAACCTTTCACGCAATTCTCCTGGAATGAATTCGAAGCGAAGCTTTGCGGAGAGCTCAAGTCGATATTTTTCAGCTGCCAGGCTTTGCTGCCAGGCATGATCGAGAGGAAGTCGGGAAGCATCATTGCCATTTCAAGCACCCTTTCGCGGCACTCATCGCCGGGTTTCATTGCCCACAGCACTGCGAAATCGGGTCTTGACGCCTTCGTCCGCTCCCTTGCGGAAGAGGTTGGTCCCTTCGGCATACGCGTCAACGTTGTCGCCCCCGGCCTTACGTTGACCGACGCGACGGCCTGGTTACCCGAGGAACAGAAAGCGATGATGGCGGAGATGACCCCACTGAAGCGGGTTGCCCTCCCGGAAGACATAGCCGGTGCGGTGCTTGCAATTGCTTCCGACCACAGCCGATTCGTGACGGGCTGCTATATCCCTGTTTCGGGAGGAATGCTGATGCTGTGAGACTGAGCCAGAAAATCAGCTACACCGAGGAATTGGAAGACTTTGTCCTATTTCCGACGGTACAGCATATTCAGTTATGGAGTATCAATAAATGGCCAGGCAGCCAGCTTGGAATATTCAGGGAAGACAACACAAATGGAGTGATAGCAATATTTGCCGGATAATTGAAATTTAAGGTTTATACGGATACTTTTTAATATTTGTACAATCCTCTCCGTTTTTTTTCAGGTATTTAAAGGAGGATTCATTATCTTTGGGGCCTGTTCTTTCAACATCGGGGAGGATTAGCCTAATTGGTAAGGCAGCAGTCTTGAAAACTGCCGGGTTCACGCCCATGGGGGTTCGAGTCCCTCATCCTCCGCCAGATCACCATGGAGAGGTGGCCGAGCGGCTGAAGGCAACGGTTTGCTAAACCGTCATAGTTCTTATAGGGCTATCGAGGGTTCGAATCCCTCCCTCTCCGCACAACACAGAAGCCCGCTACACGCGGGCTTCTGTGTTTACAGTCCGAAAGACAATCAATTTCACCCCTTACCCATAATTCTGCGCCATTGTCATTTCGAACAAAGTTAGAAATCTGTCACTTCTCCACTCAGTTTTCAGCACTATTTCCTCACATTGGATATCAGTTATTTTATATGCTAACTCACGGATAAATACACTTCTTGTTTTGTACATTATTTAAAGGGATAGCAAGGCTTAAGCGATCAATTCATTGAAGTTGTCAAGTATATTTTTGGAGAATGTGTCCCATGCCTGCAGACATTCGTTGGATTCAGCGTTTTAACAACTTCAAAAAAGCTTTTTCCCAATTGGAAGAAGCTGAAAAGCTTGCGCAGGAGCGCCCACTCTCAAAGCTTGAAGAGCAAGGATGTATTCAGGCATTTGAATACACGCATGAACTGGCATGGAAGACGTTGAAAGATTTTCTTGAAAACCGTGGAGTTCAAAATTTATATGGCTCCAAAGATACTACACGAGCCGCCTTTAAAACCGGTTTAATTGGGAACGGTGATATATGGATGGACATGATTCTAAGCCGTAATTTAACATCTCACACCTATGACGACACCACTGCCGACAACATAGTTTCTGCTATTCACTCCGATTACTTTTCAGAGTTCAGGGCACTCAAAGCAAAGCTGGATGTACTGAAACAGGAGGAAGGCCAATGAAATACGGGTTGCAGGATACCACTATCGAAAAAATCAGCACTCTTCTGTCACTTTATCCACAGGTGGAACAGGCCACTCTCTTTGGCTCGCGTGCTGCAGGCAACTACAAGAATGGTTCAGATATCGACCTCACACTCTATGGTGAAGCACTGACTTTAAGTACGCTGAATAAAATTATCGATGACCTTGACAACCTTTTTCTGCCATACACCATTGACCTGTCCATTTTCGCCAATATCAGCGATCCCGATATCATCGATCACATCCAACGCGTCGGTGTTACGTTCTATAAACGAAAGAGCGAGACATACTCCTGAGAACAAGCCAAATACTCTATAAACGACACTGGGATAAACAACGAGTCATCGACTTGTTTAAGGTCATAGATTGGTTAATGACATTGCCGGTATGGTTGGAAACACAGATCTGGCAAGCAATAGAAACAATTGAGGAGCATAAAAGCATGAAATACATCACCAGCGTAGAAAGAATCGGTATAGCTAAAGGCATAAAGCAAGGTATAGCCAAAGGTGAATCAAAGCTTCTGAAAAGACTTTTGGAACGTCGCTTTGGCGCTTTACCTGCATGGGCAACAGAGAAGTTAAGCAACGCCACCGAACCGGCATTAGACGCTTGGGGCGAAGCCGTTCTCACCGCGCCAACACTTGAAGCCGTTTTCAACTCCGACGCCACCCAGAAATAAAATTGATAGGGTATAGTTGCTTTAGAATGAGAAAAAAATGCGTTTGACAACAGAACATCAACACCATCTGTTAATTCTCAATGCGTCGCATGCTGCCATCGAATGACCAAAATCTGAAAAAGATTACTGCGTTATTTCTTCTTGAACCCTGTATATCTCAAGGTTTTCACCCTTCTCTTCGACCTCTTTTACCCATCTTGGTTTTGGACCTCTGCCTCCCCAAATTTCAAACTCACTTTTCCTGTACTTAATTGTTGAGGCGGATCGAGGGGCTTTTTCCCGTTTCTGAAGTTCTTCAGTTCTGATATTGTAAGCAAACATTTTTGATATAATATCAGCTATTGCACCTCGTTTGTCATTTTTAAAAACTTCATCTGCCTCTTTTTGAAGTTCGGCTATTTGAGCTTTGATCTCTGTAAGTCTCGTCATATTCAGTGTTGTTAATATTTTATTGTGGCATCTCCCGGATTCGGAAGCCAATGTATTGAAAAGAGATGTTGAATTGCAAATAAACTCTTTCACAGTCACCAACACTGGACTTTAAATAACGGTTCCTTTTATGCCGGTATTATGCTCCACCTAGGGTCATTTCAATGGGAATCCATATTTTATGGAGTTGAGTATGCGTATTGAGGTCGAACGGAAATCAAAATATTGAAGGACGTAGATATGAATCATAAAATTGCCATCATAACCGGCGGAAGCCGTGGTCTCGGAGCGAATGCAGCCCTTAAACTGGCCGCCCGCAATACGGATCTGATTATCACCTACAAACAGAACAAGACCGCTGCCGATGAGGTCGTTTCCAGTAGTATAAAGCTGGGTGCACGTGCGACTGCATTGTATTTCGATGCTGGCTCTGTTGCAGGAATACCTGCCTTTGTTGCCCAGGTGCAGGAAACTCTGGCCCAATGGGGAGCAGACCGCTTTGATATCCTTGTCAACAACGCAGGAATGGGTATCCATACGGCATTTTCTGATGTGACGGAAGCTCAGTTTGACGCTCTTATGAATGTTCACTTGAAAAGTGTTTTCTTCCTGACCCAGGCGCTTGTGCCGCAGATGGCTGATGGCGGACGGATACTCAATGTCTCTTCCGGTCTTGCCCGATTTGCTTTGCCGGGATATGCTGTGTATGCATCTATGAAAGGTGCCGTTGAAGTGCTTACCAGATACCTTGCCAAAGAGCTCGGTCACCGTGGCATCTCGGTTAATGTTCTGGCACCGGGAGCAATAGAAACAGACTTTGGCGGAGGGAATGTCCGTGACAACAAACAGCTTAACTCATTCGTTGCTTCTCAAACGGCATTGGGGCGTGTCGGTCTTCCGGACGACATTGGCGATCTTATTGCAGCCCTGGTTTCTGACGACTGCCGATGGATAAATGCGCAGCGTATCGAAGCATCCGGCGGTATGTTTCTCTGATATAATGTTTGCCGGACAAATCAAACCGTCAAGGAATGGTAATAAATTTGCCAATATCCTGGCGGTATGGAGATAAAATAGCTTTCAAATATTCTATCATCGCGAGCATGCTTGCCCAGCGTTATTGAGTTTAATTTTTTCGCGGCAAACAATGCAGCCCTCTTTTTTCCGCCCTCCAGTAAACACAATCCGGTGGGTACGATGGGCATATTTCCATATATTCACCGGACACTTTTGAGATGATGAGAGGATGCCCTGCACTCTTTTGCAGACATTCCTCTGCCTCTTCGATTGTAGCCATCCTCGCATGTCCGTTCGCTGCCATTTCTACGGCAAGTTCGTTGAGAAAAACTGATTCCGTAAAGACCGATTCCGGATGAAGAACCCTGCAAACTCGTTCGCCAATTGCTATGGACCTGGCGTTTCGGATGTATTCTGCTGCCTGATTGAATGACAGAATCAGAGGTTCAAACTCGCTGATATTTTTATGCAGGTGCAGACCTTTTTCATCTGCAGTAAGCGCCCCCTCCGTGGAATCAAATAAGTGAAGCGCTTTCCTGATGCTTTCAAGTATAAAGCCCCCGGTATAATCCTCAATAGTTCCCATAGTAATGGGTAGGTTGCAGTTATAATTTTTGTAATATTTATTTAAAAAGTTTATCCCGTAAAGGCAAAACATATTACACAATGTGCGGTCGATTCGGATTCTTTGAACTTAAGTATTTCATCCGGCAACTTCATCAGTATGAACTTCCTTTTGTCGAGGAGCAGGAGATGGATTTTTCAGCGAACTACAACATTGCCCCCGGGACCGATATCGTTGCTCTCCTGGGTGACCACACCAGGTATACCCTCACATTCGCTCACTGGGGAATTATCCCGCACTGGGCAAAGTCAATGCCGAAGGTACGCCCAATCAATGCTCGAGCTGAAACGCTTGCCATCAAACCATACTTCCGCAATATGCTGAACAGGACGCACTGCATCATTCCTGCAAGCGGATTCTATGAATGGAAACAAACCAGCCTGAGCAGAAAGCAACCCTGCTACATTCATCGGGCTGATGGAAAACCTATGGCTTTTGCAGGATTGTGGGATATCTGGAAAGCGGATGCTGCTGCTGCCCCTGTAGTTTCGTGCACGATCATTACCACCGATGCCAACAGAGAAATGAAGTTTGTCCACGACCGCATGCCGGTCATCCTTGAGCCGGAACACTGGAAAGAGTGGCTGGATGCCGCCAGTCCAGAATCAGGGAAGTTGCTGCTGCCCGCAAAAGACGGTGCACTTGATATCTACCCAGTCTCAAAGAACGTCAACAATCCGCAGTACAGCCGGCACGACTGTATAGAGCGTTATGAGGAAAGCGATAAGGCCGGAGATCTGTTTTAGGGAGGCATACCAGATGCTTTACAGCTCTATTCCGTGAATTCTGAGCGGTTCATCAGGGCACTGACTACCCAGTCATTTGCTGTACTGTTGAGCAGACTTCCGCAGAATGAACATTTGATATCAAGCGTATCTTTCACAGGTCCACCACAAGACGGACAATTATGCTGATAGATTGAGCCCTTCCCGGCACCAGCCTGAGCATCGCGGGTCAGAAAAATTACTTCTTCCTGTGTAATAATGTCCGGATCAACCAGTTCCATCCTATTGTTCGAAACCAGCACTCTCTGGATCGAGCAAATGATCGCAAAAATGAGGATATTTTTATTTTCCTTCTTCTGTACCCCGATGAGAGTTACCTTGTTGAGGAAAATACGATTGAAGATCTCCTGATTTTTTTCAAGTTTTGGAGCAAGCTGACGGAATAATTCATCTGAGACAAACCTGCGCATAACCGAAGGATCATGCATGGCTTTTGCGGTCATGATCTGCATGTATGCATTAGAAGCCTTGTCCTCAACCAGTTGAACTGAAAAATCGCCATACACCGAAACCATGTCATGGATTGTTGTTTCCAGATTACCAGGCTTTTCTGAAAACACATCATTGCTGTAGTAATCATCTTTTTGGGTTATTTCGGAAAGTATCCAGTCGAACTCCCCGGAGTTGACCATTGCATTACAATGTGTGCATTTGCAAACCTCGCCTATATTCTCCGGCAGGGGAGCGCCGCAATTAGGACATTTGTCTGAATCATAGATGTCTTTTTTCGGTGCTCCGCGCTTGCGGATGAAAGACCAGAACTCGATAAAATCCTGTAAACCTTCTTCGTCCAGCTCATGGTTCAGAGCACATTCGAACTTATCGTCCATGCTGGCTTCAATTCCAACCTGCATAATATCATACAGACCGTCCTGCTCGATCCTGTCTACCCATATATTCGCAATTTTGATATTGCTTAAAGGGTTAGTCTGCTGAAGAAGCTTCATCATCTTGAACTGGGTGTTGAAGCGCTGATAGACACCGTCCGTAATGAACCTGCGCATGTGGTTCATATTTTGTTCAGACCAGGATGTCTGAACTTCAATGAAGGCTTTGTTGACCTTCATCAAAAACTCGGATAAATCAAAGTTCGGATTCGCTGCAGAAAATTCTTTCCATCCATCGACTTGTTCAACAGACTTTTTTTCGTTGCTGACCATCGACGAGTTCGTAGCAATCGAACCTTTCTTGAAAAATAAAATAACTCGGAAGAGCAGGTAGAGGAGTGCAATGAGTATAATAAGTGTAAACAATGAAGAAAAATCGAAATGGCTTGATCCCCCATAGGAGGTGCCATGACTTACGCCTCCGCCTGAGGAATGTCCCCAGCCGGAGGATCCGCCACTGCTGTGTCCGCTTCGTCCTCCATGGCTTCCTCCGCCATGGCTTCCGCCACCTCCGCCACCGGCCCGTGCAATAAGCTCCTCACTGATGAAAGGAATACCAAGAAAAGTAAGGGCGATAATAAAAAGGAACTGTAAAAAGGGCTTGGATCGCATAATATCGATTACAGTTGTGCAAGAATCTGCTGTTTTTTCGTATCGTATTCTTGTTGGTTGATGAGGTTGTTGTCAAGCATCTCTTTCAATTTGGTAAGCTTGGCCACTGGATCTTCCACTGCCGTTTGCTGTGCATTGATGTTGGACATCATGCCAGCCATTGCTTGACCCATTCCAACGCCCGCACCAAGACCAACACCCATGCCAGCCATTCCGCCCTGGTTCTGGGCCGCATCTCGAAGAGCTGCCAACTGTTGAACTTGAGAAAAATTCAAACCTACGGCCTGGGCCGCCTGCGCCTCAGCCTGCATATCCGCGATACGTTGCACTCGACGCTTTGTGTCATCATCAAAATCAGTATTTTCGACACGAAGATCCTTAAGCTCGAAACCAAGGGTCAGAAAAATCGGAGCTGCCTTCTCCTTCAATCCATCAGCAATTTCATTTCTGTTGGCATCAATTTCATTGTATCCGAACTTGGCTTCAGCAAGAAAATCCGTCAGTGGCTGGACAAGCCTTGCCACAATGATAAGACGGAGTTCATCAACGGAGAACTCATCCTTCTGACCCATAATATTGATGAAGAAACTTCCGGCATCTGAAATTCGGAAAGAGAAATTTCCAAAACCCTTCACCCCGACAGGAAACTTGTACTGCGGATCGATATATTTCACCGGCCCGGGTGTACCCCAACCCTGGTTTAAAATCTCGGCCGTCCGAAAAAAATAGATCCCGACCTTGTGCTCACTCTGGAAGGCCTGCATGAATTTTGTGATAGTAGTCCAGAACGGGATGTTTTGTGTTTTCAAATCTATCATGCCAGGTTCGGTGATAACAGCTTGCGGCTTACCCTCATAAACAAAGATCGCGCCTTGTCCGGGACCGACAATAAGTTTTGACGCATTCTTGATTTCATCTCCATTATCCGTCCATCGTTGAAAAAGAACATCCGCAGCAGGATTTTTCCATTCAATGACTGATCGCAATTGGCCTGTGACTGAATTCCAAAACGACATAAAAAGCCCCCTGTTATTACGTTTAATGTATACAGCAGTTTATCAACGACTCTCTAATGATTCAAAGCACGTGTTCAGGTTTGAGAAACCTTTGTCCTTCTGGATTTTTCAGATGCCCGATCCCCGTATCATAACTTCAACGGAATCAATCTTGAACTCTTTACTGTACTGCCTGCGATTTCCTTGCGCAGTATCAGTCATTGCTGAAATCTCTTTTTTGAGGTAGATATGGCTTCTTACTCTTTCCATGAAAACAGAGCAAGTCCAAACCAGAAGTATTCATGCTCACCATATCGAGACTGATAAAGGATAAGAGTGTTACTCGAATTCTATAAGAGCCTGGCCGCTTTTCACTGCCTCTCCCGGTGATGCCATGATTTTTTTGACAGTTCCGTCCTTATGTGCGGTGATATTTGTTTCCATCTTCATCGCTTCCAGTACAACCAGCAGGTCGTCGACCTGGAGTTTCTGCCCCACCTGAACATTAACACGCTGAACAATCCCTGCTATGGGACTCCGGCAAACCTTTTCATCGGGCAGACCGTCTGCAACGGGCTGCATTGCCGGAGGCAGAGGCGAGGGCGCGATAACCTGCTTCGACTGAATGGTAGAGGTCAGTTCCTGGAACATTCCTGGCGTCCGTATCTCTTCCCCCTCGAGTACCTCCACGTCGACAACATATTTTTTCCCGTCTATGGTCAAGATCAACTGCACGGTATAATTCCTTATTTAGTGGTGCTGAAAGTATGGGATGACTGGATGGAGACTCGCCCCTGTTGAGACCAGGAGCTTGGCCCCTGATCGATAATGAAGCGTGCCCTGCGAATCCGGACATTCTTTCCCAGGTATGCTGCAATGGCTGCCGACATGATGACCAGAAGCTCCGGAGTGATAGTCGACTCACTGTTTATGTGCTCAGATATGGTTGCTTCCACTGGTATACGATTAAAGAGGAATCAGGCCATGTTTCTTCTGGGGCCTGAATTCCCGTTTGGAATGAAGATAATCGAGAGACATGGCAAGATAGCGGCGCGTCTCAGCCGGCTCGATGATGTCATCAACCTGAAAGTGTGCGGCTGCTGCATAAGGAGTGGCAAAGGTTTCCCGATATGTCTTGACAAGTTCCTGACGTCGCACTGCGGGATCATCCGCTTTTTTGATTTCGTTTCGAAAGATCACATCTACGGCACCATCAGCGCCCATGACGGCAATCTCGGACGAAGGCCACGAAACAACTCTGTCTGCATCAAGGTCCTTGCTGCACATGGCCAGATAGGCTCCACCATATGCTTTGCGGAGTACAACAGTGATTTTTGGTACAGTGGCGGCGGCGTAAGCGAAGAGCATTTTTGCACCATGCCGGATGATTCCCCCATATTCCTGTTCGACGCCGGGAAGGAAACCGGGAACATCGACAAAGGTGATGAGCGGTATGTTGAAGGCATTGCAGAAGCGAATAAATCGGGCGGCCTTATCCGAAGCATTGATATCAAGTACACCTGCCAGAACGTTGGGCTGGTTGGCTACGATGCCGACTGTGCGCCCCTGAAGCCGGGAAAAGCCTATAACGATATTGGGGGCGAAAGAAGACTGTACCTCCATAAAGTCAGCGTAATCGACAATATGGCCGATCACCTCACGGACGTCGTACCGCTGTTTTGTGTCGAGAGGAATGATGGAATTCAAACGCTTGTCGGAATAAATAACCTCTTCTGCCTCCAGGTGAGGCGGATCCTCCAGATTGTTGGAGGGGAGAAATGACAAGAGCCGCTTGCAGATTGCAATGGCATCCAGATCATCCTCGGCTATAAAGTGTACAACCCCCGAGTTGTTCATCTGAGCTTCTGGCCCTCCCAGCGCCTCAGAGCTGACCTCTTCGCCGGTTACAGCCTTGATGACCGAAGGCCCGGTGATGAACATCCGTGCTGCACGCGTCTGGATAATGAAGTCTGTCAGGGCGGGGCTGTAGGCAGCTCCACCGGCGCAGGGGCCGCAGATGATTGAGATTTGAGGCACAACCCCGGAAAGCATGACGTTGTTGTAAAAAACTTTGCCGTAGCCGGAGAGACTGTCGATGCCTTCCTGAATGCGGGCACCGCCCGAGTCGTTGATCATGACGAAAGGTGAACCGGTTTTAAGGCATGACTGCATCATCTGCACTATCTTGGTGCAGTGGGCTTCTCCTGCCGACCCGCCGACGACGGTAAAATCCTGGCTGGCAACATGCACCAGTCTTCCGTTTATACTGCCGGCTCCGGTGACTACACCATCCGCAGCCATCTCCTTGTCCGTCATGCCGAAGTTGGTGCAGCGATGTTTTGCAAAGATTCCTGCTTCCTGAAAACTGTCCTGATCGAGGAGCACTCCGATGCGTTCACGTGCGGTGAGACTCCCTGCGTCGTGTTGGCGATCTATCTTGTCCTGCCCGCCACCCAACTGCAACGTTTCCTTCCGTTGGTTCAGATCCTGTATTATCTCTTCAATATTCATGGTATACCGACTATGCTCTGATTATCATAATATAATTACTGGTATGGCGTTACAGTCACTTTATGCTGCCGGCCGCTCAGAGTTACGGAATAGGTGATGGGGCCGGTAATCGCTCCTTGGTGGCCTTCTGCAGGTTTTGTTTCAGATTCCCCTGTCGCAGGGTTGCATCCAAGGTTTCGAACTCCTTCGTGGCGTTCGGCAAAAAATTTAGGTGCCACCTGCGGAAACATGGCATAGGTCAGCACATCTTCAGTTGTACCGTTGCATCCTGTAAGAGAAAGAGCTTCTGAACGGAGCTTGTCCCACTCCGGTTTCAGGATATCTGCCGGTCGGCAGTTGATCGGCTCTTTTTTTGCATGTTCATGGGCCATTTTCACAACGTCCGGATTTTTTTCTCCAGGTACTTCACCATAATAGCCGAGCATGAGGTCGGCAAATTCACCGGTCAGAACCTTGTATCTACCCATAAGGACATTAAGTACCGCCTGGGTGCCTACAATCTGGCTGCTGGGGGTCACAAGGGGCACATATCCTGTATCCTTGCGGACAAGCGGGATCTCCTCCAGAACCTCTTTCATCCGATCGCCTGCACCTTGCTGTTTAAGCTGACTCTCCATGTTGGAAAGCATGCCGCCAGGGATCTGGCTCTTGAAAATCTCAGTCTCCACGCCGGTAACTTTTGAGAGGAACTCGCTGTAACGTCCCAGCACCGTCATGAAATGAGTCTTTACCTTCTGTATCTTTTCCATATTGACCCGGGTGGTGTACCCTGTTCCTTCAAGCATTTCAATAAAGCTTTCCGTAGGGTTGTGCCCTGGCCCGAGACTCATCGAACTGATTGCGGTATCCACGCAATCCACTCCAGCCTCAACAGCCTTCATCAGGCTGACCATCGTAACCCCGGTAGTGGCATGAACATGGAGATGTACCCGAAGATCATTTCCGCATGACTCTTTAATTCCTTTTACCAGATCAAAAGCTGCCTGGGGTTTTATGAGGGCCGCCATGTCCTTGATGCAGAGGGAATCGACTCCCAAATCCTGAAGCCTGCGGGCCTGATCAATAAAAAGTTGTGTCGTGTGAATGGGGCTGACGGTGTAGCAGATCGTTCCCTGGGCATGTTTGCCGGCCTTTTTGACCGCACGAACCGAGGTCTCTATATTTCGAAGGTCATTGAGTGCATCGAAAATGCGGAAAACGTCCATCCCGTTTTCTGCTGACTTGTTGCAGAATCGCTCAACCACCTCATCCTGATAGTGGCGATACCCCAGAAGATTCTGGCCTCGGAGCAGCATCTGCAGGGGTGTTTTCGGCATAAGCTTCTTGAAGGTGCGCAACCGTTCCCACGGGTCCTCGTTCAGAAAGCGGATGCATGAGTCGTAGGTAGCGCCACCCCAGCACTCCAGTGACCAATAGCCGGCATCGTCGAGGTCCTTGCATGCTCCGGTCATGTCTTCAATTCCAAGCCTGGTGGCAATCAGGCTCTGGTGTGCGTCCCGAAGGGCAAGCTCAGTTATATCAATGATACGATTTATGGTTCTGCTCCTCTTGATGATTTTAGACGTTTTCAACCATTGAGTATCCTCAGGAATTACTCCAAAACAGCAGAAAAATGCCAGTGTGCGACACCGGTAAATCTGTTTTTTCAGGATAATCAAATCAGCAAAATTCTTGGAGAATATAATAAATCAGGAGTGGAATAATGTATTTTTTTTGATGTAGGTCTATGCGGAACTGTGTTTATTTTTCAGTGATAAGATCATAATTTTTCGTCATAAACAACAGATGACCTGTCCAGGATGTGTGCAGGCTGATAAGGAAACACATCCCAAAGTAAAAACTTCCCGAAAAAACTCTGACTTGGAATGTTCGGGATCGAAAATATGACTTCATACCTTATCCATAAAGATGAAGAAGGTTCAACAGCCCGGGCTTCCATGAGGGTATGCACACTCATTGACACTCGATATCAAAAATTGCCGATCATGTTCTTCAAATTGACACATAGATACGCTTTAAAACCGATGAAGACCGTCGTTTTTATTATTTCAGCTGTCATAGCACTATCTTGTTTTGCACAGGTACTGCAAGCTGAAGAGTTTAAGAAACCTCTTTATTTTGCTTTCGGTAAAAATTCGGTAATTTTCAGCGATGGTTACGTCCATTGATCTTTCATCGCTTGAAGATAATGTCGTATTCGACCTTTTTGAGCCCATGGCAAGTTGCTCCGAAAAGAAAAAGCTATCACTGGGGGGTCCGATATCACTGAATGGAAAGGTACTCTCACCAAAACAGGGGAGTATAAAATCGTTGTTGGTGGTACAAGAGGGAATACCAGTTATAAACTTCAGGATACCGTGGAGTGAACAATGAAACAACCTATAGAGAGCAAGAAATATGAATATACTTGAACCTAATAATACAGCTGCCGGTTTTCGAAATATCGTTAAAAGAGAAATCAGCAAGGAAGGATTGAAAATACATATTGTCGGCTTTCTTGCGTCCGAAGACCCTGCTTCAATAACCTATTCCGAATATGCACGTAATGGATGCGAAGATGTCGGCATTGCCTTTACTTTGATCACTGTTAATCCTGATTCGATTGAGCGAATGCTTTCAGAGGCAAATAGTGATAATACCATTCACGGAATATTTATCTATTACCCTGTTTGGAGCGATTATCGGGATGCGGAGATCAGGAATATGGTCTCTCCGCATAAGGATGTGGAAGGTCTCACCTCTTATTGGCTAAAAAAACTTTTTGCTAATGATCGTTTTGATGACACAGAAAAACGAAACAAGGCTATACTTCCCTGTACACCACTGGCAATTATTAAATTGCTTGAAGAAACGGAAGCGTATATGCAATTTGGACTGCCTTTCAGAGGACAGAGTGTCACTATTTTTAATCGTTCAGAAGTTGTTGGAAGGCCGCTTGCCTATATGCTTTCAAATGATGGTGCAAGAGTTTACTCCTTTGATGTCAATGGAGGTGTTGTAGTTGATATTTCTGGCACTCACAAGGAAGAAATCGCTGTGAATCGTGCAGATGCGTTAAAAAAATCTGACATCGTGATAACAGGAGTGCCTTCTAAAAACTTTGAGAAGATCAGGGCAGATGAATTGAAACCGGGAACAATTTGCCTCAATTTTTCATCAGTGCAAAATTTTGAACTGGATGCAAAGGAAACAGCTGCGCTCTACATTCCGCGAGTTGGTACTATGACAGTGGCTATGTGTATGCGTAATGCCTTACAGCTCTATCGCAATTATCATCAGACAAACTGACTCCAACTTTCCAGTGGACTTTTTTTGCAGGGGTCAATCATAATAAAAGGGCTTGGATCGCCGCATTATTCACAAGCTTTGGTTCGAATAAGCATTCATAGAACCCGAATTCAGAGAGAAAAGTATATTGCAGGATACAAGTCGTGAAAAACAGAGAGGCTTGTTCAAGGATTCATGATGATCTTTTTAACAGAGTGTGAGTTGTTGTCTGCTAAGTTTATTTCTCCCTGACAAGCTGGTCGAATAGCGGACGATAGATCGGGTTGACCAGGGGCTTGCGATGATACGTAAAAGTCAACATAGCCGTTATAGATCACAGCTTGGTGTGCGTTATCCAATGATTGCTGTATAAAATGCTTCGACTCACCTGCTTTGATGACCGATGGAAACGTGCCGACGCTTGTTGCCTTCATTAAACCAAGCGTTTTATAATAGGCGCCGACAACGAATTGTGCTCCGGTTGGTGGATAGCAGTCCAGCTTGCTGGTATTGGTGACCGTGATGTATGCGGTGAGTTTTTCTCCATATTGGGTCGATCCAGCATTCGACGAACCCCATTGCACATTAATTTTCAAGTTCGGATGTTCCTTTGCCGCAATTATTACATCTTTCTGTACTGACAATTCTTTCGCCTCCGATATCGAAAAAGATATAAAAAGGGTCAAGGCATAGATGGAGGTTACTAGCAGGCTTACCTTTGTTTTCATGATATTTCTCCCATTGTAATTTTGTGAAAAGCAGCCGGTAAACTTACGTGAATGATTCGTTTAATGTTCAGACTGACATACAGCGAGGACAAGCAATAGAAAGGGTAAACCGGCACATATCAGTGGTTTCTACCTGAATGTAATTTACGTGTTTTATCTTTGCTGGTAATAAAAAAAATTATTTTGACTCTTTCAATTTTCGATAGTTCTCACACCCCCGTGGCAATCCGTTATCACACGCTTTGCTGTACCAGTCTTTTGCCTGTGAATAGTCCTGACCAACACCCAGTCCATATTCATACATCACCCCAAGACCATTTTGTGCTCCAGCACTCCCATGTGCTGCAGCCAATCGCCACCACTTTACAGCTTCTTCATAATTTCTCTTTACCCCCCAGCCGGCGAAGTAGATCTCTCCGAGATGGAATTGTGCCTCCGCATCGTCTTTAGATCCATGTCTGCGCAGTTCTTCTAATAATTGATCGGGTTGCGGCTCGCAAAATGCCTTTACAGGCGAAAACATCAGCATCACGGCCAGGATGCAATTGACGCAGCGTTTCATGAAGTTGTTTATTTATCAACCCTCTGGAGACTTTTTGATCTCCAAAATAAAACTGCAGTTTCAATTTTAAAAACTGAACTTTTTACCTTCTTGATACATGGGATGCGGCATGTATTTTCCTGCCAGCAGTGAATTTGAGAGCAAATGAAATGTTATCGAAGGCCATTTCAAGCTCGACCAATGAAACGTGCCGATTTCGTTCTCGACAACCAGTATGATTTATTGCAATGCAGATATATCACGCACCCTTATTTGTTTCCTATTCGGAAAATTTGTTTATAATATATAAAAAACATGAAAGCATTCTCTTCATTAGCGTGAGTAATCATATGTTAAGTATATGCAGAAGATGCTGTTATGTTACGTGCACTTTTTAAGCGGGATCCTTTGAGGCACATTGAGAATATCTATAAACAGCAATGTTTTGTCATTCTTTAAAAAAGATATCAAGGTGACATTGGAAGACGATGTACTATACTATCAGTGCAGAAATAATCCGGATCGAGGAGGAAAAGAACCTGCTGTCATATTTTTTATAACACACAATCAACCAGCCATGTCAAAAAAATCATCAGCCAAATCAGAAGAGTGCACGGGTGAATTTTGTGAAATGACACCGGAAGAGCGCGAGCAGCAAATCAGAATTACTGCCTACTACCTGTGGAAACAGAAAGGAGAAAAACACGGAGAAGACAGGGACGACTGGTTCGAAGCAGAAGCTTCCTTTCATGAGGATTATTCAGACTGAAAGCATGTTAAAAAAATTATAGAACAAGGAGCAGCACGACAGACTCAAGGGGTAGACAGGATTGTCCTGCCTCTTTTTTTCAACGAGATGTGGCGACACATGAGAAAAAAAATCAGTGTTATTAAAATCAAGCACCTTATACCAAATGTATAAAGTGCTTTTTAGAATTGATAACATCTTACTTTTTCGGGGTAACAACTGACTGGATACCCTGCAGAACCGCATCGACGGTTTTTAACACGTTGTTGGCAAGGTTGATAGACGTTGTTCCGACAAAAGTAATCAGGTTTACCGCAGAAACGAATCCAAATTTAACCACTTCAATCGGAAAGAACGCAACTTTACCGATGGTTCCCGTTAAAGTGCCCAGGATTCCTTGGTTCTCGTGAGTTGATACGTCTGACATGGCTGTTATTGTTTAGATTTGTAAATCAATGTTGCCAAACTCATCGGACCGTTCAGCATGTAATAAAACCTCACTCTACATATACATAATGTATATATAAAATTATCATAATCAAATTATTTAGTTTTTTCATCATTTTACTCAAAATCATCAATCAGCCCCCCTCCCGATATGCAGTTCTTAATCATTGAACTGTCAGGGGGAGGGCTGATTGTATATGCTCGAGGGTGGTTATATGGCCATTTTGAGAACAACTGGAGCAGTTTTTCCCTCAGCTACAGTAACCGTTGTTTTGCCCTGTGGTTTGAGTTTTTCGCTCCAGGCTGTGATTTCGTAAGTGCCTGCAGGCACATTGGGTATAGTGAATTTGCCGTCATGTTCAGTCACGGCAGCATATTGATTTTTAGTAACGATGACCCAGGCAGACATCTCAGCATGGGCTTTGTTGAGCAAATGAACTATACCCGATTTTTCAAAGGTAAGCTTCTTAGTCGAGCCTTGCTCCAATTTGTCGACGTTGAATTTTTTGGCAGAGCTGTTTGAAATAACATTACAGTAGAGTTTATCGTTGTTTTTAAATACAACGGTAGACCCGACCGGTATTGTCGTTACTTTTGGGACAAACGTGAGACTTTGTTGTTCAATAGTTGTATGCTTCGGCACTACCGGTGCTTTGACTCCTACAAGGAAGACAACTGCATCTCCTTTGTACTTTGGCATGTTTGTATCAATTATCCCTGTGATTGTTCCACCGCAAAAAGCATTCGAAGTGATGAACCCGAAGCTTGTCATTAAAAAAGCGGTCTTGATAAATCTGGTCGTTGTTTTAATCATGTTCATCTCCTTAAGGTTACGGTTGAATGGCACTGTAAATCAGTCAAATCAAGAGTTACAGTGGTAAGTGTAACCAACACATCCTTAAACCGGTCTTAATGAAAGCTTAAAATTTAGTTAAAAAATTATTAAACCATTGAATCTCAATCTAAAAAGGGAAAATGGTGTTGTTATTGAACATGAACTTTCGTTATTTATTTAAGTGGATTGAATGATCAATTTTAAAAATCGATAACTGAAGAATATTCTATGATCAAAAAGAATTATCGAAGGCTCATAACTTTTATTGCGGTCGCATCATTGTTCGTCACTGATGCTTATGCTCAGGATGGTTTGGGTGTTGGTGCCATTGTCGGAGAGCCAAGCGGAGTGAGTATGAAATATTGGATTGATAAAAGCACTGCTTTTGATGCTGCTTTTGCCTGGTCTCTTGCAGATAACAGCCCTTTTCAGTTTCATGCCGATTATCTGATTCATAGTTCATCGTTAACCTCCAATTCATCGGAAGCAAAAGGTAGCCTTCAAGGGTACTTTGGTATTGGTGGACGGATTAAAAATATCAACAACGAATCACACTTAGGTGTACGAGTTCCATTGGGGGCGACTTATCTGGTTTCTGAAGTTCCTGTTGATATTTTTGCTGAAATATCTCCTGTGCTTGATGTGAAGCCTACCGTTAATCTCAACTGGAATGGCGCTATAGGAGTTCGTTATTATTTTCATTAATACTGTTCAGGCAGGGTAAGTTTTTTCAGACTTCAGGAAAAGTTTGGCTTTCAGCCATAATCGAAAACCCCGGGAATGCCACTGGGGTTTTGTCGTTTATGAAAACATAAATTTTTCGTAACAATTAACAGAACAAATTCAAGCGGTTTACTTTGTTGATGCATAAGTACTATAAAGCGGTATGAATTTGATGTTCTGCTCAGGTAGATCTGAATATGGGCGATCTGAAAAGACAAGTGCTTTGCCGCACTCCGGGTATGAACCTATATAAAGATGCAGACTCCTCAAGCTGCCGGTTGCACAGCTTTTTACCTCAACAGGATGAATTCTGCCGTCAATAACAGCCAGATAATCAACTTCAGTGGAACTGTTTTTGGCCTGTCGATTCCAGTAATAAAGTTTTCCCTGTTGTGATACCAGCATTTCCTGTCCCACAAATTGCTCTGCCATGGCACCCCGATAAATGGTGAGCAAATCTTCCCTGGCATACTCAATATCATCCGGCATACCCGACAGAGCCTTGAATATTTTCGCTGAGGCCCTTGTTCCCAAAGGAAGACCGGAAGAATCAACCGAAGGAATTCTTCGTGCAACCTGAGCCAGACATAAAGCATCAAAAGCCTTTTTCAAGGTAAGGTTGCTATATCCATCGCCAAGTCGTGAGTATTTAATCTGTTGCCCAACACTTTGTGCAAGTGACGTGAAAACCGAGTCAAGGCAATAACGGTCAACCTGAGGCGTATAGTTTGCAAAATCCATTCTGTATGATTCGGCAATTTCACCCTGAACCTCGAAAGCATCCCTCAAAGACCGGTTTTCTCTATATGCTTCCACTGCCGCAGGCATTCCGCCGATGAAAAAATAGCGTTTCAGCTCATCGCGGAGAAGTTCATGGACAGCAGGTGATATATCAGCGGGATTACCCAGAACAGCTGTCGCAGCCGCCGGATTGCCTGTCGCCTCAAGATATTCAGCAAAACAAAGCGGATAGAGATTGAGAAACTGAATTCTTCCGACAGGAAAGGATGCCTCTTTGAGCGCAAATTCAAGGAGTGAACCGGCAGCTGCAACATGAAGTTCGGGCATCTCTTCATAAAAATAACACAGGGCAGTTATAGCACGGGGACATGCCTGGATTTCATCAAAAAAAAAGCAGAGTTTTGCCGGGTGTGATTTTCTGCCTGAGGAACACTTCAAGGTCGGAACAGATTCGAGCAGCATTAAGGTCACCTTCGAACAATCTGCGCAGGGGAGGATTGCGCTCCAGGTCTGCCAGAGCAAGAGATTCAAACCGTTTTTTTCCAAAATCTTTCACTGACCAGGTTTTACCAACCTGACGAGCTCCCCGCAGGATAAGAGGTTTGCGACGTTTTCCATCTTGAAATTATGTTTAGAAGATTAAAAATACAAGGCTCTTTTTGATATTGCGCCAAAACTATGGCCATTCGGCACTCAGGGTTTCAGCCTGTTCGAGTACCAGCTTTATAGCCTCTTCCTGTTTTGTGGGCGGGTATTTGTATTTGCGCAGGATGCGTTTTACCATGAGCCGGAGGCGGGCACGGACACTGTCGCGGACTGACCAGTCAACGCTGATATTCTGGCGAAGGCTTTCGGCCAGTTCGTGGGCTATTTTTTTCAGGATGTCGTCACCCATCTCCCTTGTTGCCTCTTCGTTGTTGGCGAGAGCATCGTAAAAAGCCAGTTCATCCGGGTTGAGGCCGAGTTTTTCACCCCTGCCGATAGCTTCCTGGAATTTCTTTGCCATGGTTATCAGCTCTTCAATCACCTGCGCTGTTTCGATAGCCCGGTTCTGATAACGATTGACAACGTTTGACAGCAGTTCAGAAAACTTCTTCTGCTGCACCACATTTGTGGCAAAGCGGGTTCTGATTTCACCACCAAGCAGGCGATCAAGAAGTTCAACAGCCAGATTTCTTTCCGGCATATTTCTTATTTCATTGAGGAAGGTATCGTCAAGAATACCGATGTTTGGTTTGTCGAGCCCTACTGCTCCGAAGATGTCCACCACCTCATCCGAGACCAGAGCTGAGCCGATAATCTGGCGGATCGCCAGTTCGCGCTCTTCATTGGTGCGTTTCTTGCCGCTCATCTCTTTTTTAGTCAACAGCACCTTGATTGCCTGAAAAAAAGCAACCTCTTCACGCACGGCTTTCGCTTCATCGAGCGTACAGCAGAGGCTGAAAGCTTTGGACATGGCGAGTGCAGTATCGCAAAACCGTTTTTTGCCATCCTGTATACCAAGCACATGGTTTGCTGTTTTAGCCAGCATACGGTGGCCACCGGTGAGGAACCCGCTGTAATCGAATTCAAAGAGGATCCCACGCAGTACATCAAGCTTTTCTTCCAGTACGGCATATACTTCATAGGCATCAACAGTAGGGCGGCCACGTCCCTTGCTTGCAGTATACTCTTTCAGCGCATGCCTGAGGTCGTTGGCAATGCCGATATAGTCAACCACAAGGCCGCCTTGTTTGTCGCGGAAGACGCGGTTGACCCTGGCAATAGCCTGCATCAGAGTATGTCCTTTCATCGGTTTGTCAATATACATGGTATGAACGCAGGGGGCATCAAACCCGGTGAGCCACATATCCCTGACAATGACGAGCTGCATCGGATCATCAGGGTTTTTGAACCGTTTCTCAAGGCGCTTTTTGACCTGGCTTGAATAAATATGCGGACGCAGGAGAGGCTTGTCGCTGGCAGAGCCGGTTATCACCACTTTTATCACTCCTTTTTCAGGATCCGGATCATGCCATTCCGGACGCAGCTCGACGATAGCGTTATAGAGGTGGACACAGATTTCACGGCTCATGGCAACAATCATTGCCTTACCCTTTTGAGTCTTATTACGTTCTTCAAAGTGTGCCACCAGATCAGCTGCAACCTGCCTGATGCGAGGCTCTGCCCCGACAATTTTTTCGAGTGCTGCCCATTTGCTTTTCAGTCTGGCCTGCTGGTACTCCTCTTCGTCTTCGGCAAGCTGGTCTACTTCGGCATCGATATCCGGCAGTACAACACTGTTCAACCCAAGCTTGGCCAGCCGCGATTCAAAATAGATTGCCACTGTTGCCCCGTCATCGCGGGACTGCTGCATATCGTAAATGCTGATATAGTCGCCAAAGACGGCACGGGTGTCGCGGTCTTCGATTGATACGGGGGTGCCGGTAAAAGCCACAAAGGTTGCATTGGGCAGCGCGTCACGCAGATGCTGGGCATAGCCCGCCTGATAGCCCCTCTCATCACCTTTGAATCTGGATTCAAATCCATACTGGGTGCGGTGGGCCTCATCGGCAATCACAACAATATTGTGCCGATCAGAAAGGACAGGGAAGTTGTCTTCGTCCTCCCCCGGCATGAACTTCTGGATGGTGGCAAACACAATGCCGCCTGATGGCCGGTTGGAGAGCTTGGCACGTAAATCCTGCCTTGTTTCACCCTGAACCGGTTGCTCGCGCAGGAGATCCTGTGAGAGTGAGAAGACACCGAAAAGTTGACCGTCCAGATCGTTACGGTCGGTAATAACCACAATGGTAGGGTTCTCCATTGCCGCTTCGCGCATGACACGTGCGGCAAAGCAGACCATCGTGATGCTCTTGCCCGACCCCTGTGTATGCCAGACAACGCCTCCCTTGCGGTTGCCATTGCTGCCTGAAGCCGCAATGACCCTCTCAATAGCCGAACGCACCGCATGGAACTGGTGGTATCCGGCAATTTTTTTTATAAGGGTGCCGTCATCTTCAAACAGCACAAAGTATCGCAGAAAATCGAGCAGGTAGGTTGGTGACAGGACACCGCGGATCAAGGTTTCCAGTTCATTGAACTGGCCGAGCGGGTCAAGGGTGACGCCATCAATGGTTCGCCAGGCCATAAAACGTTCAACATTGGCAGAGAGTGAACCCATAAGGGCCTCGGTGCCGTCTGAAATCACCAGAATTTCGTTGTACTGAAAAACATCCGGAATCTGCTCTTTATAGGTCTCTATCTGGTCAAATGCTTTCCAGATGTCCGCTTTTTCGTCAGCCGGATTTTTCAACTCCAGCAACACAATCGGCAGGCCGTTGACAAAGAGCACAATGTCAGGGCGGCGAGTCTGTTTCGGCCCCTTAATGGAATACTGATTTACCGCCAGCCACTCGTTTGCATCCCCATCACCATCACCAAAATCGATCAATCGAACAAAGTTGCCACGAGTTTCACCATCCTTCTGATACTCGACCGGCACACCATTAACCAGCAGTTGATGAAACCGCCTATTGGCAGCAAGCAGCACCGGTGTATCAAGATTCAGCACCTGATGCAAAGCATCCTCCCGAGCACCAAGAGGCACCAAAGGGTTCAACCGGTTAATCGCTTCACGCAGGCGACCAACCAGCACAACCTCCGTATACGTCCTCCTCTCCGGCGAAGGCCCATCCGGTGCAATATCAAGCCCATAGCGGTGACTGTACCCCACATCACCAAGCCAGCCTAAAGCCTCCCGTTCAAGTTGATCTTCCGTCATTTCAGAACCTCCCAATGGCCGCCTTTCGGTGGGCCGATGCGACGTAACCGGCCATCCTTTTGCAGCTTTTGCAGATTGCGTTCAATCGAACGGGTTGAAATGCCAATCATGTGAGCGAGTTCCGGAATAGTCATAAAGCAGTTTTTATTGAGTGCATCAATAATTTTCCCCGACGTTTTCCCCGACGTTATCACCGACGTTTTTATGAGGACTTCCGTCATGGCATCATGCAATGCCTGCAGCATAAATTCAATAAACGGGGTGGCACTTGCTATCCTGTCCGCCTCAGCGAGTGCCTCGTAATAGGCCGTTTGCCGCATCCTGATCACCGATTCAACCGGCAGATAAGCCAGTATCGGCTCCCACTTACTGAGGATGAGCGTTTGCCACAACCGACCCATGCGGCCGTTTCCATCCGCGAATGGGTGTATAAATTCAAACTCATAATGGAAAACAGAACTTGCAATCAAAGGATGCACCGGAGCCGATGCAAGCCACTCCACCAGATCAGCCATAAGTCCTGACAGCATTTTGGCTGGCGGAGCCATGTGCACCAATCCCTTGTCGCTGTAAATGCCTACGCCACCCTTGCGATAATGTCCGGCATCATCAACAAGCCCATCCATCAGCAAACCATGGGCAGCCAAAAGATCACTCTGAGAGTGCGGCTCCCATTTCGATACCTGTTCATAAGCAGCAAAAGCGTTGCGTACCTCCTGAATTTCACGAGGCAACCCCACAACCGCTTTGCCATCAAGAACATCAGTCACCTGCTCAATACTCAAAGTGTTATTTTCAAGAGCAAGGGAGGCCTGAATAGTTCGGATGCGATTGTTGCGTCTCAACTGAGGTGTCAGTGCACTGTCATCCGAATAGCTCCAACGGGTTACAAGTTCAACAATAACAGCCACCTGCTGCACAATCTGCGGTGTGATAGTATAGGGTGGCTGATAACTCATACGGTCGCCTCCTCGATGAGTGTCTCGGCATCCGGGATGCGCAATTGACCTGAGATCAAGCGTGGGAGTATGGTGTCGCGAAGTGTTGCAAGGGTTTGCGATTGCTTGTGATTAGAAGCAATACTCTTTTGGATTGGATCAACTATTTCTGTAAATGTTTTTGCAACTTCTTCAGATGGCAGTACAAGCGAATAACCTCCAATTACATCATTTTGGATACGTTGCCGTCCACTAGTTCCAGACATACTTTGAATAGCGAATGTGCGAAAGGATGGGTGGCGACAAAGCAGATAGCCATGATATTGTGGTAATGGAGCTCTTGGACGAAGAACAACAAACTCTGTTGAGCCCCAACCGATTTGGTCTTTTTCAAGAAAATCAACAAAAGCCGATTTTCCATTTTCAAGGCACGGAGTAATCCGCGCAAGTAGTGTGTCTCCGTTAATAAATTTCGATCCTGAGCCCATTTCACGCAGCACAACATTATCCACACTATGTCCACTTGTTGGCACACCTGCCATTTCAAGATAAGGAGCTGTTTCACCTTTCCTCAGTTTGCGTGACGGGTTTATTTCATAAGCATCCGCAAGGGTCGAGCATCGCCATCCTTTCGGTATCAACCCCAGTTCCGACTGCTCAAAGCTGTCAGGAAAAAGCGCAGCGGTATCAGCATCCATGCCTTCCGGTTCACGGCCTTCCTGTTTGGCGCGAACGGGGTCGAAGTCAACAAACCATGATTTGAAGAGTGCCTGAGCAATGGCTTCAAGAGTGGTGTTGGTTTCGCGCAGCAATGCGATGCGGTCATCGAGAGGTTCGATAATTGATGCAATCGTGCTTGCTGTTTTAGGTGTTACTTTTGGGATAGTCAGAGATGCAATCAACTTTCCAGTTACGTTCGGAAAAGTTGAGCCAGTGGCCTGAACTAAGAGACTGTCCAGCGTGGACTCAATAACTGCTCTAATGAAGGAATTTGGATAACCATTTCTACCACGAATCGAAGCAATACCTCTGCCAATTGCGTAAGTTTGGTCAGACCAATTCATTCTGCCAGTCGTTGAGCCGCGCACACAAAACAACAAGTCACATGGGTAAGCTAATCTTTTTGGGTCAGTGGTAAACTGAACTGGATAAGGGTGTTTGGTACCGAACTCTGTTGGCCCATTCAACAATGGCAATCCATTGCCAACTACATTGCAATTTTCTCCACTTGGTGATTGTCCCATAGTGATCTCAGCTATTTCTCCAAGAAAAGCTTCAGAACTCATAACCCGATCCTCCTCTCATCAGCCTTTCCTGTAGTCCCGAGATCACGTTGTTCCTTGCTACTTGTAAGGAGCTTTTCTTTAGGGTTTCTTTGGTGCTGTCCGAGTTCTTATAGACACTCTTTTCGACAGTTTCACTTTCATGCAGCGGAGCGGTAAGTTCAGAACTCATAACCCAGCCCTCCCAGCTTCTGCCGAATCAGCGCATCCAGCTCAACCCCCTTAGCCATCTGTTCGCCAAGCGTCTCCGTAAGCTTCAGCATCTTTTCACCAAAGGCTTCATCGTCATCCTCAACCGCCTCAGCACCAACATAGCGACCCGGAGTCAGCACATGCCCGTGTTCAGCAATTTCCGCCAGTGTAACACTCCGGCAGAACCCGGCCACATCAGCATACTCAACACTTGCGTCACCCTCTTCCCGCCATGCATGCACCGTGTCGGCAATTCTCTGGATATCAGCATCGGTAAACTCAATCTGCACGCGGCTGATCATGGTGCCGAGCTTGCGGGCGTCGATAAAGAGCACTTCGCCCTTGCGTTTGCTCTTTTGCCTGACCAGAAACCAGAGGCAGGCGGGAATCTGCGTGTTGAAAAAGAGTTGACCCGGCATGGCTACCATGATTTCAACCTTGTCGGCTTCGACCATTGCGCGACGTATATCGCCCTCCGAGTTCTGGCTGGACGACATGGAGCCATTGGCCAGCACGATACCTGCACGGCCATTAGGCTTCAGGTGGTAGAGCATGTGCTGCAGCCAGGCGTAGTTGGCATTGCCTTGCGGCGGGGTGCCGTAGACCCAGCGCGGATCGCCCTCAAGGCTGCCGTGCCACCAGTCGGAGATGTTGAAAGGCGGATTGGCCAGCACAAAGTCGGCGCGCATGTCGGGGTGCTGGTCGCGAACAAAGGTGTCGGCGGGCTCTTTGCCAAGGTTGAAGTCGATGCCCCGAATGGCAAGGTTCATGGCAGCGAGCCTCCAGGTGGTAGGGTTTGACTCCTGTCCGTAGATAGAGACATCGCCGATGGTGCCGCCGTGCGCTTCGATGAATTTTTCAGACTGCACAAACATGCCGCCCGATCCGCAGCAGGGGTCATAGACCTGCCCCTGATGCGGTGCAAGCACTGCTACAAGGGTTTTAACAATACTCGCGGGTGTGTAGAACTGGCCGCCTCGCTTGCCTTCGGCACTGGCGAACTGACCGAGAAAATATTCATAGACCTGGCCGAGCAGGTCACGGGCGCTCTGGCCGGTTGCACCAAAACCGATAGTGGAGACCATATCCACCAGTTCGCCAAGCTTCCCGTCAGGGAGCTGAACGCGGGCGTAGCGTTTGTCGAGAATGCCTTTGAGCTTCGGGTTTTCTGCCTCAATCAGGGTAAGTGCATCGTCGATACGCTTGCCGATATCGGGCTGCTTTGCCTGCGCACGAAGGGTTTCCCAGCGTGCCGGTTCCGGTACCCAGAAGACGTTTGCCTCTTTGTAGTAGTCGCGATCTTCCAGCTCTTCCTGCAGGAGGCTGGAATCGGAATTGTCGAAGAAGTAGTCGTCGCCGGTATCTGAAAGGCGCCGTGTGAGTTCGGTGCGGTGGGTCTGAAAGGAGTCGGAGATATACTTTACAAAAATGAGGCCGAGTACAATATGCTTGTATTCGGCAGCGTCCATGTTGGCACGGAGTTTATCGGCAGTGGCCCAGAGCGTTTTTTTAATGTCGTCGATCATGAAGTGGTGAACGGTCATAAGGTTAACCAGCGGCTCGGATTCTCAGGGCTTAAAGTGCTCGCACTGCTGTAAGATATTATTTACAAAATAATTGCTTGAGATGAAAGAGGGAGGAGAAAGAGAGTGCTGAGTTTCGAGTGCTGAGTGCCGAGATAAGAAGTTGGCAGTGGGCAGTTGGCAATTTAAATCAGCTGGTAGAGTGCGGAGTTGTTCAAAACTTGCCGGACAGTTCCCTGAGTCTGCTGTAGGGCGGTTCGAAACACAAACCAGTAATACACCCATTTACAAATCATACGCTTTACACAAAGATGTTGGGGTTCAGGACTCACCCCAACCTACGAGCAGTGTTCAATTGCTGGTCAGGGAATTGTGTCGAAGTTTACCGGGAATGAGGGTTCGATGTTGTTGTTGCTGTCGCGGCCTTCGGGCATGGTGTGGATGCCTGTGGGGAGGGTGTTATGGGTGGCGATGTAGTCGCGGAGATAGTTGGTGAGGCGGTAGTAGCCGCTTGGTTTTCCGGTGGTTTCGAGCAGTGGCTTGCCCTTTGCCCAGCTTTCGACGATCTGATCAGCTACTGCCTGGTTGGGGTTTTTCTGGGTATTCATCAATGGGGTTGAGGTTAATTTTTTGAGAAAATGCTTGCCTTTCTGTAATAAAGACAATAAATCATTGAGCTCCATGGTTCACCCGAACGCCTCCTTGTAAAGGCGCGTTGTTAATCTCGTACACTTTCCGGGCGAGGAGAAGAGGGTGGAAGTGTTATTTTGTAATCCTGCAAGGGTGAAGTATATTTTCGGGAGAATAGTGATGCAAGAGAGAAATGAATACATTTGACTTGAGGCCTATATGTACGGTATCGTTTGATAAGGAAATTGTAAATCAGAAAATAGATAATGCCTGAGATAGCAAGATTTTACGGAATTTTGATAAGGATGTACTCAGAAATCGATTCTCCTCATCATAAGCCTCATTTTCATGTTTATTATCAGGGATCTCAGGCTGTTTTTTCAATTGATCCGATTGAGACCATCGAAGGTTCATTAGCGGATAGACAGCGTCGATTGGTTGAGGCGTGGGCAGAAATTCATCAGCTTGAACTAATGTCAGATTGGGATTTGTTACAGGCGGGTAAAGCACCACTTCGAATAGAACCGCTGCATTAAAGAAATAAGGGGAGGGATTTACGATGAAACATCTAATGAAAAGGGTTACAGCCGTCGAAATATTGGGGAATAGCTTTTTCTTAAGGGTGCATTTTGATGATGGCACCATTAAGAATATTAATGTTGAGCCTGTTTTGTATGGCGAACTCTATGGTCCTTTGCGTAGAAAGGAGCTTTTTGATAAGGTTACTGTTGATGATGAGGTTGGAACTCTTGTTTGGCCCAATGGAGCAGATTTCGATCCTGACATGTTATACCTTTGGGATGACTACGTCGATGTTTTTGCAACCCAACTGAAACATGCTGATCAATCGGGCCGGAAAGTCAGCGAGTGCGCCTAAGTGCGCCGACCCCATCGCCAGCGTTTTGCGCTCAACCCCCGCATCATTTCAATTTGTCTTCATCAATCTCCGCCCCTTCCCGTTAGCTTCTGTAACCCCTCATGTATTGTTAAAAGGTTTCAAAGAAAAATAGTGGATGGGTGAAAGCTCGTTATAAAGGTAAATGAGCAGTATATTATATCTATACAGCTCAGTGTATTCACGATAAAAGGAGAAGACTATGTTGACATTTAATCTGATGACTGTTCTGCTTCTTTTGGCAGCATTTCTGGCTTCGTCGGTTAAGATTCTCAGAGAATACGAGCGGGGAGTGGTTTTTCGTCTTGGGCGGATTATTGGTGCAAAGGGGCCTGGGCTTATTATTCTTATTCCCGGGATCGATAAAATGGTGAAGGTTGATCTTCGAACGGTAACGCTCGATGTTCCACCGCAGGATATTATCACGCGCGATAACGTATCGGTGAAGGTCAGTGCTGTGGTCTATTTTCGTGTGCTTGATGCCATCAGGGCTATTGTTGATGTTGCGGATTTTCATTTTGCAACCTCCCAGCTTGCGCAGACCACGCTTCGAAGCGTGTGCGGGCAGGGTGAGCTTGATAATCTGCTTGCTGAACGGGATGAAATCAATGACCGGATTCAGGCTATTCTTGATAAAGATACAGAGCCCTGGGGAGTCAAGGTGAGCAAGGTTGAAGTGAAGGAGATTGATCTGCCTGAAGGTATGCGCCGGGCAATGGCCAAACAGGCCGAGGCGGAAAGGGAACGTCGTTCTGCCATCATTAATGCGGAAGGGGAGTTTCAGGCTGCCCAGCGGCTTGCTGATGCTGCAGCTATTATCTCAGGGACTCCCGCCGCGCTGCAGCTTCGCTATCTGCAGACGCTGAAGGATATTGCAGCGGAAAATAACTCTACTACTGTGTTTCCCATACCGATGGATCTTTTCAGGCCATTCTTTGAAATCAAGCCTCCGGCACCTTCTCAGACAACTTAAACTCATTCGATCATGTTCAAGATTCACGCTATTCTTTGTCCAGTCGATTTTTCAGATGCATCCAAAAAGGCGATACGGTATGCTCAGGAATTTGCGGCAAATATGGGAGCTTCTGTCTATCTTTTGAATGTTGTGGAACCACGGCCTATGGCGGTTGATGTATCGCTCAACTATGTTCCTTTTGAAGCAGACCTTGAAAAAGCGGCAAAAGATGATCTTGAAGTTATTCTTCAAGATTTTCATCGAGTCGGTCTGAGGGCTGAGTATGGTGTGGTCATTGGTAATCCTGCTGACTCGATCCTTGAACATATTGACATGTTCAATGTCAATCTTGTTATTATGGGCTCTCACGGGAAAAAAGGACTGAGTCGCCTTATTATGGGCAGTGTGGCCGAGACTGTTGTCCGCAAAGCAAATTGTCCTGTGCTGATTGTAAAATCGGAAGAAAAGGAGTTTATCGGCGAGGAATAAAAGCCTCTATCAGTTTTCTTGCACCGCTGAAAGGGCTTATTTCTGTGGAAAGCACTTGTCGTTCGATGATCTCTTTCGAAGCAATGACGTCAGGGTGTGAGAAGAACTCTTTTTTCAGCATCTCTTCAAGCACGGTGTAAAGCAGGCTGTTCAGCTGCTCGCGTCGTCGAGTTTCAAGGATATTCTCTTTGCGCATTGCTGTGAAAAACTCGGAAATATTCTCCCAGACCTCCTTGATACCCTTGCCGGTGAGGGCTGATGTGAGAAAAACCTCCCGTTTCCATACCGGATGTTTTACCGGCAGCATTCTGAGCGCTGCTTCAAATTCCGCTCTTGAAATGGCGGCAATGCCGGATTGATCGCCGTCGGTTTTGGTAATTGCCACAGCATCGGCAATTTCCATGATACCTCGTTTGATGCCCTGAAGTTCGTCACCGGAGCCCGGCAGCATCAGCAGCAGAATATAGTCGACCATGGTGTCCACAAGCACTTCCGATTGGCCGACTCCTACGGTTTCAACAAGAATGACGTCATACCCTGCAGCTTCGCACAGCACAATGGCTTCGTGGGTTTTCGGCGATGTTCCGCCAAGGTAGCCCGAAGAAGCGGTTGGTCGTATGAAGGCTTCCTTTCTGGCGGCAAGTTTTTCCATGCGTGCCTTGTCGCCGAGGATACTTCCTTTGGACTGACGGCTGCTCGGGTCGATGGCCAGCACAGCCAGAGTAAGTCCCTGGTTGATAATCAGTTCACCCAACGCTTCAATAAAGGTGCTTTTTCCTGCCCCCGGAGCGCCGGTTATGCCGATGCGTAACGATGATGTTTTTTTTGTAATGCACCGGTCAAGAATTTCATGCGCTTTTCGCTCATGCTCTGGTTTCAGCGATTCAATCAAGGTAATCGCTCTGCTCAGCATGTGGCGGTCGCCATTCATGATGCCGTTGACGACGGTATCGACGTCCGGGTCGTGATAGGGCTTCAGTCGGCTGTGAGTTTCACTGCTGCTCATTGATCAAAGCGAGCAATAAGCTGTTTAAGAATGTTCGCGGCAGCTTCGGCAATAACGGTACCAGGTCCGAAAATGCCGGCGACACCTTTTTCATAAAGGAACGCGTGATCTCTTTCAGGAATAATTCCACCGGCAATGACAAGGATATCCTCTCGGTGTTTTGCTTTCAGCTCCTCAATGATTTTCGGTATAAGGGTTTTGTGACCCGCAGCAAGGCTTGATATGCCGATAAGGTGGACATCGTTATCAAGGGCCTGCTGGACCACCTCTTCAGGAGTCTGAAAGAGGGGGCTGATATCGACGTCAAAACCAATATCAGCGAATCCTGCAGCTATGACTTTTGCGCCACGGTCGTGTCCGTCCTGTCCGACCTTGGAAACCATGATCCTCGGTTGGCGGCCTTCAAGCTTGGCAAAGGTGTCTGCAAGCTGTTGAGCCTCTTTAAAAAGTATGTTATCCTGCATCTGTGACATATAGACACTGGTGTTAAGCCTGGTAATGGCGCGATATCTTCCGAATGTTTTCTCGCATGCTGAGGATATTTCTCCCAAGGTAGCTCTTTTTCTGGCCGCATCTACAGCCAGTTCAAGAAGATTGCCCTCTCCTGAAGCTGCTGCATCCTCAATTGCCCTGAGAGCAAGAGACGTTTCTTCACTGTTTCGTTCAGCTTTGATCGATGCAAGGCGCCTGAGCTGCTGCTCAAGAACAAGTGTATTGTCCACTTCCAGCAGTTCAATATCAGTTTTGCTGGTGGTAGTGTATCCGTTAACGCCGACAATAATCTCTTTCCCGCTGTCGATACGGGCTTGCTTGCGGGTTGCGGCCTCCTCAATCTGCAGTTTTGGAACTCCCTGTTCAATAGCCTTGACCATACCTCCTGCGGCTTCGATATCACTGATGATCTTCCATGCTTTTGCCGCAAGCTCTCCGGTCAGGTATTCCACATAGCTTGAGCCTGCCCATGGATCGATGCATTTGGTTATATCAGTTTCTTCCTGAAGGTAAAGCTGAGTGTTTCGTGCAATTCTTGCCGAAAATGGAGAGGGAAGTGCAATGGCTTCGTCGAGTGCATTGGTGTGCAGTGACTGTGTGTGGCCGAGCGTGGCTGCCAAAGCCTCAAGACAGGTTCGTGTGATGTTGTTGAAGGGATCCTGTTCCGTCAGGCTCCATCCGGAGGTCTGGCAGTGGGATCGGAGCATCAGGGATTTCGGGTTTTTCGGGTTGAACTGCCCGACAATTTTTGCCCAGAGCATTCTTGCCGCGCGCAATTTGGCTATTTCCATGAAATAGTTCATGCCAGTTGCCCAGAAGAAAGAGAGGCGCGGGGCAAACGCATCGATGTCGAGTCCTGTTTTGAGGCCTGTACGAATATATTCAAGACCGTCGGCCAGAGTGAATGCAAGCTCAAGATCGGCCGTAGCACCGGCTTCCTGCATGTGGTAACCCGATATGCTGATAGAGTTGAACTTCGGCATATGGCTGCTGGTGTAGCGGAAAATATCGGCAATAATCCTCATGGATGGTTCAGGAGGGTAGATATAGGTGTTGCGAACCATGAACTCCTTGAGAATATCATTCTGAATCGTACCGCTCAGCTTTTCAGCCGCAACTCCCTGTTCTTCGGCTGCGACGATATAAAAAGCCATGACAGGAAGTACCGCACCGTTCATGGTCATCGAGACAGAGATATCACCGAGGGGAATCTGGTCGAAGAGAATCTTCATATCTTCTATCGAGTCGACAGCTACACCGGCTTTACCGACGTCCCCGATGACTCGTTCGTGATCTGAATCATAACCACGGTGGGTTGGCAGATCGAAGGCAACTGAAAGGCCTTTCTGGCCTGCAGCAAGATTCTGACGGTAAAAGCGGTTTGATTCCTCGGCTGTTGAAAATCCTGCATACTGTCGTATAGTCCATGGCCTTGTGGTATACATGGTGGAGTAGGGTCCTCCAATGTAAGGTGCAAAGCCGGGTGCAAAGTTCAGGTGATCAGCCTGTTCGAGGTCACTTTCATGGTATATGGATTTGATTCCAATGCCTTCTGCCGATGGCCAGGCTTGAGGTTGAGCTTCGCAGCACTCTTGACTGGCTGCTGCATTGGAAGAAAAAATATCAATGGCTGAAAAGTCCGGTCTCATTTCACTCCGGTTTTATGTTGAAAGGAGGTCAGCATGTCAAGGACGTTGACGCCAGTGTAAACAAAGCTGTCAATGCCTGCATCGAGGAGTTGATCATGTTCTTTTGGCGGTTTGCCGGCCATGACCGTGATAAGGCTGGGTTGTAGAGTGCGAAGCCTGGAGGCGATTGATGCCGCTGCTGGTACGGGATCTTTTTCTGCCACGCAAAGGACAATAATGTCCGGTTGACTTTGCAGTGCGGTGATGTATGAACTCTCTGCATCAGGAAGAGCCGATCTTCCTGCAATCTCAAAACCTCCGCACTTGAAAAAGTCTTCTGCAAAAGCAGCCTGCCTGAAACTTACTGCGGGATCGCCCAGCATCCAGATGAAGAGTGACGGTGTGCGACCGGATTTTTGGCTGTAAGCCAGTGTTTTAAGACGCAGCAGCTCATACCCGGCAGTTTCATTCCCTTCAGGTGTTGTTGAAACTCTCCATTCAAGTTTTTCCAGGTTCTCAAGCTGTTCGGGTGTAAGAGGCCATGGATATCTGTTGACGCCGATAAGAGTTTTTTTCCGGTTATCGAGGGTTTTGCGCCGTTTTGTTTCAGCGTCCGAAATCATTGCCTGTATAAAGCCGCTCTTTGCAGCTTCAGCTGAACCGCCCCGGGCTTCAATCTCTTTAAAGATTGTCCAGGCAGATTCTGCAAGGTTTCTTGTAAGGGTTTCAATGTAGTGAGAGCCCCGTGCCGGATCGATTACCCGGTCGAGAGAAGCCTCTTCCTTGAGAATAAGATGAATGTTGGCGGTAATTCGCTCAGCAATATCAGGGTTGACGGAAAGTCCGGTATCAAACGCTCCAATCTGCAGCGTGTCGTAACCGCCGAGCACAGCTGAAACTGCTTCAGTTGTCTGTCGGAGGACATTGGTGTAGGGATCGAGCAGAGAACGGTTTCTTTCAGATGTTCTGGCAAAAAGGGCAGGAAGTGAAGTCGCTGATGCCCCGTAAGCTTTCAGAAGATGCCCGAGAAGGTAACGCAGGGTTCTTGGTTTTGCAAGTTCAGTAAAATGGCTTGATCCGACCGGAAGGATGATGGTTATGGCTGACGCAACAGTGTCAGCTGGAAGACCAGCTTGAAGATACTGATCGAGACAGTCGCTGACTCCGGCAAGTGCCAGTGCAATTTCCTGCACGGCAGTTGAGCCTTTTTCGTGCCAGGGAATGGTATCGACTGTAAGAAGTCTGAAGTCTGATAGTGATGCTCCATACGCAAAAAGCTGAGTATCCTGCACGGTTGAAGCTGAAGCGGTCTCGACAAGCAGCCCGCCGCAATTATCGGTAAACCCCGTGATGGTAAGGAGGGTGTTCAGAAGTTCAGCAGCAGGGGGAAGGTTTCCGGAAAAGTATACAGCTGCAGCAGAAAGTTTAATCCCTGTAAAGAGTCTGATGAGATTTTCAGGTGTACAGAGCGCGGGGTCAGTGATCAGGAACTCAATTGCATCAGCATCCAGCCCAAAACTGTTCAATGCAGCCTGGTTGGCGGATTCAGGGTCGAAAACAGTGATTTGCCGGCAATTTTTCCATCTGTTGGATGGTTTATAGAGTGGTATGTCAAGACGTCGGGTTTCTTCTTCATGGCTGTACCAGGGTTCAAGAGTAAACCCATCCGGCGTTTGCCAGACAATACTCTCATACGGTGTTCCCTTCAGCTCGTCGATAACCTTTTTTTTCCAATCCTCCCGGGTGACCGCCGGGAACTCATGAAAGAGAGAATCAGGCAATTTATGCTTCCTGCTCTTCAAGCTGGGTTTGTTTAATCCTGTATTCATTGAGGATTTCAGTGATTTTAAATTTAATTTTTGAAGGCAATGCCGTTCTTTCAACAAATCCCTTCTGCTGCAGCCACCAGGTTGTCTGGAAGTCTCTTGTTGTTGCTTTCCCTGTATACTGCTCAATGACACGTTTACCGGAAAATCCGATGTTGCCGGCATTATGCTCAAAAAGTTTGATTCCCCTCGATGCGATACCGATGGCCACACCTCCAAGCGTAGGATCAGTAATAATGGAGATGACAGGGAGACCGGCTTTTTCAACACTCGATATGGCAACATGCAGTTTGGGCAGACCGACCATCGAAGAACATCCTTCATGCATTCTCGCACCGCCTCCTGTAGCCTGTACAATAAGTGGTACTCTCTGCCTGATTGCGGCCTTGCTTGCCCGCCAGATTTTTTCTGCAGTAGTCATGCAGAACGATCCTCCAAGGAAGTTGAAATTGGTAGCGCAAAAGACGACAGGTTCTCCCTGAATTGTGGCATCTCCGGTTATAAACGATGCTGCAGCTCCGGTTTTCTGTTGTGCCTCATCAATTTTTTTCCGGTAATCGGGAAATTTAAGGATATCCTTGTCGACAATGTAACGGGTGTCTTCATGTTCCTGGAATGAACCGGGGTCAATGATCAGATCGATGTAGTCATGGGCGGTGAGTCTGACATAACGGTGTCCGCATGTTTCGCAAACAAAATTGTCGCCGAGCAGTTTTGAATAAAGAATCGGGTCCAGCACCTTTTTGCCTGTTATGTTGTGGCAGTTTTTATGCCGGGCAACAAAAAGAACATTCTCGGGTTTAGGTATGAAGAATGAAACAGGTTTTTCGAAAGCAGTAATCTCTTCTTCGGAGATGGTATTCCACTGGCCGATTTTTTCCCAGCGTTCCATTCTTTGTGCAAAGATCTGCTCTTGCGGTATTTCGCTCAGCTTGTCTAGCCACTTGACCATTGATGTTTTGAACGATTGAAGAGCAGACTCGCGGTAATGGTGTGCCGGCCCTTCAGGTTCTTCGATAATTTCATCAATAATGCCGTTTTTCAAGGCTTTCAGGGCTGTTATCTGTGAAATCTCCGCAGCGAAACCGGCTTTTTCCCTTGTGCGGAACAAGATGGATGAACAGGCTTCAGGCGAAATAACCATGTAGGTTGAGTATTCCATTGCCAGAACAACATCGCATCCGGTCAGGGCAATGGCACCTCCGCTGCAGCCCCGGTTAATAATGACCGATAAGGTTGGAACCGTAGCTTCGGCGAGTAATTGCATGCATCGCCCTATCTTCCAGGCGATACCCCCTGCTTCAGATTGTTCGGTTGGATCAGCACCAGCCGTATCAATCACTGTAATGATGATGCGGTTTTCCTGTTCAGCAATTTTAATGGCCTCGTTCGCTTTTTCAAATGCCGCCGGTGTTGGCATACCCTGATTCCATTTGTGTATCTCAACAGGATTTCTCATCAGTTTGCGCATGAGCACAAAATCAGATGTCGGGCCTGATTGCTGGCCGATCAGCATGACAGGCAGAATCTTTGATCCATTGCGCAGAATTGCCCGGTGAGTCTGGATGATGCAGCTGCCGTAAAGGTCGTTCTGCAGACACTCTTCAGCGGCTTCAAATACTGTCAGGTAATCAAGGTGTTTCGGGCGTTCGGGGTGAAAGGAGAGTTGATACTTTTCGTATTCGGTAAGCTGTTCAATACTCTCGCGAGAGTAACTGAAGCCCTCTCTTTTTTCAAAAGGCAGATAAAAATGTTTCACTGGTTACAAGCTGCTTTGTCTCGATTGGTTAATGCTTTTTCTGAGCAAACTCAATAAGTACCCTGTTTGTCTCTTTTGGATGAAGAAACATGATTTTTTTTCCGCCTGCCCCCTCTTTTGGCAAGCCGAGTGGATGAATGTTAACAGACGCAAGGCGTTCCGTTTCTTTGTCAATATCGTCGGTTTCAAGCGCTATATGATGCATGCCATCCCCGTTCTTTGCAAGAAATTTGGCAATCGGGCTTTCATCGCTCAATGGCTCAAGAAGTTCGATTTTTGATTCGCCAATGGTAATAAATGCCACTCTGACCTTTTCAGAGTCAACCTCTTCAATCCTGATTGTCTCAGGGTCGCACCCGATAACGTTCCGGAACGTATCGAGTGCGCTTTCAAGGTTCTGAACGGCAATAGCTATGTGGTCAATTTTTTTGATCATTTGCCTGTTGCCATGGTTGATTTTGATTTTTCCTGTGCGTAGCCGATTGTTTGAAGTACTGTTGTTATCTCTTCGAGAATCATAGGGTCATCTATCGTCGCCGGCATGGCATACTCTTCGCCGTTGGCAATTTTTCTCATGGTGCCGCGAAGAATTTTCCCTGACCTGGTTTTCGGCAGGCGATTGACAATAACGGCGCTCTTGAACGAAGCAACTGGCCCGATATTTTCACGGACGTACTCGATAACATGCTTGATGATGAGGTTATGAGGAGTTTCAACATCATTTTTAAGGACCAGGAAGCCGAGCGGAACCTGTCCTTTCAAGTCATCATGGACGCCGATAACCGCGCTTTCAGCAACATCAGGATGTTCGCAAAGCGCACCTTCAATGCCGCCGGTTGAAAGTCTGTGGCCGGCAACATTGATAATATCATCAGTTCTCGACATGATATTAATGTAGCCCTCTTCGTCGATGAATCCGGCATCACTGGTCTGGTAGTAGCCGGGGAACTCCTTCATGTAGCTGTCAACAAACCGGTTGTCTGCTTTCCAGAGGGTCAGCATGCAGCCTGGAGGGAGAGGCAGTTTTACGACAATATCTCCCATCTGTCCAGCTGGAAGCTGATGCATATCTGCATTGATGACCTGGACATTATAACCGGGAACCGCCCTTGATGCTGAGCCATACTTGACCGGACCGGGTTCAATGCCCTGACAGTTCGCAGCAATTGCCCATCCGGTCTCTGTCTGCCACCAATGGTCGATAACCGGTACCTTCAGTTTCTCTTCAGCCCATTTTACCGTGTCGGGATCAGCCCGTTCTCCGGCAAGAAAAAGGGTACGGAAATTTAAGAATTCGTAGTTCTTGAGATAGGTGCCGTTCGGATCTTCCTTTTTGATTGCTCTGAATGCTGTCGGTGCTGTAAAAAGGACCGAGACGTTATATTCGCTGATGATTCTCCAGAAGGTTCCGGGATCGGGTGTACCCACCGGTTTACCTTCAAAAATCAGAGTGGTGCAGCCTTGAAGAAGAGGGGCATAGACAATATAGGAGTGGCCTACAACCCAGCCGACATCGCTTGCCGCCCAGAAAACCTCTCCGGGTTCCACGTTATAAATGTTTTTCATGGACCATTGCAGAGCCACCATGTGGCCGCCGTGATCGCGAACGATGCCTTTGGGCTGACCGGTTGTTCCGGAAGTGTAGAGAATATAGAGGGGGTCGGAAGATTCAACAGGGACACATTGTGCAGGTTCCGCGCCGAGAAGTGACTGGTTCCAGGTCAGATCCCGCTCCTCATTCAGTTCTGCCTTAAGCTGGTCTCGCTGTTTGATGATGCAGATTTCAGGCTTGAAGTGTGCCAGTTCAATGGCGAAATCAAGGAGACGTTTATAATCGATAATTTTGCTGTGTTCAATACCGCATGATGCCGAAATGATGACTTTCGGCTTACAGTCATCAATGCGTATGGCAAGTTCATGAGAAGCAAAACCTCCGAACACAACGGAATGGATTGCCCCGATTCTTGAGCAGGCAAGCATGGCGACAACAGCTTCGGGGATCATAGGCATGTAGATGATAACCCGGTCACCCTTGCGTACTCCTCTTGACTGCAGGGCACCGGCGAAAAGTGCCACAATATCCCTAAACTCACGGTAGGTATAGCGTTGCTTGGTACCTGTTACCGGGCTGTCATAAATAACGGCTAACTGGTTGCCGCGGCCTTCATCAACATGGCGGTCAAGGGCATTGTAGCAGGTGTTGGTAATCCCTCCTGCGAACCATCGATAAAAAGGGGGGTTGTTTGTATCCAGAACCTTGTTCCATTTCTTGTACCAGTGAAGCTTTTCAGCGGCTTCTCCCCAGAAAGCTTCAGGATCCTGAATTGAGTGCTGATAGACGGTATTGAAGGACTGCGGCATACGAGTGACCCCCTGATAAATAATTGATTTAATGAAAAATAAGGGAGGGTGGATTAGTAAGAGAACAACAGCTGGCGGTAAGGTATAAGAAGAGCATGAACTGCAATGGCTTTTTTGTTTTAAACCTGATGTTAACAAAAAATATACATTCGAACAATGATCATTTGTTAATGGAAAGTAAGATGTTGTCGTATGACGTTCGGTGAAACTGATATGTCCGATTGCTGAAGAGAGGTATGTATGCCGGCGCAAGGCAGTGCATGAACCTGAAGGCAGGGATGGAGTGCATCAATTATTATTCAGGTATATTTTGTTGAAGTGGCCTGAGTTGGCTGAAAAGTTTGAAAAAATCATTGATAGAAAGCGCTTCGGCCCGGAGTGTGAGAGTGTTGCTGTCAACCGATTCAAGAGAATAGCTCCCTTTTAAATTGTTCAGCAGGGTTTTGCGACGTTGATGAAAGGCGGTACGGACAAATCGGCTGAATTCTTTCTGGTCATTCATCTTGTCCTCTTTTTTCGGCGTCATGCGGATCACTGCACTGTCTACCCCGGGCTGTGGTTTAAAGACCTTGCGCCCGACTTTGAAGAGGTAGTCGACATGAAAGGATGACTGCATCTGGACAGCAAGGATTCCATACTCTTTTGTACTTGGTTTGGCAACAATTCTCATGGCAACTTCATGCTGCATCATCAATGTTGCTGAAACAAGAGAGTGCCGGTGGTCAAGAAGTTTGAAAAGGATGGGCGTTGTAATGGAGTAGGGGATATTGCCGAGAACTCTTAACGGCTTTTTTTCTGCAAGCGGCTCAAGATCAATTGCAAGGAAATCGCCCTCAATGAGGTTCAGTTGCCGGTACTCTGTACGGATGAATTCAGAAAGCTTCCGATCTTTTTCAATGACGGTAAAAGCAGGGCAGATTTCATTGATCTCCCTGGTCAAAGATCCGAACCCGGGGCCGATTTCCAGGATGTTGTCATCAGGGCATGCTCCGGAGGCGGAGACTATTTTTCTTGTAATATTACGGTCGGTCAGAAAGTTTTGACCTAATTTTTTTTTCGCCGCGATTTCAGTATCCTTATATTCAACTTTTGTCATGAGGTGTGGAATTATCTAAAAGCTTAGCCGGGCGGAAGTAGTTTTTATAATTTAAGTTATTCTGGAAGTAATGGAAGAAAATATCATCGGGGCCGCGGCGGCGCAATACCTTTCGCGTGGAAACAAGGCTACTCGAACCGGATTTGGCGATGCTTTGCTTGAAATCGGTCGGGAAAACAGCGCTGTTGTAGCGTTATGCGCCGATCTGACAGGATCGTTAAATTTGAATTTATTCCGCGATGCTTATCCTGACCGTTTTATCCAGACGGGGATAGCTGAAGCCAACATGATCTCCATGGCAGCTGGTCTTGCTACAACCGGGAAAATACCGGTTGCCGCAAGTTTTGCGGTGTTTGCCACCGGTAGGGTTTTTGACCAGATCCGCCAGTCAGTCTGCTATTCAAACCTCAATGTCAAAATTTGTGCGTCACATGCCGGTCTTACACTCGGAGAAGACGGCGCTACCCATCAGATTCTTGAAGATATCGGGCTGATGCGTGGTCTTCCGAGAATGACTGTAGTCGTGCCCTGTGATTACAGCGAAACTGTCCGGGCGACAAAAGCTGTTATAGAGCATCAGGGTCCCGTCTATCTGCGGTTCGGAAGACCGAACATTCCTGATTTTTCGCTTGATGAGGACGGATTTGAAATCGGCAAGTCGATAGAACTTCATCCCGGAAAGGATGTCACCGTCATAGCCTGCGGCATCATGGTATGGAAAGCACTTGAAGCTGCCCGTATTCTCGAAAAGGAGGGTGTTGGCGTCAGGGTGATCAATATGCATACCATTAAACCTGTTGATACTCTGGCTATAGTGTGCGCCGCCAACGATACCGGTGCCATTGTAACTGCCGAAGAGCATCAGATTTATAACGGTCTTGGCGATGCTGTTGCCAATGTCTGTGCCCGCAATATTCCCGTGCCTATTGAGATGGTGTGTGTAGAGGATCAGTTTGGTGAGTCCGGCAAAGCTGATGATCTTCTTGAAAAATACAAGTTGACAACAGGAGATATTCTTGAAAAAATTTATCTGGCTCTGCGCAGGAAGAATTGATGTCACGTTCTTTGCAAGGAAAAGGATGACAGGGAATTGACAATTTTTTAACGCAGCGGAGTCTCAAGTAATGACAATGCCTAATTTTGGTGATATGATGAAGCAGATCCAGCAGGCTGGTGAAAAGATGCAGGATGTGCAGAAACAGCTTGAAAAGCTCGTAGCCTACGGAGAGGCTGGAGGCGGGATGGTAAAGGTCAGTGTCAGCGGAAAGCAGAAAGTGCTCAGTCTCGTCATTGATCCTGATATTTTTGATGACCCGGAAATGGTTCAGGATCTTGTGCTTGCCGCTGTGAACAATGCGCTTGACGAGTCTGCCAGACTTGCTCAGGAAGAGATAGCCAAAGTGACTGGAGGAATGATGAATCCTGCCGATCTTCTCAAGAACCTGAATCTCGGTAAATAGCACTCCATGCATTATACCTCACTCTCTATTGAAGCTCTTATTGACGAATTTGCAAAACTTCCCGGTGTCGGTCGCAAAACCGCCCAGCGTCTTGCCATGCATATTCTTCACGAGCCGAGAGTTGAGGCTGCAAAACTGGCTGACGCCCTGCTTGAAGTGAAAGACAAGGTTATCCGCTGTTCGGTATGCCAGAATGTTACCGATAGAGACGCCGATCCCTGTGCAGTGTGTTCCAGCAGGGCTCGTGACCGGTCGGTAATCTGTGTTGTTGAGTCTCCGGTAGATATGCTCGCTTTTGAAAAAACAGGCTACTATAAAGGACTCTATCATGTTCTTCATGGTGTCATTTCGCCGCTTGACGGCGTAGGACCCGATGATATCAAAGTTCGCGAACTGCTTGCCCGGATTTCCGCCAGTGAACCCTCTGAAGTCAAGGAGGTTGTCCTTGCACTGAATCCAACCGTTGAAGGCGAAACCACAGCCCTCTATCTCAGCAAACTTCTCAAGCCCCTCGGTATCTTTGTAACAAAAATAGCACGGGGAATACCGGTAGGAGCGGAGCTTGAGTTTATTGACGAAGCAACCCTTTCACGTGCCATGGAAGGTCGTTCAGCTGTTTAGCAATTCTCTTTTAATTCCACAAATAATGAGTTCAGAAAAAAAGTCAGTCCTGATCCTTGGCGGAGGCCTTGCCGGTTTGACAGCAGCCAAGCGGTTGACAGATAAAGGGTTTCAGGTTAATGTGCTTGAAAAACGAGAGATTTTCGGCGGGAAGGTCTCTTCATGGAAAGATGAAGAAGGTGACTGGATTGAATCCGGCACCCACTGCTTTTTTGGGGCGTATACCGTGCTCTATGATCTTATGAAGGAGATCAAAACCGATCATGCCGTGTTGTGGAAAGAGCATCAGCTGACCTACACCTTAAATGGTGGGAAGCGTTTTACCTTCAATACATGGGATTTACCCAGTCCCCTTCATCTGCTGCCGGCGATTGCAAAAAACGGTTATTTTACTCTTGGGGAAATGGCGGCTTTTTCGAAATCGCTGATTCCTCTTGCCCTGAAAAAAAACATGTATCCGCCTACCCAGGACCATCTCACCTTTGCTGAATGGGCCGAACAAAAAAAATTCGGCAAACGTCTGATGGAAAAAATGTTCCGTCCGATGGCTCTTGCCCTGAAGTTTATTCCTCCGGAAGAGATATCAGCCAAGATTATCCTTGATGTTACCGAGACCTTTTACCGTCTTCCGGATTCCTCCCGTATGGGATTTCTGAAAGGAGCCCCCCAGGAGTATATCCATCAGCCGCTTCTTGACTACTCAGCATCGAAGGGTGCGATCTTCAAGAACAGAACTGCGGTTGAGGAGCTGCTCTATGACGGAGGCGAAATAAAAGGAGTACAGTTGCGCAATGGTGAGATTCTGGCTGCCGACTACTATCTTTGTGCACTGCCGATCCATAACCTGAACAAGGTGCTGCCCGTCAGCCTGAAAAAACACGACAGATTTTTCGGGGGGCTTGATAATCTTGATGCTGTTCCTGTCATTTCCGTACAAATATGGTACGATCGCGAAATCGTCATGGACGACAATGTGCTTTTTTCTCCCGACGGGGTTATTCCGGTCTATGCAAACCTTGCACGAACCACACCAGATTACCGTGCACTCAGGGGTATGCCCTTCAGCGGTAAAACACGTTTCGAGTTTTGCGTGGCACCTGCGAGAAACCTCATGGCTCTTTCGAAAGAAGAGATTATCCGTCAGGTTGATCTCAGTGTTAGAAGCTGCTACCCCCAATCCTCACAAGGGGCTCAGATGCTGAAAGCAACAATGGTAAAAATTCCTCACTCAGTCTATGCTCCCATTCCTTTCATGGAGCAGTACCGACCGACCCAGACAACCCCGGTTCGCAATCTTTTCCTCGCCGGCGGATTTTCACAGCAGCTCTATTACGACTCCATGGGAGGGGCAGTGATGAGCGCAAATCTCGCAGTGGACGGTATTGTAAAAGAAGCCAACTTGTAAGAATAGCTGATGGAGACTCCGAATTCCCGTTACGTATGCAAAGCATCAATCAATTAGAAAGGTGTCCTGTGGCAGGAACTTTTTTCAGCCCCCCCACAGTGATGATATCGCTTGAAACGCTTATGAAAAGTCCATGGCTGAATTTACAATTCGTCTAAGTCAGCATGTTCCAATGCATCATGTTTAATTTCACCACATTCTTTGAACCTTCCGCACCAGGCCTTATGATCAACTTCTGGCCAGCCCCCTTTATTAAACATCGCTTTAAAGTCATCGTCATGCATGTCGGGCTGCTGCATCGGCACCATGGATGGTGATTTCATACGGCACTGCCCCATTTCGTTATTGTATTCCGGAAATGAGAAAAAGTGCTCACAAGCTTCACAAGCTATTTCCATAATATCACTTCTTGTTTTTTCTGTTCAACGTATACCTCAAAACAATTCCTTTTACTGCCTTGAGTGCTTGTTATTGTTTTTGCCCTTGATTTGTTAATGCTCCTTTACCGGAGGCATCAATCATCCGACCTTTTGTTGTCATGAGTGTTGTTCAGTCGAAAGATCAAGGAATATTAAGCTATATATACATACCTAAACTGAGCTATTCGAAAAACGGTACCTCTTTCAAGGACAGAAATACAAAAAAGAAAGGCAACAAAGCAAAATTATAGCTTTACAGCTTTCATAATCTGGATTTTATACTCAAAAAAGAT
>Ga0316218_1000491_pt1 | contig 54590 bp, 54 predicted proteins | sample TBH18003metaG_FD_203634 | JGI IMG/M metagenome (GOLD analysis project Ga0316218, IMG submission 203634) | Freshwater microbial communities from Trout Bog Lake, Wisconsin, USA - TBH18003 | ecosystem: Environmental > Aquatic > Freshwater > Lake > Hypolimnion/Profundal zone | place: USA: Wisconsin... | reverse complement strand
CCGCCAAATAATGCATTATTTGTGGAAAAAATAAAACATAGAATTATTTGTTATGCGTTATTGATCAATCACTTGGGCTTTTTTGGAAGAAAATTGGGAAAATGTAACGAAATCAGCATTTGCCCGTTACAATGAGAAACCAAAAGCTATATGAAACAAATTTGCATGATTATCCTGCTGGCTCTCAGCATACCCGCCATGGCCCAATGGCCTTGGGAAAAAGTGGAAGGAAATGGTCAGTTAAAAAAGGAAACCAGACAGGTAAGTAATTATACCAGCATCGCTTCTTCCGGTTCATGGGATGTAATGATTGCCTATGGAGAAAGCAATTCCGTCCAGGTAGAAGGAGATGCAAACCTGCTTTCTTATATAGAAACCAAAGTAGAAGATGGCAAATTGTCGATAAAAACAACCAAAAATGTAAGTCTGCATTCCAGTAATAAGATCACAATCTATGTGTCGGCCACCCGTTTAACCGGCGTATCTCTTTCAGGCAGTGGCGATATTATAGGTAAGGGTAACTTTTTTAATGAAGGAAACGGGAATTTCAAATTATCGGGTTCCGGAAGTATTAACCTGGCTTTTAACAAATACAAATCTGTTGATATCAGCATTTCCGGTAGTGGTAATATTCATTTATCCGGTACATCCGATGAGGTATCTGCCAGAATTAGCGGAAGTGGGAATGCAGATTGTTCGGGTGTAATAGCCAACCAGGTATCTGCCAGTATCAGCGGCAGTGGCAATGTGAAAGTGTTTGCCAATACCAGTTTGGAAGCCAATATCAGTGGCAGCGGTAATGTATATTATCAGGGAGCCGCCAAAGATATACGTTCTCATAAAGCGGGTAGCGGAAAGGTAATCAAGTCATAAGTTTATTAGCAATATCGATTTGTAAAGCCATATCTGGTTGGGCAGGTATGGCTTTCATTTTTATGGCTGCCTAGATATATGGTTGAATGGTCAAATTGTTTAATGGTTATTTTTCACTTGCCTGAAAAAGTCATTAAACAATTTACCCATATAACAATTCAACAAAACAGCCACCCCCTCTCCCAGTTTCACTCCCATCACTTACCTTTGCGGCACCATGGAAATTACCGCTAAAACCGCACAACAACTTCGTTTAACGGAGGATGAATTCGAATTAATCAGGCAAAAACTCGGCCGCACACCCAATTTTACTGAGCTATGTGCTTTTAGTGGTATGTGGAGCGAGCATTGCAGTTATAAGAATTCCATTAAATGGTTAAAAACACTTCCCAGAGATGGTGGAAGAATGCTGGTAGCAGCCGGTGAAGAGAATGCAGGATTGATGGATATGGGTAACGGCTTTGGTGTTGTGTTTAAAATAGAAAGCCATAACCACCCCAGTGCTATTGAACCTTTTCAAGGTGCTGCTACTGGTGTAGGCGGTATTCAAAGAGATATTTTTACGATGGGGGCACGTCCTATCGCTTCTTTAAACAGTTTACGTTTTGGGAACCTGGCAGATAAAAAAACGCAGAGATTATTAAGCGGGATAGTACATGGTATTGGACATTACGGCAACTGTTTCGGCGTTCCTACTGTAGGTGGTGAAGTATATTTTGAAGACTGCTATCATACCAATCCATTGGTAAATGCAATGAGTGTAGGGATTATGCAGGCAGATAAAATGGTAAGCGCCACTTCCGGAAAAATAGCAGGTAACCCTGTTTTTTTTGTAGGAAGTGCAACCGGTAAAGACGGGATTGGCGGTGCCTCATTTGCATCGGCAGATATTACAGCAGAAAGCACTGAAGAATTACCGGCAGTGCAGGTGGGAGATCCCTTTCAGGAAAAAAAATTGCTGGAAGCCTGTCTGGAAGTAATTGAAACCGGAGCCGTAGTAGGTATGCAGGATATGGGAGCAGCCGGTATTATCTGTTCTACCGCAGAAATGAGTGCCAAGGGAGAGATGGGCATGCGTATTGATTTAGATAAAGTGCCCACCCGTCAGCAAAATATGAAAGCATGGGAATTATTGCTTAGTGAAAGTCAGGAACGGATGCTGGTAGTAGTTGAAAAAGGAAAAGAAGCAGCGGTATTGAAAGTGTTTGAAAAATGGGACCTGAGTTGCAGTGAAATAGGTGAAGTAACAGATGATGGCCTCCTCAATTTTTATATGCATGGCCAATTGGAAGCATCCATACCCGCACATGAATTGGTGCTGGGTGGTGGAGCACCTCAATATACCAGAGAGTATAAAGAGCCGGCATATTTCGAAAAAATAAATGCATTTAATCCAAATAACATCGAGGATATCACAGATATCAAAGAAGTAGCAGAAAAAATAATTCAGATACCCAATATTGCCTCCAAAAGATGGGTATACACACAATATGATAGTATGGTAGGCGCCGCCAATGCTTCTACCAATGCACCCAGTGATGCATCTGTTATATTGGCAAAAGGCACTGGTAAAGCCTTGGCAATTACAGTTGATTGTAATAGTAAGTATGTTTTCGCTGACCCATACAAAGGGGGTATGATTGCCGTAGCAGAATCAGCCAGAAATATTGTATGCAGTGGCGGTGAACCTATCGGGGTGACCAATTGCCTGAATTTCGGGAATCCCTATGACCCTGAAGTATATTATCAGTTTGTAAAGGCTGTAACCGGAATGGGAGATGCCTGTCGCAAATTCAAAACGCCGGTAACAGGAGGGAATGTAAGTTTTTATAACCAGAACCCGGATGGGCCGGTATATCCCACACCTACTATTGGAATGGTGGGGATACTTGATGATTTTACTAATCGAATGACTTTGTCATTTAAAGAAGCCGGTGATGTAATTCTATTAATAGGCAAACAACAAAATGATATTGCCTCATCCGAATACCTGCATAAACTGAAAAAAATAGAATACTCTCCAGCACCCTATTTTGATCTGGAAGAAGAGCTGGCAGTTCAAAAATTTGTTTCTGCAATTATCAAACAAAAATTGATTAAAAGTGCACATGATATCAGTGAAGGAGGATTAGCTGTTACATTACTCGAAAGTGGTTTTTATGAGGAGCTTGGCTTTTATGTATCTGCGCATTCTCCCATTCGTAAAGATGCTTTTTGGTTTGGAGAAGCACAAGGCCGGGTGGTTGTTTCTGTTGCCAAAGAAGCCGTTGAAGTTTTGCTACTTGTTGCCAAAGAATCAGGTATTAGCGTAACAGAACTTGGCGCAGTAACCAGTGGAAATATTACTGTAAACGGAGATGATTGGGGTAATATCACGGAATGGAAAAAGAAATATGATACGGCCATCGAAAAGCTCTTACAATAATTATGGAAAACAAAAACGCATTAGAGGACAAAGCTATTGTATCAGAACAGGGAGCAATTATTGTTACCGGAGCTGCAGGATTTATCGGATCCTGTATGGTTCAGTATTTAAATGATAATGGGTATGAAAACCTATTATTGGTAGATGATTTTGGATTTGAGGAAAAAAGAAAAAATTGGGAATCTAAATCCTATACTAATATTATTGAACGTTATCATTTATTTGATTGGCTGGCAACGCATGAACCTTCTATCAGTATAGTGATACATTTGGGTGCAAGAACAGATACCACAGAATTTAATTACGCAATTCATGAAGAACTGAACCTCCAATATTCAAAAGAAATCTGGAACTATTGTACACAAAATGCAATTCCTTTAATTTATGCTTCTTCTGCCGCAACCTATGGCGATGGGCAATTGGGTTATGATGATAATCATGCAATCATCGAAAAATTACAACCACTCAATCCTTATGGGATTAGTAAGAACGAATTCGATAAATGGGCACTTCACGAAATAAGAGACCAGAAAGGATATCCTCCCTTTTGGGCCGGACTTAAATTCTTTAATGTGTACGGTCCCAATGAATACCATAAGGGCCGGATGGCCAGTGTTATCTGGCATGCATTTAATCAGATCCAAAAAGAAGGAAAAGTAAAATTGTTCCGAAGCCATAAAGAAGGGTTTAAAGATGGAGAACAACTTCGGGATTTTGTTTATGTAAAAGATGTATTGAATGTGATTGGCTGGATGATGGATTCCATAAAAAAGGGTAATTGGTCTGTTCAAAAGAATGGGATTTATAACCTGGGTACCGGAAGGGCGAGGGCATTTAATGACCTGGTAAAAGCAACTTTTGCAGGATTGGATAAAGAAGCCAATATAGAATTTATTAATATGCCCGAAGATATCAGGGATAAATACCAGTATTTCACAGAAGCCAATATGCAAAAAATCAGGGATGCGGGTTATACAAGATCATTTCATACATTGGAGCAAGGGGTAGACGATTATGTTAGAAATTATCTGGCATCAGCCAACTACTTCTAAATTGCCCTGACAGTTCCCTATAAAAGGTTCATCGACTTTTTTCATACTTTCACCTTAAAGTATTTGTAATGAATAATAAAATTGTCATTATTGGTGGTGGAAACCTGGGTTCGGCTATGGCCGAAGGATTGGTTAGCAGCGGATTTGTGTTGCCAGAACACCTGATTGTTACAAAAAGGAATATCAGTTCTCTGAAATCACTCGAAGAAAAAGGCGTATTGGTAAGCACCAATAATGAAGAAGCCGTTGGTTATGCTAACTGGATTGTACTGGCGGTTAAACCATTTCAAATAAAAGAAGTCCTTACTGGGATAAAGCCTTTTTTAAACCCGGACAGACATATTTTGATTAGTGTAGTTACCGGAGTCTGGATAAAAGATATCCAGGAAGTGGTGGGAGAAGGGTTTCCTGTTTTCAGAAGCATGCCTAATACAGCGATTGCCATTCAGGAAAGCATGACTTGTATTTGCGCTCAAAATGCGACTGAAGATCAGTCCCGGTATGTAACAGATTTGTTTAATCAGTTAGGAAAATCGGTGATGATTGATGAGAAACTAATGGATGCGGCAACTGTATTGGGAGCCTGTGGTACGGCCTATGCCATGCGTTATATACGAGCAAATATTCAGGGGGGTATTGAAATTGGGTTTAGTGCAAAAATAGCTTCCCTGATAGCTGCACAAACAGTAAAAGGGGCTGCAGAACTTTTGTTGCAAAGAAACACACATCCCGAACAGGAAATTGATAAGGTAACCACCCCTAAAGGATGCACCATTGCAGGGTTAAATGAAATGGAACACCAGGGGTTTAGTTCATCATTGATCAAAGGAATCGTTACCAGTTATCAGAAAATTGTAAATGATATGTAAAAAGACCCAACAAATCGGCTAACCTCCTGTTAATAGCAATCATAGCAGTAGGTAATTGTATCTTTTACTTAAGTATCCCGCTTATTCATTTAATCGAATCAAAAATCGAAGTTGAAAATAAAACTGGTATATCTTTTTTGTCTGGGCATACTATTGAGCACCCCTCTTTTTTCGCAGGTGATTGCGGAAGTTCCAAAGGATGCTAAAGACACTACTATTTTTGCTGACCCGGATAATTCAGATAACCGTGATTTTATTGATGTGCTGCACCATATTTTCAGGCAACATGAGCATAAGCATGGTGTCGCTCCCCTTACTGCCAAAGAAAAATACCATCTATCCCTGGTGCCTGCAGTTGGATATACACTTCAAACAGGGTTTGCTGGAATTGTTTCAGCTAACCTTGCCTATTATAATGATTCAGGTAAAAATGCTAAAATATCGAGTATCTCTACCAGTATTACTTATTCCCAATACAGTCAAACCATTGTTCCCTTAGTAGCAGATATCTGGACCAAAAACAATAAGTTCAATTTTATTTCTGATAATAGATATATCGAATATCCCTCCAGTATTTTTGGCCTGGGAGGAAGGTACGATCCCAACAAAGGGCATACCATTGATTTTTCCGGCCTTAAATTTCACCAAACGATTTTAACTGCGGTAACAAAGGATTTATATGTCGGATTCGGGCTATACTATGATAAATTCTGGAATATTAAAGTGTTGGATACGCCTACACGTAGAATTAATACTGTTATCAATAAAGAATTAGGGTCTGTAGAAAAAGCAGTTGGACTTGCTTTCCGGGTATTGTATGACAGCAGAAGCAATCAGATCAATGCAACCAATGGTTGGTATATCAATGCGGTACTCAGGGATAACCACACATTTCTGGGAAGCGATTCAAACTGGCGCTCTTTATTGATTGATATCAGAAAATATATTCACTTCCCTGCTAATTCACGAAATGTATTGGCTTTTTGGAGTTTGAACTGGATGACACTAAACGGATCTCCACCCTATCTTATTTTGCCAAGTACGGGATGGGATGATCAATATAATACGGGACGTGGCTATATACAAGGTAGATTTCGGGGAAAGAATATGTACTATTTTGAAACAGAATATCGCTTCCGGATTTCCAGAAATGGTTTATTGGGAGGGGTACTGTTTGGAAATGTTCAGAATTTTTCAGGTGAATTATCTTCGGAATATGCACATTTATTGCCTGGTTTTGGCACCGGTTTGAGAATAAAGCTGAATAAGCATTCCGGTGCTAACCTATGTATCGATTATGGTTTTGGACAGAATGGATCGAGAGGTGTGTTTGTTAATTTGGGAGAAGTATTTTAATCTGTTATTATCAGCTGTTGATAATAATTAAATGAAAAGGGGAAGAACAGATAATACCTGTTCTTCCCCTTTTCATTTAATTAAGCAAAATAATGAACCTATTTCATATGATCTTTTAAAAATGCAATCGCTTTTACATGCGCATCTTCAGTAGCTTCTTTATTAAAACTTGGATTGCTTGGGTTGGCAAAACCATGACCAGCTTCATATTTATAAGCCGTAATTTTTTTGCCAACCGTTTGCAGGTCTGATTCAAATTTTGAAACCATTTGGGGAGAAGGACTTTGGTCCTTGTTGCCAAAGAACCCAATGATATCGCAATTCAATGTTTTTAGCTTATCCAGATTGGTTTCAGGCCTGCCGTAATACATCACACATCCAGCCGCCTGCTTACCTGCCAATAAAGTGGTTTGCAAACTCCACATACCACCGAAACACCAGCCAATGGTATAGATTTTGGATTCAGAACCTGCATAAGCCAATGCTCCTTTTATAATATTTTCTAATCTTTCCGTTTTAACAGCCTGTACCAGTTTCATGGCACTATCCGGAGTAGCTGCAACTTTTCCGTCATACAAATCAATGGCAAGCACATTCACATTGCCCAATTCTTTGGAAAGTACTTCTGATTCACGCTTGATATAATCATTCAGTCCCCACCATTCCTGGATCACAAATACCCATTTATTGGTTTTTGCTTTACTTCTAATCTCATAGCCCATTGCCTGAGAGCCATCAGCAGCTTTAAATATGACAGATTGCCCGGTTGGATTTTCCAGACGGTAATATTTGGGCGTTTCATGCAAAGCAGCAAATTCTTTCGTAGACGCTTCCTGTCTGAATTGTTCCCTTACATCGCTGTTAAAACAACTGAGGTAGCAATCAGCACTAAGAATTTTCGGCTCGGGGGCTTTATACCGGTGACCCAGGAAAGCCGCGGTGGCAAAAGCAGCCAGAATTAACAAGGATATTTTTTTCATATATTGTTTTTTTATATAAAGATGTACACGGATAATTAACACTAAACCCCGGAACTTGTTTAATCTTAGTCAGCTATTTTTTTTTGTCAGATTTTTTGCTGTACGTTTGTATGACCTCTGAAATTTTCTACACTGTTCGTATTCCAAGGTCAGTTTTTTATGGATGTTCTGGATGCTAAAGCATTCTTGCTTTTTAGCTATCCGGAAACCTTTTTTTGCCCGGCAGCTCAGTAATGAATCCGGATTTTGAAATAATGATTTTTTATTGGTTTGATGAATCAATAAATGTAATAACAAATTAACCATATTATGGCCAAGTTTATTTTTGTTACCGGTGGTGTAACCAGCAGTCTGGGGAAAGGAATTATTGCCGCTTCTCTTGCCAAATTATTACAAGCAAGAGGGTTGCGTGTAACCATTCAGAAATTTGATCCTTATATCAATGTTGATCCGGGTACCCTGAATCCATATGAACATGGAGAATGTTTTGTAACCGAAGATGGAGCCGAAACAGATCTTGATCTGGGGCATTATGAAAGATTCCTCAGTATTTACACCAGCCAGGCTAATAATGTAACCACAGGTAGAATTTACCAAACAGTCATTAATAAAGAAAGAGCAGGAGATTTTTTAGGAAAAACGGTACAGGTTGTACCGCATATCACAGACGAGATTAAAAGAAGAATGCTACTACTAGGCGAAGATGATAAATTTGATATCATCCTAACTGAAATAGGGGGAACCGTAGGCGATATAGAAAGCCTACCCTTTATTGAAGCCGTTCGTCAGTTGCAGTGGGAATTACCTGAGGAAGATGTGATGGTAGTGCATCTTACACTTATCCCTTACCTGAAAGCAGCCAAAGAATTAAAAACAAAACCTACCCAGCATAGCGTAAAAATGCTAAGCGAAACAGGCGTACATCCAGATATCATTGTTTGCAGAACCGAAGAGCCACTGAATAACGATATTAAAAGAAAAATTGCACTTTTCTGTAACGTAAAACAGGAAGCGGTGATAGAAGCCATGGATGCTTCAACCATCTATGAAGTACCTCTGTTGATGTTGAGGGAAAAACTGGATATCATTTGCCTGAAAAAATTACAGATACCCCAATACGGAGAACCCAATCTGGATAAATGGAAAGTGTTTCTGGATAAACTAAAATACCCTCGCAGTAAAGTAACCGTAGGCCTGATCGGAAAATATATTGAATTACAGGATGCATATAAATCTATCTTGGAAAGTTTTGTTCATTCAGGCGCAATGAATGAAGTAAAAGTACAGGTGGTTAATGTTCATAGTGAATTTATCACCAAAGAAAATGTAGCTGAGAAACTGGACGGACTGGACGGTTTATTGGTAGCCCCCGGCTTTGGTCATAGAGGAATTGAGGGTAAAATTGTTGCCGTAGAATATGCTCGCGAAAAAGGCTTACCATTTTTTGGTATTTGCCTGGGTATGCAAATGGCAGTTATCGAATTTGCCAGGAATATACTGGGATTGAAAGATGCGCACTCGACAGAAATGGATACCGCTACCCAGCATGCAGTAATCAATATGATGGAAGAGCAAAAAAAGATACGGATGATGGGCGGAACCATGCGCCTTGGATCCTATCCCTGTGAAATCAAAAATGAAAGTCTTGCCCATACTATTTATGGAGAAACCCAAATTACTGAAAGACATAGACATCGCTATGAATTCAATGATCAATACCTAGATCAATTTGAATCCAATGGTATGATTGCCAGTGGCCGCAACCCCGAATCTGGGTTGGTAGAAATTATGGAAATTCCTTCACATCCATTCTTTATTGGTGTGCAATACCACCCTGAATTAAAAAGCACAGTAGAAAAGCCTGCTCCATTATTTGTAGCTTTTATTGGTGCAGCTAAAAAATACAATGAACTGAAAGGAGCAACCGTAAAAAAAAATAATTTGATCGTCGAGAAAAATTAATGAAGTTGACGGGGTATACCTCCCGGAGTTTTTATTCTGAATTCATTGGATTTTCATAAGGAAATCTTAGCACAAAGAAGTATTTTCATTATCCAAAACCAAAGGAAATGAAAAATACAAGGTTTGTCATTATTTTTTTTGCAAGTATTCTTTTTTCAAAACTAAATGCACAGCCACCCCAGGGCTATAAATGGAGCAATGATGGAAACGGATATTATGCTGCAAACGGAGGGGCTATTGTAAAATTTTCATTGCCCTCACTCACCAAAACCATTGTTGTTACCAAAGAGCAATTAACCCCCGGAAATACTTCCAATCCCATATCGATCCGTAATTTTTTCTTCTCTGCAGATGAACAGGAATTATTGATTTACACCAATAGTCAGAAAGTATGGCGCTATGATACACGTGGTGATTACTGGCTGTATAGTCTTACCGATAAAAGCCTCCACCAGATTGGTAAATCACGCCCATCTGCATCATTAATGTTCGCCAAGTTTTCCCCCGATGGCAAAAAAATTGCGTATGTGAGTGAGTATAATATTTATGTAGAAGATATCGCTACCGGTAAAACCACCCAGCTTACAACAGGTGGTAATCGTAAGCAAATCAACGGCACTTTTGATTGGGCCTATGAAGAAGAATTTTTCTGTCGTGATGGATTTCGCTGGAGCCCCGACAGCAAAAAGATTGCCTATTGGCAAATAGAAGTAGGTACAGTTAAGAACTATTATATGTTGAATAATACCGACTCGATTTATCCTTTTCTCAATCCTGTTGAATATCCCATCGCGGGTGAAAAGCCTTCCGGTAGTAAAATTGGAATTGTAGATATTAGTACGGCAAAAACCAATTGGATGAAAATTCCAATGGACCCACAGTTGCAATCCTATATTCCGAGAATGGAATGGGCTGCCAATAGCTCGCAGGTGATTGTGCAGCATTTGAACCGGAAACAAAACGAATCCAACCTGCTTCTTTGTGATATCACTTCAGGAACAGCCAATACAATCTACCAGGAAAAAGACCCCGCCTGGATTGATATCCTTGCATTATGGGATGAAGATTATTCCTATGGCGGCTGGGATTGGCTCAATCTAGGGAAAGAATTTCTCTGGGCAAGTGAAAAAGACGGATGGCGTCATTTATACCGCGTTAGCAGAGACGGCAAAAAAGAAACCTTGATCACAACAGGGAAATATGATGTGATGGACATTAGCTCTATCGATGAGAAAAGCGGCTATGTGTATTTTTTTGCATCCCCTGATAATGCTACCCAGAAATATCTTTTCAGAACCAAACTAGATGGTAGTTCACCTGCTGAAAAATTATCACCTTCCAACCAGGTTGGGACGCATAATTACCTGGTATCCCCCAATGGAAAATTTGCATCCCATAATTTTTCTAATTATTATACCCCTCCTGCGAGAGAATGGGTTTCTTTACCAGATCATGTTTCACTGAATGGTGACGGCGTAAATAATGCGCTAAACAAAAGCAATCGTGCTGCTTCTAATATTGAATTCATTACCATCAAATCAGAAGAAGGTGTGGAGATGGATGCATTTGTAGTAAAACCGGCCAACTTCAATCCCGATAAAAAATACCCGGTTGTGTTTTTTGTGTATACAGAACCCTGGGGACAAAACGTGAAAGACCAATATGGAACAGGAATGAATGGTCTTTATAAAGGGAATATGTCAGTCGATGGATATATCTATATTTCTATTGACAACCGGGGTACACCTGTTCCAAAAGGAAGAGAATGGAGAAAAAGCATTTATCGAAAAATTGGGTTGGTTAATATCCGAGATCAGGCCATGGCTGCAAAAGAAGTTATGAAATGGCCATATGTAGATACTTCGAGAATTGCCGTATGGGGATGGAGTGGTGGTGGCTCTGCTACATTAAACCTTATGTTTCAATACCCGGATATTTATAAAACAGGGATTGCGATTGCTGCTGTAGGTAATCAGCTTACTTATGACAATATTTACCAGGAACGCTATATGGGTTTACCGCAGGAGAACAGAGAAGATTTTGTAAAAGGGTCACCTATTACGTATGCAAAGAACCTGAAAGGCCATCTGCTCTATATTCATGGGACGGGCGATGATAATGTGCATTATAATAATGCCGAAATGCTGATCAATGAACTGATTGCGAATGGAAAACAATTCCAAATGATGAGTTACCCCAACAGAACCCATAGCATCTCTGAAGGAAAAGGAACTTCACTACATTTACAGCAATTGTACACAGATTATTTAAGAATGTATTGTCCGCCGGGAGCCAGGTAAGTCAACCTCCAAAAACCATTAAGCCATTAAACAATTGATCAATTGTTTAATGGCTTAATGGTTTTTAGTTAGTGCAATTTAGCTTTCTGATTTTGTTAGTATTTCCTGCTTCATATCATCCCATACAGTAGTAAACAGACCACCATCCTGCTGATTCCAGTTGCGGATATTCTCCTTTATTTTTTCTTTTCTAGTTTCTGATGATTCATCAAAAAAATTGCGGATCAGGTCTGCATCCTGTTCATAAGCTGTTTGATTATACAATTGTTTTAGTGATAGTTCATTTGTATGATTTTGGCGGACCAGCGTAATCTCTTTTTCTTCCTGTAAAGCCAATTTTTCGTCGTAGCTGCCGGCGGGTAATAAACTCTTGGCAATCACAGGCATCAACTCTATTAATAAAAGTATGGCTACGAGCAGGTAATAGCGGAAAGCCACGGCAGTATTATCTTTCACCAGGTGGTTTAATGCTTCAATGCGTGTAATGAATCCATCATTCAACAATGTTTCAAACGAAGCTTGTTCTCTGCGAATGGCCTGGTCAATCAATGAGAGAGAACTGTCCATAACAGCCAATTGCGGACTAATCAATTTTTCCTTTTGCCGGTAATCTGCATCGAGCTTCAGGTATTCTCTTTGTTTGGCTTCTGCAATGTCTTTGAGACCGGGCTTTTTACTGCCACCGGTGCCATCCGTTTCTTTAATAAAATTATCCCTTGCCGCAGATACTTCCTGGTATCGGCTGGTAAGCTCTTTTTGTAATTCATTTCTTTTTTGAACTAAGGGTAAGCGTTCAGCAGCATATACCGCATCCTGTTCCAACCGCTTTTCTTTTTTCCTTTGTTCATTATCCAGTGATATCTGTACATGAATCTCCTTATCAAAAAGGTATAACAAAGCAGGCTGTGCCATGAATAAACCTATGGTAAGGGCCAGTATTGCCCGGAAAGCAAGTGGAATAAATCTTTTCTTATTGGCCCGATTGATCCCTTTTATCAGTGCCCTGTCTATAGAAAGAATGATTCCTCCCATAAATAAACCCAGCAAAATCGCCACCCCTGTATTGTTGACAACTGTACTGAAGAAATAGGTCCATGCCAAACTGGCAAATAACCAGGTACCCAAAACCGCCATCCCGGTAATAGCATACCTGCCTCTGTCAACAATGCAATCCTTCAATAAATCCGCGTCAGCAGTAGATAACCACCAAAGAAAACGGGTCCAGTTGGTAGGGGTATACCCTTCCCGCTGGGAAACTGGCATAGTTTTTTCCATCATAACATGATTTTAAAATAAGGCTGGTTGAACTGGGACGGGTTGATTGAAGCGGGAATCGTAAAGTAACGATGAAAAAACCTGATTTTTGCCATTTACCTGCGATTTATGGCTATTTTAACGCAAAGGCAAACTTGAAATACCCATTCTTCGATCCAAATACTACCTTTGCCGCTCAATAAAATTTAATATGAAGACTGACAAAAATACGGTCATAGGTTTTGTGTTGTTGGGCATATTGTTTTTTGCCTACTTCTGGTACAGCTCAAAACAGCAGAATGAACTCCTGGCAATGAAACAAAAACAGGAGGATTCTATCAGAAGGGTGCAGGCTGCCAGTATAAAACCAGGGGACACCACCCTTGCCCGCATCGATTCTCTGAAAAGAGATTCTGCTACACGATTATCTGCTGCTGGTGATTTTACAACTGCTGCCATCGGAACAGAACAATTGGTAACAGTAGAAAATGAGTTGATGATTGTTACATTCACTAACAAAGGCGGACAGGTTAAGACAGTACAACTCAAAAAATATAAATCTGGTAATGGTACTCCGGTATTATTATCTGGAAGTAGTGAGTTAGGTTATGGCATCAATACTTCTGCCAACCAGTCTTCTTTGAGCTCCAACCTGTTTTTTACCGCTTCAGCCATTACCAAAAATACGGATGGGTCTCAAGCCATTAATTTTAGTTTGGCCGCGGCAAATGGGGAAAATATTGTTCACCAATATATCATTAAGCCAAATGAATATATGATGGACTGGAATGTGTCACTGACGGGTGCAGATAAATTACTAAGCCAGGGAGCATTGAATATTCAGTGGAAAACATCCACATTTCAAAATGAGAAAACAGCAACTTATGAAAGACAGATGTCAAATATCTGTTTTTCAGAAGGCGATAATTTTGATTATATCTCTGCAAAGAACGAAAGAAAATTTGAGAAGCCTGTACAATGGTTAAGTGTAGTTCAACAGTTCTTTAATACAACTTTGATAGCTAAGAATAGTTTTACAGGTGGACAGATTCAGTGGGCCAGGAAAACCGATTCAAGTAATACACTTGCCACGGCAGACGCCAACCTGCAGATGAAATTGCCAGTGGCTGCGTCTGTATCGGTTCCTTTTCAGTTATATTATGGCCCCAGCGATTATAATATCCTTAAAAAAGAAGCCCCAGAGATGGATAAGATCGTGAACCTGGGAAGAGACATGTATTCTTTTGTTCGGCCAATCAATAAATACATTATCATGCCGGTATTTGATTTCTTTGCCGGCTTCATAAAGAATTATGGTTGGGTTATTTTGTTGCTTACACTGTTTATCAGGCTGGTTACTTCATGGCTTACCTATAGCAGTTATCTGAGTGGGGCTAAAATGAAAGTGCTTCGTCCGGAGTTAGATGCATTAAAGAAAAAATTCGGATCTGATCAACAGGGATTTGCGATGGAGCAGATGAAATTATTCAGAGAAGCAGGCGTAAATCCATTAGGCGGATGTATTCCGGCACTGTTGCAGATACCTATTTTCTTTGCATTATATAGTTTCTTTAATTCAAATATTGCACTTAGGGGTCAGTCATTCTTATGGAGCCCAGATTTGTCAACCTATGATTCGATTGCTCATCTGCCTTTCACGATCCCCGCTTTCGGAGACCATGTTAGTTTATTTACCATCACTGCCGTCGCTACCAGTTTCCTGATTTCTATCTATAATATGGCGATGACGCCAACCCAGGATAACCCGGCATTGAAGTATATGCCCTATATATTTCCATTCATGCTGCTGTTTATCTTTAATAGATTGCCATCAGCCCTTACCTGGTATTATACGGTATCAAATCTGATTACCCTGGGACTTCAATTTGTAATACAGAATTATATTATCAATCATGATAAGATTCTGGCTAAAATTGATGAGAAGCGGAAAGCACCAAAAACAAAAAGTAAATGGCAGGAGAGATATGAGCAAATGACGGAGAGTCAGAAAAAATTACAGGATCTAAAAAATAAAACACCGAATAAAAAATAAGTACCTAATCAGGTGGCACATCATTTGTAAATGAATGATGTGCTACCCGATTTAAAAATACCGATACCTTAAACCAGGCGAATGAAATTTTTTACCCTATTCTTTATTTGCTGTTCTTGTATCTCGGTTGGGTTGAACGCCCAACAAAGGGTGGTGGCAGAATGCATAATCAATTATTCAATCAGTTCCGACGAAGGAAATGCGGATAAAGACATGATGGAGTCGCTGAAGCAAAGTACCAAAACAGTCTATATTAAGGGAAACGATAGTAGAACAGATCTGAATAGTCCTTCTTTTTCCCAATCCTTGATCTATAACAAGAATACAGGTACGGCTGTGGTTCTGAGGGAATTTGGAAATAACAAATTGATGACCAGGCTGGATAATGCCAAATGGCTGAAAGAGAATAAGCGTTTCGAAGGAATGACCCTTTCACTTGCTACTGATACAAAAACAATTCTGGGGTATGAGTGTAAGAAAGCTTTGATACAGTTAAAAGATGGAAATATGTTTACCGTGTATTATGCTACCAATATCATTACTTCGGTAAAAGAGTTTGAGTATCCTTTTAAAGATGTACCCGGGCTTGTATTGGAATATGAAGAGCAGGCCGCAGGTAATAAAAAGATTAAATATACGGCTACCAAAATTAATTTTAATCCTGTACAGGCTTCAAAATTTGATATACCGGTTAGCGGTTACAGAATCTACTAAAGAGTAATTTGATTAATGCTGTGGAGGAGTAGGCGTCTTGAATTTAGGCGCTTTGATCTTGAACTTATAAGGATAGATATAAGTGGTGTTACCATTATCATAGCGTAACATAGAATTGATCTCCATGCCAGTAGCACCTTCTTTGGAAGCAGAAAGACTCTGACCACCTTTAAATTGAAGGCTTGATTTAAGAGAAGAAAAAGTCAAACCCTTGTGCGACAATGAACTAAGATTCCGGAGGGAGAAACGGTTAGATTTTTGCTTTTCATCTGAAAGGCCCGTGAATGAGAGAGCTGCATAAGCTACCTGAATACCCATCGCAAAGAGGGCAACAATAAGGAGTTTTTGTATGGAATGCAATTTTACCATCATCACAAAAATAAGTATTTAATAAATATGAAACAATTATGATTTTATTAACTATACGTTAATAACTCGAAAAAGTTGCCAAAAAGCCTAAAAAACTTCCTTTTTTGTCATAAATTGTATAAACCTAATAGCCAGATGCGAGAAAATCCGTACCGCGAAGACCGCGAAGAGCTAAAAGAATTACTCCGACAATACCAGAATCTCAAACAGGGGCGTCAGCATTCCTTTCTGGAAGAAGACGCATTTGAGCGAATTATAGACCATTTTGACGAGAAAGACAATCTCCCCGAAGCGCTGGAAGCAGCCGAGATGGGGCTATCCCAGTTTCCCTATTCTTCTCAATTAATGATCAAAAAAGCAGACTTGTTACTGGCTACCCGTAAATACAGGGAAGCATTGGATATATTGGAAGTAGCTGAATTGTATGATGGCAGTGACCTCAACCTCTATATTTTAAAAACAGATGCCTACCTGGCCCTGGATCAACAGGCCAAAGCCGTAGAACTTCTCGAAGCAGCTTTACAGCTCTTTGAAGGCGAAGAGAGACTGGATCTCTTGTTTGAACTGGCAGATGTATATGATGACTATGAAGAATTTGATAAGGTATTTGATTGCCTGAAGCTGATATTGGAAGAAGAACCGAATAATGAAGAAGCTTTATATAAAATCTGCTTCTGGACAGATTTTACAGGTAGAAACGAAGAAAGTATCCGTCTTCACCAGAATATCATAGAAGAATTTCCATTTAGTGAACTGGCTTGGTTTAATCTTGCCGCAGCTTATCAGGGACTCAAACTCTATGAAAAATCTATTGATGCCTATCAATATGCGGTGGCGATTGATGAGAAATTTGATTATGCTTATCGCAATATGGGAGATGCGTATCTGCGTTTACGTAAATACAAGGAAGCTATTGAAGTGCTCGAAAAAGTATTGGAGCTTACCCGGCCGGAAGATGTGATCTATGAAGCGATTGGTCATTGTTATCATCGGATGGGGAATTTTGCACAAGCCCGGTTTCACTATAAAAAAGCGGTTCACCTGAATCCGGATGATAGTAAACTGCATTATAAGATTGCCGTTACCTATATGCTGGAAGAGCAATGGCAAAGTGCAATCAAGCAATTGGAAAACGCAATGCGTATACATAGAACCATCCCAGAATACAATCTGGCGATGGGAGAGTGTAAAATGCACCTTAAGCAGTACAAAGATGCCATTCAGTATTTTGGAACGGTAGTAAGACATAAAACGAAAAATGTAGCAGGTTGGGAGGCTTTGATACGCTGCCTCTTGAAAGCCGAATTATATGAAGAAGTCATTGAACAGTGTATAGCAGCCATGAAAGCCACGGATGGAAAGCCCGTATTCCTTTTCTATTATAGCACATCCCTGTTTGCTATGGGAAAAACCAAAGAAGCCCTGTTAAAACTGGAAATGGCGATGGAAAAAGCACCCAAATTCCTGAAAAAATTCATTGAACTCAATCCCTCTATCCTTCAGAATAACCAGGTAGTGGATATAGTGGCCCGATACAAGAAAGGTAAGAAAATTTAACAGTTCCCCCATTCTCTTGTAAAAAGGTAGACAATTACAAGTCGCCCGATTATCTTATTTTTGCCCCCGACAAAATAATCAAGCATGAATTTTAATCTATCTCAGATTCCCCAACGTACACAGAAACCCAGAATATCCGGTTTAACCATGGTAATGGATAAAGGACTAAGTATTAACGAGGTTCACGATTTTATGAGTGTAAGCGGTCCGCATGTAGATATTGTGAAACTTGGATTCGGCACATCTTATGTAACTCCTAACCTAAGAGAAAAATTACAGGTGTATCATTCGTACAATATGCCTATTTATTTTGGAGGAACTTTATTCGAAGCTTTTTTAATACGCAATCAATTTGATGATTATATAGCAGTTTGTAAAGATTATGGTATTGAGTATGTTGAAGTAAGCGATGGATCGATCAGCATTCCACATGCGGAAAAATGCGGGTATATTGAAAAATTGACCAAACATGCTACCGTACTGAGTGAAGTAGGAAGTAAAGACGCAGCGCATATCATACCTCCCTATAAATGGATTGAATTAATGCGGGCAGAGTTGGAAGCCGGATCTTCTTATGTGATTGCCGAAGCACGCGAAGCAGGGAATGTAGGTATCTATCGTGGTTCTGGAGAAGTGAGAGAGGGATTAGTACAGGAAATACTTACCCAGATACCGGAAGAAAAAATTATTTGGGAAGCTCCTCAAAAAGCACAACAATTATATTTTCTCGAACTGATTGGATGTAATGTAAACCTGGGAAATATTGCGCCCAATGAAGTAATTCCTTTAGAAGCTATGCGTATCGGTTTACGAGGTGATACATTCGAACTTTATCTCGATAAAAAATAAACCATGCAACGCTTTGGTTTAATTGGTTTCCCACTATCCCATTCTTTCTCTCAGAAATATTTTACTGAGAAATTTGTAGAATTGGGACTAACCGATTATGTATACGAAAATTTCTCCTTAGAAAATATAGAGGAACTTTTTACCGTATTAAAAGACCCATCATTATGTGGGTTTAATATTACAATTCCCTATAAGAAACAGGTGATCCCTTTTCTTTCTGGATCTTCAGATGTTGTATCGAAAATAGGCGCTTGTAATTGTATACAAATCAACGATGGGCAGTTAACAGGGTATAATACGGATGTAGTAGGATTTGAACAATCCTTAGTTCCATTCTTAAAACCCAACCATTCAAAGGCCTTGGTTTTCGGAACGGGGGGAGCATCGGCCGCTGTTGTATTTGTGTTGGAAAAACTCAATATCCCTTTTCAATTTGTTTCCAGGAGTGTATCTGACAAAGCAATACCTTATGAGAAAATTGATGAATCAATCCTTTCCACCCATCATCTCCTGATTAATACAACTCCTTTGGGGATGTATCCAAATATTGAGGAATGCCCGGATATTCCTTACGATTTACTGGGTCCGCAACATCATTTATACGATCTGATTTATAATCCTGTACAAACAAAATTCCTAGAGAAAGGGGCTTTACAGGGTGCCAGTACCCAGAACGGACAGGAGATGCTCATATTACAAGCCGAAGAAAGCTGGAGAATATGGAACAGTTAATCAGTAATTAATTTGATAGTATTCTTCGTATAACTATTCTGCCCTCAACCTCTTTTCAATTCAGCCACAACTTCTTCCGGAATAGGCACTTTTGTTTTGGTGGTATAGTCAAAGCAAATCATCCCTGTTTTAGCCCGGCCAGCAAGTACCAGTACAGTTTCTTCAACTAATTCTAATTGATAGAAAAGATCAAAACCCAGTTTGTCAAAATCATCAGCAGCTACAGAAATTTTTAGTTTATCTCCATAACTCAATTCCTTTTTAAATTCTACAGCAACATCCGCCATAATCAATCCTGCACCGGCAAACGATAATTCTTCAAAACCATGTGAGCGTAAGAATTGCTGCCTGGCTTCCTGTATCAAGGAAAGAAAGCTATCATTTCCAACATGGCCACCATAATTCAGGTCTGTTATACGAATAGTAAGTAGGGTAGAGAAATGAAAACTACCTGGTAATTTGATTTTGATCCTGTTCATGCGTTTTTCTGGCTTAAAAAATGAATAAGTTGGGTAACGGCTTTTTTTCTATGACTATATAGATTTTTTTCTTCCATAGTCATTTCTGCAAAACTCTTATTTGCTCCATCAGGAACAAATACCGAATCATATCCAAAACCTTGTAATCCTTTTTGTGATCCACTTATTTTGCCCTCACATACCCCAGTAAACAAATACTCTTTTTCGTTTAGTATTAGTGAAATAACCGTTCTGAAACGGGCGCTTCTGTCTGTTAGTCCCTGTAACTTATGTAGTAATTTATCGATGTTTTCCTGAAAATCCCTTGCATCCCCTGCATATCTTGCACTTTTTACACCAGGTTCACCATCTAAGGCAGCTACTTCCAGACCGGTATCTTCACTAAAACAATTTTCACCGGTCAGGCGATGAATGGTCATCGATTTTTCTGTGGCATTAGCTTCTAATGTATCATGTGGTTCTGGAATATCAATATCAATCCCCGCTTCTTTCAAAGTAATAATATCAAACAGGTTACCCGTAACCGCTCTGATTTCATCAACTTTATGCTGGTTGTTAGTAGCAAAGATCAGTTTTGTGTGCATAGAAAATTATTGGAATGAATGGAATATAAAACGTGTTTTTGTAAGTAATGTCCCTGCTCCAACAAAGGATGATCGAATTCTCCGGTTTTTTGCATTCCAATCTTTTTCATTATCTGCTCTGAACGTGTATTTAGAACAGAGGTAAATGAATGAATAGCGGAGAATTGTAAAGTCCTGAATCCATACGCCAAACAGGCTTTTGCTGCTTCAGTGGCAAAGCCCATTCCCCATTGATTCCTGGACAATCGCCAGCCGATTTCAATACAGGGAGTGAAATCAGCTTCAAACTTTGGATGTGCAAAACCTGTAAACCCTATAAAAGAATGGGTATCCTTTCTTTCAAGTGCAAAAAGTCCGTATCCATACTGTTCAATATTTTTTTGAATAATATCGATATGCTTTCTGGTTTTTTCTTCACTCAATACAGATGGGAAATACTGCATCACTTCTTTATCCTGATTCATTGAAATATAGGTGGAGAAATCAGTTGATTTCCATTGCCGGAGCAATAGCCTTTCCGTTTCTATAAAAATAATTGGCTCCATCGAAAATAGATTAGCTGATCGAAAACATTTTCTTCAGGCTTAACCATAATCTGCTTTTTTCCAGTTTGGCATCCTGGGTATTTCCAAGCATGGTTTCTAGTGATGGAGCGAATAGTAACTGGCAGTTATCATATTGTTGCACCTGGTAAAATGGAACCGTAAAAGGAAGGTTTATCTGTTTGGCACTTACATCAAACAGAAGTAGAAATTGCGGACTAAGCTTTTCTTTCAATGCTGCATAACTCAGGGGATCTTTTTCATAGTTTACAATAGCCACATCTCCCAGATTTAATTTACAGGCACCCAGAATGGCAGACAGAAATTGCAGCGACTCATCTTTCAAATAAACGGCCTCTTTCTCATTTACCACCAGCGTAATATATTTTTTATTGGTACCCAGATACAATTCCTTTTTTTGAATAGGCTGATCGGGCTCATCTTTAGTTTTTTTTAAAGCCGGCTGGCCATCGGGCAGAATAACAAGACTATGCTTGTACATATCTGCTATGAGGAAATCGGGTAGCTGATAATTTTCAGTATTCATGGGATTTAAAAATAATAACGACTGTTAGTTTTGTATTTTTTTGTTTCTTTGCATCAAATATAAAGCTATGGTAGCAGCACCGGTTATAAACATAATAAAAGTAGAAACAAGTAAGTTAGCAGGAATCAGTCTTGAAAACCTTCCATTTGGTCGTTTTTTTACAGATCATATGCTAGAGGCTGATTATGAGAATGGAGAATGGAAAAATGTAGAAATTAAACCCTATCAACCCCTTTTATTGGAGCCATCAACAGCAGCCCTGCATTATGGACAGGCTATTTTTGAAGGGATTAAAGCGTATAAATATGAAGACGGAACGGCCGCGATCTTTCGTCCGATGGATAATTATAAACGATTCAATATTTCAGCAGAACGAATGCAGATGCCGGCAGTACCGGAAGAAATTTTTATTGAAGGTATGCGCATGTTGATAGAACTGGATAAGAATTGGATTCCTTCATTACCAGAGCATTCACTATATATCAGGCCTTTTATGTTTTCGACAGATGCCGTGATAGGTGTAAAACCTTCTGAATCTTATAAATTCATCATCCTGCTGAGCCCTACTGGTCCATATTATGCCGCTCCCATGAAAATTTATGTGGAGGAAAAGTATACGCGTGCTGCTCCTGGCGGAGTGGGGTTTTCCAAAAATGCCGGAAATTATGGCGCAAGTATGCTGGCAACCTCAATAGCTAAAAAAGCGGGATATGACCAGGTATTATGGACAGATGCATTTGAGCATAAATACTTACAGGAGGTAGGTACGATGAATGTATTCTTCATTATTGGTAACAAAGCCATTACCCCTTCATTGGAAGATGGAACGATATTGGCAGGTGTGACAAGAGATAGCGCTATCGTGATTTTAAGAGAAATGGGACTGGAAGTAATAGAACAAAAATTTAGTATTGATGAATTGATGGCGGCACATGTTTCCGGACAACTTCGCGAAGTATTTGGAACAGGTACGGCAGCTACGATTTCAATGATCAAAGAATTACGGTATAAAGAATATGATATGCTTTTTGATACAGATAGCTGGAAAGTTGCCCCCGAATTAAAAATGCGGTTAAATGCCATCAGGGATGGTCAGGCACCTGATAAACACGGATGGATGATGGCTATCTAGTAAACCATATCAATAAAGTGTAAAGCATTTATTCTTGAACAATTGTTTCCTACGTAAAGACAATATTTCTTTCTCATTGTCTTTACACAGGAATTTTATATTCAATCATCCCTATTAATTTTTTATCATTTTGCAAATGGTATTTTGGTCGCCTGAAATAACTTGTATAAAGTAAATCCCGGCAGACAGGTTATGAATAGATACCTGAACTTTCCCTTCTTTTTGAATACCCAGTGGGATTGTTTTCTGAACATTACCCGAGAAATCAAGAATGCGGATAAATGAAAGACTGGATTCAGTAGAGCGATACAGTATATTTATTTTTTCAGTTGCCGGAATGGGTGAAATGCTGGCAAATAGTTTTCTTTCTGTTGATACACTTTCTACTTCCGGTTTTCGACTGGTTATCTCAAAACGATAATCTCCAAAACTCGCGGTATCTGCACTCATCTCAAAATAGTAACAGCTGTCTTTTTCTATCGCCATCCATTTATGCAAAAATTTATCATGAAGTTCTAGAGTATTGGTGGCAGGCAGGTTCGTTTTACCAACCCTGAGTCGGAATTTTCCTGTTTCACCAGTTTGTATGCCCAGGTGTATTTCAGATTCATTATTTACCGGACGTGAATCTATTGATAATTGTTTTTTCTCCTTACTTAAACTATATAAATTCATGTCAGGGCTGTTTATTTTTTCAGCATCCTGTTTGTCAAAATTATTTTTTGCACTATCTGAATATAGTAATACCCAACGGTCGTGGAAGATGCTATCAGATTCCAGTCTTAGTTCTACATGATACGCGTCTATCCCATTTACGAATGGCAAACTATCTTCCTCTCTTGCATTTGTTTTACAATTTTCTGTAAACAGAATCGTATTATTTGTATTGCTGGTTGCTTTCACAATAATTGTTTCAAATGGAGCAAGAATATACCTGCTTTGAAACGGGATGCTGGTATACCCACCCGCTCTTCCTTGTAATAAATTCCATATCCAAAAATGATTGCCCACACCAGAACCTCTGGTGGTAATCGAAACCTCTATAGGAGAAACATAGGGGTTTGCAATGAGTTGATAACCCGAAAACATTCCTTTTTGTAAATGAATTTCCTGATCGCCACAATTTATCGGGCCTGTAAATTTTAGTAATACCGACTGGGATGATGCTGCTGAGTTATTGGGTAAACCAGGCGGATCATTCTCCGATTTTTGCCTTTCTTTTTTATTGAGCAATACCCTGATGCCGGCATGTTTTTTCCAGGCATTTTCTCCCAGATCATCGGAATGTGTAAATGGAATCCAATGATTGTCCAATGCAAGTGAATCTGTTACCAATAATGGATCATAGCGAAATGCTGAAACCCTGTTTGAATCATAGTTGGTCAGTTCGGTTTCCGATACAGCAGGTCCATTGGCAGATAAGCTGTCTGTTATCATTGATATACCAATGTCTCTTGAAAATGGGTGACCCATTAGCATAAACTGTTTTTTCTTTATTGGAATTATCTTCTCAATGGAAACCTGTCCAAGTATAAATGAGCCTGAAGCGGATGGTCCAATAGTGGCAGACTGACCAATCAGCAGTTGCTGATTGGTTTCAAGGATACCGTTGAGTAATTGTAAACTACCTGTTATTTGGAGCGAATCAGTAATACTGACATTTTCTGCATTATTGATGATTAGTTTGCGTATTGAACCGCCGATGAAATTTTTCCCGGAAATATTTTGCCTTGATGAACCGCTCAGAAATAAGGTTCCTTCTTTGCTATTGATCGAGTTTGGAGCTGATTGAATTTTGCCATTTATTTGAAATACACCTTTTATAGAGAAAAGGGTTTTGGTATCCATAATTAGCTGGTTACTGAACGCAGTATCACTAATAACCGGATTGAATAAAGTACCTGAAGGAATAAAAACATCTGTAGTCAGATCAGGAAGAAAATTACCGCACCAGTTATTTTTATTCTTCCATTCATTGTTATTAGCTCCCAACCATAGCCCTGTTTTTATGGGTGTAAGTTTAATGGAAGTAGAAATGTCTGAACATGCACCGGAAACTATTTTTCTTCTAAACCATGTATTATTAGCCATTTTTGGTGGCTGATAATCTTTCAGGGAATTGATGCCGATAGCTTTTGTATAATTCGCCGAATCAGAGATACCCGCATACTCCCATAGATATTCATAAGCTCCATTTCCACCTGTTGGGGATGATCCAAGAATAGCAGGAGGTATATTACTACTACAGATATAAGGATAGGATTGTAGTGAATTGTTGTTAATCCGTGACTGAATGCCAATTATAATTGTCTTTCTCGTATCATGAATACCATCCGACACATCTACCGTAATCGTATCCGATCGTTTTGGGTTATCTGTAATCTGGTAATTCACAATTCCCGGAGATGATTTTCCGCCAGATGATAGAGTGATGAGTGTTCTTTTCTCAATACCCAAAGTTCCTCTAGATGGATAGATACGCCAGGTTATGGTATCCGTTTTATCTTCATCCGTAACCATCAATGCATCTGTTAGTGAAACAAATGAGTCTTTTTCGCAGGACCATAGAGTTGTAATGCCAGCCGATATGAATTGTGGCCAGACCGCATCAATTTTGATATTGGATAAATTGCCAATGTTTTTTAAGCTAAGCGATGCTGGGTTACCATGTAAATCTGTAAGGGTATTGGCTACTGATACTGAAAGACTACTCAGGGTCAGTCCATTTTTATCAAGATCATTTTTTTGGATGATATACCTGAAATAAAGATTTTCTGTGCCCGATCCTGTATAACAAGCCATATTTTTAACGCTGCTACCAATAGTTAATTTTAGAAACGGCGTATCGGTTAGCGTAGAAAGATTGATTTTTTCAGTGAAACGAACAATAAATTCAAGTGTATCCTGAAGGGAATATATTTTTTCTAATGGCACGCTAACTGAATTCACTTTTGGAGGTATTCCATCAATCAATATAGGTGAAGGCAGTATTGTTGTAGAAAAATCGAGTAAGGAATTATTGTTAGAATAATCCCTGATGCTGCCGTTGTTAAGGAGTATACTATTTCCTGTTTTGATTCCCAGACTATCTTCATCAGTCTGCTGAATGATATAAAAAAATTGCAGTGTAACTGTGCCTGATCCCTTATTATAGAATGCCTGGCGCGAACTATTGCCTATCAGCAGTTTGATATATGGGATGCCATTGGAAAAATTTACTGATACAGGTTCTGAAAATAGGGCTGATAAGTATAGAGAATCACCAGACTTATATACTTTATCGGTCTGCACTTGCATCTCAGAGATATAGGGTTGATTGGCATCTATCGGGTCATTGGATTGAACAATCGGTTCTGTATAGGCAGAGCTTACATTACCTAAAGGATCGCTCATGCTAAGGTTAACACTTATTGCCTGGTCGGCTCCCAGGTCAGTGCCGTTATTTTTAATTATAATAAAGCAGGTATATAGGCTGTCATTTTTCTTGATCAAACCCGAAATAGGTATTTTGTGAATAGTGCCGGTTACAATTTTATATATGGCAGGATCTGGCTTAACTGAAATAATTACGGGAATCGTATCCCCTATTTTCATGGGTTTGTCCGGCAAGCTTACTTGTTGAATAACAGGAGGGCTTTTATCTATGGTATAATAGCTGGTTGACAGATATTGCTTGTTATATACCAATGGACTCAGGCCTTCATCATGGGTAAGCGATAGCCTGATATTTCCATCTCCCGTTCCGGTATTTACAATTATAGTATACGTGTTACCGGAACCGTTAATTGAAACAATGCTGGTATGCTGGATTCCATCAGCAAGTATCGAAAAATGACTTGCGTTTAGTCCGGCGATGGGTTGCGCTGTTTTTAAAGTAAAAGATACGGTGGGAGAATTGGTTACCGTATTCGACAATGCGGTTAATGAACTGATTGTTGTTTGGGTAGTGAAGCTGATAATATTACCCAGTACAGAACCGGCAGCATTTGTAGCGTATGCCCTGGCATAAAAAACAGTTCCTTGTAAAAGCCCCGTAATTGTTTGAAGAAAATCTGCTGAACCATTGCCCATTGAGATTTTGTTAGAAGATAGGGTAGGTGGATTACTGGCTGACCAAAGAATTCCTTTTTCGGTAATTTGGGAACCACCGGTTGAATATATAATGCCACCAAGACTAGCGGAATTGTTAGTGGGAATGCCCATGATTATGGTATTGATTTCCGGTAAGCTGATCAGGGTACTAAATGGCATTGGCTCGCTGGAAACGGATCCAAGACCGTTCGTTGCTTTTATCCGAAAATAGTAAGCAGTTCCGGGTTTGAGAGAGTCCAGTAAAGCTGAAATTTTTGTACTTCCGGTGCCTGCAGAAAGGGTATCAGGAAGCGGTAATATAATTTTAGGGGATAAAAAAATACGGCTTGTGTCATATTCCATTGCAAGGCGGGTGAAAGCATAATTATCATTGACGGTTGCACCCAGCCTGGCTCCATGTGTTGTTATTTCTGTGCTTTGGAGACTGCTGATAGAGGGAAGGGAAGCGACTTGTCTGGCAGAAAAACTAAAATTGTCTATGCCGCAGGCATCGTCATTTCCTGGCTCATCGGCATCATCCCAGCGTAAGAGAAGCTGTTCGCCGGTTTTCCAGCTAATTCCCGTGATTGTATAGGAAATCAGTTGCTGGTATTCTGGTAAATTTCCATTTATACTACCGGCACCTGTTGTATAAATCAAAGAGCTGAAGTTGAGTTTTGACTCCTCCAGTAAATCTGATTGGTCAATATTTACAAATTGGCCTGTTTTATACTTAAATGTCCAGGTGTTCTTATTCCCAGACCCTCCCTTTCTCCATTGCTCTGCAGTAAAATTTAGGGTGATGCTATTTAAAGCAATGCCTGTTTGATTTGTCAGGATAAGGCCAAAGCAATAAGTGCCGGAGCCTGACGACAAAGAGCCGAGCGCTCTTTCAGCATTATTTCCTGTGCCCAGACTTTGGGTGCCACTTCCCGTTGAAGAGCCTGAACTCACCAAAAAACCGGCATTGGTATTACTGCCCCCGGTTTGCAGGAACTGCCACCCTTCCATAGAAAGGGCATTTACCGGCGAATTGGAGAGATTAAACGGCCCTTTCCCTGTTAATGAAATGGTTCCTGAAGAAGGCAAGCCATCAAAGACCTGTGTGTAAACCTGTCCGGGCGAAGAATAGGATACAGGATTGATTGCCGACTGTGAGAAAATTCCTGAACAACAGATAATACCCTGGATCAGGATAAAAAGTATACCCTTTTGCATAACTTTGCTTTTTGAGATTGATTTTCAGGGAGCAAAGAAGGGTTACCCACTCAAATTACAAAGCATTTCCCTTTTACAAAGCCTGTCCGGCAAAAAGGGTTGAAAAACGGGGAATACGAAAAGTATAAATACCTGTGTTCTGTCGAAATCTGGCATAAATCCAGGTAAAAACCGTTCGATTTTACCCTGTTTTTTGACGGAAATCAGCTATTTGTTCCCATAACGATGAATTATTCAGAAAACATTTTGGTTTTTCAGTTCCAGCTATTACCTTTGCCGTCCGAAATTTTAAACGGATCAGAATGCCTACAATACAGCAATTAGTAAGAAAAGGTCGCGAAATTATCAGGGCCAAAAGTAAGTCTAGGGCTTTGGATGCATGTCCTCAGCGCCGTGGTGTTTGTACTCGTGTGTATACCACTACGCCTAAAAAACCAAACTCAGCTTTACGTAAAGTGGCGAAAGTGCGATTGACCAATAAAATTGAGGTGATTGCCTATATTCCGGGTGAAGGACACAATCTACAGGAGCACTCCATTGTATTGATTCGTGGTGGTCGTGTAAAAGATTTACCGGGGGTACGTTACCATATTGTAAGGGGTAGTCTGGATACTGCCGGTGTAAAAGACCGTAAAAAGAGCCGTTCTAAATACGGAACAAAGAAAGAAAAGGCCAAAAAATAATCAGCAATTCATTCATAAAATAATTCGCAAATCACATGCGTAAAGCACAAGCCAAAAAATTACCACTCGCTCCTGATGGACGTTTCAACGATAAACTGGTTACCCGTTTTATCAATAACCTGATGTGGCAAGGTAAAAAAAGTACTGCTATCAACATTTTCTATGATGCTGTAGATAAGGTTACCAAAACTACCGGAGAAGATGGCTATGAAACCTGGAAAAGGGCTATCGCTAATGTTACACCGGCTGTTGAGGTTCGTAGTCGCAGAATTGGTGGTGCAACATTCCAGATTCCTGCTGAAGTAAGAGCTGACCGTAAAATCTCTTTAAGCATGAAATGGTTGATTCGTTACAGTCGTGAAAGAAACGGTCGTACTATGGCAGATAAATTAGCCAATGAAATCATCGCAGCTGCGAAAGGTGAAGGAGCTGCTTTTAAAAAGAAAGAAGATACTCACCGTATGGCTGAGGCAAATAAAGCGTTCTCTCACTTCAAGGTATAAAATTCGAAAATAGTAGTATAAGTAAATTATATAAATAAGACCCTGATTTTCAGGGTCTTATTTTTTTAGACCTACCCTAAATACCTATTATAGTCAAACCACTACAAAAATGTAGTGGTTTGGCACTTTTCTGACAATTTTATTCTCCTGTATAGCGTTATATATATTAGAAATGCTAATAATTTTTGCATTTCTATAGTTTATGGGTGTCATTTTATCCAAATTCCCCTTTTTACGTAAAGATCTGGATAAAGGTATGGCTTGGGCGCCAGGCAAGAATATAGATAGCTGTCCGAGGTATTTAGAATGAACTTTCATGACCTAGATGAGAAGGTAGGATATGCGGTGTAAATATTGAATCTAAGAACCTGGATATTTTAATAATTGACACTGTTAAAACCGGTAACGGTCTTTTATACATGCTTATCATTCAGAAATCCGTATTCATATTTTTTTTCCTCCTGGCCTTCTGTATCAGTAAAGCCCAGATTGTATCCTCTTATAATTTTTCTCCTATTATGGGTTCGGGCTGGTCAATACTGAACGGTGGATCTTCTGTTGAAATAAATGGGTATCTCAAGTGTTTACAGGTTTCAACTGGCTTAGATGTTTTTTCAACTCCAGCTAAACCCAATGGCGTGTTTGGGGCTTTTTGTAATGAAATTGCCCCACTGGCCATAGTCACCAGCAATTTACTCGTTTACCCCAATCCAACCCGGGGAATCAGCATTCTAAAATGCCTTGGACAGTTTGATGCAGGGCTTTCAGGTCAGATTAGAATAACGAATACAGAGGGAAGGATACTATTTAGCCAGGTTATTGCCATGAGTAGTTTACAAGCGGGATTTACCATTAATCTAAGTAATTATCCCACTGGAATATATATGATTACGGTAGATATTATGACTGGTCATACATCTACAAAACTGATAAAACTGTAAGTATCCATAAAATTATTTAATAGTCATCTATGCAAACCAGTTTACAACCATACATACTTGACAGGCATTTTGGTTTACTGTCAGATAGGTTCAGAAAGTATCTTGTCATAGTTGTATTACTATGTGTAGTTGGATCTATTCGTGCACAGGCACCACTTTCTATCAATTTTCAGGCAATTGCTAAAGACTCACTTGGTAACAGGGCGGTTAATAGTGATATATATGCAAAAGGAGCCATTATTCAGAACAATATTTTAAATGGAGCTACGGTTTGGGAAGAGACATTTCAGGTGAAATCAAATCCCGATGGAGTATTTGGTTTGCAAATTGGGAATGGCCTTAGGACTGCTGCTACTTCGATTAATAATATTGGGCAGATCGACTGGGGAAACGGCCCTTATTTCTTTAATCTCAAAATTGCTGTTAAACCAGCACAGGCTCCTTCAAACTGGTTACCCGATGACAATTATAGAGATATGGGCACCTCACAATTGATGAGTGTACCCTACGCTTTATTTGCCGCAAATGCAAATGTGACTAATGTAAATGCGAGTATCAAACCGGGTCCGCCAAATACGTTCCTGGTTACGGATAGTCTGGGTAATGTAAACTGGCGTACTCCCCAGGCGGCTCAGCAAAGTGTAACCACAATCACAAATCTGATATTGAATCTGGCTGTTAGCACGGGTGAAAATGTGAGTATTCCTCCCAATACAACCGCAGTAGTTACTGTTACTGTGAAAGGGGTGGTAAAAGGCGATCCGATTTTAGTAACTCCTCAGGATGATTATAAGCAATGGTCTGTGTACTCTGCCTGGGTAAGTGCAGCCGATACGGTTTCTATCCGATTTGCCAATTATACAGATCAACCGGTAACCGTATTAGGTAGTCAATATAAAATTGTCATAATTAAATAATGCTTGAAGTAATTCGATAAACAACAGATGCTACTAGTGAGAAAATGCGTTCATCATCTAACCTGCAAGGGGTTAATCGTACTGATTTTGTCAGTATCTTTTTTGTCAGCAGGGGCACAGTCATTTGGCGATAATATGGGTAACCATATTGCCGCGATGGATCTGAATATGAAATCACATAATGTAGTGAATGCTGCCGGAGTGGCTATCGGGACTACCTTCTTTATCAATTCAAATATTGCATTACAAATTGATGGTGCTAATAAGGCAATTTTAATTTCACGTGTTTATGATACACTTGCCATTGATAGTCCGGTTAATGGAATGATGATCTATACTAATTCGGATAATAAATTTTATGCACGCCAGGCGAATGCATGGTTCCCTTTTGCGAATTTTTCGAATGGGCAAACAACGGTAAATGGCGAACTGGGGGCAATTACTATTTCAGGTGATACCAGCATTGTTATTTCAAAAACCGGTAAGAATATTTCTGTTTGGGCAAATTATACCTCTCCCATCTGGAATGCAGGTAAACTGATGAACCAGAATCTTTCTGCTGCTATTCCACAAACGGGTCAGGTATTGGTTTGGAATGATACTAAGCAATGGTGGGAGCCCGGTATATTGAATAATGCAACCAATCTTATAATGCCAAATGGGAATCTGTCTGATTCTTTGGTTACAACCATAAATGGTAGTTTACGGAAATTGCCAATTTCATCCTTCCTGTTTATTTCAGATACAGCAGCCATGCTATCTAATTACCTGAAGTCACCGGACATAGCGGGTAAGTTGAATGTGGCTGATACAGCTTCCATGTTGTCAACTTATTTGCACACACAGGTATTACTGGATTCTTTGACATCTGTTCAAACAAAAATTCAGTCTAAATTATCAATAAGCGATACAGCGGCGATGTTGTCAAATTACCTGAAAGTCACCGGACATAGCGGGTAAGTTGAATGTGGCTGATACATCTTCCATGTTGTCAACTTATTTGCACACACAGGTATTACTGGATTCTTTGACATCTGTTCAAACAAAAATTCAGTCTAAATTATCAATAAGCGATACAGCGGCGATGTTGTCAAATTACCTGAAGTCACCGGATATATCGGGTAAGTTGAATGTGGCTGATACAGCTTCCATGTTGTCAACTTATTTACATACACAGGTATTACTGGATTCTTTGACATCCGTTCAAACAAAAATTCAGGCTAAATTATCAATAAGCGATACAGCGGCGATGTTGTCAAATTACCTGAAGTCATCGGATATAGCGGGTAAGTTGAATGTGTCTGATACAGCTTCCATGTTGTCAACTTATTTGCACACACAGGTATTATTGGATTCTTTGACATCTGTTCAAACAAAGCTTCAAACCAAACTTTCGATAAGTGATACGGCATCGATGTTATCAAATTACCTGAAGTCACCGGATATAGCGGGCAAGTTGAATGTGTCTGATACTGCCTCCATGTTGTCAACTTATTTGCACACACAGGTATTACTGGATTCTTTGACATCTGTTCAAACAAAGCTTCAAACCAAACTTTCGATAAGCGATACGGCATCGATGTTATCAAATTACCTGAAGTCACCGGATATAGCGGGTAAGTTGAATGTGGCTGATACTGCTTCTATGTTGTCAACTTATTTGCACACACAGGTATTACTAGACTCTTTGACATCCGTTCAAACAAAAATTCAGACTAAATTATCGATAAGCGATACGGCATCAATGTTATCAAATTACCTGAAGTCGCAGGATATAGCGGGTAAGTTGAATATTACAGATACTGCTTCCATGTTGTCAACTTATTTGCACATACAAGTATTACTAGACTCTCTTACATCCGTTCAAACAAAAATCCAGACTAAATTATCTATAAATGATACGGCAGCGATGTTATCAAATTACCTGAAGTCGCAGGATATAGCGGGTAAGTTGAATATGGCTGATACAGCTTCCATGTTGTCAACTTATTTGCACACACAAGTATTACTAGACTCTTTGACATCCATTCAAACAAAAATTCAGGCTAAATTATCGATAAATGATACGGCAGCGATGTTATCAAATTACCTGAAGTCACCTGATATTGCGGGGAAACTAAATACATCAGATACTGCATCGATATTAGCCGGCTATGCAAAAACCGGTCAGGTTGTAAAATATTCGGATACAGCAGCCATGCTAACAAATAGACTTAAGATTTCGGATACTACCACTTTGTTAGCAAATCGCTTGAAAATTTCGGATACCTCCAATATGCTGAGTGGGTATACAAAATCTGGCCAGGTAGTAAAGTATACAGATACAGCAGCCATGCTAACGAATCGGCTGAAGATATCGGATACGACAACGATGCTATCGAACCAGTTAAAGATATCAGATACCTTAACAATGTTGTCGAATCGATTACGAATCAGTGATAGTACCACAATGCTATCAAAATATCTCCGTAAAACAGATACGGCTAATATGCTGAGCGGGTATACCAAAACTGGTCAGGTAGTGAAGTATACTGACACGGCCGCTATGCTAACGAATCGACTAAAAATATCGGATACAACAACTATGTTGTCGAACCGATTAAAGATATCTGATACTCTGACGATGTTGTCAAATCGGTTACGGATCAGTGATAGCACTTCTATGTTGTCGAAATATCTCCGTAAGACAGACACTTCAAATATGTTGAGTGGCTATTCCAAAACGGGTCAGTCAGTAAAATATTCGGATACTGCCTCCATGTTGTCGAACAGGTTAAAGATATCAGATACCTCGACGATGTTATCAAATCGGTTACGGATCAGTGATAGTTCAACTATGTTATCGAAATATCTGCGTAAAACGGATACCGCCAATATGTTGAGTGGCTATTCAAAAACGGGTCAGGTGGTAAAGTACACGGATACAACAGCTTTGTTTAGCAATAGGCTGAAGATCTCGGATACAACAACTATGTTGTCGAACCGGTTAAAGATATCAGATACCTTGACGATGTTATCGAAATATCTGCGAAAAACAGATACCGCCAATATGTTAAGCGGGTATACAAAAACGGGACAGGTAGTAAAGTATACGGATACATCAGCCATGCTTAGCAATAGGTTGAAGATCTCGGATACGACAACTATGTTGTCGAACCGGTTAAAGATATCAGACACCTTGACGATGTTGTCAAATCGGTTACGGATCAGTGATAGCACCACTATGTTATCGAAGTATCTCCGTAAGACGGACACTTCAAATATGTTGAATGGCTATTCCAAAACAGGTCAGGTGGTGAAGTATTCTGATACGGCTTCAATGTTGACGAATCGATTGAAAATTTCCGATACTGCGAATATGTTAAGCGGGTATACAAAATCGGGTAAGGTGGTAAAATATACTGATACATCAGCCATGCTTAGTAATCGGCTGAAGATCTCGGATACAACAACTATGTTATCGAACCGGTTAAAGATATCAGATACCTTGACGATGTTATCAAATCGGTTACGGATCAGTGATAGCACTACTATGTTATCGAAATATTTACGTAAAACGGATACTTCAAATATGTTGAGTGGCTATTCAAAAACGGGTCAGGTGGTGAAGTATTCTGATACGGCTTCAATGTTGACGAATCGATTAAAAATTTCCGATACCGCCAATATGTTAAGCGGGTATACAAAATTGGGTCAGGTGGTAAAATATACTGATACAGCAGCCATGCTTAGTAATCGGCTGAAGATCTCAGATACAACAACTATGTTGTCGAACCGATTAAAGATATCTGATACGCTGACGATGTTGTCAAATCGATTACGGATCAGTGATAGCACTAATATGTTATCGAAATATTTACGTAAAACGGATACTTCAAATATGTTGAGTAGCTATTCAAAAACGGGTCAGGTGGTGAAGTATTCTGATACAGCCTCAATGTTAACGAATCGATTAAAAATTTCCGATACCGCCAATATGCTGAGCGGGTATACAAAAACGGGTCAGGTGGTAAAATATACTGATACAGCAGCCATGCTTAGCAATAGGCTGAAGATCTCGGATACAACAACTATGTTATCGAACCGATTAAAGATATCCGATACCCTCACGATGTTGTCAAATCGGTTACGAATCAGTGATAGCACTACTATGTTATCAAAGTATCTGCGTAAAACGGATACCGCCAATATGTTGAGTGGCTATTCAAAATCGGGTCAGGTCGTAAAGTATACGGATACAGCAGCCATGTTAACGAACCGATTAAAGATATCAGATACTTTAACGATGTTATCAAATCGGTTACGGATTAGTGATAGTAGCACTATGCTATCGAAATATCTCCGCAAAACGGATACAACAAATATGTTGAGTGGCTATTCAAAAACAGGTCAATCGGTAAAATATTCAGATACTGCTTCGATGTTAACTAACCGCTTAAAGATATCGGACACTTTAACGATGTTATCAAATCGGTTACGAATCAGTGATAGTAGTACCATGTTATCCAAATACCTACGTAGAACGGACACGGCCAATATGTTGAGCGGTTATTCAAAAACGGGCCAGGTAGTGAAGTATACGGATACATCATCCATGCTGACAAATCGACTAAAGATCTCCGATACCACAACCATGCTATCCAATCGGTTACGTATCAGTGATAGTGCAACCATGCTATCTAAATATTTACGGAAATCGGATACTGCCACGATGGTAGCAAGCAGACTTAAAATATCAGACACTTCCAATATGTTAAGTGGCTATGCAAAATCCGATGTATTGATTGGAGTAAAATTAATTGCCAGCTCAGGTACGTATAGTCCTAGTGCAGGTACAAAAAGTATCCTTGTGCATATTGTGGGAGCCGGGGGACAGGGTGGAGGAGCTGCAGCTACGGATGGATCTGCTGGCGGTGGCGGTGGTGCAGGAGGATATGTAGTTGTAAAAATTTCAAGCCCATCCCCCTCTTATACTGTAACTATCGGGGCAGGGGGTTCCGGAGCCGCTGCCACTGCCAATGGAGCCAATGGGGGTAATACTGTTTTTGGCGCAATAACGGCAGGTGGAGGTAGTGGTGGTATAGCGGGGAATAGTATTACCTTATCGGGAGTGAGTGGTGGTCTGGGTGGTACCGCAAGTGGCGGATTTCAAAATATTCCCGGTCAGCCCGGATTACCAGGAATGAGTTTGGCCAATCTCCCAACTGGTGGCATATCAGGAACAGGTGGCTCTTCTGCATTTGGCAATGGTGGTATTGGCAGAACTGGGTCAGTTGGAGCAGGATCTGCAGCCGGTGGCTATGGAGCAGGTGGCAGTGGGGGAATTGGTAATAGTGTTAGTTCAAATGGTGGGGCAGGAAGCCCTGGTGTGGTAATTGTATATGAATATAAATAGGCTTGCGTTGCAATAACACCGTAAAGGACTATTTAAGACCTTGCCCCAGATTTCCATTTAATTTGTTGATTAACAGCTAGTTTTCCACAGAATAATTTAATCTGTGCCAATCCTTTGGGTAATGCGGATAATTCCTACCTTTGCGGCTCGAAAAATTTGAAGTATTCCTTCAATATATAAAACCTAAACAAGAACTCTATATGGCGGACTTGAAATTACAACGCAATTTTGGTATTGCCGCTCACATTGATGCTGGTAAGACCACAACAACTGAGCGAATTCTGCGCTACACAGGTATGATTCATAAAATTGGTGAAGTACATGATGGTGCTGCCACTACGGACTGGATGGAACAGGAGAAAGAAAGAGGTATTACCATTACTTCTGCGGCTGTTAGCTGTGAGTGGAAATTCCCTACTGTTAAGGGTACTGCCGATGCAAATACCAAATCTTACTATTTCAATATTATCGATACTCCGGGTCACGTGGATTTTACCGTTGAGGTAGAGCGTTCTATGCGTGTATTGGATGGTCTGATCGCTTTATTTTCTGCGGTAGATGGTGTAGAACCACAATCTGAAACCGTATGGCGCCAGGCAAACCGTTATAAAGTTCCCCGTATCGGATTCGTTAATAAAATGGACCGTTCAGGTGCTGATTTCTTGATGGTGGTTAGCCAGGTAAAGGAAATGTTGGGTGCGAATGCCGTTCCATTGCAATTACCGATTGGTGCGGAAGATGATTTTGTAGGAGTCGTGGATCTGATTACCATGAAAGGCGTAATCTGGGATATGGAAACCGAGGGTATGACTTTTAAAGAAATTCCCGTTCCGGCTGATATGGAAGAAGAAGCCAACCATTGGAGAGCGCAATTAATTGAGGCTGTTGCCGAATATGACGATAAACTAATGGAAAAATTCTTCGATGACCCCGCTTCTATTTCCGAAGATGAGGTTCATGAAGCCATCCGTAAAGCCTGTATCGACCTTAGTATTGTTCCAATGATGTGCGGTTCTTCTTTCAAGAACAAAGGGGTGCAAACCGCTTTGGATGCAGTTTGTCGCTATTTGCCCAGTCCTGTTGACGTAGAAGATACCGTTGGTACTGATCCTGATACGGGTGCAACCATTACGCGTAAACCCAATGCAAAAGAACCCTTTGCAGCATTGGCATTTAAAATTATGACCGATCCTTTTGTGGGTCGTCTGGCATTTTTCCGTTGCTATTCTGGTCACCTGGATGCCGGTTCTTATGTTTTGAATGTAAGAAGTGGTAAGAAAGAGCGTATCAGTCGTATCATGAAAATGTTTGCGAACAAGCAAAATCCAATCGACTTTATTGAAGCGGGAGATATTGCAGCTGCAGTTGGATTTAAAGAAATCAAGACTGGAGATACATTGTGTGATGAAAATCATCCCATCACGCTGGAAAATATGTTTATTCCTGAACCGGTTATCTCTGTGGCTGTTGAGCCTAAAACCCAGGCTGATGTTGATAAAATGGGTATGGCAATTGCCAAGCTAGTAGAAGAAGATCCTACACTTCGTGTAAAAACAGATGAAGATACAGGACAAACCATTCTTTCGGGAATGGGGGAATTGCACCTTGAGATCATCGTTGATCGTATGCGTCGCGAATTTAAAGTAGAAATTAACCAGGGTAATCCCCAGGTTGCTTATAAAGAAGCATTCAGCAATACCATTGAGCATCGCGAGGTTTTGAAAAAGCAAACGGGTGGTCGTGGTAAATTCGCCGATATCTATTTTGAAATCGGACCAGCTGATGTAGAATGGATGACAGAAAATCCAGGAAAACATTTTCAGTTTAAGAATGATATTTTCGGAGGATCTATTCCAAAAGAATTCCACCCTGCTATTTTAAAAGGATTTGAAACTTCTATGACATCCGGTGTTTTGGCAGGTTACCCAATGGAAAGTATGAAAGTGCGGATTTTTGATGGTAGCTTCCACCAGGTGGATTCTGATGCTATGTCATTTGAATTATGTGCTAAAGGCGGTTTCCGTGAAGCAGGGCGTAAAGCAAAACCTGTTTTATTGGAACCTATCATGAAAGTGGAAGTAGTAACACCAGACCAGTACATGGGAGATGTTACCGGTGATCTTAACCGCAGACGTGGAATGCTGGAAGGAATGGATAGTCGTGGAAATCTGCAGGTGATTAAAGCTAAAGTTCCATTGAGTGAGATGTTCGGATATGTAACACAACTGCGTTCTTTATCTTCAGGACGTGCCACTTCAACAATGGAGTTTAGTCATTATTCTCCAGCGCCGAATAATATTGCTGAAGAAGTGATTGCAAAGAGCAAGGGTAAAGTGAAAGTTGAAGATTAATCAAGATCTCTAAATAAAGAAGTATAAAACTAATAGCCCCGTTGCTTTTGAACGGGGCTATTAGTTTTTAGAAACAAATCTATATACTTCCACATCAGATTGCTTTGATGCTCAGGTTTATTTACAATAGCTGTTGATCAGGGCATCTGTACCTGGATAGTTTTTGGCTTTTGCAATACCGAGTAATGGACAGGCTTCTTCTTTTTTACCAAGATTAATCAATGCCGCCGCTTTGAAATATTCGGATTTGCCGTCTGTTGCTGTTTTCATAGATAATACCTTATCGAAATAAGGAATTGATTTTGCCCAGTCTTTCATATTGAAATAGCAGATCGCAATATTTTCATACACGCCATAGGTGCCACTACTGATTTTAGAGGAGCGGATGAATTTTTGTGCAGCACCAGCATAATCCTTCTGGTTAAAAAGCGCATTTCCTTCATTAAAAAGTTGATTAGATAAAATCACATCAGATCCTTGTATTACTTTTCCCTGCACAGCATTGGCTGGCATATTTGTAAATATTTCAGTCCTTCTTGTAATCAGGTCCTTATCACCCGGAAAACGTCTCACGGCACTATCAGCCATTCCCAGAAGTTCCGGATTGCCTTTTCCTTTGGCTCCCAGCATTCCCATCAAATAAAAATTCCAGCCGAACACTTCATTTCCTCGATATTTAGTGAAAAGCGTAAAGGCTTTTTTAATTGTAGCAGTATCTCCCCGTCTTGAACAAACAGCAATTAGGGTTTGATAATAGGTCTTCGCCCTGGGCTTGGTAAAATAAGCCATGGTAGCGTATTTGAATGCGCTGTCCATCTTATTATCTGCAAAATAAACGTCTGCTTTTAAGAATTCGCTATACATGATATATGGATTCGCTTTGGCTCCTCTATCCAAATAAACAATAGCTTCCTTATATTTTTTATTTTCATATAAATATCTTCCTATGATACCATCGATGGGCTGTGCAGAAGAAGAAAGATTGGGTATGGTGGGGAAGGAATTAATGACATCGTTCAAAGGCAATTTTACAGGCTCATTTACCAGATCAGGAATTACCCTGTTCTGAACGACCAAAGATTGGTAGGTAAGAAAAGTAATGTAAGCGCAGGGTAATAATACCAGCATGGAAGTAAATGTAAATGCAGCTTTTGGAAGACTCGACACTTCTTTTTCTGAGCCGGATTCCTGCGATTCCTCATCTGTTTTGGCCATGAAAGCAGAGATGTTTAAGGCAGCAATAATCACAAAGAACATCTGGTTAACAGGTCTTTCAATCGGAAAATTAAATATGGCATCAATAAAATATCCTGCCAGTCCAATCAATGAAAAGGCAGATACAATTTTTACTTGATCCGAAGCCTGCGAAAACCAGGTTTTTACAGTAAAATACAAAAGGCAAACAAACAGGCTAACATAAAGAAGCCCTCCAAGCAGCCCCAATTCCGCTGTATATTCCAGGAAGTCATTATGGGCATGTATAGGCACCAGCAGATCATCAGTAAGATATTTGGTATAAGGGATTGACGCGATTTTCCAATTCCCATAGCCACACCCCATGAATGGGTGATGTTTGCTGTATTCAATTGCATTGCTCCAGAGAAATAAACGCTCTTTGTTGCTTTCATCTGTTGAGGAGGTAACAGAGGCAAGTCTTTCAGAGATAGAACCGTATTGATTTGCATCAGAACTGTCATCAACAAAACTGCTTTTTGCAACAGAGATTGCAATATTTGAAATTAAAAAAGCTATGCAAATCCCAAAAAAAATATAACCGGCTCTGTAGAGATTTTGCTCTTTATTTTTCCCTTTTACAAATTGTTGCAAACAAAGTGCCAGGTAGATAATCACTTGCAGTAAGAATCCAAGATAAGAGGTTCTTGAGTTTACCAGAAAAATGGTTAATGCTGCAATTAAAAAAATGCCTGCATTAAGAATCTTGCCAATAGGCTTAAAAGAATAGATACAATACAGTAAAAAAGGTATTTTGGCTACCAAACTGGCTGCAAAGATATTCTTATTACCCGCCCTTCCTTTCATTGCCAGAATCAATTCCGTAAGTCGGTAATTATGCATTTCTCCAAAAAAAAGGAAAAGTGACTGCAAAGCCTGTATCAATAGAATCAGTGAAAGTAATTGCGCCAGGATCTTAAAAAGATGAATTCGGCTATACAGCAGGATAGAAATATTAAAAAAAGCAATGATTGTGGCTACAAATCGAACATAACAAACCCAGCCTTCGGATACGTTGATGGAAAAAACAAGGAAATACCCGCTAAAGCAAATAAAGCCAGGTAGATTTTCGAGAAAGTATTTTTGAAAATCCTGACAGAAGGTAGTTCAAACTCATCCTTTTTATCAAGAATATATATAGCTACCCCAAAATCAAGTAGAACGAGGTAAAACCATTGGGCACCCATATCATCTACACCACCAAATCCCGGAATAAATTCAACTGCAAAATAAAAAAGTATCAATAAAAAAGGAATGACGTCCTTCCGTGATGGTAAAAAGCCTGTTTGATTGATTTGGATGGAACTGCCACCATTCTGCAGATTTTCCTTTTTCTGTGTTTTTTTAGCCATGCTATATGTATTGTCGTAAAATTATCAATTAGCCTCAAATTTTCAGTATTCTCCGGTAACTTACTCTAAATTCTTGTGTTTGGGAAGTTCCAGGTTTTCTGTAAACCAGCTATTCCCTGGAAATCAGGGCAATTTAAAGGCAGTCCCGGACTTTGAAAACGGGGAATGTGGGTTTTTATGCATTTTGGGGACATTTTTTTTGATTTTATCTGAAAATCCCCAAAAAACCCTTTAAAAAACTTGTCTGTTCAGTTGCAGGCTCTTACCTTTGCAACCCCAATCAGAAAATTGGGTTTTGACTATGTCTCAACGAATCAGAATCAAATTACAATCATACGATCACAATCTGGTAGATAAATCTGCCGAGAAAATCGTAAAAACTGTTCGCAGTACGGGTGCAGTAGTTACAGGACCAATTCCTTTGCCTACACACAAAAGAATTTTTACCGTTCTGCGTTCACCACACGTGAATAAAAAGAGTCGTGAACAGTTCCAGTTATGCACGCATAAGCGTTTGCTGGATATTTACACTTCTTCATCCAGAACAGTGGATGCGTTGAGTAAGTTAGACCTTCCATCAGGTGTGGAAGTTGAAATTAAAGCTTGATAGCCTGAACCGAAAGGATCAGGATAGTTCTTACTAGTCATTTATCATCTTTCAATCCCGCTTCATACCGGGAGAAAAAAGCTCTGATCTAAATAAACCCCTTCAACTACTGTTTTACAGTACTGAAGGATAAATATAAACAGGCCCTTCGAGGTTTGTTTGCTTCCGGTACTTCCATCGTCCGCCTTAGCTTCAGCGAAGGCGGAGAAAGACAAAATCACCTAGGCGTAAGTTTCCGGTGATCAAAGGGAAAAGGTCGGCAGAAAACAGGGATTGAATTCCGCTTCATCGGCGGGATGTCCTAAACAACCATACGCGGGGCTATAAACCGCAAACGATGAAAGGTATTATTGGTAAAAAAATCGGGATGACCAGCGTCTTCTCTCAGGATGGCAAACAAACCGCCTGTACAATTATTGAAGCTGGTCCTTGTACAGTAACGCAGGTAAAAACACAGGATTCTGATGGGTATACCGCATTACAATTAGCATTCGGCGATAAGAAAGAAAAGCACTCCACAAAAGCCGAATTGAATCACTTCGCAAAAGCGCAGACAGCCGCTAAAAAATTCGTTAAAGAATTCCGTAATTATTCCGTAGAAAAAGCATTGGGTGAAACCATTACTGTTGACATTTTTGCTGAAGGCGAAGATGTGGAAGTAGTAGGAACCACCAAGGGTAAAGGTTTCCAGGGTGTTGTAAAACGTCATGGATTCTCTGGTGTGGGTGAAGCTACACACGGACAGCATGATCGTTCCAGAGCACCGGGTTCTATTGGTGGATCTTCTTATCCTGCGAGAGTATTCAAAGGGATGAGAATGGCCGGCCGTATGGGTGGTGACAGAGTGAAGATGAAAGGTCTGAAAGTCGTAAAAATATTCCCTGAGAAGAATTATATACTGATCAGTGGTTCGGTTCCTGGTAATAACGGTTCAATCGTTTTAATCCAGAAGTAATCACATTTTAACTGAAAGAACATGCAAGTAGATGTATTAGACATAAAAGGACAGAAAACCGGCAGAACGGTTGAATTACCTGAAGATGTATTTGGTATCGAACCCAATGATCATGTGATTTACCTGGCTGTGAAACAATACCTGGCCCAGGGTCGTCAGGGTACGCACAAGGTAAAAACCCGTGCAGAGGTACATGGCGCCAGCCGTAAACTACATAAGCAAAAAGGTACCGGTGGTGCCCGTAAAGGGAATATCCGTAACCCATTGTATAAAGGTGGCGGTACCATTTTCGGACCAAAGCCGCATGCTTACGATTTCAAGCTGAACCGCAAAGTGAAAGACCTTGCCAAGATTTCTGCCTTGAGTTATAAAGCAAAAGACAATGCTGTTTTTGTTTTGGAAGATATTAACCTGGAAACGCCTAAAACAAAGGCCGTGGTAGATATCATGAATAGTCTGAGTCTGTCTGATAAGAAAACATTGATCGTATTACCCGAGTACAATGATAATCTGTACCTGAGTACACGTAATATACCCAATATCACCAGTACGCTGCTGGCAGATATCAACACCTATGAGATCATGAATGCAGATGTACTCGTTATTACCGAGAACACAGCTAAGATCTTTGTTGATGAAGAAACAGGCGTAGTAGCATAAATTAAAGTAACGTTTCAAACAGATACCCATGAAACTGACGGAAGTATTGATAAAACCCATTTTAACTGAAAAGGCAAATGCCCAACAGGAAAAATTAAGAAGGTATGCTTTTAAAGTAGACCGCAGGGCTAATAAACTGGAAATTAAAAAAGCAGTAGAAGAATTCTATGGTGTAAGTGTGGTGGATGTAAACACTGCTGTGGTTCCAGGAAAAAACAAAACACGTTATACAAAAGCCGGATTCATACAAGGTATGAAAGGTGCTTACAAGAAAGCTTTGGTAACCGTTGCTGACGGTGAAACCATTGATCTGTACGCAAATATTTAATACTTCCTTTGGAAGTAAAGACAAAGAATGGTAGTTCAACTGCCGCTAAAGTTGATTAAAAAACAAAGCCTTGAATCCTTCGGGATTTAAGGAGTAAATGAAAAGAAAATGGCACTGAAAAAGTACAAACCAATTACCGCAGGAACACGCTGGAGAATTGGCAATGCTTATGCTGAGATCACTACCAATGAACCTGAAAAGAGTTTGCTGGAACCTCAGAAGAATACAGCCGGCCGCAATTTCCAGGGCCGTCGTGTATCCCGCTACATGGGTGGTGGTAATAAGCATCATTATCGTATTATTGACTTCAAAAGAAGTAAAAGAGATCTTCCCGGAACGGTTGTATCTATTGAATATGATCCAAATCGTACTGCGTTTATTGCTTTGCTGCAATATAGCGACGGAGAAAAAAGATATATCATCGCCCCTCAGGGTTTGCAGGTTGGAACTGTAGTGATCGCGGGTGATGAAGTTGCACCTGAAATCGGAAATGCCTTGTTGATGAAGAATATGCCTTTGGGTACTATGATTCACAATATCGAATTACAACCGGGTCAGGGTGGTAAAATGGTAAGAAGTGCAGGATCATCCGCCCAGCTGGCGAATAAGGAAGAGAAATACGCAGTATTAAAAATGCCTTCAGGTGAATTAAGAAAAGTATTGATCAACTGTTATGCAACAGTGGGTGTGGTTTCTAATAGCGATCACAACCTGGAAACTGCAGGTAAAGCCGGTAAAAACCGTTGGAAAGGTATTCGCCCGCGTGTTCGTGGAGTTGCGATGAACCCGGTAGATCACCCTATGGGTGGTGGTGAAGGTAAAGCTTCAGGAGGTCATCCACGCAGCAGAACCGGTAAGTATGCGAAAGGAGAAAAAACGCGCACCAAAGGAAAAGGAAGTGATAAACTGATTATCCAGCGCAGAGACGGTAAGAAACTCGCTAAATAATACAAAGTAGCTATCGGAAATTTGAAAATGTATTTTCAGATGGCTACCGGAACAGAAAGTAAATAACTACATTTTCAAATTTTCAAATTTTCAAATTAACTCATTAAATTATGGGTCGCTCGATAAAAAAAGGTCCTTACGTAGACGCAAACTTAGAAGGTAAAATAGTTGCGATGACCGATGGTAAAACCAAGAAAGGGGTTATTAAAACCTGGAGTCGCCGCAGTACGATTACACCTGATTTTGTAGGGCATACATTTGCCGTACACAACGGGAATAAGTTTATCCCTGTTTATGTAACAGAATTCATGGTAGGGCATAAGTTAGGTGAATTTGCCCCTACCCGTAATTTCAGAGGACACGCAGGAACTAAAAAATAATAACAGTTTGGCGTTTAGAGTCGGGAATTTGGTATGCAAACCAAAACTCCAAACTCCAAACCTCAAACCCCAAACAAATAAGAAATGGAAGCAGTAGCTAAACTAAACAATTATCCAACAGGTCCGCGCAAGATGCGTTTGCTGGCCGATGTGATCCGGGGTATGGAAGTGGAGAAAGCATTGGTTATTCTGGAACATCATCCGCAGCATAATGCCACTCCATTGGCAAAGCTGCTGAAGAGTGCCATCAATAACTGGGAGCAAAAAAATAGCGGAGCCAGTGCAGCAGACAGTGCATTGGTAGTTAAAACGGTATTTGTTGACGGTGGACGTACTTTAAAACGTATGAGACCAGCACCACAAGGCCGTGGCTACAGAGTTCGTAAGCGCAGCAACCATGTAACATTAATAGTAGATTCTAAAAACTAATTGTAAAACCATTATATGGGTCAGAAAGCAAATCCAATTGGTAACAGGTTAGGCATCATCCGCGGATGGGACAGTAACTGGTATGGTAGTAAGAAAGACTATGCATCCAAACTGATCGAAGATCATAAGATCCGTACCTACTTGAGTGCCCGTATCAACAAAGGTGGTATTGCGAAAATCGTTATCGAGAGAACTCTTGGTAAATTGATCGTAACCATACATACTTCTAAGCCAGGTATCATTATCGGTAAAGGCGGAAATGAAGTTGACCGTATCAAGGAAGAGTTGAAGAAACTTACCAGTAAGGATGATGTTCAGATCAACATCCTTGAGATCCGTCGCCCCGAGTTGGACGCAACGATTGTAGGTGATACCATCGCCAGACAGATCGAGAACCGTATCAACTTTAAGCGTGCTATCAAAATGGCGATTGCTTCTACTCTCCGTATGGGTGCTGAAGGAATTAAAGTAAAAGTAAGCGGTCGTTTGGGAGGTTCTGAAATTGCCCGTAGCGAAGAATTTAAACAAGGCCGTACTCCATTACATACTTTCCGTATGGATATTGATTATGCCAACGTTTTTGCACAAACAGTGTACGGAAAAATTGGTATTAAAGTATGGATCTGTAAAGGTGAGGTTTTAGGAAAACGTGAACTGAATCCAAATTTTGTTGGTGGTAAGAATGACCTGAGCGACAGACGTGAAAGAGGTGATGAAAGAGGTGGTGGAGACAGAAGACCAGGCGGAGACAGGAGAGATGATCGCAGAGGCGGCGGCGACAGAGGCGGACGTGGTGGAGAGAACAGAGGTGGTGGAGCCGGAAGGGGTAGATAATTTGAAAATGTACAACACGTATTTTTCAAATTCACAAATTTTCAAATTTTCAAATTAGACTAGATGTTACAGCCTAAAAGAAGTAAACATAGGAAGCAGCAAAAAGGACGCATTCGCGAAGTAGCAAAGCGTGGTACTTCCATTTCATTTGGCTCTTTTGCTTTAAAAGCATTGGAACCGATTTGGTTAACCAATCGCCAGATCGAATCAGCCCGTCAGGCAATGACTCGTGCTATGAAACGGGAAGGAAATGTTTGGATCCGCATATTTCCGGATAAAATCATTACCCGTAAACCTGCCGAAGTGAGGATGGGTAAGGGTAAAGGTAATCCTGAATTCTGGGCAGCTGTAGTAGAACCAGGACGTATCATTTTTGAATGTGATGGTGTAACAGAAGCAGTTGCTAAAGAAGCCATGAACCTGGCGGCACAGAAACTGCCTATCGCAACCAAATTTGTCATAAGAAGAGATTTGCAGGCTTAATCATAAAAAAGAATTTGCAATGGCTAACAAACAGACATACGACTTTAACAAATCAATCAAGGACCTGAATGTCACTGATTTGAAAGCAAAGATCCAGGAAGATCAATTAAGACTGAAAAAACTGGAATTTGCACATGCGATTTCTCCATTGGAAAACCCGATGAATATTCGTGGTTTACGCAGAGATGTTGCCCGTTTAAAAACGGAGTTGACCAAAAAAGAAATGGGTATATAGAATGCTTTAGACTAGTAGCTTCAGGCTATTGGCAAAGGCGAAAATATAAAAGGGTTGGCGGCGAAAGCCTAAGATCCGAAGCTAAAAACAAAAACAATGGTTGAAAGAAATTTGCGCAAAACAAGGACCGGGGTGGTAACTAGCGATAAGATGGCGAAAACCATTACTGTTGCTGTGGAAAGAAAAGTAAAACACCCTATCTACGGTAAGTTCGTAAAAAAAACCACCAAGTTTCACGCTCATGATGAAAAAAGTGAGTGTACAATTGGTGATGTAGTAAAGATCATGGAAACCCGTCCCCTGAGTAAAACAAAACGTTGGAGACTGGTGGAAATCGTTGAGAAAGCGAAATAGTTGTGTAAGCCTATCGCTGATAGTCTGATGACTTTTGGCAGGCAGAAAATAATTTTTTGGTTCCGGGTAATCGGGACCGCTAAAAGCTAAAAGCTTAAAAACATGATTCAGCAAGAAAGCAGATTAAATGTAGCTGATAACAGTGGTGCGAAAGAAGTCCTTTGTATAAGGGTTCTTGGAAACAGCGGCCAGGATTATGCTAAGATCGGTGATAAGATTGTGGTATCTGTTAAAGATGCTATTCCAGCAGGCGGTATCAAAAAAGGTACTGTATCTAAAGCGGTGATTGTTCGTACCAAGAACAAATTACGTAGGAAAGATGGTTCTTATATCCGTTTTGATGATAACGCAGTGGTATTACTGAATAACTCAGATGAGCCACGTGGTACGCGTATATTCGGACCAGTAGCCAGAGAGTTACGTGATAAAGGATACATGAAGATCATTTCACTGGCTCCTGAGGTTCTTTAAGAAACAAAGGCCTTTGGCTCTTAGCAGTTAGCTATTAGTAAAAGGCATATAAATATAATGATTGGCTAACCGCTAATCGCTAAAAGCTAAAAGCTCAAAAAAATGAGTACAAGATTTAAACCCAAATTCAACATCAAGAAAGGCGATACAGTTGTGGTGATTGCCGGTGATGACAAGGACCTGAAAAAGCCACGTAAAGTGTTGGAAGTAATTGTAGACAAAGGACGAGTGGTGGTGGAAGGTGTAAACATTGCAACCAAGCATACCAAACCTTCTGCTCAGAATACCAAAGGCGGTATTATGAAGATAGAAGCGCCTATCAGCATCAGTAATGTGATGTTATGGGATGCGAAAACAGGTGAGCCTACCAAGGCAAAAAGAACCCGTGAAGAAGGTAAATTAGTTCGTATATCTAAAAAATCAGGGGAGGTAATCAAATAATGAGTACTGTAAAATACACTCCGAGATTAGCAGACAAGTATACCAAAGAGGTAATACCTGCTTTAATGAAGAAGTTTGCTTACAAAACTGTAATGCAGGCTCCTAAACTGGAAAAAATTTGCATTAACCGTGGCGTTAACGGTGCAGTAACTGATAAGAAGCTGGTTGATGTAGCGGTAGAAGAACTGAACATGATCACTGGTCAGAAAGCAGTTCCTACGGTGTCTAAAAAAGATATTTCCAACTTTAAATTACGTAAGGGGATGCCTATCGGTGCCCGCGTAACACTGCGTGGAGAAAAAATGTTTGAATTCCTGGACAGATTGGTATCTGTGGCTTTACCACGTGTACGTGATTTTAAAGGAATCAGCGATAAGGCATTTGATGGACGCGGTAATTATACCCTGGGTGTAACTGAACAAATCATCTTCCCTGAGATTGATATTGACAAAGTGAATAAAATCACTGGACTGGATATCACTTTCGTAACTACAGCAGGAACCAATGAAGAAGCTTACGAGCTGTTAAAAGAATTGGGAATGCCTTTCAAAAATGCTAAAAAAGAAAACAACTAATAACAATGGCAAAAGAATCCATTAAAGCCAGACAAAGAAAACGCGAGAAATTGGTCGCTCAATTTGCAGACAAACGTGCCGCTTTAAAAGCAGCAGGTGATTATGCAGGATTGGACCTTCTTCCTAAAAATGCGTCACCTGTAAGGTTGAAAAACCGTTGTCATTTAACCGGACGTCCAAGAGGATATATGAGATATTTCGGTATCTCCAGGATCATGTTCCGCGATATGGCATTGAATGGTTTGATACCCGGAGTAAAAAAGGCAAGCTGGTAAACTACATCCCCCAGGGATGGGTAAACAAAATTTAGAACAGATTTAATTTAAATAAACATGGTAACTGATCCTATAGCAGACTTCTTAACCAGAATTCGTAATGCTCAGTTGGCTGGCCACAGGCTGGTTGAAATTCCTGCTTCCAATCTTAAGAAGCGTATGACAGAGATCCTTTATGAACAAGGGTATATTCTGAAATACAAATTCGAAGATGATACCAAACAGGGTTTGATCAAGATCGCGTTAAAATACGATCCTTCAACCAAGCAGGCAGCTATCCGTTCACTGGAAAGAGTTAGCCGCCCGGGTTTGCGTCAATATGCAAAACCAGCAGAGATCAAAAGAGTAATCAATGGTCTGGGTGTCGCTATCCTGAGTACCTCTAAAGGTGTTTTGACTGATAAACAGGCAAAAGCCCAGAATGTAGGTGGTGAGGTTTTGTGTTATATCTATTAATAAATTGATACAGCTCAGGCTGTTGTTAATAAAGCCCTGTCTGACAATTAAGCTTTTTAGTCGGAGCTGAACACGGAAGGGATATTGAATCATACATTTAAAAGTTAAACGACTATGTCTCGAATTGGTAAACAACCGGTGGTTATTCCTGCAGGAGTTACGATAACCGTAAGTGGTGAAAACGTAGTAACTGTAAAAGGACCAAAAGGTGAGTTAAAAGAAAGCATCGACAGAGATATTACTGTTACCGTTAAAGAGGGTGAAGTAATCTTTGTTCGTCCAACCGACCAAATCCGCCACCGTGCCATGCATGGTTTGTATCGTGCATTGGTAGGAAATATGGTTAAAGGGGTTACAGAAGGATATAAGAAAGATTTGGAACTGGTGGGTGTGGGTTTTAAAGCAGCCAATACAGGTAATGTACTGGATCTGGCTTTAGGATATTCTCACAACATCGTTTTTGAAATTCCGAAAGAACTGAAAGTAGCAACCCTTACTGAAAAAGGACAAAACCCTAAGATCATGCTGGAAGGAATCGATAAACAGCTGATTGGACAGGTAGCCGCTAAATTACGCAGCTTACGTAAACCTGAACCATACAAGGGTAAGGGTGTGAAATATGCTGGTGAAATCCTGAGAAGAAAAGCAGGTAAAGCAGCGGGTAAATAAACAATAAAGAATATACAAAAACAAACTCCCGGCAGAATCGGAAGTTATAAATAGAAATCAAATGGGTAAATTAATTCAAAGGCAGAAAATCAGGTACCGTATCCGTAAAAAGATAGCTGGTACAGCTGTAAAGCCACGTCTTTCTGTATTCAGAAGCAACGCTGAGATCTATGCGCAATTGATTGATGATGATAATAGTGTTACACTGGTAGCTGCTTCATCAAGAGATAAAGATATCGCTGCACAAAAAGTAACCAAAATCGAGAAAGCGAAACTGGTAGGAGCTGCTGTGGCACGTAAAGCTGTTGAGTTGGGATTGTCAACCTGTGTATTCGACAGAGGTGGTAATCTTTACCATGGCCGTGTAAAATCAGTTGCTGATGGTGCAAGAGAAGGTGGTCTTCAATTCTAATTTGCTAACAACAATTTAATCGTTAGATAAATGTCTAAAGTAAACGTAAATAAAGTAAAATCTGGTGGCGAACTGGAACTGAAAGAGAAAGTTGTAGCCATTAACCGTGTAGTGAAAACTACTAAAGGTGGTCGTACTTTCAGTTTCTCTGCATTAGTAGTAGTAGGGAATGAAAACGGAGTAGTTGGTCAGGGACTTGGTAAAGCAAAAGAAGTTCAGGAAGCAATCGCTAAAGGAATTGAAGATGCTAAAAAGAACCTGGTAAAAGTTCCTGTGATGCATGGTACTATTCCGCATGATCAGTGGGCAAAAGAAGGTGCAGCCAAGGTGTTGATCAAACCAGCAGCTCATGGAGCGGGTGTGATAGCCGGAGGCAGTATGCGTGCTGTATTGGAAAGTGCTGGTGTTACTGACGTTCTTGCAAAAAGTCTCGGTTCTGCCAATCCGCATAACGTGGTAAAAGCAACTATCAAAGCATTAGGTCTTTTAAGAGAGCCTGTACAAGTTGCTAAGCACCGTAGTTTGAAACTGAGCAAAGTATTTAACGGATAAATTCATCAATGGCAATTGGAATTACACCAGTTTCCTACGATAAAATGACCTTAGTTATGAAAAAAATAAAGATTACACAGGTAAAAAGCGGAATTGACAGATCTGAGCGCCAGAAACAAACCCTGATTGCTTTGGGCCTTAAAAAATTAAATGCTTCCAAAGAAGTTGAAGCTACTCCGCAGATACTGGGTATGGTTAATAAAGTTAGCCATCTGGTGAAAGTGGAAGAACTCTAAATAATTTGAAAATTTCAAAATATGGTAATTTGAAAATGAGCCAACTATAATTGGTTCATTTTTAATTTAATTTTTAAATTTTCAAATTCACAAATTTTCAAATTAATCAACGCGAGGGGTGATTCCCCGTAAGTTCAAAATCAATACAAAATGAAACTACACACACTCAAACCTGCAGAAGGTTCAACACACAAATCAATTCGTATCGGACGCGGTGAAGCTTCTGGTAAAGGCGGTACTTCTACAAAAGGTAATAAAGGCGGACAAAGCCGTGCTGGTTACAAAAGCAAAATGGCTCACGAAGGTGGTCAGATGCCTATTCAGCGTCGTATCCCTAAACGTGGATTTAAGAATATTAACCGTATTGAATATAAAGTATTTAATCTGGGTCAGATAGATCAATTGGTTGAAAAATATGCTTTCACAGAGTTTTCTCTTGAAAACCTGTATATCAACGGTTTGATCAGCCGCACTGATAAAGTGAAACTGCTGGCTAACGGCGAATTGAAAGCCAAGCTTTCTTTCAAAGTGAACGCTGCCAGTGAAAAAGCAAAAGGAGCTATTGAAGCAGCCGGTGGTTCCGTTGAAATTATCAAATAATTTTAACGTAATTTGCCAGACGCACTCAGTGCGTCTTTTTGATTTTTGAGTATTAACTCTTTCAATTGCATTTAAGTGAAAAAATTAGTTCAGACCTTACGAAATATTTGGACCATAGAAGAATTACGTAACAAGATCATTGTTACACTTGCTTTGGTATTTACTTACCGTTTGGGTAATCACTTTGTATTACCAGGACTTGATCCAAACAAAATTGAATTGGCACAGCGTTCTGCAAAAAGCAATGGTCTTCTTGGGATCTTTGATATGTTTGCGGGCGGCGGTTTTTCCCAGGCTTCTATTCTTGCTCTGGGAATCATGCCTTATATCTCTGCTTCCATCTTTATGCAATTAATGACCATCCTGGTTCCTCAATTGCAGAAAGTGCAGAAGGAAGGAGACAGCGGTCGTAAGAAAATTAATCAATGGACACGTTACCTCACAGTAATCGTTACTGTATTCCAGGCAGGTGCTTATGTAGCTTATCTGAACAGTCCGGGTTATGCTGAAGCGATTCTTCCTGCTTATAAACCCTTCTTTGCTTTCTCTACCGTAATCACTTTAACGGCAGGTACTTTGTTTGTAATGTGGTTAGCTGAGAAAATACAGGATAAAGGATTGGGTAATGGTACTTCCATTATTATCATGGTGGGAATCCTGTCAAGGCTCCCGGTTTCTATTATCCAGGAATTTAGCGCCAAAGGACAAAAAGGTGGCGGTGGTTTATTAATTTTCCTGATTGAAATTGCGATACTGGTTACGATTATACTTGGATTGATCATATTGGTTCAGGGGGTACGGAAAATACCGGTTAACTATGCCAAACAAATCATTGGTAGCAGACAGTTTGGCGGAGCGCGTCAATTTCTTCCTATCAAAGTAAATAGTGCTGGTGTAATGCCTATTATCTTTGCTCAGGCAATTATGTTCTTACCAACCCTAGTATCTTTTACAAATATTGATTCAGCACAGGGTATCGTGAAAATTTTCAATGACCATAGTAATGTATGGTATATGATTATTTATTCGGTAATGGTAATTGGTTTTACCTTCCTGTATACTGCATTGATCTTTAATCCAAAGCAGATTTCTGAAGACCTGAAACGAAATAACGGATTTATTCCGGGTGTGAAACCAGGACAGCCTACAGCTGATTATATCGGATCCATTATGGATAAGATTACCTTACCGGGTGCGATATTCCTTGCCTTTGTAGGTATTTTACCAGGTTTTGCCCAAAGACTGGGCGTAACCCAAGGATTCAGCTCTTTCTTTGGAGGAACTTCTTTGTTGATTATGGTGGGTGTTATTCTGGATACTTTGCAACAAATTGAAACCTATCTTCTGATGCGTCAGTATGATGGTTTAATGAAGAGCGGAAGAATTCAGGGAAGACAAACGATTTCTACGACTACAACTATATAGTTAAGATAAAATTGTTGAACTTTGTGAACCTGCCATCCTGCTAAATGCCGGAGGCAGGTTTCTTTTTACAATGACGCGACGAAATAATATGATGATTCACAAAACAGAAGCAGAGATTGGTTTCATGAAAGAAGCGGCTACATTGGTAAGTAAAACACTTACTGAAGTGGCAACTTCATTGAAGCCGGGTATGACTACTTTACAAATAGACAAAATTTGTGCGGATTTTGTAAAAGACCATAAGGCCATCCCTTCTTTTTATCATTACCGGGGTTATCCGCATAATGTATGTACTTCTGTAAACGATGTAGTAGTTCATGGTTTTCCTAACAATGAACCACTGAAAGCAGGAGATATTATTTCTGTGGATATGGGCGTGATATTAAATGGATGGCATGGAGATCATGCGTATACATTTATATTAGGAGAAGTACCGGATGAGGTATTGCAGTTGGTTCGCGTTACCAAAGAATCCTTATACAAGGGTATTGAAAAAGCCATCATTAATAACAGGGTAGGTGATATTTCTTATGCCATTCAGGAGCATACAGAGAAAAAATATGGCTATGGTGTTGTCAGAGAATTAGTTGGTCATGGTTTGGGAAGAAGCCTGCATGAAGATCCACAGGTACCTAATTATGGTAAGCGAGGAAGTGGCCCAAAGATGAAAGAAAACCTGGTATTGGCGATAGAACCTATGATCAATTTGGGATCCAGGGAAGTATATACAGACGATGATGGCTGGACGGTAAGAACACGCGATGGAAAGCCTTCTGTGCATTTTGAACACGATGTTTGTATTAAACGTAATCAGGCGCTGATACTCTCTGATTATAGTATTATTGAAGCAGCTGAAAAAGCAAACCCCCATCTCAATTCACTTTATTACTGAGCTTTTCTCATTATCTTACTAATAAATTAAGTAAGATGAAAAGTATTGTATTATGCCTGTGTTTGGCTGCTATGAACAGT